>Ga0308158_10000051_pt1 | contig 308475 bp, 276 predicted proteins | sample PhyBR2_FD_201038 | JGI IMG/M metagenome (GOLD analysis project Ga0308158, IMG submission 201038) | Phyllosphere microbial communities from UC Gill Tract Community Farm, Albany, California, United States - DLSLB.R2 | ecosystem: Host-associated > Plants > Phyllosphere > Unclassified | place...
GTCCCACCTCACGCGAGGTGGGACGGCCGCCGTCGTTGTTCCCGCCCCTAAAAGCAACGCGGGGTCACTTATGGCCCATGTTGGGGCCTCCAGGGGGCCATAAGTGACCCCGCGTTGCTTCAGGAAGCGTTGTAGCCGAAGGGGTTGTTCTTCTGCCAGCGCCAGTGGTCTTCACACATCTGGTCCACGGTCTTGGTGGTGGACCATCCGAGGTCCGCCAGCGCAGAGGATGCGTCGGCCCAGAAGGCGGGGAGGTCGCCTGCACGGCGGCCGGTGATCTCATAGGGGATCGGCTGGCCCACGGCCTTCTCGAAGGACCGCAGGACCTCCAGGACGGAAGACCCACGGCCGGAACCGAGGTTCCAGCGCCGGACGCCGGCACGGTCGGCAATGTAGTTCAGGGCTGCTACGTGGCCCTCTGCCAGGTCCACCACGTGGATGTAGTCGCGCTGGGCCGTGCCGTCCGGGGTATCGTAGTCGCCGCCGAACACCATCAGCTTCTCTCGGCGTCCAACCGCTACCTGGGCGATGAAGGGGACGAGATTGTTCGGAATGCCCTGCGGGTCTTCCCCGATGCGGCCGGACGGGTGGGCGCCCACTGGATTGAAATAGCGCAGCAGTGCGATATGCCAGCGGTCGTCCGCGTTGCCGAGGTCCGAGAGGATGTCCTCGATTTGTTCCTTGGTGCGGCCGTACGGGTTGTTGGCGCCGATTTCCATCTTTTCGATGTAGGGGATCGGGTTGTGCTCGCCGTAGACGGTGGCCGACGAGCTGAAGACGATGGAGCGCACATTGTGCTTGTCCATGGCGCGGAGCAGGTTGAGGGTGCCCACGATGTTGTTGTAGTAGTAGGCCAGCGGCTCCTGGACGGATTCTCCTACAGCCTTCAGACCCGCGAAGTGGATCACGGCATCGATCTGGTGCTGGTCGAACACGGCCTCGACGGCGGGCTCATCCACCAGGTCAACCTTGTGGAAGGCCGCGTTCTTGCCGGTGAGCTCGGACACCCGACGCAGGGATTCCTCGCTGGAGTTCACCAGATTATCCAGCACGACGACGTCATGGCCGGCTTCCTGAAGGGACAAGACGGTGTGGGACCCGATGTAGCCGGTGCCACCCGTGACAAGAATTTTCATGGTCCCTACGCTATCGGAAATCGGAGCCACGCCGCTTCGTATTGAGCGGTGTTGAAGCACGTTCGTGCTAAAAACGACTGGTGCCCAAAATTGTTGATGCCGAAGCCCGGCGCCAGGAAGTCGTCCAAGCTGTATTCCGGATCATTGCCAGCGATGGCTTGGAACGGGCATCCCTCCGGGAAGTAGCCGACGAAGCCGGACTGGCCGTGGGCTCGGTACGTCATTACTTTGCCAGCAGCGACGAACTACTGGTCTTCTCCTTTGGGGTCGTCATTGACCGCATCGCCGGGCGCCTCGAGACGGCGCTGTCCGACGTTGAACTGGAAGTCGCCGGCAGTCCGGGACACCACGCAGCCGTCCTGAATCTCCTCGGCCAGTTCCTGCCTTTGGATGAGGAACTCGCCGTAGACGCTTGTGTCTGGATGGCCTTCAGGCATGCCGCCCGTATCAAGCCCGTCCTCGCCCCGGAAGCTGAGCGGAGCCACCGGACCGTGGCAGCCGCCATTGGGCGGCTGATCCTGCTTCTGAACCCCGGCCAGGCCGATGCCAGGCAAACCCTGGTGACGGAAGCAGAGCGCCTTTTGGCCACCTTGGACGGGCTCTGTATGCACGCCTTGCTTCAGCCTGAGTGGATGACGGCCGAGGTATGCAGTGACGTCCTGGCATCGCACTTGAAGACGTTGGCGGAGCCTGCGGAGTCCTAGTGCCGGTACGCCAAAGCCCTGCTATCGGCATGGGACAGGGCAGCCCATCAGGAATAGACTGGGTGATGTCGGTATCCTGCTGATGGAGGTCTTGGGATGCACGTATCAGACGGCCAAGGGTGGCGCATCACCATGGACACGTCCGGACCGATGCTCATCGCACTGTATTTGCGCGATGTTGCCGGCCTGGACGGCGCGGGAAAGCCGAGCCTCTCCCACGCGGACCCCAAAGTCCGACACGCAGACCACAGCCATCTCACCTCCGACGTGGGCGGCATCAACGCCCTCAAAACCGAATGGGAAGCCTGGTGGGAAAGCCTGGTGAAGTCCTACCCCAAGCCGGTGTCCGAACTCGAGCCTCCAAGTTTCAAGGCTTTCGGTAACTCGCCGGCGCTCCAGAGGGTCCTCCAAGCCCATTTCGGCTCGGCCTTGGGATGGGCCACGGACAGGATTGACGAATACGCCCGGCTTGAAGCCGAACGCGCGGCAAGCGGCCTGAACCAGGTCCTCAGCGAAATGGTGGAAGACCGGCTGTTGGAGGTGGGCCGCAGCTCCCGGGATTTCGACCTCACCATCATCGAATTGCCGCTCAACGAGCCCCGGGCGTGGTACCTGGAGCCTGACACGATGATCATGAGCCACCGGCTCATGTCCCAGCCGGATGCCTTCCGAAGCTACGTCCAGCCCGTGGTTGAGATGCTCGCCTGACGGAGTTTTTGTACAGCTAATGCCCTTAAGGAGCGCTCTTAAGGGCATTAGCTGTACAAAAACTCATGTGGTGGGAGCTGACACTGTGATGGTGACAGCATCCGAAGATGCAGCGCCAGCTTGCCAACCATCGCGTTTTTCGCGGTTCCAGGTCTGGCCTGCGACATCCACCTGCGTGATGGACAACGCCTTTGCATTCGCAACGGCCCAGTGGGCTACAGCCCAGGCTTGGGTGCCCGTCAGCTCCAGTTGTATCGTGCGGCCCTGGACGGTGGCCGCCTGGGTGCCGAACGCCGTCGTGAGTTCATCCACGACGGCGGCAGGGTCGCCTGCCGCTTCCGGCATGCGCAGTTCGCAGTTCAGTGACGACGCCGAATGTCCGGTCAGTGCGGATGCGAAGGCACGGCCCATGGGCTCATGCTGGGCGTAGGCGCGGGGAAAGGCCGAGCGTTGGACTGCCTGGGCGGCCTGCGTGATTTCCATGGTCTCGTAGCCGGGCACCTTGACCAGGCCGTCGTAGAACGCGTTGCTCGCGTAGACCGGATCCATGATCTGCGCCTCGGTGCCCCAACCCTGTGAGGGCCTCTGCTGGAACAGGCCGCGGGAATCAGGGCCGGCGTCGTCACCGTAATTGATGTTGCGCAGCCTGGATTCCTGCATGGCAGTGGCCAAGGCAATGCTCGCGGCCCTGGGCGGCAGGCCACGTTTGAGCGAGATGGCAGTGATGAGCGAAGCATTCGCAGCCTGGTCCGTGGCGAGCTCGTGGCTTTCGGAGCCGACGACGGCGGTGCAGCGCTCCGTGACCAGGGTCTCGGAGCGCTGCAGTACAGCGACGATCGCGTAGATGGCGCCTGCCACCAGGGCCAGAGCCAGCACCGCTACGATGGCGCGGCGGAACCGGCGCACGGATATCCTCCTGCTAGTTGGCGTGAAGCGCTTCGTTCAGCTCCACCGTCTGACCCTTGCGGGGGAGGACTTCCACACCGCCGGTGGTGGAGTTGCGACGGAACAGCAAGTTGGGGACGCCGGAGAGTTCCACAGCCTTGATGATCTGGCTGGTGTCTTCGCCGTTTTCGTCTTTGGGGCCCGGGACGCGGACGCGGGTGCCCGCGGTGACGTACAGGCCGGCTTCAACAACGGAGTCATCTCCGATGCTGATGCCCACGCCGGAGTTGGCACCAAGGAGAACACGCTCACCCAAGGCGATCTTTTCCTTGCCGCCACCGGAGAGGGTGCCCATGATGGATGCCCCGCCACCGACGTCCGTGCCGTCACCGGCCACGACGCCTGCGGAGATGCGGCCTTCCACCATGGAGGTGCCCAGGGTTCCGGCGTTGAAGTTCACGAAGCCTTCGTGCATCACCGTGGTGCCCTCGGCAAGGTGGGCACCCAAGCGGACGCGGTCGGCGTCGGCGATCCGCACACCGGTGGGGACGACGTAGTCAACCATGCGGGGGAACTTGTCCACGCCGTAGACCACGACGTTGCCGCGCTTGCGCAGGCGGGCGCGGGTCAGCTCGAAACTGTCAACGGCGGCCGGACCGAAGTTGGTCCAGACCACGTTGGGGAGCTTTCCGAAGATGCCGTCCAGGTTGATGCTGTTCGGCTTGACCAGGCGGTGCGACAGGAGGTGCAGCCGGAGGTAGGCGTCGGCCGTGTCCGCAGGGGCGGCGTCGAGGTCGATCTGTGCGAAGACCACTTTCTGTTCGGTGCCGCGGTCGGCGTCCTTGCCCTCTTCTGCCAGTGCTGTGAGTGCGGGGTCGGCGTTGTCGACGTCACGCAGGGTCTCTGCGGCAACGCCCAGTGACGGTGCCGGGAACCAGACGTCCAGAACGGTTGCTTCCCCTGATGCCGAAGTGGCTATGGTGGCGAGGCCGAATCCGTAAGCTGATCGATCGTTGGTGGGCGCGTTTGCGGGCGCAGCGGAGGAAGCAGTTTCAGTCATGGGCCAAGTCTATCCAGCAGGCGGAGGTCGGCTGAAACGCGTCTCATGCCGGTGAAGTCGCATTTGTTGGCATTAAGCTGGACGGGTGACCCTGAACCCTGCTCCCGCCCTTCTTGACCTGCGCCAGGATGTTGCCCTGCTGACGGCCGCGATCATCGACTTCAACTCCGTCTCCGGCAACGAGACCGAACTGGCCGATGCCCTGGAGGCTGCCCTTCGCGCCATCCCTGCCTACACGGTGGTCCGCGATGGCGATGCCATTATTGCCCGGACCGAACTCGGGCGAGCTGAACGGGTGATCCTTGCCGGCCACCTGGACACTGTTCCTCTGCCCACCGTCGAGGGATCGCTCGGCACTGTACCGGCAACCTGGGAATCGGGCACGCCGGGGGAAGGTGTCCTTTACGGCCGTGGCACCACTGACATGAAGGGCGGCGTCGCAGTTCAACTCGCCCTTGCGGCAACACTGTTCGACGACGGAGCGCAGCCGGACAAGGACGTCACCTTCGTCTTCTACGACCACGAGGAAGTGGAAGCGGTCAAGAGCGGCCTTGGCAGGTTGGTCCGCAACCACGGAGACCTGCTGAAGGGTGACTTCGCCATCCTTTTGGAGCCAACCCACGGCACGGTGGAAGGCGGCTGCAATGGAACCAGCCGTTTCGAGGCCACCACGCTCGGTGAGACGGCCCATTCCGCACGGGCCTGGATGGGAGTCAACGCCATCCACGCTGCAGCCCCGATTCTTGAACGCCTGGCTGCCTACGAGCCCAGGACCATCAACGTGGACGGCCTGGACTACCGTGAGAGCCTCAACGCGGTGAAGATCAACGGTGGAACCGCCGGCAACGTGATCCCGGACCGTTGCGTGGTGGAAATCAATTACCGCTTCGCCCCGGACAAGACCCCGGATGAGGCCGAGGCCCATGTCCGCGATCTCCTGGGAGGCTTCGACGTCGTCCGCACGGACGCCGCTGCCGGCGCGCGACCGGGACTGAACCACCCAGCGGCTGCTTCCTTTGTTGCCGCGGTGGGCGCCGAGCCGAAACCCAAATACGGATGGACCGACGTCGCGCGGTTCAGCGAGCTGGGAATCCCGGCGGTGAATTTCGGCCCCGGCGATCCGCTGCTGGCGCACAAGGACAACGAACACGTCGACGCCGACGCCATCCGTGAGTGCCTCCGTGCACTGAGGACGTGGTTGGCGCCGTCGGCATAACCTGCCCATGACGTGAAGGAGGCCCGCAGCCAGTTTGGCTGCGGGCCTTCTTCGCATGGGAGTGCAAGACTTCCCAGCTGCCGCCGTGGGACCTCGTTGCATTGGCGTTCAAGACACCGCTTGCGCCGATGAACGCCATGTGTGGACTCGCATGACAAGATCAGTCAAGTCTTGTCAATTACTGACTATTTAGTAGGGGGAGCTATGAGATTGAGATTGAAAGCAGCAGCTTCAATCAGTATCGCGTTGTTATCGTTGGCATTCATGGGGTCCGCTGTAGCTGCAGACTCCGGACATGCGCGAGTACCGGTGGAAGCCTCCGCTTCGACGATGGCCACGCCCAATTGCTTTGCCAGTCCGGGATTGGCAGTGGGCAGTTCGATCACGGCTTATGGGTTTGGCCGGTGCATGTACACCCCGCCTTTGACTCTCGGCGTGGCCATTACCTTGTATCACAACGGATGGTATGTAAGTGACTCGTATACGAGCTGCTCACTGTCCTCTGGCGGAGGTGACTGTCAGGGAATCAACGTGACTTCATCATATGCATCGGGAAATTGGTGCTCCCGGGTCCTCATCGATTATATCGAGCCCGGCACTGGAAAGTTCCAGCAATCGGCGTCAAGCACGGGAGCGGGGTGCCCGTGATGAACTTCATGAGACGAATACTGAGTTACGCAGGGGTCGTTGTGCTGGCCACAGGGTCACTGATTGTTTCGGCAGGACCGGGTCACGCAGCTGCAAGTTGCGAGTTGAGCTCGTGGTCGGAGGTTGACGGCTATCACGGTGTGATCATCTTCTATCCAAGCTTTGTTTGCTACCAGCAGACGGGGTCAGTTTCCATGGCGACATTCCCGAGCAACGGTGGCAACCAATGGACCACGCCGACGCCAGGAACCTGGTACTCAGGAAATGGATTTGCTGTGCCGATGAATGGTGCAGGGACATATTGCGGTCAGGTCAATATCTACGTGTCCAGTGGGCTCGGTCCTGAAAGCATAAGCTCGAGGCCGTGCGTAACTATCTGATATCCGATTCATCAGCGTGAAAAACCCGGGATGCCGATTCTGGAAAGAATCGGCATCCCGGGTTTTTCGTTCTTGAGAGAGTTCGAGGTGCGTGAGACTACTTCTTGTCCGTGCCCGCTGCGTTGACTTGGAGATCCACCGTCTTGATGGCGGAGGCCATGCCGCCGGCTGCCTTCCTGGATCCGCGGCGTTCGATCCAAATGGCCAAGCGCGAAACGGAGAGGTTTATCAGGATGTAGATGGCTGCTCCGACAAAGAAGGCGGAGAACAGGAGGCTGGGCTCGAGGTCCGAAATGAGCTTCACCTTACGCAGGAGTTCCTCGTAGGCCACGATGTACCCGAGGGAAGTGTCCTTAAGGAGGACTACCAGCTGTGCCACCAACGAGGGCAGCATGCGCCGGATAGCCTGCGGAAACTCGATGCTCATTCGCGATTGAAAGCTGCGAAGACCAATCGCCAGGCCCGCTTCACGTTGCCCCTTCGGGAGGGACTGAATGCCGGCTCGCAGGATCTCAGCGAATATGGCTGCGTTATACAACACGAGGCCGCTGACAACGGCCACGAACGGGCTCGTGGCAAACACCAGCAGTACGAACAAGATCATGAGAACCACCGGCATGCCGCGGAGGAACTCGAGAACCACTTGTGTGGGAATACGTATCCACGGAATCAGTGATATTCGGAGCAGGCACAAGGCGACGCCCAACGGAAAAGCGATCACCGCGGCGACACCTGCGGCCTGCAGGGTGGCCAGCAGACCCAAGCCCAGCTGCGTCCAGACGTCCTTGGCGGATTCGTTGACGAAGACCTCCCATCGCGAGGCATTGAAGATGCCCTGCGAGGACAGGATGACGATGGCGCCGATCACTCCACCGAGGATAATGAGCGCGCCAATTACCGAGGCGACGAGGGACATGCGCCTGGCCTTGGGGCCGGGTACGTCATAGAGAACGGAAGTCATCGGGCAATCGCCACCTTTTTCTCGACGAAGTGGGCAAGAAGTCCGAGCGGCACAGTGATCAGGAGGTAGAAGAAGGCCACACCGATCAGGATCCACATGACTGCGTCGCCCCGGCTATTGGACAGCTGAAGGCCATAGCCGAAAAGTTCGAGTACGAAGAACGCGCCGGCAACGGATGAGTTCTTGACCAACGCGATCATGATGTTGATCAAGGGGGGTACAACGGTGCGGAGCGCCTGGGGCAGGACAACCAGCCCCAGGACCTGGGTGAACGTCATCCCGACGCTGCGTGCGGCTTCCGCCTGGCCCACGGGAACACTGTTGACGCCCGAGCGCACGGCTTCTGCGACAAATGCGGCGGTGTAGCTGCTGAGAGCAATGATTGCCGCGACTTCGAACTGTTCAAATTTGACGCCGAGACGGGGCAGCACAATGGCGGAAAAGAAGAAAATAATAGTGAGGGGAGTGTTCCTGGCGACTTCAACGTAGAACGTGCTGAAACCGCGCAGGGCGGCAACGGGCGACACGCGCATTGCTGCCAGGAGGGTGCCAATGATTAGGGCAATGACGCCCGAAACAACAGCTAGGAACAGGGTTCGGAGAAATCCGTCCCAATATTGGGGAAGGCTCTCGAAGATGGCGTCCATGGCTTCCTTCGTCTGTGGCGGAAAAAGGACTGAATCCTAAAGATGAAAGGCTGTCGCCGCCCCGGCAGGGGACGGCGACAGCCACCGGTTCTTTTAGTAGCGGTCGATCTTCGGCAGGTCGGGGACTGTCTTGATGACCTTGCCCGCGGTTGCTTCCCAGGCCTTCTTGTACGTGTCGTCCTTGGCGAATTCCTCCAGCTGGTCGTTGATCCAGTTGCGGAAGACGGTGTCGTCCTTCTTCAGGCCGATGCCGTAGGGCTCTTTGGTGAAGGTTTCTTCGGATGCCAGTTTGAAGGCATCCGGTTCCTTGTCGACGTAGCCCGCAAGGATCACATTGTCCGTTGTAACAGCGACAACCTGCTTATTGCGGAGCGGTTCCAGGCAAGCAGTGTAGTTGGCTGCCGGAACGAGTTCGGCGCCGTACTTGTCGACGATGGTTTTGGCAGGGGTGGAGCCCGTGACGGAGCAGACCTTCTTGCCCTTGACGTCCTCTGGCTTGGTAATGGAGTTGTCGTCCTTATTTACCAGGAGGGCCTGGCCGGCTTCGTAGTACGGGCCCGCGAAGGAAACCTTTTCCTTGCGGGAGTCATTGATGGTGTAAGTCGCAATGACAATGTCTACGCGGCCTTGTTCGATGAACGGTTCGCGGTTGGCCGACACGGTCTCCACCCATTCGATCTTGTCAGCGGCGATGCCCAGCTTGGCGGCGATTGCCTTGCCCATTTCAACGTCGAAACCGACAGGCTTGCCGTCCAGGCCCTTCTGGCCGAAGAGCGGCTGGTCGAACTTGGTGCCGATGGTGATCTTCTGTGCCTTGTTCAGCTTTTCCATGGTGGTACCGGCTTCGAAGCTCGCCGAGGCGACAGGGGGAGTGGTGGTGCTGCTGCCGCCACACGCGCTCAGCGTGAGGGCAAGAGCAGCAGAAGCGACCACCAGGAGCGACTTCCTCCGGGTAATAAGAGACTTCATGGTGTTCCTTTCATTGGATGGCCGCCTTACGGCCGGGGGTGCGGGCTGTAAGGAGCTAGTGGGTCAGTAGCTTGGACAGGAAGTCCTTGGCGCGGTCGCTCTTCGGGTTGGTGAAGAACTCCTCAGGGGTTGCGTCTTCCACGATCTGGCCATCGGCCATGAACACCACACGGTCGGCAGCCTTGCGGGCAAAGCCCATCTCGTGGGTCACCACGATCATGGTCATGCCTTCCTTGGCCAGTTGGATCATGACGTCCAGGACTTCATTGATCATTTCGGGGTCCAACGCGGACGTCGGCTCGTCGAACAGCATCACCTTGGGCTTCATGGCAAGGGCGCGGGCTATGGCCACACGCTGCTGCTGTCCGCCCGAAAGCTGTGCCGGCAGCTTCGGAGCCTGATGCCCGACACCTACACGCTCAAGGAGGGCCATGGCTTCCTTGTCCGCGGTGCCCTTGGCGACCTTCTTGACCTTGATCGGCCCAAGAGTGACGTTCTCAAGAATCGTCTTGTGGGCGAACAGGTTGAAGGACTGGAAAACCATTCCGACGTCGGCCCGCAGGTGGGCGAGGTCCTTGCCTTCTTCGGGAAGCTTCTTCCCGTCGATGGCGATATCGCCGTCGTCGATCGTTTCCAAACGGTTGATCGCACGGCACAGCGTGGACTTACCCGACCCGGAAGGTCCGATAACAACCACGACCTCGCCCTTCCGGACCTGGAGGTTGATGTCTTTCAGGACGTGCAATTGACCGTAGTGCTTGTTGACGCCGTTCAGGGAGACGAGGGCATCGCCGGACGCTTGAGTAGTCATACGAAGAATCTAGCGAACAAAGAAGCAAATATGACCACGGTCACGGCAAGTTCCTGAAGATCGTGACTGAACAGAAACCTCCTCCCCAGCCATATACCAGACTGCAATGCAAGCCGCGGGTCGCTGCGATGGAGCTGGCGTCCATAAGCGCTAGCCTTGGGCAATGAGCATCAGCCAGCACTCAATTCCCAACCCGGATGCCAACGGCCACGACAGGACCACCCACGTGCCCCTGCCTTCGGAGATTGCGCCCGCCAAGCACAAAGGCTCTCTGGAGCTTCGGCGCAAACAGGCGGATACGGGAATGTCGGACCAGCATTTGCTGGATACGAGCGGTGCCGGACAGTTCATCCATACCGATCCCTGGCGCGTTCTTCGGATCCAAAGCGAGTTCGTGGAAGGTTTCGGTGCCCTGGCCGACCTGGGCCCCGCAGTAAGTGTTTTTGGTTCCGCACGCACCAAGCCCGGGACCGAGTACTACGAGATGGCAGTGGATGTCGGGCGCAAACTTGCAGAGTCCGGGGTCGCAGTCATCACCGGCGGCGGTCCCGGTTCCATGGAGGCTGCGAACAAGGGCGCTGTCGAGGGCAACGGAGTCTCCGTAGGCCTGGGTATCGAGCTGCCGTTCGAACAGGGGCTCAACCAGTGGGTGGACCTGGGGATCAACTTCAGGTACTTCTTCGCCCGGAAGACGATGTTCGTCAAATATGCGCAGGGCTTTGTGGTGCTGCCCGGCGGACTCGGAACCCTCGACGAACTCTTTGAAGCCATGGTCCTCGTCCAGACCCGCAAAGTGACCTCGTTCCCGATTGTCCTCCTGGGTGTTCGGTTCTGGGGACCCATGATCGAATGGATCCGGGAGACCTTGGTGGCAGAGGGCATGGTGTCCGAAAAGGACCTCGACTTGATCCAGTTGGTCGACGACCCGGCCGATGCCGTTCACCGGGTGCTTCACGGTGCCCCGCTTCCCACACCTACGGGCGAGCAGCGCCCCGAGTAGCAGCGTGTTTCTGGCACGATGGACACTGTGAGCTTTTTCCTGGTGTTTCTCGCGATTGTCCTGGTTGGTGCGGCGCTGTACCTCGGCGCCGGAATCGTCCGTGGGCGCACGATCGGTACGGGCCTCGATGATCCCGTTCCCAACCTGCCCCCGGTGCTGTTACCGGCCGAGGCGCGGCCGTCCGACGTCGACTCCCTGCGGTTCGCGCTGGGATTGCGCGGCTACCGGATGGACCAGGTGGACCAGGTCCTCGATGACCTTCGCGACCAGCTGCGGGCTAAGGACCTCGAAATCGAGAGGCTCAGCGCGCTCGTACGGGAGCGGCCCGGGGACGGCGATTCCGGCCGTACCGGGCAGTGACCGTCCAGACGCCGGCCCGGCACGGCGAAGGACCCGCTGCGAGGCTCTCCAGGGCCGCGGCGGATGCTGGGGCAAGGATGTCCGGTTGGCCCTGGTGGTTGCAGGTATCGTTGATCTTCGTGGCTGCCCGCCTGGTCAGTGCCTGCATCTTAATGGCGGCCGCACTCCAGCAGGGAACCAACCCATGGTTCCCACCGGCCCCCGACTACTGGAACTTCATCACGATCTGGGACGGACGATGGTACCAACGGGCTACCGATGACGGCTATCCCTCGGTCCTGCCGGTAGATGCCAACGGGGTAGTCAAGGAGAACGCCTGGGCGTTCTACGCTCTTTTCCCGCTCCTGGGACGAGGCCTCTCCGCCATGACCGGCCTTGGCACGCTCCAGGCCCTGACGGTTATCGCGATGGCTTCGGGGCTGGGCGCTGCCCTGGTGATCTTCAAGCTCTTCCGTGAATTCGCAGGGAAGCGCACGGCTTTGTGGGGCGTTGTTTTCGTCTCGACCTTCCCGGTGTCGCCTATTCTGCAAGTGCCCTATGCGGAATCGTTGAATCTGCTGCTGCTAGCGGCTTCATTGCTGCTGGTGGTCAGGCGCCGCTATCTGACAGCGATTCCCGTGGTCCTTCTGATGTGCCTGTCCAGGCCTACGGGCGTGCCCTTTGCCGCCATGGTGGGGTTGCTCCTGCTGTGGCGTTTGTGGGAGCGGTTCAGGCGGCCATGGACGGATACTGCTTCCTCCACGCGCAGCCTGGTTTCCTTGGCAGCGTTGGTGGTGGCAACGGGGATAGGCGCCCTCGCGTGGCCGGCCATAGCCTGGGCGGCGACCGGCGACCCGGCAGCCTATACGCGGACGGAAACGGCATGGCGGGGACACGATCTTGTGCCTTTCAAGCCGTGGTTCGACACCGGCCGGATGCTGTTCGGTCCCGTGCTTGGGGTCCTGGCGCCCTTTGTTTTCGCCGGTCTGTTCGTGCTGGTCATGGTGTCCGCTCCGGTGCGGGCGCTGGGGACGGAACTGCGGCTATGGTGTGCCTGCTACATGGGCTACCTCCTGGTCTTCCTGCACCCACAGACCAGCACCTTCCGGATGCTCCTGCCACTGTTCCCCCTGGCCCTGGCGGCAGCTGCGCTGTCAAAGTCGAAGGCATACCGGGGGACGGCAGTGGTGATGTTTGTCCTCCTCCAAATTGTCTGGGTGGTGTGGCTGTGGGCTTGGGCCCCGCTGCCCGGAGGAGGCGACTATCCGCCCTGACGTGGACCTTTGCCCGCGAACGCGAATATGTACAAAGCCCGGACAAATAGGCCGTTGATTTCGCTACGGGCGGGTAAGTACGGGATAATGGACCAAGAGCAAGGACAAAGCACCTAACAGTGCCCGGCCATGGCGGCCTCCCAAGCGGTGCCGCCGGCTGCAATTGCGAAGCGGATCCAGCCCGGCCGGGTTGGGCGTGACTTGGGACAAATGGAGGGGATTTTCCTAATGGCGGCTATGAAACCACGGACTGGCGACGGCCCTATGGAAGTTACCAAAGAGGGACGCAGCCTCATCATGCGTGTGCCGCTCGAAGGTGGCGGACGGCTTGTGGTTGAGCTCAATGCCGCCGAAGCGGAAAACCTCAAGGAATGCCTCGTAGGTGTGACCGAATAGAGTTGCGAAGCAGGGCCCGGCGTGAGCTGGAGCCCTGCTTTTGTTTAACCTGTGGGCGGGCCCGGTCACCTTGCGGGGTGCCGGCGCCTCACAAGCGTCTACTTCTTGACGGCCACCAGAAGGCCATCGCCGGTGGGCAGCATCGCCGAAGCCAGCCGTTCGTCGTCGCGGATTGCCTTGCCGATCTGGCGCAGGACCACGGTAGTGGCGTCCCGCGCAGCCGGATTGGAGACGCGGTCTTTATCCAGGGCGTCGTTGATGACAAGCGTGCCACCGGATTTGAGCAAGCGGATCGCCTGCTCCACATATTTGGGAAAGTTCGGCTTGTCGGCGTCGATGAACACGAGGTCGTACGCTGAGTCGGTCAACCGCGGCAGGACATCCGCGGCACGTCCGGAGATGGTACGGGTGCGGTTGGCCGGGCTGCCGGACTCAAGGAACGCTTCCCTGGCGGCCTTGAGGTGTTCGACGTCAACGTCGATGGTGGTCAGGACGGCCTGGGGGCTCAGGCCACGCAGCAGGCAGACGCCGGACACTCCGGCTCCCGAGCCAACCTCCACCACTGTCTGCGCCTTGGAGGCCGCAGCGAGCACCGTCAGTACGGCGCCGACACCGGGACTGACGGGAGTTACCCCCAACTCGAAGGAACGCTCACGGGCGCGCAACATGACGTCATCCTCAGCCGGCAGATCTTCTGCGTAGGACCAGCTGCTTGACTTGTCGGCACTCATGAAGGGATTCGCTTTCCGCGGGTAGGGGTGTTTGTACCAGACTACTGTGTCTGCCCCCGCTGGACCGCCGTTGCCCAGCGCCCCGGCGCTGTGTCCGCCCATGTTTTCAGCCTTGCGGGAAAAACTATGTCCAGTCAGGAAATTCCCAGACAAACTTGGGATGATATTGCTCCGGTCATCCAAGAGGTGGGCGGCACCGAATAATCGGTGAACCACAGTTTGAGGGGAGTGGACGATGCCGGCATCCAATGCTGCGCCAGTCCTGACATCGGAGGGCCTCGAGGCAGCCACTGACTGGGTCATGCCCAGCTGGGAGGAAGTGGTTTCCAACCACTCCGCCAAGGTGTACCGCCTTGCCTACCGCCTGACCGGCAACAAGTTCGACGCCGAAGACCTCACCCAGGAGGTCTTCGTGAGGGTCTTCCGCTCGCTCGAAAACTTCAAGCCCGGAACACTGGATGGCTGGCTGCACCGCATCACCACCAACCTGTTCCTTGACCAGGCCCGCCGCAAGAGCCGGATCCGCTTTGACGCGCTTGCCGAGGACGCCGAATCACGGCTGCCCGGACGCGAGCCGGGCCCCGAACAGAGCTTCGAACACAACAACCTCGACCTCGACGTCCAGAGGGCACTGGAGGAACTCCCGCCCGACTTCCGCGCCGCCGTCGTGCTGTGCGATCTTGAAGGTCTTTCCTATGACGAGGTCGCAGAAGCCTTGGGCGTGAAGCTTGGCACCGTGAGATCCCGTATCCACCGTGGCCGCACCATGCTTCGGGAGAAACTGGCCCACCGGGACCCCCGTCCGGCCGAGGCCCGGAAGCCGCGCCTAAAGATGCCCCGCATCGCAAGTATCCTCTAGGTTGTCGATGCCCCGACGTCCTCATCGCCCGGGAGCCTCGTACCGGCGAAAGTTGGCTTCGCTGCGCCATTCCCGGAGCCCGGAGCATGTGCAGGAATGTGCGAAATGCCGTGCCATGCAGCGCCAGGAACGGCAGTACATTGAACGCCTCCGTGATGCTGCTGTGCCTGAGGCCAGCCATGACCTCGCAGCGAGGTTGATCCAGCACACCGAACGGCTCGCAAACCATCCCGGGCAGACCTTGGACTCAACCCCGCCGGTGAATGGAATCCGTCGGGGTCTCAGGATCACGGCCATTGCTGCCGGCACTTTGACGGTCTCCGCTGCAGCCTTGGCCGCCTCGGCCTTTGTCGTGGCCGGGGACGAGCAGCCGCAGGCCTTCGTGGAAACCAACGACGCCGGCGTACTCGCCGGGGCGTGGACGGGCGGGCAAATGGAGTCCGCCGTAGCGCCGGCATTCCGGGCCGGGAGCACAGTTACCCTCAGTTCCGCCCAACTGGATGCCCTCAGGGGGGAAGGCTGGGCATGTCCTGAGCTGGCCGGAATGGGCTTCAGCGTCGTGTCCGCGCAGGCCACCATGGTCAACGGCCATCCGGCCGTGGAGATCAGGCTGGAGCACAACGGTCATTTCGCCACGATTGTGGAGGAGCACCGGCCTGCGGGGCAGGATCCGCAGGAACAGTCGACGACGGCGCAGCTCTCGGTCACGCAAGGAACCCCATGGAAAGCCGTCTACTCCACGCAGGCAGCAGTGATCAGCTATGCTTCCGACCTTCCGGCAGAGAGTGCTGATGACGCTGTCCCGGAGATAGTCCGGGCCGGTGATTCCGTATCGGAGGCTCCCCGCGTAAGGGGCTCGGAGACCTGGTACCCCAGGCTGCTTCGCGGTCTTCAGACCCTTCTTCGCCCCGCTGGTTTATGAGCGGCACCACAGACAAGGTAATCTTCGTAGCGTGCTTGGAATCAACGGCCCGGAGTTCATACTCCTTCTGATTATCGGCGTACTCGTCATCGGTCCCAGCCGTTTGCCCGAATACACTCAAAAGCTGGCCAATCTGGTCAAAGAAGTGCGGCGGATGGCTTCCGGCGCCCGCGAGCAGATCAAAGAAGAAGTCGGCATCGACATCGATGAAGTCGACTGGAAGAAATACGATCCCCGTCAGTACGATCCCCGACGCATCATCAAGGATGCCCTGCTGGACGATGACACCAAACCGGTCAGCGCAGGAGGACCGGCAGCCGCGGCCACCGCTGCTTCCGCTATTGCCGAAGAGGCCAAGCCCAAGGCTCCTGTAAGGGTCATCGAGAGGCTCGCCGAAGGCGAAGCCGCTCCTTTCGACACCGAGGCAACCTAAGGCAATAGCCTGCACGGCTTCCCGTGGACCACCGTGGTGGTGCCTGCTGCCCACAGATGCTAGCGGGGCTCGATTCCCAACGACATGCCCGACAACCCGCGTGGCCGGGAGGCCAGGGCCGCGGCAACTCCTTCCATGGCCTTGGCAGCGGCAGTATCGGGCGCTGCCAGGACGACGGGCTTCCCTGCGTCCCCACCCTCGCGCAAACGGATATCCAACGGTATCTGCCCCAGCAAGGGAACGTCGTGGCCTACGGCTGCGCTCAATCTCTCAGCCAGGATGGCGCCTCCGCCGCTTCCAAACAGTTCCATGCGACCGCCGTCGGGCATTTCCAGGAACGACATGTTCTCGATCACGCCGGCCACTTTCTGCCCGGTCTGCGTGGCGATGGTTCCGGCGCGTTCGGCGACATCGGCTGCCGCTGCCTGGGGCGTGGTGACCACCAGGATCTCCGCGTTCGGCAGCAGCTGTGCCACAGAGATTGCGATATCGCCCGTGCCCGGAGGCAAATCGAGGAAGAGTGCATCGAGATCACCGAAGTACACGTCGGTCAGGAACTGTTCCAGGGCGCGGTGCAGCATGGGACCACGCCAGGCCACAGGCTGGTTGCCTTCGACGAACATGCCGATCGAGATGACCTTCACGCCGTAGGCCACGGGAGGCAGGATCATGTCATCCACCTGTGTGGGCTTCTGGGTGATACCCATCAGGGCCGGCACAGAGAAGCCATGGACGTCTGCGTCCACAACTCCCACCCGGAGGCCCTGGGCCGCCAGGGCACAGGCAAGGTTGACGGTGACGGAGGACTTGCCCACCCCGCCTTTTCCACTTGCCACGGCGTACACCTTGGTCAACGAACCCGGTTTGGCGAACGGAATGCCGCGCTGGCCACCCGGGCCGCGGAGCTTTTCCTTGAGGGCTTCACGCTGGGCCGGAGTCATGACTTTCAGTTCCACGTCTACGCCGGTAACACCATCCACCCCCATCAGGGTGTCGGTCGCGTCCTGGGTGATGGTTTCGCGCAGCGGGCATCCGGCAATCGTCAGCAGGACGGTAACATGGACCATCCCGTCGTCGTCGGAAGAGACTGATTCCAGCATTCCCAGTTCCGTGATGGGGCGCCGGAGTTCGGGATCAATAACCGTTGCCAGGGCAGCGTGCAGCGCCTCGGCAGTTGCGGTGCTCATAACGTTCAGGCCCGGCTTTCAGGGGTGTCTGGGGATGGCTTGGCGGTGGAATGCTGGGGTCCGGCGGCCCGCGGAGGCCGTACCTTGGGGATCTGCTGGGTGCGGGGTCCACGGGACTTGTCCCGCTTCTCCTTCAGTTTCTCCTTGACCTTCTCCCCGGGTGACTCCGTGCCGTCGGCGGAGGCTTCGCTTTCGCGGAGTTCTTCCTGGGCGTCGATGATGTCCTCAAGCAAGCTGCGGAGTTCGGCCCGGACGTAGTCGCGGGTGGCTACCTCGCGCAAGGCGATGCGGAGTGAGGCAAGTTCCCTTGTGAGGTACTCGGTGTCGGAGAGGTTCCGTTCAGCGCGCTGGCGGTCCTGCTGGAGCGAGACACGGTCGCGGTCATCCTGCCGGTTCTGGGCAAGCAGGAGCAGTGGTGCGGCATAGGAAGCCTGCAGCGACAACATCAGGGTCAGCAGGGTGAAGCCCAACTCCATGCGGTCGAATTGCCACTCCGTGGGCGCAAACGAGTTCCAAGCGAGCCAGAACACACAAAACACGGTCATGTACACCAGGAACGTTGGCGTACCCATGAATCGGGCAAAACCCTCTGTTGCATTGCCGAAGGCGTCAGGATTGGGGGAGAACTTGGGGAGGATCCGTTGACGGCCACTCAGTGGCGTATCCAGGCTGCTGCCCGGGCGTGCAGTGCCACGGGGGGATCGGGTGCCGTTGTTGTCAGCCAATGCGGCCTCCAAGTTTCCTTATCGGGGCATCGTCCTCGTGGGCGCGCCAATCATCCGGTAACAAGTGATCCAGCACGTCATCAACAGTCACCGCCCCCACGAGGCGGCCGTCGTCGTCTACGACTGGAAGCGAATTCAGGTTGTACGTTGCCAGTGTCCGGGCGACCTCGCTGATGTGGGCCTGGTCCGAAAGAGGTTCCAGGTTCTTGTCCACGAGGTTGCCCAGGGGCTCCGGCGGGGGGAACCGCAGCAGTTGCTGTATGTGCACCACACCGAGGAACCGTCCGGTGGGCGTCTCCAGGGGCGGGCGTGCAATGAAAATGGAGGAGGCCAGCGCCGGCGACAGCTCCTCGCGGCGGACGTGCGCAAGGGCTTCGGCCACGGTGGCTTCCGGGGGGAGGATGACCGGAACAGGGGTCATCAAACCACCGGCGGTGTCTTCGTCGTATTCCAGGAGGCGGCGCACGTCTTCGGCTTCCTGGGGTTCCATCAGCTGCAGCAGCTCTTCTGCCTGGGCGGAAGGGAGCTCGGCAAGGAGGTCGGCGGCGTCGTCCGGGTCCATCTCTTCAAGGACGTCGGCCGCCCGCTCCACGTCCAGCGCAGAGAGGATGGTGACCTGGTCGTCTTCCGGGAGCTCCTGGAGGACGTCGGCGAGCCGCTCGTCCTGGAGTTCACTGGCGACTTCAAAACGCCGCTTATCACTCATCTCCTGCAGGGCTTCGGCGAAGTCAGCAGGTTTGAGGTCTTCGTGCGTGGCAACGAACTGGGTGGCGGCCTGGGGTTCGTTGTGGCCCCCGGTTTGGGCGTCGGCCCAATCGATGATCAGGGTCTCGTTCCGGCGGAGCCTGCTCAGAGGGGAGAGCGAGTGACCACGGCGTACGAACAGCTTGCTCACGAACCAGTCCTTGGAGCGGTGCTGGTCCATGGCGATGTCTTCAATGGTGGCGTCGCCACTGCCATCGGCCAGCGTCACCCTGCGGTCGAACATCTCGGCCACCACGAGTGTTTCGGCACCACGCTGCTCGAAGCGCCGCAGGTTCACCAGCCCGGTGCAGATGATCTGGGTCTGGTCGATGGAGGTAATGCGCGTCATGGGGACGAAGACCCGCTTCTTGCCAGGAACCTCGACGACGATGCCGACGACGTGGGGTGCGCCGCGGGTCCCGCGGGAGAGCACCACGACGTCCCGCAACCGGCCCAGACGATCGCCCAGGGGGTCGAAGACGTCCAAGCCCAGAAGGCGCGCCACGAAGACGCGAGAAGGATGTGTGCTCATGTTTACAGGCTACCGAGTCTGCTCTCTTTTAGCTGAATTCCAGCCGCTTCACATGTCCATGGGACACAATGGGGCTATGTCTAACATTTTTGGTGCCCCCAAAGCCATTGAGGAATCCCGCAGCGTCCCCCAAGGCGACACCGTGGGTTCATATACCTCTTATTTGGATGCCCAGAAGGCGGTGGACTACCTTGCGGACCAGCAGTTCCCGGTTCAGCTGGTGTCGATCGTGGGCAACGACCTCAAAATGGTGGAGCGGGTGACCGGTCGCCTGAGCTACCCGAGGGTGGCGTTGTCCGGTGCGCTGAGCGGAATGTGGTTCGGCCTGTTCGTTGGCGTCATGCTCTCCTTCTTCACTCCTGCCGGTGGTCCGTTCTCCATCATTACCTCAGTGCTGATGGGTGCGGCCTTCTTCATGTTGTTCGGCATCGTCACCTATGCCATGCAGCGCGGCAAGCGGGACTTCACCTCCACCAGCCAGGTGGTGGCCACGAACTATGACGTCATTGTGGCCCAGGAGGCAGCCCACGAGGCACGCCGCTTGCTTCAGCAGCTCCCTATGAATCCGTCACAGGCCGCCACCGCCCAGACCAGCAACTACACCCCGCAGAATCCTCCGTTCCAGCAGCCGGGCCAAGCCCCGGAGCGCCCCTCCACGTGGAACGACCCCTACGGCCAGCGCGGTCCTGACGCAGCTCAGCCTGCAGCCCAGGGTCAGCCCGGGAACCCGGAAGGGACCCCCGCAGGTCCTGCCCCTGCTGCGCAGAACCCGAAGCCGGCAGCTGTCCGCTATCCGGATCTGCCCGATGGTCGTCCGCAGTACGGAGTCAGGGTCACCGAGGGACAGAACGATGCACCCCGGGACGACTCGCAGCAGTCGGGCCACGAAGGCTCCACCAAGGAGTAATCACTGACAGGGCACTGAGAACAGGGCACCTACAAACAGTGAAGGCCACCGGATCACCGGTGGCCTTCCCTGTTTGTTTCGTCTTGGAAGGGCTTTAGCCCTGCGCGTCCTGATAGATGCCCGCCATCCAGGACTCGACGTCGTCAGCCTTGCGCGGGAGTGCGGCGCTGAGGTTGACGGGGCCGTCGGCGGTCATCAGGATGTCGTCTTCGATCCGGACACCGATCCCGCGGTATTCCTCCGGGATGGCCAGGTCCTCTTCCTTGAAGTAAAGGCCCGGTTCGATGGTGAAGACCATTCCCTCAGTGAGGACGCCATCGAGGTAGAGCTCCCTCTTTGCCTGGGCGCAGTCGTGGACGTCCAGGCCCAGGTGGTGGCTGGTGCCGTGCGGCATCCAGCGTCGGTGCTGCTGGCCTTCGGGGCTGATGGCTTCCTCGACGGATACAGGCAGCAGGCCCCATTCGGCCAGACGCTCGGCCAGGACGGTGGTGGCCGCGGTGTGGATGTCGCGGAACTTCACGCCGGGCTGCGCGGCTGCGAAGCCGGCGTCGGCGGCATCGAGCACTGCTTCGTAGACTTTGCGCTGGACATCGGTGAAGGTGCCGGTGGCCGGCATCGTCCGGGTGACATCCGCGGTGTACAGCGAATCAGCTTCCACGCCTGCGTCGAGGAGAAGGAGCTCGCCGGCGTTCACGGTCCCCGAGTTGCGGGTCCAGTGCAGCACCGTGGCGTTGTTGCCGGACGCTGCAATGGTGTCGTAACCGAGTTCGTTGCCTTCTTCGCGGGCACGGGCGAAGAAAGCACCTTCAACAACGCGCTCGCCGCGCTTGTGCGTGAGGGCGCGGGGAAGTGCGCGGACGACGTCGGCGAAGCCTTCGACGGTGGCTGCCACCGCGATCTTCATCTGCTCGATTTCCCATTCGTCCTTGATGAGGCGCAGCTCGGAGAGGGCTTCGCTGAGCTTCTCGTCCAAGGCATCCAGTTCGCCGAGGTCCAGGTTTTCGGGATCCTTCGCCGTGTTGTAACGGGCAGTATCCACCAGGGCGTCGATGTTCTCGTCCACCTTGCGGACGAGGCGGATGGAGATACCGCCGATTTCCGGGGCGCCCACGTTCTTGGTGATGGCCATTTCGAGTTCGGCGATGTGTGCCGTGGGAAGGCCCAGGCGTGCTTCGAACTCGGCAAGCGTCGGGCGGGCACCGATCCAGAACTCACCGGCTCGGGAGTCGGCGTAGAACTGTTCGGTGTCGCGGCCCGCCAACGGACGGAAGTAGAGCGTGGCAGTGTGGTGACCGCCGTCGTCGCCCTTTCCTTCGGCTACCGGCTCAAGGATGAGGACGGCGTCCGGCTCGTGGTCCACGCCCAGGCCGGTCAGGTGAGCGAAACCGGAGTGGGGGCGGAATCGGTAGTCGCAGTCATTCGAGCGGACCTTCAGCGGTCCGGCCGGGATGACAAGCCGTTCGCCTTTGAACAGTTCGGAGATGGTACGACGGCGGCGTGCAGCGTGGTCTGCAACGGCGTCCCGCGCAGGGGTCACCTGCGGGGCCGGCGCCCAGTTGCTGGCCATGAATGCCTTGAAGGCATCGGACGTGGGCCTCTGTGAGCGGTTGTTGACGCGCTCCTGCAGCGGCTGGGAAGTTGTGGAGTCCATGTTTTGGGTGTTTTCGGCATCGTTCACCGTTACATCGTCCCACCAGTTCCTTGAGGAGGCCAACGGCGCAACACTCCAAGCGGCCCCGCATCCCATAGGCTGGGAAAGTGAGGATAGACCTGCATGCGCACTCCAATGTTTCCGACGGAACCGAGACACCGGCCGGCGTGATCGTTTCCGCCGTGGCCGCCGGTCTCGACGCCGTAGCCCTGACGGACCACGACTCAACGGACGGGTGGGAATCTGCGTCGGCCGCTGCCAGGGAACATGGCGTTGCGTTCGTTCCCGGCATGGAGATTTCCTGCCGGACCGAGGAAGGGATCAGCGTCCACCTCCTCAGCTACCTTCACGACCCCGCGCACGAGGGACTGCTCGAGGAAATTACGAAGTCCAAGGATGCCCGGCTGACCCGGGCCGAACATATGGTGACGTTGTTGTCCGAGGATTACCCGCTGACGTGGGACGACGTCATCCACCACGTGGCGCCGGGCGCGACTGTCGGTCGCCCGCACATCGCTGATGCCCTGGTGGCGGCGGGAGTTGTTGCGGACCGGACGGAAGCCTTCACCTCCATCCTCACGTCTCATTCGCGCTACTTCGTACAGCACTATGCACCCAACCCGGCCCTCGCCGTCGAGCTTGTCCGGGCGGCAGGCGGTGTTCCTGTCTTCGCGCATCCCGTGGCCTCGTCGAGGGGGCGCATCGTGGGGGAGCGGACCTACCGGGACATGATCGACGCCGGATTGCTGGGACTTGAAGTGGAGCATCGGGACAACCCTGAGGAGGGTCGGGCGTTCCTGCGCGGCCTCGCCGCAGAGCACGGGCTGTTGATGACCGGATCCTCGGACTACCACGGAGCGGGCAAACCGAACTTGCTGGGGGAGAATACGACGTCGCCGGAGGTCTTGGCGCGGATAGAGGAGTTGGCATCAGGCACCACGGTGGTTCGGTGAAGGGGGCCCGCTGATGGACCTGCAGTTGCTCGCCTCCGTGATCGTCACCCTGTTCGTGATCATGGATCCGCCGGGAACCGTGCCGATTTTCATGTCGTTGACGGCCCGGCTTTCCGCGAAGGACCGCAATCGTTCGGCATTCCAAGCACTTCTGGTAGCCACCGGCGTGATCGTGGTGTTCGCGATCTTCGGCCAGTCCATCCTGAACTACATGCACATCTCACTGGCAGCCCTGCAGGGTGCCGGTGGCCTGCTCCTGGTGCTCATAGCCCTGCAGTTGCTGACAGGCTCCACCAGCGGGGAAGAGAATGCTGCCAAATACAAGAACGTGGCTTTCGTGCCGCTGGGAACGCCGCTCATGGCCGGCCCGGGCGCGATTGTCGCCGTGATGGTGTTCGTTCAGCAGTCCAGCCAGCTGTCGGAGTATCTGGCTGTTGGGCTGGGCATCGCAGTGGTTTTGGCCTCGTTGTATCTGGCCATGCGGTTCGCGGGCGTGGTGCAGCGGGTGCTGGGCGAGAACGGGGTTGAGCTGGTGACCAGGATCGCCGGTCTGTTGCTTTCAGCCATCGCTGTGCAGATGATCGCCGACTCCGTGACGGCATTCGTGAAAGGTGTGGCCTGAGAATCCCTCAGGACAACCAGCCTATAGGCCGGGCCTAGAGGCCGGTTGGCAGCAGCTCGTGGAATCCGGCTTTGCTGCCCAGGCGTTTGCGCATGACCTCGATGGCCTGTTCGTTCTGGTCCACGCACACAAAGTTGCGGCCCAGCTTCGCAGCTACTGCACCCAGGGTCCCGGAACCTGCGAAGAAATCAAGGCACCAGTCGCCTTCGCGGCTCGATGCGGAGACGATCCTGCGCACCAGCCCTTCGGGCTTCTGGGTGGGGTAGCCGGTCTTTTCGCGGCCGGTGGGGGAGACAATGGTGTGCCACCACACGTCCGTCGGCAATTTGCCGCGTTCGCGTTTGGCGGGAGTGACCAGACCCGGTGCCATGTACGGTTCCCGGTCCACTTCTGTGTTGTCGAAGTGGTACTTGGCGGGGTTCTTCACGTACACCAGGATGTTGTCGTGCTTGGTGGGCCAACGGTTCTTGGCGCGGGCACCGTAATCGTAGGCCCAGATGATCTCGTTGAGGAAGCATTCCCGGCCGAAGATGGCGTCCAGCATCACCTTGGCGTAGTGCACTTCCCGGTAGTCCAAATGCAGGTACAAAGTGCCGTCATCTGCCAGGAGACGCCAGGCTTCCACGAGTTTGGGTTCCAGGAAGGACCAATAATCGCTGAACGCGTCGTCGTAGCTGTGGAGGGCGCCCTTGATGGTGTCATACGAACGGCCCTTGAAGCCCACCCGGTCGCCGTCGCCGTCGGCGTTGCGGACCATGCGGGTTTCCTGCCGCCGCTGGACCCGGCCCGTGTTGAAGGGCGGATCCACGTAAATGAGTGTGAAGGCGCCGTCCGGCAGCGTTGGAAGGAATTCCGCGTTGTCCGCGTGCACCACCATGTTGCCGCCGTCCGGCGCCCAAACAGTTTCAGTCATCGACGGTTTTAGGCCTCGGTGTTGCCTGGCTGGGCAGCAGCCGTCTCGCCCGACACCACTTCGCCGTTGCGGCGGCGCGTGCGGGTGCGGCGAGTGCGGGCAGGCTTATCGGCGTTGTCTGCGGGGGCGTTGCGCGAGTCTGCCGCGCCGGAGGCCGGAGCTGCATCGCCTTCAGAGGTACGACGACGACGGGTGCGGTTGCTTCCGCCCTCGCCACGGGATTCGCTGGAGCCGCCGGACTTACCGGAGCGGCCGCGGCCGCCGTCGCGCTTTCCGTCACGTCCGCCGTCGCGGCCGGAACCGCCCGAACGTGCGTTCTTCTTGCCGGTCTCGCCCAGGTCTTCAAGGACCTCGGCGTCAACGCCTGCCAGGACGCGCTTGTTGCGGGGCAAACGGCCCTTGGTGCCCTCGGGGATGTCGAGGTCACTGTAGAGGTGCGGTGAGGACGAGTAGGTCTCAACGGGCTCCGGAACACTGAGTCCCAGGGCCTTGTTGATCAGGCCCCAGCGCGGCATGTCGTCCCAGTCCACGAACGTGACGGCGGTGCCCTTGTTGCCGGCGCGGCCGGTACGGCCCACGCGGTGCAGGTAGATCTTTTCGTCTTCGACGCACTGGTAGTTGATCACGTGCGTAACGTCGTCGACGTCGATGCCGCGGGCCGCGACGTCGGTGGCGACGAGGACGTCCACCTTGTTGTTGCGGAACGCACGCAGAGCCTGCTCGCGTGCACCTTGGCCGAGGTCGCCGTGGATGGCGGCGGCAGCGAAACCGCGGTCAACCAGTTCCTCGGCAACCTTCGCTGCCGTGCGCTTGGTCTTGGTGAAGATGATGGTCCTGCCGCGGCCGCGTGCCTGCAGGATGCGTGCCACTACCTCGGTCTTGTCCATGGCGTGAGCACGGTAGATGAGCTGGCGGATATCGCGCTTGGTCAAGCCCTCATCGTTCGGGTCGGCAGCCCGGATGTGGGTGGGCTGCGTCATGTACCGGCGGGCCATGGCGATAACCGGGCCGGGCATGGTGGCGGAGAAGAGCAGCGTCTGACGGACTGCGGGGGTCCCGGCGATCAGGGTCTCGACGTCCGGGAGGAAGCCCAGGTCCAGCATTTCGTCGGCTTCGTCGAGAATGACCATCTTGACGTTCTTGAGGCTCAGGTGCTTTTGCTTGTAGAGGTCGATCAGGCGCCCGGGCGTGCCCACGACGATTTCGACACCCTTCTGCAGCGCATCGACCTGCGGCTCGTAGGCGCGTCCACCGTAAATGGTGGCGATACGGGCGTTCCGCTTGCGCGAGGCTGCCTGGAGGTCGTTGGCAACCTGTACGGCGAGTTCACGCGTGGGAACGATCACCAGGGCCTGGGGAGCGCCGGGAACAGCGAGCTTCTCAAAGCCTGCGTCGTCCCGGCCGACAACACGCTGCAGGGCGGGGATACCGAAGCCCAGCGTCTTGCCGGTGCCGGTCTTTGCCTGGCCGATGATGTCGTGGCCGCTCAACGCGACCGGGAGGGTCATGGCCTGGATGGGGAAGGGGTGCGTGATACCGGCGTCGGCCAAGGACTCGACGATGTCGGCGCGGACGTTGAAGTCCGCAAACGACTTTTCCTCGATCTCGTGGGGCGTCTCATCCGAGATGATCGTTTCCTCGGGTTCGATGGATTCAGTTCCGGTGGAGTCCGTCAGGACTTCATGGGTGTGCAATTCACTCACAGGGAGTTTCCTTATTCATTTGGGCATTGGCGCTGCATGCTCAACGGGGGCGGCGGAGCCGTACCGGAGCAGAACGGGCGCGCAAGCAAGTCCAGTGGAAGCCGATCGCGGGCTATCTAAGTACTGGCACTGGTGACCAGTTGGTACATCTCAAGATCGCGTAGGGGCGGGCTTGTTGAGTTCAAAAATTAACTGAATCAACGACCGGGCATCCATTACTACAGGGCCAGTCTATCCTCTGGGAGCCATAAAGCCCGGATCGTGGCGTGATGCGCGTCAGTTGAGAAGCTCGAACCTGATTTCACGGCTGGCGATTTCCGCCCTGACGAGACGCACCCTGACCTTGGTGCCGGACTCAAGTTCGCCGTCACACCTTGCGGTGACGGCAGGTTCTGCGATCTGGACGATACCGGACGGTCCACTGCCGTTTCCGTTGCCCTTGCCCTTGCCGGTGCCATTGCCGTTGTTGCTGTTTCCGTTGCCGTTCTGCGGCTTGGAACCGGAAATCACTACGGCGTCGAACTCCTGGCCTACGTGGTTGGCCACCAGTGCTGCTTCCACCGTGTCCAAGGCAGCGCGTTCAAGCCTGCCTGCCAATTGGTCAGAGGCTCCCATTATCTCGGGCAAGGAGGGCAACGCCTCGCGGACCCAGCGCGGAATTTCCCTGTTGTTGCACAGGGCATCGCAGATCACCAGGACGAACCGGTCGATGAGCCGCCGCAAGGGAGCGGTGGTGTGGGCATAGGGCGCGCCGATGGCTGCCTGGATCACCGTCTCCGGCACTTCGCCGTCGAACGGGGTGTATCCGGCACCCCTGAACAACATCCCGGCGGAGTGCAGGATGGCGAGCTGCTTGGGATCGGAGGCGTCCAGGGTCCGCAGGTACTCTCCGTAGGTGACCTGGCCGTCCCACGGTTTGCCCAAGGCCACGGTTTGCCGCTTGAAGTGCTGCAAGGACCTCTCATCGGGGGCGGGCATGGTCCGCAGTATGCCGACTTTTCCGTCCAGCATCAGCCGGGCCGCCGCCATGCCTGTCATGAGGGAGATCTGCGCGTTCCAGTCCTCCACCGGCAGTGACGGTGCTGCAACGATCCTGTACCCGCCGCCGTCGGTCGCCTGGACGATTTCCTGCTCGGGCATGTTGAGGCTTGCCCCACCACGGAGCCTCTCAAGTTCGACCCGTTTCAGTCCGACTTCCTTGAGGAGCTGCAGTACGGGCGGTGCCGAGCCGTCGTCGATCTGTTGCTGGGCTCCTTTATAGCTGAGTTTGGCGCGGCTGCGGACCGTGGCACGGGCGACGGAAACATTGACCACTTCCGCGTTGGCATCGAGGTCGAAATCCCAGACGAACGCACCACAGTCCTGATCGGCAAGCAGGCTGCCTGCGTTTTCGCTGATGATCTCCGGGTGCAAGGGGATGCGTCCGTCCGGAGCGTAGAACGTCTGGCCGCGGTGCCGGGTTTCGGCATCCAGCGCCCCGCCGGGAGCCACGAAAGACGGCACGTCGGCGATCGCGTAGAGAACCTTGTACCCCTCGCCGGCGCGATCAATGAAGAGCGCTTGGTCAAGGTCCGTTGACGTTGCGGGGTCGATGGTCAGGAAAGGGACGTGCTTGAGGTCGCGATCGGGCAGGCGGAGGGATTCGACGGCGTCCCGTGCCTCCCGGACGGCATCAACCGGATAGTCGCCGGGCAGCTCCAGCTCCGTCCGGAGGGCCGCGAAAGCCGCTGCGAGCTGGTCCGATGAGTCGTCGACGTTGGGCGCTATCCGATGATGTGACACGAAAATCAGGGTAGCCCGAAACCGGCGGATAGTCTTGGACGCTTCCGGCTCCAAGCGATGCTGTCAGTGCGGCGGATGGCAGCTGTTGCTGGCCATCAGGTTCTTCGCGGCCCGGGGAGGCAGGCGGTGGGGCGGTCGACGGCAGCCATCAACACCCCCGTAGCCTATTTGGGCCTGTTACCGTCTAAGGTATAAAGACGGTAACAAGGAAGGGGCAAGCTATGAGCGATTGGTCGCTACCCGAGCGGTTCGACGTCGGCGACGGTACGGTGCGATGGAACTCGGTAGGCGAGGGCCCAGCTCTCGTTCTGATGCACGGCACACCCTTCTCGTCGTACATCTGGCGGGACATCGCCCCGGTGCTTGCTCGTGATCACCGGGTCTACGTCTGGGACATGCTCGGATTCGGACAGTCGACCCGCACCGCGCCGGATGTGAGCCTCCGGCAGCAGGCGACGATCTTCGTCGAACTCCTCGAGCACTGGGGGGTCTCAGCTCCTCGGGTCGTGGCGCACGACGTCGGCGGCGCGGTCGCGCTGCGGGCGACGCTCCTGCACGACGTGAACTTCGAGTCGCTCACGCTCATCGATGCCGCGACGGTGAGTGGTTGGGGCGCCGGCGGGTTCTTCCAAACCGTCCACCAGCACCCCGAGGCCTTCGAGGCGCTCCCCGACTGGGCTAGCGCTGCCCTGATCGACGCCAAGATCCGGTCCGGCAGTCACGTGGGTCTGCGTGCAGACGCCCTGACTTCGTACACGGGCCAGTGGGCGGGTACGGAAGGGGCACGGGCGTTCTACCGGCAGTACACCCAAGGCGGCGAGGAGAACACCGACGAGCTACAGGATCGACTCCGGCTGTTGGATATCCCGATCCACGTGATCTGGGGCTCGGAAGATGCGTGGCTGGGTGTCGACTACGCCCATCGGCTCGTCACGGCACTTCCGGATCACGCGCGGTTCTCGATCATCGAGGGAGCCGGGCACATGGTGCCGGAGGATCGGCCCGGCGAACTCCTCAGGCTGCTGAGCGCGTGAACGCCGTGCAGTCCGCCGTGCCCGAGGAGCTGCGTGTCGTCGTGGAGTTTTGCAACAGCGCCACACTGCTGCACGGCACCGACGCGCTGGCGACCATCCGTGACGGGCGGGAGTGGCTGGTCCGGCATGGATGGGACGGGGAGCCCACGCTCGAGCATCTCATCTCGTTGCGCGACGCCCGCGAGGTCATGCGCGCGTTCCTGGCCGACCGTACCGACACGGCAGCGCGATCCGCCCTGAACCAGCTCGCTCAGGAGCACTGGGCAGGCCCCCACGTCGACGGCGACGGGCGGCTCGCGCTGACCCCGTCGGCCGGCCTGCCGGTCTCGCCGGCAGGAGCAGCGGTCGGGGCGCTCCTGCTCCACGGCTTGACCGGCTCGGGGCCGCGGCTCAGGACCTGCGCGTCGGAAGCGTGCAGGTGGGTGTTCTACGACAGTTCACGGTCCAGGACCCGGACCTGGTGCGACATGAACACGTGCGGGGCGCGGAGCAAGATGCGCCAGTACCGCGATCGGCTCACCTGAATCTGATCCGATCCGGTGGGTGGGCTGCGGCATCTGCAAGCCCCGACTCACCCCTGTCGCCACAACCTGCCGATACCCCGACGGTCTGCGTGCCTGGGACTGTTGTTTGGAGAACCGTTACGCGGCGGCGTCCAGGGCTTCGAGCAGCGACTTGGCTGCCGCCGTCGGATCTTCCGCCTCGGTAATGGCGCGAACGACGACGATACGGCTGGCGCCCGCAGCGAGCACCTGCTCGACGTTGCCGAGATCGATTCCGCCGATCGCAAACCACGGCACCTCCACGGCGCCGCCGGTGGTCTCCTCCGCACGCTTGATCGCTTCCGCGGCATATGTGACCAAGCCGGTTCCCACCGCCTCACGGCCGGGTTTGGTGGGGGTCGCCCAGACGGGACCAACGCAGAAATAGTCCAGCCCAGGCTCGCCCGGCGAAGCCGTGATCGCGGCATTTACCTGCTCAGGCGTATGGGTGGAGAGACCAATCGAAGCGGGGCGGGGAAGGAAGGTGCGGGCAATCTCCAGCGGGAGGTCCTTCTGGCCCACATGGAACACCGGAGCCCCGGAAACACTGGCAATATCGGCCCGGTCGTTGACCGCCCAGAGCCGCCCGTGCCGTTCTGCGACGCCACGCAGGATCGCCAGCAATTCCAATTCCTCGGCGGCTTCGATCGTCTTGTCGCGGAGTTGGATGATGTCCACCCCGCCCTGGAACGCGGCGTCGGCAAAGTCTTCAAAATCGCCTTGGCGCTTGCGCGCATCAGTGCACAGGTAGAGGCGGGCGCTGGCGAGGGCAGAGTGCTGGGTCATGGAATCCACAGTAGTTCCTCTAAACTGGGCACGTACTGCGGGAGCCGTGACCTACGTCTTTATGACCGTCCGGCTGAGAGGGCTTCAGAGCCGACCGCTTGACCTGATCCGGCTAGTACCGGCGTAGGGAAGGAAACAGATGGCAGAAGCCATTCACGCGGATGTTGCCGTTATCGGCGGAGGCGTCATCGGACTGGGCATCGCCCACCAGGCCCGGAAGCTGGGCCGCTCCGTAGCACTCATCGATCCGGCGCCCGCCACCGGTGCGACATTTGCTGCTGCCGGAATGTTGGCGCCCGTAAGCGAGTTGCACTACCAGGAAGAAGACCTCCTGGAGCTCATGCTCGAGTCATCCCGGTTGTGGCCCTCGTTTGCCGGCGGCCCTCACCGGCCTGTGGAAGCTACCGGATACCGCACGACGCCGACCCTCGCCGTGGGTGCCGATGCCGCCGACCGCCGCGCGCTCGCAGACCTTCGCACTGTCCAGCTCGCGGCGGGCCTGGGGGTCGAACCGTTGCCGTTGCGGACCGCCAGGGAACGCGAACCGCTCCTTAGCCCGCAAATTTCCTGTGCCTTTGATATCCCCGCCGATCACCAGGTGGATCCCCGGAAGCTGGCGGAGTGCCTCATGGCAGGGCTGGCCGCGCATTCATCCGGCGATGGCACGTGGGTAGGCGGCGCCAGGGAAGGATTTGCCGTTGCAGAGTCCGCGCACGGCCTGTTGTGGGACGGGGACCAGGTAGCCGGAGTGGAGCTCGAATCCGGCAAATCCGTCATGGCCGGCGAAACCGTGGTGGCCAACGGGCTGGGCGCCCCCGCGCTCGCCGGCCTTCCTGAGGGTCTTGAACTTCCGGTCAGGCCGGTCTACGGGGACATCCTCAGGCTTCGGGTCCCCGCGCACCTCCAACCGCTGCTCACTGCCACTGTCCGTGGCATGGTCCGCGGGGTGCCCGTTTACATCGTTCCCAGGGACGACGGAACCGTAGTCATCGGAGCTACCCAACGGGAGGACGGCTTGTCGGCGGCCTCCAACGCAGTCTCTGCCGGCGGGGTTTACCAGCTCCTTCGGGACGCCCAGGTACTGGTTCCCGCGGTGGCCGAACTTGAACTCCTGGAAGCAACTGCGCGCGCCAGGCCAGGGACTCCGGATAACGCTCCGTTGCTGGGCCGCGTAGCCGGTTCAAGCGGGGACATCGCAGGCCTGGTGGTGGCCACCGGGTTCTTCCGGCATGGCGTCCTCCTGACCCCCGTGGCCGCCATGATCGTGGGGGAGCTGCTCACCGGTTCCCCTGATCCCCGCTGGTCCATCTTCCGGCCCGACCGTTTCAGTGCAACCGCGCGTCGCTCTCAACTCCACAGCAAGGAAACAGTATGAACATCAAACTCAACGGCGCCGTCCGCCAGGTGCCCGCCGACGCCTCCGTCAGCACGCTCGTCACGGCCGTCACCGGCCGCGTACTCGACCACCGTGGACAGGCGGCCGACGGCGGGAAGCTCGGTGTCGCCGTCGCCCGCAATTCCGAGGTGGTGCCGCGCAGCCAGTGGGCAGCTACTCCGCTGGCCGACGGCGATGAACTCGAACTCGTTACCGCAGTACAGGGAGGCTGAACCATGACCACAGCAAGCACCGAAATCCTTACTGACGCCTTGGTGATCGACGGCGTCGAATTCGGGTCCCGCCTGATCATGGGAACGGGAGGTGCGCCGAGCCTTGACGGGCTCGGAGCCGCGCTCCTGGCATCCGGAACCGAGCTCACCACCGTGGCCATGCGACGCTATTCGCCGGCCGAAACCGGTTCGCTGTTCCAGCTGCTGGTGGACAACAACATCCGGGTCCTCCCGAACACCGCAGGCTGTTTCACGGCGAAGGACGCCGTGATGACGGCGGAACTGGCACGCGAGGCGCTGGAGACCGACTGGGTCAAGCTGGAAGTCATCGCGGACGAGCACACGCTGCTCCCTGACGCTGTTGAACTGGTGGACGCCACCGAGCAATTGGTGAACCGCGGCTTCAAAGTGTTCGCCTACACCAACGACGATCCCGTGCTTGCCCTCCGCCTCGAGAACCTCGGCGCCACGGCAGTCATGCCGCTGGGCTCGCCCATCGGGACCGGCCTGGGCATCCTGAACCCGCACAACATAGAACTCATCGTGTCCCGGGCCTCCGTGCCGGTGGTGCTGGACGCCGGGATCGGAACAGCTTCCGACGCCGCACTTGCCATGGAACTGGGCTGTGACGCGGTCCTGCTGGCGACCGCAGTGACCCGCGCGCAGAACCCTGTGCAGATGGGCCAAGCCTTCAAACACGCCGTCATCGCCGGTAGGCTGGCCAAACAGGCAGGCCGGATTCCGCGTCGTGAGCACGCCTTGGCGTCCTCGGCCATGGAAGGCCGGGCGGAGTTCCTCTGAAGCCGGGTTTCTCCCGGGCCGGGTTCCCCGCAACGAAGGAGCAACCATGGTTAACAGGAAAGAACCGGTGCCCCCGGCAGCGGTCGAAGCCGCTCTCAAGGACCTCCCGGGGTGGAAGCTCCAAAACGGCCTCGTAACCGTTTACAAGACGTCGACGGCGGCCGAGGCTTTGGCCCTCATCGCGGCCATTGGACAGATCGCCGAAGAGCAGAATCACCATCCGGATCTTGACTGGCGGTACAACAGGGTCTTCCTGCGTTACGTGTCCCATGACGCCGGCGGACAGGTAACCCAACGCGACCTTGCAGCTGCCGCCTCCGTAAGTGAGGCAGCATCGGCCACGGGTGCCCTCGCTGAGCCGGGTCGCTATCCGGGCGCCGAGGGCCCTTAAACAGCAGTGACCATCACCCGTGGGTGATGGTCACTGCTGTTTTTCGAGCCTAAAGCCGCAAGGCCTTGGTCAGCGCCTCAGTATCATGCTTGGTGCGGGTCCGTCCCAGATAGACCACAATGCCCGCTGCCGCTGCACTTCCGAGCACGATTGGCAGGACCCAGGGGATCCATGTCGCGCCCGGCTGGTAGCCCAGTCCGGCACTGATGAAAGCAATCCAGCTCAGGGTGCCAACAGCGGCCGCAATGCCTGCGGGCAATGCAATCCCGTACCTGCTGTGCCGCTTATCGGTGGCCCACACGATGAAACTGGCAGCAACAGTGGCCAGAACCACGATGACAAGTGAAAGCATGAGACTCCTAAGCGGACGAAGGCGGGACGGTGAACGCTAGAGGGCGCCGAAGCCGACCCGGCGGACTTCCTCGGCGCCGATTTCCACGTATCCCAGTACGTTGCCCGGAACGATGACCTGGCGGCCCTTCTCATCGGTCAGCCGCAGTTCCGAGCCCTTGGACACGGCCTCGGCCACGATCTTGGCTACGGCGTCAGCGTCCAGGGCGGATTCGAGCACAATTTCACGGCCAACGTTCTGAATGCCGATCTTTACTTCCACAGCAAGGCCTCCAAGCCAATCAAGTGTTAAGTCAGTCCTCTATTTGTAGCCTAGGACTCTTTGGGGAATCGACTGATTCCGCGCCAAGCTAAACGATAGATCAGATCGCTGGCGACATCGAGGTCCAGGTTTCCGTCCGTTTCAAGCCAATAACGGGCGCTGACCTGGGCCATTCCTGCCAGGCCGCGACCCAGGAGCTGGGCTTCGAGGGGCGGGAGTTTGGTGTCCTCGGCAATGACATGGGCGACGGCGTCGGCGAACGTCTTGTTGAACGTCTCCAGACGGGAGCTGACATCGGGATCGTTGATGAGGTCGGACTCAAACACAAGGCGGTGCGCCTGGTCGTCGTCCGCGATGAACCTGTAATAGGCGCGCATGACAGCCTTGACGCGCTCCTTGTTGTCCGTGGTGGAGTTCAGTGCACCGAGCATCAAATCCGTCAGGGTTGCCAGATGGCTGTCCAGGAGCGCCATGTACAGCTCGCGTTTGGACGGGAAGTGCTGGTAGAGCACCGGCTTGCTGACGTGCGCAGTTTCTGCGATCTCGTCCATTGCCGCGCCGTGGAAGCCGTTGGAGACGAAGACTTCCAAGGCGGCGTTCAGCAGCTGTGCCCGGCGTTCGTCCCGCGGCAACCTTGGTGAACGAGGTGAACCGGTCCGTTCCTGCTTTGCGGGTGCCCCATCGTTTGCCCGTGTGCCGTCAGCCACAGTCTGCCGCCTTTCCTTTGCAGTTATGACCACTCTACCGGTGGGTTAATCGAAGAATCCGGGGTTATCGCGCTGTTTGCGCGGCGGGACTTGGCGTCCGTCGCATGATCCTACCCGGAAGTAACCGACACGCCGGATAATCTAAATGCTTGACTTTTCAAATTTCAAGCTAATGGGGAAACGTTGAAGGATGATCTAACAACTCAACAGTGGAGCGAACACATCGAGGGGTGGCTGTCCTGGCTAAAAGCGTCAGGTCGGCCACCCCTCACTATTGCCCTTCGCAAGACGCAGATTCGCCGGCTGGCCCACCACTTCCCAGACGTTGACCCCTGGGAACTGAAAGCGGACGATCTGGCTGGCTTCATGGGGGTTCATGGCTGGAAACCTGAGACGTTGAAAAGCTACCGGGCGTGCATGCGCCAATTCTGGATTTGGGCTGTCACGAGCGGCAGGACGGACACTAACCCGGCGATGCTGCTGCCGAGTGTCCGCGTCCCTCCGGGCCGGCCACGGCCTGCTCCTGAAGCCATCGTGAACGCGGGTAGGCAGTTGCTCGATGAACGGTTGGCGCTCATGGTCGCCCTGGGGGCAGAGTGTGGGCTTAGGTGCACGGAGATAGCCAAACTGCACACCAACAACGTCATTCCTGATGGCGATGGGTGGGCACTCGAAATACAGGGCAAGGGAGGCGTAGTGCGCACAATCCCACTCACGGAACGTTTAGCCGGCTACCTGCGGCACCGGGAGGCCGGCTACTACTTCCCGAACAAGACGGGAGGCCACCTGTCCGCGCCTTATGTGTCCACGCTGCTATCCCGCAACCTTGACGGCGACTGGACGGGTCACACGCTGCGGCACCGGTTCGCCACGGTCGCTTACCGGGCAGAGAAAGACCTCAGAGCCGTGCAAGACCTTCTAGGGCACGCCAACCCACAAACCACAGCCCGCTATTGCGCCGTTCCTGACGGCGCAAAGCGGGCTGCGGTGATGGCGGCTGCGGCTTAGCCGCCAGCGAAGAACCGGAAAGCAGTGAAGGCCAAGCCAGCGCCTCCGGTGATCAACGAGGCGATCACGGTTCGGACTAGCCAGCGGTTATTGTCCTCCAAAGCCTTGATGGCTTGGTCCTGAAGCTGCTCCTTCGCGGCGTGGAGCTTGCCGCGTTCGATGCGTGCCTCTTCCATGCGCTCAATGTCGTCCCACGATGGCTTTTTGTCCATGTTGTGGGACATGGTATCGAGCGTTTTCGACTGATCCTTGATGAGGCGGTAGACCTCACCAAGGGTCACGTCGGTCATTACTGCGGCTTCAGGCACGGCGGCTCCCCGTTCCCGGCGGGACAAGCCAGCCACCAGCAAGGGACAGAAGAGCTGTGGCGAGGATTGTGAACGCGTCAGCCACGTTATCCGGGACAGGGACGCCAGCAAGCGACAGGAGCCACACAGCGACCAGCGCTGTAGCTCCGCCAACAGTTCCGCCGGCGGTCGCCGCCAGCGTGACAATGCCGGCCTTTCGTGCGGGAGCCTCAGCCATCACTTGCCCTTCAGAGCTTCGATGGCCGCCAGAATCTTCAATTGGCCCTTGTTGATCAAGTCGTCAAGGGCTTCACCATTGACGATGGACTTGTTGTCGCCCTTCTTGCTGCCCTTCTTGTTGAACAGTGCATCGTGGACAGGCACAAGCAAGCTGATCAGCGTGTCCAGCTTGGCTTCTTGCTGCGGGGTCATGTCGTCATCCTCCAGTTGATTTGGTTGGGTCTCGGGGGCCAGCTTCGGAATGAGCCAGCCAATCAGGCCGTCATAGGACAGGCGGGCACGGTGGGCCGCAACCTGCTTGTAGCCGTCCATCTGCACTACATTCACGCCGGCGGCATCCGAGCTTTCTGTGATGGCCGTATGTCCTTCCGGCACCGCTCTGCTGCCGGCAAAGCTGAGGATTGATCCAGGGGGCGGCAACTGGTCAGGGTTGCTGGGATCGTTGCGGACCTTGGAGAAGAACTCCGGGTTCGCGTTGTCGAATACGTCCTTACCATTGCCGGGTCGAACGGTGTCTACCCAGTTACCCCAGAGGAACAGGCAGTAGGCGTCGGGGAGGTCTTTGCACTGGTATCCATGAGCATTGTCCGGGTTCCAGTACTGACCGACAGCAGCATCTAGCCACGCCAGTGCTGCGATAAGGGTCTTCAAACCAAACTTCCTTCCGTTGGGGGTGGGCCGACCTGTGCTTTAGACTCAGGGCCATGACTTCCCTTGAGAAAATCCTTCGGGCAGCGCCGAAAAGCATCCGTGAACTGGCTTTGGACAATGGGACCAAGGATCCTTTTCAGCACGCGCTCTTCGTTCTGGGTAACTGGTCGATTGAAACTCGCAACCCCGAAGCGCCTCGGCTGAGTGCAAGAGTCGCGGAACTGCGCCGCACTCAAAGCAGCAACCATTCATAACTGTCGTCTGCCTTCTTGCGGCAAAGGTAGAGTCCATCTGCCACCCCAGATGCACCTTGGATAAGGCGCAATTGGCCCCGGCGGGTGGCGTCAGCTGCGGGCAAAGGGTCGCCGGCGGGGAGCGTGAAGGTCCCATAACCAAGGCGGGTAACTTTGCCCGTACTGTCTTTGAAGCAGTAGCGACCTGTGGAGTCAACGAAAATGGTTACCTGGTTGCCCGCGGGGCCGGATGGGTCGGCATTCACCGGCGCATTAGTGACGGGGGTTGCATGCCGAAAGGTGCCCGTGGTGAGTGACGGACCACTGAAAACAGTGTTAGTTCCGAGGTCTGACAGGTTGCCGTCATTGCTGCATCCAGTAAACCATGTATCCGTTACGCCGGCTCCGATATCAACGGTCCATGTGCCCGTGCCGGTCCCACGTGCAAAATAGCAGTTTTCGAAACGGTTCAGGCCGCTGCCGGCAATTCCGCCAGCCACAAGAACGTGCTTGCCATTCGCGCCCGAAATAGCCCTCGTCGTGATTCCTCTGAAGCTATTGCGAAATAGCCCAGACGGACCGCCTTCGATGTGCAAGGCTGCCCTGTCCACATGATTGATGGCAATGAAGCCGCCGCTGAACTCGTTGTCGTTGGCGCCGGCGTAGACGCCAATTCCCTGCCTGACTCCAATCGCCTGGATGCCCAAAACGGTGTTCCTGAAGCCCGTATGGATGTAGATGCCGCTTGTGGTGGGTGCAAAGGCATGGGGGACACCCGTGCTGTGGCGGATTGTTGGGGCAACTATGGTGTTGTGATTTGACCCTTCAGTCTCGACGCCTTCATTAACGTTGAAGGGCGGCCCGGTAGGTGAGAAGAAGGCGAGCTGGATACCCGACCGGCCATTTTCGTCGCAGAGGGGTGCCACGATCTTGTTGTAGCTGGAACCTCGAAGCTTAATGCCGTCGTAGGTGTTGTGGTGGAAATACCCACCAAAAATCTCGTTGTAGTTGCAATAGATAAGGCATATGCCGTCACCGTTAGTGCCGTTAGGGAAGGCCGCGTTGCGCTTGGCGCCGGTGGCATCCAAGTTGTAGAACCTGGAGTAGTTCACGCGCATGAATTCGATGGCATTGTACTGCGCCGTCTGCCCCGCCGCATTTCCATCGACTTTTAGATCACGGATGACAATCCCGCTATTACCGCCTGCACGGTCTGTGTTGGTCAAAACGTAAGTGTTATTGCCAGCAAGCGCCTTGATGGTGGCGTTGTTCCCTTCAATGGTGACATTGGAAGGAATAAGGAGCGGAGCGGATACTTGATAAACAGCATCCCGCCGCAGAGCGGCCGGCTTTCCGCTTAGTGCGGCGGCGGTAATGAGTGCCTGCAGCATGGCGTGGTCGTCATCGCCGTTTGCCCGAGCCGCCACTTTTCGGGCATTGGAGGCGTCGATCGTGGCAAAGGTTTCAGTGGCGGGATCGGTAAGAAGCTCCTTCACGCTAGCGTCGTCCGCGATCCCTGGAATGCCCTGCGGCCCCGCGGGACCCACCATGCCCTGGGGGCCTGTTTCGCCGTGTGGGCCTGCGGGGCCGACCACGTGGGGTACGCCGTTGTTGTCGGTGACGGGGGTGATGTCTGCGAGGTCGAGGGTTGCGCCGTCCGGTGCCGTGAAGCTGAACTCTGTTGGCCGTGCTGCGCGTTGGCCGGCGCTGTAAACGTAGAGTGCTGCGCGGTAGGTGAAGTTCTGCGGGTTCACGCCGGCGCCGTCTGCCGGCTGTAGCTCCACACTGAACTTGCCTTCGGCGTCGAGGTCGGCGCGGACGGATGCGCGGGGGATGGTCTTGCCGGCTGGGGTGACATTCACGATGGGGGTATCAGGGGTGAAGGTGACATATCCCAGCATCGGGGCGCCGGCGGCGTCCAGGAGGGTTCCAGTAATGGTGGTGTTGGGCATGGTGCTATCCCGTCGCTGAGGTTGCGGACATTTGAACTGCGGTCCAGCCGATGGGCACTGACTGGCTGGATGTGGTGCCGTCGCCGGCGTAGACGCCGATCCTGAATCCGTTGGTGGTGACTGAATGGACGTAGGGGACGTACTTGGCTGCGGCGTCCGATTGCTTCGTTGCGGTGACGACAGGGGGAAGGCTGAAGCGTCCCGCCGGGAACGTCACGTCAAGGAATCCATGGGCGCTGGCAGTTACGGTGATCGTTGCCCTGCCGGCGGCGCGGCGCTCGAGGTTATTGAGCCTCACGAGAATGTCGTTGATGTCAGGGTTGCCCGGTGGAATCTGGGCGTTGCCCATGACCTGCTCTGTGCGCTCTGCTACCTGCTGCGAGATGCCGGCGAGGCTTTGGAGCGGTTCGGCGTCGTCCATGTACTTGAAGCCGTAGACGGGGGTTTCGCGGATTGTCATGGCTAGATTCCTTTTCCGGTGAAGCCAAGCGCTTCACATGTCACGGTGTCGTCCAGGTCAGCCAGCCGGACGGGCTTAGTTGCGTAGTTGGGGTTGACGTTGGCGCATGTGACGGGCGGAGTGTCGTAGTTCATCGCGACGGGGGCGAGGTTCATTTCCGCTTCCCACGCCATTTCCCCGCCATGCTGCCGGCGGAAAGCGATGGTCCCGCCGATGGTCCGAACGAAAGTTCCCTTGCCGGGCTTCAGGACGCTATAGGCCGAACCTCCTATAAAGAACGCAACGCGCTGTTCCCTGCCTGCCAGCCAGAAATTCACTGCCTCGGTGTTGTCGAACCCATCGCGGAACACTGCCCGGATGGGTGGGTGCTGAAGGCCGGCGTTATCGTTCGCCACGCTTGCCCAAAGGTTGGCGGTAGCTCGTATCCCGACATCACTGTTGGGCGGACCCACGGCGTATGCCTTGCTGTCTACTTGCAGGGTCGAGACTCCGCCGGCGGTATCAACAAAGACGTTCCAATCAATTTCTTTGTTGTAATTGCCGTCAAGGAGCTTGCCGCGAGCTTGGACACCACGGATGGCGGATTCCTTGTCTACTTTGGCGTCGTCAAGGGCTTCCACGCGGTGATCCTTGCTGCGGAGTGACCTGCCGGGGTTGCCGGCTGCGGTACAGGCGTACTTGCCGTTCACGGCCACCATTTCCAGTGGTCCACCTGTCACGTCGAGGTAGCGGACGTGGCCGGCGGCTTCAAGACGGTTCGTGCCGGCGTCGTACCAAAGGACTTCCCCAACGGTCGTGTAGATGGCCGCCAGTTGATCCAGGAGGCTCCCGGACTGTTCGCCGGCCCACAACAGGTAGGGATAGGCGCTGCCACCACCAAGGCCGTTGATCAGGCCGGGGTAGCTGGAAAGGATCTGATTCTCAATGGCAATGAGTCGGGCAGTGGCCGTCTCGGCAGGGCGTGATACTCCCTGAAACTGGGTCATTTCGGAGATTGGCGCCAGCGGGTCGACGACAGTGCATTCAAAGCGGAAGAGCTTCTTGCCGTCGGACTTGCGGACCTTCCAGAAGCGGACACGGGCCGTGTCCACGGTTCCCCTGAAAACGGTACGGTTGCCGGCGCCGGTAGGGATGATCACCTGCAGCGACTTCCCAGCCGGCTGCACGAGGAAGTCAGCCTTGCCCTCAGACACCACAAACGAAACCGTGGCAGAGCCGGGGGCAGGCTGTTCGAATGGCGATGTTCGGCCATAGCGGATAGCGATGCCCTCCACGACGACGGCGCCAAACTGCGGATCATTGGCGTCGCCAGGGGAAACGGTCAGGCCGGCAAAAGTGACGCTGGGAACGGCGGCGATCATATGCGGATACCTCCCGTTCCAACCTTCTCGCCTCGGGACCGTGCGAGTTCGTCAAGCAAGGCGCGGATTTCCTCAGCTACTCCGCGCCGGTCCAAGGCGCCTTCCACCGTTATGTCGTAGAAGTTCTGAATGGTCGGCGCTGCGCTGGTGCCGGCGTTCCTGCCGGCGGCGTCCATGGGCACTGACGGGGCAGTGAGGGCCATGGGTGTTGCGCTGGTGGACATTAGGCCGAACGTGGGGTTCGGTGCGCTCTTGGTCAGCGGAAGGCCGGCGCCGGGGCTTGGCGCGAAGCTGCTGTTCGTCATGTCTGGGGAAGGTGCGGACATGAGGCCGAATCCGCCGAATCCTCCACCACCGGACGATTGAGCCTGATTGTTCAGACCAAGGAAGTTCCCGATGGCGTTCGCGGCGTCGTTGATCCAGCCGGTGAAGTCCCGCCACCAATTGCCCATTTGGGCCAGCACGTTTTCGATGCCGCCGAGCTTGTCGATCAGGAACACGATGCCGGCGACTAGGCCGGCTACGGCGATGATTACGAGGCCAATGGGGTTCAGGCTCATGGCGAGGTTTACGGCCATCATGGACACGGCCACGGTTCCAAGGATCACGGCTAGGAACTGGGCTGTAGAGCTGTTCTTCTCCACCCACGCGGCGAAGCCACCCAGCAATTGGGCGCCAAGTGTCAGGGCCGGCAGGAGGGCCGTTCCCAGCGATGCCTGGGCGTTTTCAAGCTGAGCTTTGAACCGTTCGGAAGAGCCGGCGGCGGTGTTGGCTTCGGATGCGAACTTGCCGTTCACGAGGCTGGTCTGTTCGGTGACCATTGCCAAACGTGCCTGGGTTTCGGCCTGCTTCAGGGCTGAGCCTTCCAGCTTGTCCAGTCCTTGCGATGCGAGACGGGCGTTCACGTCGGACTGTTTCACGAACACGTTGTAGCGCTCGATGGGGTCAGCTTCGCCACGGAACAAGCTGCCAAGGGCTTGCACGGCTTCGGCTGTGGTGCCGCCGTAGGTTGCAGCCAAATCCGCGGCTGTCTTGATCAAGCCCTCAGTCGTGCCAACCACCTGGTCACCGGCGACGCCGAGCCCTTTTAGCTGCCCGCCAAGGGAAGTGGCTAGTTCTTGGTAGCTGTTGCGGGACAGGCCCACGGCGTCAGCGGCGCCGGCTGCGAGGTCTTTTACGGCTTGTGCCTGGTCACCGAACACTGTTTCGACGCCACCTGTGGACTGTTCCAGCGCGGACGCTGCATCGCCGGCTTGCTTGGCGAGGGCGAGCAAGCCGGCGGTGATGACGCCAGCGGCCACGTTGGCTTTCCGGGCACCGACTTCGAACTTGCTGACGGATGCGTTAGTTGCGTCCACGCCGGCTATCGCGTTCTTGGCATCGCTGATGATGCGAATGGCAAGAATGGCGGTCTTAGCCATGGTTAGCCCTCCCGTTCGGCTTTTTCCTCTAGGACGTCCATCGCGGTTGCGATTACGTCATCTTCTTCAGCCGCCCATGCCGCCGGCGGAATGCCGGTGGCTAGGGCAAGCTCAACGATTAGCCGGCTGACGCTGCCGGCAGGGTAGGGTCGCCAAGGACCGCTTCCGCCTGCTTGAATTCAAGATCTGCAAGGTCAGTGTCGCGGAACTGCTCAAAGGTGCCGTTGTAGTGGCCGAGGCGGGTGCTGGCGGCCCATGCGAGGTACACCTGCTGAGTGGTCATGTGGGTGGAGTCGGGGTTTCCCACGTCCCACTTCTGGACGCGGCCAGTCCTTTCCATCTTCAGACGGTCCTGGATGGTGACGCGCAAGTCCTCAATGACTTCGCCGCTGGCAAGCTCAACGGTGATGAGGGTCAGTTTCATGGGGTAGCTCCTTCGATTCTGGAAATGATTTCTTCTAGCTGCTTTTCATAGACCGGCAACCAGCGGCCTTCACTGCTTGTGGCGCCGTCTGATAGGAACGGCTGTGGTCGAACTCTGCTGATGTGCCTCGGGCTTGCGAGCTTGTTCGGCCACCACAGCCGGCCCCAATGGACGGCGGGGCCGTAGGGCACGGCCTTAGTGCCGGCCCTGATGATGCCGGCGCTTTTAGTGCCGGCGGCGCGGATGGTGCGGCGAAGCTTTCCCGATACTTCCGGGGCCAGTGCCGCCGATGCCCTGGCGGCGATCTCTGCGGCGTCTTTGTTGGCTTGCTTCAGGTCTGTCAGGTCGTCGCCGGCGGCTTTGAGAGTGGCGCGTAGCTTGCGGCCACCCTCTACCTTGAATTCCCCGCCGGCCATGGGCTAAGCGTGGGTTCCGAGAGTCGGTTCTCCCACAAGCGGGAAGGAGAAGTCAGAGGTGTTCTGCTTCTTCACGTCGCCGCCAATGTCGAGAGCGCGGAGCTTGATAACGCCGGACCATTCCTGGGTGCCTTCGTCCAGGGGTACGAACTTGAACGGCAATGCCTGCTTGGTTTTGGAGTAGCGGTTGTCAAAGCAGTACTTCAGCAGGGAGTTTGCGTCGTAGGACTGGTGAATAGTCCCGGTAAGTTCCCACGTCTCCGTTTCGTCTCCGCCAAGCGTTCCACCGTCAAGGGTGTTGATGTCGTCCTCAGAGTCCACAGACGGCGTGAGCGTGGTCTTGGTGGTCTGGACAGCGAATTCCTTTTCGGTGCCGGTGGCGCCGATCATCAGCGAGCCGGGGCCGAGACGGTGTGCAACAGTGGGCATTGGTTTCTCCTAGAAGATTTCGTTGAAAGTCAGGGTGTAGCCGGGGTAGGGGATGCCGCCGGGGGAGACTGTGAACGGCGTTGCGCGTGCCGTTGCCAAGTTCATCGGGTCTTTCAGGGCGTCGATGATGCGTGACGCGGATTCCCACGCGGCCAACACGTCCCGTTCGGTGATGATGAGTTGAAGCTCCCAGTCACCTTTGGTGGCGGTGTAGGTGGTGAAGTCCATGTCAGGCGGGGTGATGAGAAGGACGCTTGACCCGTTGACCAGGGATTCAAGCTCTGACGGGTCAAGCGTCACTTCTACGTCGTCGATGGCGGCGGCTGTCAGAGCGGCCTCGATTTCGGTCTGTAGCTCCCTGCCGCGCTCGATGCTCATGCGATACCCGGCTTCATGTACGGGCGCAACGTCGCGTACGCTGCGGCCATCGGGTCACGAGCGATCCTGACGGGCTGCGAGCCTTCAGCGCCTTCAAAGCCGGCCACGCCGTTCCGGGCGTTGCGCCTGAAGAACAGGTCAGCGCCAACTTCCCGGATTGCCCTGGCACGGATCACCTTGGGAAGCTCAACGTCGGCACGGATGTTGTCGCGGACATGGTTAGCCACCATTTCCGTAGCCTCGGCTTCGCACTCTTTGATGAACTCGTCGTCGGCGCCGTTCTTGGCGCCGACGTACTGGGCTAGCGTGGTCGCCATGGGGATCAGGCAGCCGGCTTGGTGGGGATGATCGCACCGGGCATAACGTCCGCGAATGCGGCGTAGCCGTAGATGCTGAATGCCTTGGACAAGTTGATGATGTTCTCGTCCTGAAGCTGGGCCGGGGCGCCGGGGGATTCCAGCGTTTCGAACGCCTGGGCGTCGTAGAAGCTGAGGGTGTTTGCGGCGGCGCCGGGCAGAAGGGACACTTCCACGCTAGCAAGCTGTCCGGTGACTCCCTTCAGGTTCAGCGTGCCAATCTGGTTCACGCCGGTACCCTGCACGGTCATCAGTCGGTTGTCTCCGTCCTTCAGGCTGATCAGCTTCTTGAACTGATCCACCGATGCGTGCATGCCGTTCAGGAGGAATCCCTTGTCATCCATCAGCAACGACGCATCCACGATCAGGCTGAGAAGCTGGTCTGGGGTCGGGTTCGCCGGCAGGGCAAGCCAGTCGTCGTTCACGTCGCCGGCGAGGTTGGCGGCGATGGTGCTCTTGTAGAGCGTGCGGAACGCGTTTTCGGTGGCCTTGGCGTAGCGAAGGGCCATGGCCTTGAACGTGGTGTTCAGGACCGAGACAGACGAACGCTGAATAGCCTGAAGCGTCAGTTCCGTCCAGCCGCCGTAGGTTTCCACCGGGGCTGTGTCGGTTCCGATGGTGACCTTGCCATACTGCAAGTCGTCGCCTTCGTTGGCCTGCTTGGCTACCTTCGTCGTGTCGGAAACGAGCTTGCCGAACTCGACGTTGTTGCCCTGGGGCGGGAGGGTGCCGCGCTGGAAGGTGTTGATGATACGCCGGCGTTCCTCAACGAGGTGGATGAAATCGCCAATGAAGGTGTCCTTCACGATGGCGTCAGCGGTGGTGGCGCCTGTGTAGGCGCGGTGGAAATCTGCAGCGTCCTTGTCGCCGGCGGCAATGGCCTTGACGAATTCGCCCATGCTGCGGAACTGCGGGACGGCGGGGCCGGTCGGGGCCGGGGGCTGAAGCAGGGACACGCTGCGCTCAATGGTCTGAATCTGGTCAGCCAGCGGGGCGAGGTCCGCGCGGGTCAGTACGTCGTTCATGGGAGGGTTACCTTTCGGGGTCATGCTGCGGACTTCGGAAATGGCGGCTTTGTCGTAGGCAGGGTGGGGGACGAGGGAGACTTCGCGGACGCGAATCTTCGTGTAGGTGATGTGGCCGTTTTCGTCCTCACGCCACTCCACCGGCTCAAATCCAATGGAGAGCTTGTCGAGGCTGCCGGAACGGAGAAGGGCGTAAGCGTCGTTGCCCTGGCGGGTTTCCGCGATCAGGCCGTCAATTTCCCAGCCGGCGTCTACGTCGCGGTGAGCGGCGACGTGGCCGATAATTTCGCCGTGCCGCCAGAAGACCTTTGCGCCGTCCGACTCAACAACGGCGCCGCGCTCTACTTCTTCAGTGAACTCGCCAAACCACGTGCGGATGGTCACTACGTCGTTCCACGGAACGGCGATGCCAGTAAAGCTGCGGGCTTCGCTGTTGGATTCGGCCCGGATGGACATTTCCCGGTGCGCTACGCCGGTCTTGTTGGTCAGGTGGTCAAGGGTGAGTGTCATGCCGTGGCCTTCGCTGTCTCTGGTGCGGATTGGAGTGCTGCCAGTTCGGCAAGCTGTTCGGCGGTGAACGGGTCTAGGTCTTCGATTGACCGGACTTCGGACGGGGCGAGCCATTTGGACCGAATGGCGATTTCGTAACCTTCGTAGCGGGTCTTGGTGTCAAGCCGGAGCAAGGATTCGACGTTGAAGCGGGCAACGCTGCCGTTGGGCAGAAGGTCCGAGAGCGCTTCTTCGATCTTTCGGAGGTAGGCCATCAGCGTGAAGCGGTAGAACGCCAGCCAGTCTTGGGCCACGTTCGCGTACGTCTGCGAACCACCCTCAATGGCGGCGAGGGCCAGTGAAGCAGGGATGCCAAACAAGCGTGCGAGCTGGGCGATAGTGAAGCCTTGGGATTCAAGGAACTGGGCGTCTGCCGGCTTCAGGAAAATGGGGGCGTAGGTGGTGCCCTTGCCGAGTACCTTGATGCCCTTTTTGCCGCCGGGGGTGTTTTCATCGGCGCCGTACCACGTTTCCCGGTACTGGTCCGCGTCGGACTTGCTGAGGGGCTGGTCTGAAGTCAGGATGCCGTCAGGCTGTCCGGTGCCGTTGAACCAGTTGGAAGCGTAGTTCTGCAAGTCGAGCGAGCCGGCCAATTCGACACGTGCGGCTTGGATTGGGCCGAGACCGTATGTTGCGCCGGGTAGCTGCATCAGCGTCAGGTGCTTGACCTCGTGACGCTGCAAGATGCGTCCGCGCCAGGAGTAGGAAAGACCGCCGGTTTCGGGGTCTTTGTTCACGGCAACTTCGTGAGGGTTCAGCGGCTCCAAGTTCGCTACAGCGTCCGTCTTGCCGGCGCCGACGCGGTGAATCCGCCAGAAGCCGTTACCGGAGGTTGCCATGGCAAACACGGTCTGTTCGATGAAGTCAGACCGGGACATGTCCAGGCAAGGGCGCTTCACGAGTGAGTGCTGATCCTGCACTGCGATGGCTTTGCCGTAGGTGCGCTTCTGGTCGATGCTGATCTGGGAAGCTGCGGTGCCGAGAATCTGAATGTTGCGGTAGACCGGAATGAGGCCCATGGAGGTATCAACGGTGACGACGTTTCCGCCGCTACGGGCCGGCGGCCTAACACCTTCTGGCATGGTGTCCGAACGCTGGAAGCCAAGCTTGCCGGCGAGGGTGTCTAGGAACGTCATGGAGACACTCAAACCGCCGGCGCGGGTCCGGGGCAAAGGGCACATCTTCTAGACGCTTCTAGACGCTTCAGGGCGCTTTTACGGGCTAGAAGATTTGAGAGCCTAGCTCTGCTTCTTGGTGGTCGTATGCCCAAATACCCACGGCTGAGGCGATCACTTCAGCTACGGGTCCGGTGGACTTGTCACGGTCGATCCGCTCGGTTCCGTTCGTGGTGCGAAGCACCGTGTGGGCTACGGCGTTGCTGAACACCTTGGAGCCGTCGTGCTTGAACGTCTTGTCATCGCGTGCCATGGTTAGCCACGCGTCACAGGCTGTGCCAAAGTCGCGCATGCCGGGTGTCATGACTTCCAAGGCAGTGCAGCGGCGGCATTCGCCAGCGTCGTGCCGGCTGCACTCCGGGGGGTTCCTCAGTTCGTCGGTGACACGTCGTGAGGGACCGCCATCGTCGGCAGCGATAGCCGCCGGCGCCCATTCGCCGTTGAGCCGGCGTATGTAGTCCGTGAGCCAGATAGTGCCAGGGGCCGAATGCAGGACGCGGGAAACGGCCATGCCGTCCACGTCGCGCCAGTTCGCCATCACTGCGGCGCGTTCGTTGCCCGGTGCCACTTCGTAGCTGATCACCACGTTGAACCGCTCGGGCACCTGTTCCGGGGTAATTGCCAATGCTGCCCAATGTTCAGGAGTGATGATCGGGTCTTCGGCTTCGGTCAGGACGTTCATGTAGCCGCGCATGCGTTCGGCGTGGCTCATGCCTTCGCCGTACATCTCGGCCCGTAGAGCTTCTTCGGTGATGGTGTTGCCAAGTGCAGGGTGGAACGTCCACCAAGTGGCGGGGTCGTCCGGGTCCATTCCGTCAGGCATGGACCATTCGAAGTAGGCTAGGCCGGCGGCGGTGCCATCGCGGCCGGCTTTTACCCACTTGTTCATGAACACGGATGCGGCGGTGCCGCGTGTGCTGATCATCCATATCTGCGCTTGACCATGGAGGGTAATTTGGGCCGGCCCCACGCCACCAAGCAAGTTGTCTCCCAGTTCCTCGGAGTACTTCCATACTTCGTCAAAGTCGACCAAGTGAGGGGTTTCGCCGTGGATAGCGCCGATGGTGGGTGAAAAGCGGGTGATGCTTGATCCATGCTTGCGGACTTCCAAGCCTTCAGAGCCGTTGGACTTGCGGGGCTTGAATACAGGAGCAAGGGGTGACTGAGTCACCATGTTGATGAGGTCCATCATGCGCTTGCCGGCGTCCTTGCCGGTTTGAGCGGTGCTGAAGCAGGTGATTCCGGGTCGAGTCATGATCCGGTGAAGCTTGACTGGCCCCATGAGCGTTGTCTTGCCTGACTGCCTGGGGACTGTGATCAAGACCTTGGAGTAGTGATAAATCCTCTCGCCAAAGGATCCCAGTTTGTACTCGGTCGCGATGTCGATCACGAGACGTTGCCACGGCATAAGCTCCTTGCCCATGAGCCGCTGAAGCCGTGCGATTTCCTCGCCCTCGGTCAGGTACGAGTAGTCTCGCTTCGGCGCATACTTCGGTGGTGGGGCATAGCGGAACTTGGCAGATACTGCCGTGACAGTGGCGGTCACGCGGGGGTGCCCTCCGATGGCATCGACTCGGTTGCCGTCATGAACTCTAGAGCCTTGTCGAGAGCATCCGAGGACGCGTTCTCAGGCGTCGGGAGTAGCTCAAAGATTTCCTTCATGGCACGGAGAAGGTTTGCTTGGCCTGACGGGGCGCCACGGCCTTCGGAACTGTCCACTCGACGTGCGGTGACTATCGCCAGGGCACAAGGGCCGGCGTGGTGTACCGTGATCCAGCCGTCAGCTTCAAGCTTTTCGATCATGCGTAAGGTAGCGGCCTCGACAAAGCCGGGTTCGCCTTTTTTCGTTGAGCCCTGTTCAAATCCGGGCAAAACTGGCGGAAACTCGCCAGTTTGCGGGTTCATTTCGTCGGTCAATTCGGCCTCCTTCGGGCACTTTTTTTGTGGGTGGTTGGGGGGATATTTCCATGCTGGCGCGGGGTGGAACGCCAGCCGTCAATCAGAAAAACAGGGTCATGGGTTGAACACTGCGCCGCAGGAGCAGAAGCAGTAGTCTTGGCGGCTCCATAGCTTTGACTCATGCACTCGTTGCGTATGGCCGATCAGGCGGTGTAGCCATTTCATTTGAAGTAGTCCTCTCCGTTGTGGATCAGGGCTTCTTCTTGATCCAAGGTCTTGTTGCCAAGTGAGTAGTTGCATCGGCGGTGTGCTGGCTTGTTGATGGCTAGGGCTGTAGCTCCACCTTTGGAGCGTGGGATCACGTGCTGTAGTGATGCGGTGTCCCTGTTCCGGATTGGTAGGCCACAGATGCAGCATGTCCATCCCCATTGCTGGATGGCCCTGTCCAGGAGTGCGGCGCGCTGCGGCCCTGACAGGCTGAGGTAGTCGTCAGCCATTGGTCTTGGTGGATTGCTGGGCGTTCTCCTTCATCCACTCGGAGACCTGCCCTGGGAAGTAGCGCACGAGCCGGCCTAGCTTGATGAAGGGCGGTCCTTCGCCGCTGAGTCGTAGCTTGCTGGCTTGGTCGGTGGTGATCTTGGCGAACGCGGCGAACTCGTCAGGAGTCCATAGTTCAGGCATTGGTTTCCTCGGGTTGGGCGTGCAGTTCGCGGCGTGCTTCGGTGACGTTCTTCAGGGCTTTGTCGTGTTGGGCTACGGCGGCGGCGAGCTTGGCGCGGTAGCGGTTGGCGTCCGCTGGGGCGCACGTGGCCCACTTCTCGCGTGCCTTGTGGACCTGCTTTCGGTAGGCATCAGCGACTCCTACGGCAGAGGCGTAAGCGGCTTGGGCTTCCTCACGAGTTAGCACGGCACCTCCATGGCAGTGTTGCGGGAGTCAGCCGCCGTCAGGTCGCCGCTGATGGGCTGGGCTGTCAGGTAGCCGGATGAAACGGCGTCGTTGAACCGCTTCAGGTCGTGCTGGGCTACTTCGTGGAGTGAGAACTCGACTGGCTGCATCACTGCTCTGGCCTTTCGTAGATGGAGGGTGTCTGGATGAATCGCATTGCTGTTAGTGCTGCGGCGTTGAATGGTGCCGCGTTCCGTGGGCTGATCCGGCCTTGTTCGTCTACGTCGTTCGTTAGGCCGAGATGAAGGATGATCAGCGTTTCCATGTCGATCTGGTGGGCCGGTGGGATCAAGGCGTGGACCCCTTGCCGTCGAGAGCTTCTTTTGGCGGACATTCTGGGCAGAAGAAGTGAGTTTGTCCGCGATGCCGCCGACGTTGCGCCCGTAGCCCACAGTGGCAACTGATCATCGGGTTATTCAGGCCGCGTGACTCGCACGAGAGGCAATAGCCCTGGTCAGTCTTGGCTCCGGGTTTTCCACAGGTCCAGCAAATGTGCTCTTTTGCTGGTGAGGTACCCGACTTCTCAGGATGATTCAAAGGGTGGTTCTTAAGGACAGTTAGGGTGACGTGGGCGTCACCGGGTGGGGTGACACGTATGTCACCGGGTGGGGTGACGTGGGCGTCAGGGGGTGTCATCGGCGTCACCCCCTTTTTTGGGGCTTTGAAGAGCGTCTGATTGTAGTTATCCACAAGCTTGTGACGGGAGGTTCCATCGCAGTTCGGCGGACACTTCAGCGCGATTTCGTAGCGGTTGGGACGGCGGTAGTCCGGGAGTGACCTTGTGCCGCCGTCGTTGGCGTAAACGATAAGTTCGCCAGCGTGGCCGAGTTTGTTTATGGAGCGCTGCACGGTCCGGGGTTCAACATTGGCGTAGCGAGCCAGGGTAGCGATGCTAGGCCATGCTCCGCCGTCGCCGTCGTGGCTGGCGATCCCCAATAGAACGAGCTTGTCAGTGCCGCTGGCCTTCGAATGGTTCATGACAATGGCCATGGATTCGACGCTCATGAGGCGTCCTCCGCGTTCTTGACCAAGTCGTTCATGTCAAAGACGAAAGCGCCGCGTGCGCCGTCCAACTGAGCAAGGGGGACCAGCTTGCCGCTGGCTACCCAGCGAGAGACCGTAGAGCGGTCGATGGACAGGATGTCCGATACGGTGCCCGCTCCAATCAGTTGACCCGGCACGACGATGCGCGCCTCGTTGCTCAAAGATTTCATGGCAGCAACAGTATGTGCAATGCACAAAGAATCACAAGCGTGTGATTCGTCGGCGCGTCGCAATGCACAAACCATTGCATCGGAATGTCGCGCGTGCAATGCTTAGTGCATGAGCACTCAACCGATGTTTGTTTTCCGTTTCGAGATGGACCTGGCTGACCGTATGCGTAAAGCACTACGTGTGTCTGACGTAAGCGTTCAGGAGATTGCTGATGTTGTTGGCATGAATCGCAACACCATTAGCGCGTGGATAAACGGGCGAGCAAAGCCAAATGACCGCCAGTTGGCGGCCTTTGCTATGCGTACAGGAGCGCCTATTGACTGGCTAAAGACCGGCGATTACGCAGGTCAGGGCGGTCCTAACGATGGTGGACCGCTTGAAAGTAATACCGGTGGGTAATATGACCGGGCGGCATCGGCAGGCATACATTGGGGTATGGCCTCAATTGTTGCTGCCCACTCCGCTGCGCCCACCGTCCTGCCGCCCCTTGTCGAACCGGCCGCCGAGCTCTCGCCGGCCGAGGTTGAGCGGTACTCACGGCATCTCATCATTCCCGAAATCGGAGCCGTGGGCCAACGCAGGCTCAAGAATGCGAAGGTTCTTGTCATTGGCGCAGGAGGCCTTGGCTCGCCCGCCCTGCTTTACCTGGCCGCCGCCGGCGTGGGAACGCTGGGGATCGTCGACGACGACGACGTCGACCTCAGCAACCTCCAGCGCCAGGTCATCCACGGAGTCAAGGATGTAGGCACCCCCAAGATCGAATCAGCCCGCCGTGCAATCGCGGAGCTGAACCCCCTGGTCAACGTGGTCCTTCACAACATCCGCCTGGACTCCTCCAACGCATTGGAACTCTTCGCGCAGTACGACCTCATCCTTGACGGCGCGGACAACTTCGCAACCCGGTACCTGGTCAATGACGCTGCTGCGATCCTTGGCAAGCCCTACGTGTGGGGTTCCATCTTCCGTTTCGATGGCCAGGTCAGCGTTTTCTGGGCCCAGCACGGACCCAGCTACAGGGATCTTTACCCCGAGGCGCCTCCGGCAGGCTCCGTGCCGTCCTGCGGCGAGGGCGGCGTGTTCGGCATGCTGTGCGCGGCGGTCGGCTCGCTCATGGTGACAGAAGCCGTGAAGCTGATTACCGGCGTCGGACGTTCCTTGCTTGGCAGGGTGGCGCTGTTCGACGCCCTTGGCGGCAGCTGGCGCGAGATCAAGGTGTCCAAGGACCCGGAAGCCGAGCCCATCACGGAACTGACCGACTATGAGGCATTCTGTGGTGTGACGCCCGCTGCCGCCACGGACCAGGACCACACCGTGACCGCGACCGAACTTGCCCGGATGCTGGCCGAGCGCGAAGCGGGGGAGCGGGACTTTGAACTCGTGGACGTCCGCGAATCCGGAGAGCACAGCATTGTGAGCATCGACGGTTCGGTGCTCATTCCGCAGGGCCGGATCCTGTCCGGCGAGGCGTGGGTGGAACTTCCGCAGGACAAGGACATCGTTTTCCACTGCAAGGCGGGCACGCGCTCGGCAACGGTGCTGGAAGCCGCACAGAAGGCCGGCTACAGCCGCGTCAAGCACCTCGACGGCGGTATTCTCGCCTGGGTGCGGCAGGTGGAGCCCGCCAAGCCCGTGTACTGACCATTGCCCGTATCCCGGCTTCTCTGGGAAGCTCAAGCATGAGCGAAGAACGGACACAAACAGAACAGCGGCCCCTCGGCTCCGGGTTTGGACACGGAACCACGGCCATGGAGGTCATCGACGGGATCAACCTGCGCGGCAAGTCCGCCATCGTCACGGGTGGCTATTCCGGGCTTGGGCTGGAGACTGTGCGTGCCTTGGTCGCGGCAGGGGCAGAGGTGACAGTACCCGCCAGGCGCCTGGAGCACGCCCGTTCTGTCCTGGCGGACGCTGGCCTTTCGGCGGACGTCCAGGTGGAGCACATGGACCTTGCCGACCAGTACAGCGTCAAGGACTTCGCCGCGCGATACCTGGCTGACCACGAAAAGCTGGACATCCTGATTAACAACGCTGCCATCATGGCCAGCCCGGAACAACGGGTCGGGCCGGGATGGGAAGCCCAGTTCGCGACGAACCACCTGGGGCACTACACGCTGGTGAATCTGTTGTGGCCGGCATTGGTGGCCTCAGGCGATGCGCGCGTCGTGTCGTTGTCGTCCACAGGCCACAAGCTCTCACCCGTCCGGTTCGACGACTTCAACTTCAGCACTTCCTATGACAAGTGGCAGGCCTATGGCCAGGCCAAGACTGCCAATTCCCTCTTGGCGGTGGAACTCGACCACCTCGGCCGAGGCTCTGGCGTGCGGGCCTTCGCGGTCCACCCCGGTGGCATCATGACCGCGTTGCAGCGGCACCTGCCCAAGGAAGAAATGGTGGCAGCGGGCTGGATGGATGCAGAAGGCAACGTCCGCGAAGGATTCAAGACCCCTGAACAAGGTGCGGCGACGTCCGTGTGGGCTGCCACCTCGGAGGCCCTCAATGGCAAGGGTGGCGTCTACTGCGAAGACTGCGATATTGCCAAACCCACTGACAAGGAGTCTCCCTTGGCCCGCTACCAGGGAGTGGACGCCCACGCCGTGGACAAGGCGGACGCAAAGAAGCTTTGGGCGTTGTCGGCAGAGCTGACGGGGATAAACGCTTTCGCGTAGGCCGGGTGTGGCTCAGGCGCTTTCAGAACGGAGCTGGTCGTGGTCTACGGGGCATTCCGTGGCCGCGGCCGCTGCCTGCGGTTGCTCCACCTGGATGCCGTAGAGGGCCTCAAGGGCTGCGACGTAATCGTCTTGCTGGCCGTTGGCCGCGAGCTCGCGGGCTCGGACCGTGGGGATGTGGAGGAGCTGCTTGACCATGCGGCGAAGGGCGAACTCCACCTCCTCGGCGGCAGCGGTGCAGCCGTGCCGGGCGCGTACCTTCTCCATCTCGGCGTCCAGGACGTTCATGGTGTGGCGGCGCAACGCGACAATGGCTGTGTCCACGGAACGGGCTTCGCGTTCGGACTCGAAGGAGGCGGCAGCGCCTGTGACGATTGCGCTGGCCTGGGACAGCGACTCCGCCTGCTCCCGTGGAGCGGCGAGCCGAACCGACTCAAGGGTCAGCAATTCGACGCCTTCCAGTTCACCAACTGCGGGATCAAAATCGTGGGTGAGGGCAAGGTCGATGGCAATCAACGGCTTGCCCGAGTTGGCACGGACACGTTCAAGGTCCGCGGCTTCGACCCGGTTGTCAGAGCCACTGCAGCCGATCATGACGTCGGCGGCGGCCACAGCAGCGGGGAGCGTGTCGGCGTCGAGCGCGTTGCCGCCGCGGGTAGCGACGAAAGCTTCGGCGCGGCCGGAAGAAGAATAGACGGAGATGTCCGTACAGCCGCGTTCCCGCAGGAGGGACATGGTGGCACCGGCATAGGCGCCCGTTCCGAAGACCACGATTTTCTTGGTGGACCAGTCGTCATTCTCGGCAAGGTCCGTCGCGAGGTCCAAGGCCACGGAGACGATGGACAGGCCGCGAGAGCCGAGGGCGGTCTGTGCGCCAACGTCCTTGGCTGTCTTGGATGCAGCCTGGAAGAGCCGAACAAGCCCGGAGCTCGCTGTCCCTTCCTGCTGGGCTGTGATGAGTGCCCGGCGTACTTGGCCGGCGATTTCACGCTCACCCACCACGGCAGAGTCCAACCCGGCGCTTACAGCGAAGAGGTGGCGGGTGACCTCGGGACCTGTGTGGGTAGCGAAGGAGCGCGAGACGAGTTGTTCGTTGAGTCCGCTGAGCTCGCTGATCTGGGAAACGAGGGCGGAACGGGCTGCTTCGAGGTCAGCCCCGTTGGCCGTTTCGCCGTAAACCTCGTAGCGGTTGCAGGTGGCGAGTACCACCGCTCCGGACACCACGGGGGAATCAGTCAGGGCTGCCGAGGCAAGCCCAGAGGAACCGTTGCTCAACTGAGCGACGGTTTCGAGGTCGATGTCGGCGTGTGTAGCCACCAATGAGAAAAGAACCACAGCACCCCAATCATAGCTTTTTCGTAGCCCGGTAGAACAATATGGCGCCGTGGGGATCCCCACGGAGGCCAGTGATCCGCGACACAACTGCCTTCACCGGGCTGACGTGACAGTTTGTCGTTATCTTTTGTCCCGGATTTTCGGCACAATCAAAGGCATGACTTCTAGCACGGCAGCATCCAAGAGTACGGCCTCCAACTCCCCGGCGGGTAGCCTCGACGCCAACCACCCGCTGAAGGACGGCCGGACCTCGGACTCACCGTTGATCACGGCCTACCGTGGCGGCAAGCCCTCACGCAGGCCGGTGTGGTTCATGCGCCAGGCGGGCCGTTCGCTGCCCGAATACCTCAAGGTCCGCGAGGGCGTTGCAATGCTTGATTCGTGCTTGAGGCCGGAGCTGGCATCCGAAATCACGCTTCAGCCCGTTCGTCGCCACGACGTCGATGCCGCCATTTTCTTCTCGGACATCGTCATCCCCTTGAAGCTGGCAGGGGTCGGCGTGGACATCGTTCCGGGCGTTGGTCCGGTCCTGGACAAGCCGGTGCGAACCGCGGAGGATGTCGCTGCTCTTCCCAAGCTGACGTGGGAAGCCCTGGAGCCCATCCGCGAAGCCGTCCGCCTTACCGTTGCCGAGCTCGGCACGACGCCGCTCATCGGATTTGCCGGCGCCCCGTTCACGCTTGCCGCCTACATGGTTGAGGGCAAGCCTTCCCGCGACCACCTGGGCCCGCGGACCATGATGCACGCCGACCCTGAGACCTGGACCGCGCTGGCCAACTGGGCTGCCGACGCGTCCGGACTGTTCCTCCAGGCACAGCTCGAAGCGGGTGCTTCCGCAGGCCAGCTCTTCGACTCCTGGGCCGGTTCCTTGGGCCTGGCCGACTACACCAAGTACGTTGCGCCGGCTTCGACCCGTGCGCTGGACCACGTCCGCGGGCTTGGTGCGCCGTTGATCCACTTCGGAACCGGAACCTCCGAGCTCCTGGTCGCCATGCGCGATGTCGGCGTGGATGTTGTCGGCGTCGATTACCGGCTGCCCCTGGATGAAGCCAACCGGCGCCTGGGCGGGACGGTTCCGTTGCAGGGCAACATCGATCCCGCGCTGCTTTCGGCACCCTGGGAAGTGCTGGAGGCGCACGTCCGGGAAGTCATCGCTGCCGGCGCCGGCGCCCCTGGGCACGTGCTCAACCTTGGCCATGGAGTACCGCCGGAAACCGATCCCACCGTGCTTACCCGCGTTGTGGAGCTCATCCACTCGATCCCCGCCAAGTAGGGCACGTGCGCGGCGGACACTCAACGCCCAAACAACTCCCGCCGGAAGCCAGGGCAGTGGTGGTGGGCGGCGGAATCTCGGGGCTCCTCGCAGCGCGGGAACTGGCCATAGCCGGCACTTCCGTCACCGTGCTGGAAGCGACCGGAGCGTGGGGAGGCTGCGTCGGGGGCCACGTAGTCGCCGGTCTGCACCTGGACAGCGGAGCGGAGTCCTTCGCCACGCGGTCTCCGGCGGTGGCCGACCTCGCGCGTGAACTCGGCCTGGCGGAACAGATCGTGGCTCCCCACCCGGGAGGGGCCTGGGTACAGCTGCCTGACGGTCCGCAGGAACTGCCCAAAACAGGTGTGCTGGGAATTCCCGCGAATCCGTGGGACCCGGAAGTCCGGCGTTCACTGGGATTCGTGGGAGCAGTGCGAGCTTCCCTTGACCGTTGGCTGCCGGCATCCGTGGGGACATCCTCCGAGGTCACCAGCGTTGCTTCGCTGGTCGCCGCCCGGATGGGCAAAAAAGTACTTGACCGGCTTGTCTCGCCCGTGGTGGGCGGTGTCCATTCGGCCGATCCTGCTCTCCTGGACGTTGATATGGTCGCGCCGGGACTTCGGGCGGGTCTGCGCAAACACGGTTCGCTTGCCGCCGCGGTAGCCGCGCAGCGGAAATCCGGCATCGCGAAAACCGGCAGCGGCCGGTCCGGTAGCGGTCCGGCGAAGGCGGGCTCCGCCGTCGCCGGCCTTATAGGTGGCATGAACACCCTGGTGACCGCGCTGGTAGCCGACCTCCGGGAACGGGATGTGGACCTGGTGCTCGACAAGCGCGCCGAGGACGTGATGAAAACCCGCGCCGGCTGGCGGGTCACCGCCGGAGGTTCGACGTACGACGCCGATCGCCTGGTCGTTGCGCTGGACGGTCCGGCCGCCGTTGGGCTTCTGGAGAAGTCCTTGCCTGAGTTGGCCGCCTTGCGTCCCGCTCCCGGACCGCTGGTGAGCCTGGTGACCCTGGTTGTGGATCTGCCGGAGCTGGATAGTCGTCCGCGCGGGACCGGCATCCTCGTGGCGCCGCAAACCCCCGGGATCAAGGCCAAAGCGCTGACCCACGCCACGGCAAAGTGGGATTGGCTGGCCGAAGAAGCAGGGCCGGGCACGCATGTCCTGCGTCTTTCCTATGGCCGGCGCGAGGAAGCCGGCGGGGGAGCGGACCTTGTTCTGGATGACGAATCCCTCCTGGCTGCATCCTTGGCGGACGCCTCGGCCCTGCTGACGGTGCCGGTGACCAGTGCAGACGTCGTTGATTGGGATGTCGTGCGGTGGGCTGGGGCGTTGCCTTTTGCCGCCGTCGGTCATAAACAGCGCGTAGCCCAGGTCCGGGAGGCTTGTGCCGCAGCCGACGGCCTGGTGGTCGTCGGCGGTTGGTTGGCCGGGAATGGCCTGGCTGCGGTGGTGGCGGACACGCGGCGCCAGCTCGCCCAAGGAAGCGCGGAAGAACCTTCGTTTCCGTGATTTGCGTCACTTCTACGGCTTGTAGAACTGATCCGTTTCGACTTAGCGGCTGGCACGGGGCAAACTTGAACCATGAGCCACACTTCTGTCGAATCTGTCACTAAAACTGCTGAAACCGAAGAGCAGTTCTTTACGCTCTGGACTGTATTCAAACGCTCGGCCGACGTCCTGCGCAGCGGCGATGCTGCCCAGGAATTTGAAGCCCTGGTCGAAAAACTTGCCGCCGACGGCGTAGTCCTGCGCGGCAGCTACGACGTCTCGGCCATGCGCTCGGACGCCGACATCATGGTGTGGCTCCATGGAGCCAAGCCGGAGGACCTGCAGGCCGCCGTCCGCTCCATCCGCCGCAGCAAACTCTTCGCCGGAACCGAGATCGTCTGGTCCGCCATGGGCGTGCACCGCGAAGCCGAATTCTCCAAGAGCCACGTCCCCGCTTACGCCCGCGGGGTTGAGCCCAGCACCTGGCTCTGTGTCTACCCGTTCGTCCGTTCCTACGAGTGGTACATCCTGCCCGCCGAAGAACGTGGCGCCATGCTGCGGGAGCACGGCATGCTGGGCCGGGAATTCCCCCAGGTCATCTCCAACACGGTCTCCTCCTTCGCGCTGGGTGACTGGGAGTGGATACTCGGCCTCGAAGCACCTGAACTCGTAGACCTCGTGGACCTCATGCGCCACCTCCGCGCAACTGACGCCCGCAACCACGTCCGCGAAGAAATTCCGTTCTACACCGGCCGCCGCGTCACCGCAGCGGAGATTGCAGAGGTCCTGGCATGAGCACGCCCGTTATCTCCACCGACCTGAACGAAGTGACCGAACGTGGTCGCCAGGAACCCCGAAACTACGATGCCGTATTGCTCGCATCCTTTGGTGGTCCGGAAGGCCAGGAAGATGTCATTCCCTTCCTGCGCAACGTGACCCGGGGACGCGGAATCCCCGACGAGCGGCTCGAAGAGGTTTCCCACCACTACCGCGCTTTCGGTGGCATCAGCCCCATCAACCAGCAGAACCGTGAGCTGAAAGCCGCCATCGAGGCTGAACTGGCCAACCGCGGTATCGAACTGCCGGTCCTGTGGGGGAACCGCAACTGGGACCCGTACATCGCGCCGGTCCTGCAGGACGCCTACGACGCCGGTCATCGCCGTATCCTGATGCTCACCACCAGCATCTACTCCTGCTACTCCAGCTGCCGCCAGTACCGTGAAGACATCGGCATTGCGCTGACGGAGACAGGTTTGGACGGCAAGCTCCAGGTGGACAAGATCCGCCAGTACTTCGACCACCCTGGCGTGGTCCAGCCCTTCCTTGAGGGGACTGCCGCCGGCTTGGAAGAGATCCGGGGAAAGCTCGCCGCTGCCGGGGAAGCCGACCCGGACTCGAAGATCCGCGTCCTTTTCGCCACGCACTCCATCCCCACGCGTGACGCCGAGGCCGCCGGCCGCTCCGAGGACGAGCCCCGCGAATTCGCCGAGGGCTCCGCATACGCCGCCCAGCACCTGGCCAACGCCAAAGCCATCATGGATGTCGTGGCACCCAACGTCGCCTGGGATCTTGTGTACCAGTCACGCTCCGGTGCACCGCACATTCCGTGGTTGGAGCCGGACATCAACGACCACCTTGAGGAGATTGCGCCCCAGGGCGTCCGCGGTGTAGTCATTGTTCCCCTCGGTTTCGTGAGCGACCACATGGAAGTTGCCTGGGACCTGGACACCGAAGCACTGGAAACCTGCAAGAACCTGGACATTGCGGCAACCCGTGTTCCCACACCGGGCACGCACGCCGCCTTCGTTTCGGGACTCGTGGACCTCATCTGCGAACGGACCGTGGACAACAACATCGCAGACCGTCCGCATGTCACGGACCTGGGCCCTTGGTACGACGTGTGCCGGCCTAACTGCTGCGAGAATTTCCGCGGGGCCAAGCCCGTCATTTCCGAAGCCGGAACCACGATCGGAACCCGCCACGACCCCTATCCAGCGTCGGAGGCAGCCAAGTGACCGTGCGCATCGGCACCAGGGCGAGCAAGCTGGCCCTGACGCAGACGCAGCAAACCGCCGACAAACTGGCTGCGGTTGGCGGCTTCCCGGTGGAGCTCGTGCACATCAGGACCGAGGGCGACGTCAAGACCGGGTCCCTGTCCCAAATGGGTGGCACCGGCGTCTTTGTTGCCGCCCTGCGTGATGCATTGCTGGCCAACAGCTGCGATGTTGCCGTCCATTCCTTGAAGGACCTGCCCACTGGCGCTGCAGTAGGCCTGACCATCGCCGCCACGCCGCAACGCGTGGACGTCCGGGATGTCCTGTGTGCCCGCGATGGCATGACGCTCGCTCAATTGCCTGGAGGCGCCAAAGTAGGCACCGGGTCTCCCCGCCGCGCAGCGCAACTCCGGGCCGCCCGCCCGGATATTGAGGTGCTGGATATCCGCGGCAACGTTGATACCCGCCTGGGCCGCGTGCCGGGACTTCCCGGAAATCCAACGGATGAGGTTGTCCCCGGCAAAACGTGCGACCTCGATGCCGTCGTGCTGGCGGCCGCCGGCCTGGAACGCATCGACCGGCTGGACTCGGTGAGCGAGTTCTTCGAGACGGACGTGATGCTGCCTGCACCCGGACAGGGCGCACTGGCCATCGAATGCCGCACGGACGACGCCCCCCGGCAGGCCGGCAACACCGAGGGTTCCAACGGCGTGCTCGCACAGGCCCTGGAGGCATTGAACGACGACGACACCCGTCTTGCCGTGACAGCGGAACGTGCCGTGTTGGCCCGGCTCGAGGCCGGCTGCGCAGCTCCTGTTGGCGCCTATGCCTTCCGAAAAGGCAGCATGCTGCACCTGGAGGCCGTGGTATGCGCCGTTGACGGCACCAAGACGGTCCGCGAGAAGAAGGCTACCGACGGCTTGACCGAAGTGGGAGCTACGTTGCTGGGCATTGAAGTTGCTGAGCTTCTCCTGGCTGCGGGTGCCGCGGAGATCGCGGATCTTGCAGCGTCCTGAGTCAGCAAACCCCTGGCCCGAAATCCCGGACCCGGTAAACCTGGACCCGGTAAACCCGGGCCCGGGAAAACCAGCAGTGCTGGCCGGTCGGCGCATCCTGATCACCAGGAGCGCGGACCGGGCCCAGCCGCTGGCGGACGCCCTGGGCGACCGTGGCGCGGAGCCGCTGGTGCTGCCGTTGATCGATTTCGAACAGGCACGTGACCAATCCGAACTCGACGCCGGTCTGGACAGGCTTTCTGCCGGTGGCTTCGACTGGCTGGTCATCAGCAGCATCACCACGGTGCGGGTCTTGCTGGAAAAGGCAGCCGGGCGCGGCATGGCTGTCGCAGAGCTGCTGCCCGCCGGGACCAGAGTGGCCACCATTGGCCACTCATCCCGCCAGGTTTTGGAGTCCGTAGGGCTCGTCGTTGACTTGGCGCCGACCGACGTCCAGTCCGCCGAAGGGCTGTTGCAGGTGTGGGAACCAGCGTCGTCGCGGGTTTTCCTCCCACAGGCCGACATCGCAGCGCCAAGGCTGAGGGAGGGTCTGGCCGCGAAAGGAGCGGACGTCACCGCAGTTGTTGCCTACCACACGGTGGACTATCCGGCCCGCGAAGAAGTGCGCGTGACCGCGGAGGTTACTGCCGCCGTCGTGAATTCAGACGCCGTGCACTCCACCCGAGTCATAGCGGCCGTCCTGGAACCCGCCGATGCCCGAAAAGCGATCGACGCCGGGACCGTGGACGCGATTGTTGCTGCCTCGCCCAGTGCCGCACGGCGGATCGCCGCCTTGTTTCCGTCCTTGGGTACGTGCCGTTTCATCGCGATCGGACGCCCGACGGCGGCAGAAGCCTCGCGGCTCCACCTCACCGTGGCTGCTACAGCCAAAGAACCAACCCCGGACGGCATCGTGGCCGCCCTCGAATCTGTTTTCGCCAACGAAGGGAACCCGCAATGAGCTTTCCGAACCATCGTCCCCGCCGCTTGCGCACCACTGCCGCGATGCGCCGGCTCACAGCAGAAAACAGGTTGGCTCCGGCCGACCTGATCCTTCCGGCGTTCATTCGTGAAGGCCTCACGGAACCGAGCCCCATCAGCTCCATGCCCGGCGTCGTCCAGCACACCACCGATTCGTTGAAGCGCGCAGCCGCCGAAGCTGTGGAACTGGGCGTGGGCGGCATCATGCTGTTCGGCGTACCTGCGGTCCGCGATGCCCGGGGCACAGCCTCCCTCGATCCCGACGGCGTCCTGAACAAAGCCATCCGCGACGTCAAAGCCGAAGTCGGCGATGACCTGGTGATCATGGGCGATGTCTGCCTGGACGAATTCACCGATCACGGCCACTGCGGCGTGCTGGATGCCGAAGGCTACGTGGACAACGACGCCACCTTGGAGATCTACGGCCGGATGGCCGTAGCCCAGGCAGAAGCAGGTGCGCACGTGCTGGGCCCGTCGGGCATGATGGACGGCCAAATCGCCGTCATCCGCCAGGCTCTGGAGGAATCAGGCAACAAGAACACAGCGGTGCTGGCTTACGCGGCCAAATACGCGTCCGCGTTCTACGGCCCGTTCCGTGAGGCTGTCGATTCCCAGCTCAAGGGCGACCGCCGGACCTACCAGATGGATGCCGCCAACCGCCGGGAGGCCATCCTGGAAGTGGAGCTGGACCTCGAAGAAGGCGCGGACATGGTCATGGTCAAGCCGGCCATGAGCTACCTGGACATCCTGGCTGACGTGGCTGCCATGAGCCCCGTGCCGGTCTCGGCCTACCAAATCTCGGGCGAGTACGCCATGATCGAAGCGGCTGCGGCCAACGGCTGGATCGACAGGCGCGGCGCCATTACCGAATCCGTGCTCGGGATCAAGCGTGCCGGAGCCGACACCGTCCTTACTTATTGGGCCTCCGAACTGGCAGGCTGGCTGAAGGAGTCCTGATGACATCCGTTTCCTCCGATCCCACGGCTCCGGTTGCGGCGGACCAGATACTGCTCGGCGTCAACACCTTCGGCGATGCGGGGCTCGACGCCGAGGGGAACCCCAAGGAGCACGCCCAAGTCCTGCGCGAACTGCTGGAGGAAGCAAAGCTGGCTGACGCCGTCGGAATCCATGCCTTTGGCGTGGGAGAACACCACCGCCGCGATTTCGCGGTGTCCGCGCCCGAGGTCTTCCTGGCCGCGGCAGCGGCGGTGACCTCACGCATCCGGCTGGGCTCCGCCGTGACCGTGCTCAGTTCGGATGACCCAATCCGCGTCTTCCAACGATTCGCCACTGTTGACGCGCTGTCCAACGGACGAGCCGAAGTGATGCTGGGGCGGGGCTCGTTCATAGAGTCCTTCCCGTTGTTCGGACTGGACCTGGCTGACTACGAGGTCCTTTTCGAAGAGAAGCTGGAACTCTTCGACAAAGTGCGGGCGCAGAAGCCCGTGCACTGGGAAGGGCGCACCAGGCCGAACGTCAACGGGCTGCAGGTGTACCCGAAGCTGCAGCACCACCTGCTGCCGGCCTGGATCGGCGTAGGTGGAACCCCCGAATCAGTGTTGCGCTGCGCCGAATACGGTTACCCCATCATCTTCGCGATCATCGGGGGAGAACCGCGCCGCTTTGCACCCTTGGTCAACCTCTACCGCGAAGCCATGGCCAAGTACGGGCACCCCATGCGCCAGATCGCGACGCACTCACCGGGATTCATCGCCGATACCGACGAGGCCGCCCGCGAGGAGCTCTTTCCGCACTGGCTCGAACAGCGCAACCGGATCGGAGCCGAGCGTGGTTGGGGTCCGGGAAACCGTGGCGAATTTGATGCCATGTGCGGCCCTGAAGGTGCGCTCTACGTTGGCTCGCCGGAAACCGTGGCGCAGAAAATCGCCCTGCTCAAGCGGAACCTGGGCGTGGATCGCTTTGACCTGAAGTACAGCAACGGGACGTTGCCCCACCAATCCATGATGCGCTGCATCGAGCTCTACGGCACCGAGGTGGCTCCGCGGGTTGCCGAGCTGCTGGCTTCGGCCTGAGCCACCTCCACCCCCGGGCGGCACGACCCGCCTGGAATCACTGAAAGAATAGGAACCATGACGTCAAACACTCCTGTGTCCGATCAGCTCTTCGACCGCGCACGGTCCCTGATGCCCGGCGGCGTGAACTCGCCGGTGCGCGCCTTCGGCTCCGTGGGGGGAAACCCGAAGTTCATGGTGTCCGCCAAGGGCGCCTACCTGACCGATGCCGACGGGCAGGAGTACGTTGACCTCGTATGTTCGTGGGGCCCTGCACTGCTGGGCCACGCGCACCCGGCCGTGCTCGACGCCGTCCACGCCGCCGTGGATAGGGGACTGTCCTTCGGTGCGTCCACCCCGGACGAAGCCAATCTGGCCGAAATCGTCAAGGAGCGCGTCTCCGCCGTCGAGCGCCTGCGCATGGTGTCCACGGGCACCGAGGCGACCATGACCGCAGTGCGCCTTGCCCGCGGCTTTACCGGCCGCAACCTGATCATCAAGTTTGCCGGTTGCTACCACGGCCACCTGGACGGTCTGCTGGCAGCGGCAGGCTCCGGCGTCGCAACTTTGGCATTGCCGGGGTCCGCCGGGGTCACCGAGGCTACCGCGGCGGAGACTTTGGTGCTGCCGTACAACGACCTCGACGCCGTCGAGGCCGCGTTCGCTGCGCACGGCAGGAACATCGCTGCCGTCATCACCGAAGCGGCGCCCGCCAATATGGGTGTTGTCACCCCCGGTGAGGGCTTCAACGCCGGGCTGTCCCGCATCACCAAGGAACACGGTGCCCTGCTCATCCTCGACGAGGTCCTCACGGGATTCCGCACCGGCTACGCCGGCTACTGGGGACTGACAGGCCGCCAGGAAGGTTGGGCCCCGGACCTGCTCACCTTCGGCAAGGTCATCGGCGGTGGAATGCCGACGGCGGCACTCGGCGGCCGTGCCGACGTCATGGACTACCTCGCTCCCGTGGGCCCGGTGTACCAGGCCGGCACCTTGTCCGGAAACCCTGTGGCCATGGCAGCGGGCGTCGCGACCCTGAGCCATGCAACTCCCGAGGTCTACGCCTACGTGGATGCCCGATCACTGGAACTCTCAGCCGCACTGTCCTCCGCGCTGGACGCTGAAGGGGTGGACCACTCCATTCAAAGGGCAGGCAACCTGTTCTCCGTTGCTTTCGGTACCTCGGCCCACGGTGTGCACAACTACGACGACGCCCAGGGACAGGAGAGCTTCCGCTACGCGCCGTTCTTCCACTCCATGTTGGACTCGGGCGTGTACCTGCCGCCGTCGGTTTTTGAGGCCTGGTTCCTGTCCGCGGCCCATGACGATGCCGCGATGAACCGCATCATCGAAGCCCTCCCTGCCGCTGCGAAGGCGGCTGCCTCGGCCTAGTCCGTCCCATGCCCCGGGCAGTTGCGACCGGCATTTACGGTCTGCAATTGCCCGGGGCATTGCCGTGCCCGCTCAGGGTAGGCTCGTAAGTGGAAACCCAACCCCAACGAATTACGGTTTACCATGCGCAAGTCCCACACAATTGCATCCCTCAGTATGAGCATCGTCGCCGCTGGAGCCTTCGTCGCCATCGCGTCAGGCTGTTCAACCGGGACAGGATCGGGCGGGCCATCGTCCGCAGCGGGAACGTCGCAGGCGCCCGCCTCATCGCAGCCAAGCCCGGCGACGGCCACACCTTCCCCGGCGACTTCCGCTGCACCGGCACCCACGGCCGGAACCCCGTCACCGGCCGAGCAACAACTTGCGGCGTTAAGCCTTGAGCAGCGTGTCGGGCAGCTGTTCATGGTGGCGGCCAAGGCTACGGGCGCCGAGCCGGGCACCATGGAAGCGCTGAAAAAATACCATGCAGGGAATGTGTACCTCAGCGGGCGAAGCAAAGCCGGCACTTCCGCCACGGCTGCCGTCGTTTCCTCGCTGACCGGGACCGTTTCGCCGGCGACCACCGGCGGTGTTCCCCTGTTTGTCGCAACTGACCAAGAGGGCGGATTTGTCCAGGTTCTCTCCGGGCCAGGGTTCTCCACCATTCCCACAGCCTTGGTGCAGGCATCATCGGGTCCGGCGAAGATTCGGGCCGATGCCGCGGTGTGGGGGAGGGAGCTTCTCGGCGTGGGAGTCAACGTCAACCTTGCTCCTGTTCTGGACACCGTGACCAGTGCTCAGTTTGCACCCTCCAACGGTCCCATTGGCCATTTCCAACGTGAGTACGGCTTTGCGCCGGAGACTGTCTCGGAGCTGGGAAACGCCTTCGCCGATGGCATGAAGGACGCAGGGGTAGCGCCGGTGGTGAAGCACTTTCCGGGTCTGGGACGCGTTGTGCCAAATACCGATGTCACCAGCCATGTGCGGGACAGCGCTACAACCCGCACAGATCCTGCCTTGGGGCCTTTCAAGGCAGCGGTCGCGTCGGGCACCAAATGGGTCATGATCTCCAATGCCTATTACGACAAAATCGATCCCGCCAATATCGCACCGTTTTCGCCCATGGTGATGGACACGATGCTGCGCGGAGATATCGGATTCAAGGGCATTGTCCTGTCGGATGACCTGTGCAGCGCGGCTCAGTTGGAGGCTTGGTCAGATGCCGACCGTGCGCTGAACTTCTTTGGTGCCGGAGGAACCATGCTGGTCTGTGCTGATCCCACCAGCATTCCGGCGATGCACCAGGCTGTAGTGAAGAAGGCCCAGGCGGACCCCGCCTTCCGCGCCAAGGTGGACGCTGCCGCCCTGACGGTGCTGCGGATCAAGAACGGTCAGTAGGACCGGCCCACGAGCAGCAAAAAAGCCCCGCCCTTCCAGTGACGGGCATTGGCATGATCGTCGGGAAGGGCGGGGCTTCTCTGCAGTTCGGCTTGAGTACTTCCGGGGTCAGAGAACGTCCGAAAGGAAGCCTTGAAGGCGTTCCGTCTGCGGGTTGGTGAACAGTTGCTCCGGGGGACCGGACTCCACCACCACGCCGGCGTCCATGAAGGTCACGATGTCGGAGACGTTGCGGGAGAAGCCCATTTCGTGGGTTACCACCACCATGGTCATGCCTCCCTTGGCCAGGTCGGTCATGAGGGCGAGGACGCCCTTCACCAGTTCCGGGTCAAGAGCGGACGTGGCCTCATCAAAGAACATGACCTCTGGCTTCATGGCCAGTGCACGGGCAATGGCAACACGTTGCTGCTGACCTCCGGAGAGGTTGGCAGGACGTGAATCGGCCTTGTGCTTCAAGCCCACAAGGTCGAGCTGGGCCAGGGCTTCATCGCGGGCCTGCTCCTTGGACATGCCGCGGAGTTTCAGCAGGGCCAGGGAAATGTTCTCGGCCACTGTTTTGTGCGGGAACAGGTTGAACTGCTGGAAGACCATGCCGATGCGGCGGCGAAGCTCGTCGGGGTTGTCCTTCAGCACCGAACGGCCATCCAGAAGGATGTCGCCTTGGTCCGGCTCGATCAGCCGGTTCATGACACGGAGCAGTGTCGACTTACCCGAACCGGAAGGTCCGATGACCGAGGCCGTGGTGCCCTTCTCAACATGGAGGTCGATACCGCGCAGCACATGGTTGCTGCCGAACGACAAATGGATGTTCTTCGCGGTCAGTGTCCCTGAAGCGAATTCACTCATGCCTGTGCTCCTTTTCCAACCACTGCGGCTGCCTCATCCGGTTCCTTCTTCTCCGGGCGGCCGGCGCGCATGCGGGCATCGATCCAGTTCACGAAGTGTGTGAGCGGGATCGTTAGTGCCAGATAGAAGATCGCTGCTGCAACGTACGGTGACAGGTTGCCGCTGTTGGCTGCGGCATCCTTGCCGATCTGGAAGATTTCCCGCTCGGTCGCCAGCAGGCCAAGCATGAAGACCAAGGACGATTCCTTGATCAACGCAATGAACTGGTTGACCAGGGCCGGAAGGACGCGGCGGATACCTTGCGGCACCACTACCAGGCGCATGGAGGAGCCGTAGCTGAAGCCGAGCGCCCGCGTGGCCTCGAGCTGGCCCTTGTCAACGCTCTGGATACCGGAACGGAAGATCTCGCCGATGTACGCGCCGGACATCAGCGACAACGCCGCGATGGCCATGGGGTACGGGCTGGTGGATCCGGTGAGTTCGCGAATGATCGGACCGAAACCGAAGCCAATCACCAGGATGGTCAGCACTGGCGGGAGCCCGCGGAGAATGTCCGTGTAAATGCGGGCTACCCACCGTGCTGCCGCGTTCCGGGAAATCCCCATCAGGGCAAGCAGCATCCCGAGGGCGGTGCCAATGATGCCCGAGACGACAGCCAGGACGATCGTGTTGGGCAGGCCAACGGCGAACATCTTGGGAATGACTTGGCCCATCGCCTCCCAGTCAAAGAAGGTATCGGCTAATTGATTGAGGATATCCATGGAACGCCTTGGTTACTTGGCCGGGAGCTGGACGGCCTTGCTGCCCGGCTTCCAGCCCTGGGGGGTCTGCTCTGCGGCAGTCGGACGGTCCTTGTACCACTCGGCCGTGAGCTTTGCCCAGGTGCCGTCAGCAATGACAGCATCCAGGCCGGAGTTCAAGGCGTCGATGAGCGGCTTGTTGTCCTTGTTCACGGCGTAGGCAGTGAAGTTCTGGGTGTTGACAACCTTCTCGGCGATCTTGGTGTTGTCGCCTTCCTTGACCTGGCCTTCGGCCTGCTGCGACGGGGCAACCCATGCGTCGATCTGGCCGTTCTTCACGTTGCCGTAGACGGTGTTGTAGTCAGGGAAACGTACCGGCTCGATCTTGAGGGTGTTCGTCATGTAGTCGTCCTGGACCGTGCCCTGGACAACGCCGATGCGGAGGCCTTCCTTGATGTCGCCGAAGCCGGTGATCTTGGAGTCGCTCTTGGTCACGACGGCCATGTAGCCGAAGTCGTAACCGTTGGTGAAGCCAACAGTCTTGCGGCGGGCGTCAGTGGTCGAGATAGAGGAGGATCCGACGTCGAACTGCTTGTTGCCCACCTGGGACAGCAAAGCGGAGAAATCGGTGGAAGCGAACTCGACCTTGAGTCCCAGCTTGTCGCCGATGGCGCGCAGGAGCTCGTTGTCGTAACCGGTGAACTTGCCGGAAGGATCGATGAAGATGTTCGGCGGGGCGTCGGACAGGGTGCCTACGCGGATGGTGCCGTCGGTGATGAGGCCGAGCTTGGACTTGTCGATCTTGTCCAGGGGAGTAACGTCGGCGGTAGTGAAGCTGTCCAGCGACTTCTGGTCGCTGCCGGCGAGGGCGTCAGTGGCAGTTCCGCTGGGCTCGGAGCTTCCTCCGCCGCATGCTGCCAGGGAAATCACCAGGGCTGCGGCCACGGGGGCAACAGACAGCCACTTAGGGGCTTTGAATTTCATGAAGAAAATCACTTTCATCGGGTCACGGAGACGTTTCGCGGTGGGCGGGGAAACGGCAGCAATACAAAGGTTGGCTGTCCTAGCAGACTTCAACCCGCCAAACTTAATTATGTCACCAGCCCACAAGGGCGCCGTGAATCGAAGAAATGGTTGCTCACCCTCGATTTTCCCGAAGATCGTTCCCGTTGGAGCTGAATAGCAAGCTGACTGTTCCGGTTATGGCTCCGCGGGTGGAATTCACGCCTGAACTACGGGGCACCCGGGGGTTCCCGAAAAACGTGTGACATGCGTCGCAGAAAGCCTTTACCGGGGCCGGGGGCTAGAAACCGCCGCGGCTGGCGTCCACCGGAGGAAGCACTGGCCACTCACCCTCAATGACGGCAGTGGGCTTGCTGCGGCGCAGGTACTGCTGGAAATCCGCGGCCTGGGATGCGGCCCAGTCTACTTGCAGCTGGTGCAGCTTGGAGGCCGGCATCTGGAGTTTGGGAAACTTGCCGGCCATGGCATCCAGCACCCGGAGCGTGGCGAGGGCGTCGGCGGCAGAAGTATGCGCGTTGGTCAGATCAACCCCGTACTCCTCGCACAGGGCGGTCAGTGTGCGCTTGCCCTTGCGGTACCGGTCAACCTGCTTGTTCATCACATAGGGATCGAGCACAGGGAAGCGGCTCAGCTGGGGAACGCCGTAGCGGGCGGATTCGGCCGCCAAAACGGTGAAGTCGTAACTGGCGTTGAAAGCGATAACCGGAGTTCCGGCGTCGAACAGTTCCTGGAGTACCCCGGCGACCTCGCGCGTAACCTCCGCCGCCGGCCGCCCTTCCGCCCTTGCCTTCTCCGTGGTGATGCCGTGCACTTCGCTGGCTTCAGCGGGGATCTCCACGCCCGGATCCGCCAGCCATTCGTGTTCCGCGATGAGTTCCCCGTGGTCGTCCACCACGGTAATGGAAGCGGTGACGATCCGTGCGGAACGGGAGTTCTTCCCAGTGGTCTCGAGGTCGAATGCGGCGCGGGAGAGGGTGTTCCAGGAGCTCATGGTTTTCACGGTACCGGCTGGCACCGACACTACTGGGTAGGACACTCCTGCCGTTAGGCTGAACACATGCGGATGGAGTACGTAACGGCGGTCCTGGCCGTCGTGGAGCTCGTTCCGCCTGCTTCGGCGGTGTCCTACGGCGACGTTGCCGAGCTCCTCGGTTCGGGTGGGCCGCGGCAGGTTGGTGCTGTTATGAGCCACTACGGCAGCGCCGTGGCCTGGTGGCGGGTGCTGCGGGCAAGCGGAGAAGCGCCTCCCGGCCACGAAGCCGACGCTCTCCGGCACTATCTGGAAGAATCCACTCCGCTGCACGGTGCGTACCGGGCGTTCCTGCTGACCGGCGAAGGCAGGTGGCGCGTCGATCTCGCGGCGGCCCGATGGGCGCCCACGGACGGGGATTTTGATCAACTTGATGTGATCTCCGACCAGTTGGAGCGTCGACTCCATATATTGTCGGTACCCGATGATGAAATGACTGTGTGACCGCGACTCCTGCCAGACCCCGCCCAGCATCCGCAGCCCTCCGGCTGCTGCCGCCGCGGCAAACCCATTACGCGGCCCCTGCCTTGTCTCCCGACCAGCTCGCTGTGGTCTCCCTTCCGCAGGGGAGCGGGCCGATCCTCGTGCCCGGCGGTCCTGGAACCGGCAAATCCACCGTACTCGTGGAGTCAGCTGTCCGCCGTGTCCGCGAGGACGGGCTGGACCCCGAAGAGATCCTCATCCTTGCCCCGGGCCGCCATGCGGCCGCTGCCCTGCGCGACACCTTTACGGGTCGGCTGGACCGCAGCCTCAGTACGACGCCGGCCCGCACCTGGGCGTCCTATGCTTTCGATATCATCCGGCGCGCCAAAGCTGAAGGTGTCCTGCCGCTGGCGCGGCCCCCCAAGCTCCTCTCCGGTCCTGAGCAGGATCTCATCATCAAGGAGCTTCTGGAGGGCCACTCACGTCCGGGCTTCCAGTTGCCCTGGCCGGATGACCTGGCCGCGGCGCTGCCCACCCGGGGCTTCCGCCATGAAATCCGCCAGTTGTTCGATCGCATCATCGAGTCCGGGCGTACAGCTGACGATCTGGTTGGCCTGGCCTACGAGTGCGGAAGGCCCGACTGGATGGCCGCCGCAGAACTCTACAGCGAATACAGGGACATCCTCGATCTCCGTATGCCGGAGGCCTTCGACCCCGCCGGGATCATTACCACTGCCCGGCAGATATTCCAGGACTCCCCGGACTTCCTGGCTGAAGAGCGGCGGCGCCTTCAGTTGTTCCTGGTGGACGACGCCCAGGAATCCAACCCCGCGGTGTTCGAACTCCTGGCTGATGTTGCTGAGGGCAAGGACGCAGTGGTGACCTACTCCCCGGATACCGTGGTGCAGGGTTTCCGTGGCGCACGGCCGGATCTCGTAGCGGAGCTGCCGGCACTCCTGGGCGGTCCGGAGCAGGCCGTCCTGGAACGGCCCCTGTCCATGACGCACCGCCACGCTCCTGCGGTGGCTGAGGCCTGGTCCCGGGTAGCGGCCCGTATTTCGCAGCGTTCCGGCGGTCAGTTGGCGAGGCAGATGGAACAGCCCGCGCACGCCGGGGCCGAAAATACGGCACTTTTCCCCGAGGGCAGGGTGGAAGGCCACGTGCTGCCCTCCGCCGTTCACGAGATGCGTTACGTCACCCAAAGAATTCTTGAAGCGCAGCTGCGGGATGGCCGCGAATTCAGCGACATCGCGGTGATTGTCCGCAACGGAGGGCAAATCTCACAGTTGCAGCGCTACTTGGGTGGACAAGGCATTCCGGTGCGGGTTCCGGTGGCAGACTCTGCTGTTCGCGACGAAGTCGCAGTGCGTCCCCTTCTTGAAGCATTTGCCGTTGTGTTGGACCCGGTCAAGCTGACCCCCGAGACCGCTGTATCACTCCTGACCTCCCGCATCGGCGGGGCTACGGCCATTGAACTGCGAAGACTCCGTCAGTCACTTCGGCGTGAGGAACTTCTTGGAGGTGGCGGCCGGTCCAGCGACGCGCTGTTGGTGGAGGCCCTGCTTGAACCAGGTGCGTTGGCATCGCTGGGTATCGAGGGCAGTGCTGCCCGACGACTCGCTCGAACAATCTCGGCCGGTGTTGCAGCCGTCGCCGAACCCGGAGCCAACGCCGAATCAGTTCTCTGGGCGTTGTGGCAAGCCACGGGCTTGTCCTCACGGTGGGCCGAAGCAGCCTTGGAAGGCGGTGCCGCCGGGGCCCGTGCCGATCGGGACCTTGACGCGATGATGGCGCTCTTCCACACTGCCGAACGTTTCGTGGACCAGCTTCCTGGCTCAGGGCCGGAGCAATTCCTTGACTATTTGCTGAACCAGGAGCTGCCAATGGACACGCTGGCAGCACGCGCACAACTTGAAGACTGCGTGGAAATCATGACCCCCGCCAGTGCTGCCGGGCGGGAGTGGCCGGTGGTGATTGTCGCCGGCCTCCAGGAAGGTGTCTGGCCAAATACCCGCTTGCGCGGCGAACTCCTGGGCAGCACGGTGTATGCCGATGCCGTGGAGCATGGGGTGGATTACGCCCTGGGCCGGGGACCGCTCAGCCGGCTCCGGGATATCCGGTACGACGAACTGCGAAGCTTCTCCACCGCCATCTCACGTGCACGTGAGGTCCTGATCTGCACGGCCGTCTCCTCTGAGGATGAGCAACCGTCCGCATTCCTGGACTATGTGGCTCCCCTGGGCCAGGGGGAATATAAACGCAGTTACACCCCCGTGGACCGCCCCATGACTTTGCGGGCCCTCGTGGCGGAACTCCGGCAGCACGTCCAACTGGACGAGTCCTCAGGCCAGGAGCCGGCGGCTGCGCAGGAGGCCGCCCGGATACTGGCCAGGCTTGCCAGCTCGGAGCCCCCGGTTCCTGGCGCGGATCCGGACACCTGGTGGGGCCTGGCGCCCCTGAGTTCCATGGACCCGGTTGTACCCCCGGGCGGCACAGTCTCCGTTTCACCGTCCAAAGTGGAAGCGGTCCACAAATCCCCGCTTGACTGGTTTGTCCAGGCCGCCGGAGGAGAGGCGGCCACCGATTTCGCACGCAGCCTGGGCACCCTTGTCCACAGCATTGCCCAGGACCTGCCCGAGGCTTCGGGCGGAGAGTACGTGGCCGAACTCGTCCGCCGTTGGCCTACGTTGGGGATGAAGGACAACTGGGAGGGGCGGCTGGACTTCCAGCGGGCTGAGCTCATGGTCCGGAAACTGGCCCAGTATGTCCTCATTATGCGAAGCGAAGGCAGGAGCCTTCTTGCGGTCGAGCACGACTTTGAAGTCCAGCTTCCTGCCGTCAGGCTTGATGCGGTACCCGCCGGGGACCTGGACCCCGAAGACCTCCAACGTCATGCCGTGCTCCGCGGTCAGGTGGACCGGTTGGAGCTTGATGCCGAGGGGCGGCTGGTCGTCGTCGACCTCAAAACCGGAAAGCGCCAGCCGGGCAAGGCAGAAGTCGCCAACCATCCGCAGTTGGGCGCCTACCAGGCGGCAGTTTTGAAGGGTGCGTTCCAGGACGCCGCGCCGTCCGGAGAAGAACCTGGTCCCGGGCTCCCCGCAGAAACGACGAAACCTTCCATGCCCGGGGGCGCTGTGCTGGCCCAACTCGGTACCAAGACCAAGAGTCCGGCTGTTCAGCAGCAGGACCCCTTGGAGTCCGGTGATAACTGGGCTGAGGCCTTGGTCAATGAGGCCGCAGCGTTGATGGCCGGCGCAACGTTTGAAGCACGGCACGATCCAGGCAAAAGCAGTCATGGCGGACATGGTTGCCGTCTTCCGGACATTTGCCCACTGTGCGCGCGAGGAAAGCAGGTTACCGAATGAGCACTGAACTCCTGGACGGTGTGGGGGCCTCCACATTCGATGGCGGCGCGGGTATCCCGGAGCCCCGTTTTACGCCGTCGCAGCTGGCGGACATCCTGGGCGAGAAGAACCACCCCACGTCCGAACAGTCGGACATCATTTCTTCCGCACTGACGCCGCGTCTGGTCATTGCCGGAGCGGGTTCCGGAAAGACCGCCACCATGGCCGACCGTGTGGTGTGGCTTGTCGCCAACGGCTGGGTCCGCCCGGAAGAGGTCCTGGGCGTGACGTTCACCCGCAAGGCTGCTGGAGAACTGGCCAGTCGAATCAGGAGCAAGCTGGCCACACTCCAGCGGGTGGCCGCCGAAGACGATGGCACCATCGGATTCCCGGCGGACCTGCTCGGCGCTGATGATCTGGAGCCCAGGGTTTCCACTTACCATTCGTACGCCAGCGGAATTGTGTCCGACTACGGCCTGCGGTTGGGGATAGAGCGTGATGTCGTCCTGCTGGGTGGCGCGCAGTCCTGGCAGTTGGCCAGCGAAGTCGTAGAGGCCTACGACGGCGACTATGAGCACTTCACAGCCGCAAAGTCGACGTTGGTCAACGGTGTCATCCAGTTGGCAGGTGAATGCGCCGAGCATCTCCAGGACCCGGCCATGGTGCGTGAATGGGTGCTCGAACGGGTGCAGGGATTCGAACAGCTTCCCTACGTGGCCGGAGCTAAGAAGAACCCGACACAGGCCGCCGGGGAACTGGCGGCGATGCTCCGGACCCGGGCCAGCGTGGCTGACATGGTGGTCCGATACCAGGAAGCCAAGCGCCAGCGCGGGGTCCTGGACTTCGGGGACCTGGTGGCTCTGGCTGCCCGGATTGCGCGGGACATCCCTTTGGCAGCTGCCACGGAACGCGCGCGGTACAAGGTGGTTCTCCTGGACGAGTTCCAGGACACCTCGCACGCCCAGTTGGTTCTGTTTTCGCGGCTCTTCGGCCAGGGCCACGCCGTCACCGCTGTCGGTGACCCCAACCAGTCCATCTACGGATTCCGGGGCGCTTCGGCCGGTCAGCTCTTCCATTTCGTGCAGGAGTTCCCGGTCGTGCACAAGGCGGCCGAGGAAGATTCGACGTCGTACGCCGTGGCACCTAAGTCCTACCTGACCACTGCCTGGCGGAACGGAAGGAACATCCTGCAGGCAGCCAATACCATCGCCGCGCCCTTGAACAAGGCTGCGGGCGCCGGCGCAGCGGCGGGGGAGAAAACGGACTCCGGGACCGTTTCCGTCCCGCCGCTGGTACCCAGTCCTGCCGCTGTTGACGGCAGCGTGGTCATCGGGCGGTTCGGAACTGATGAGGACGAGGCTGCCGCGATCGTCCGCGATGTCCGGCGTTACCAGCGGACTGTGTTCGAAGAAGAGGCCGACGGTACGCCGACGAAACCGACCATGGCGGTTTTGTGCCGCCGGCGCGCCCAGATGGAGTGCCTCCGCCGCGAGTTCGAACTGCAGGGAATCGCTTACGAGATCGTCGGCTTGGGCGGACTGCTGGACACCCCGGAGGTCGTGGATGTTGTGGCTACCCTGCGCGTCCTGGCTGATCCAGGACGTTCTGATGCCCTGATGAGGTTGCTTGCCGGGGCACGCTGGCGGATTGGTCCGGCGGACCTGATGGCTTTCAGCGACTGGTCCAGGTTCCTCGCCCGGCGTCGGTCCGCCCCGGACGCACAAGGTGAAGCGAGCGAAACCGACGAGGAAGCATCGGCCGTGGTGGTGGAAAGCGATATCACCGACGCCGCCAGCCTGGTGGAGGCTCTTGACTACCTGCCCAAGCCGGGGTGGACTTCCGGCCATGGAAGGAGCTTGAGCGGTGCGGCCTTGGATCGCCTGAACACCCTTGCCGCGGAACTGCGCTCCCTGAGGAGTTTCATCGGCGATGACCTCACCACGCTGCTGGGCGAGGTGGAGCGGGCCATGCTCCTCGACATCGAAGTTGCCGCCAAGCCGGGGGTCAGCATTCATCAGGCGCGACGAAACCTGGATGCCTTCCAGGACGCCGCGGCGAACTTCCTCCAGACCTCGCAACGGATCGACCTTCTGGCCTTCCTGTCCTGGCTGGAGGCAGCCGCCTCCGAGGAAGGCGGCCTGGACGTCGCACCGCCGGAGACCAACCGCGAAGCCGTGCAGTTGCTGACCGTCCACGCCTCCAAGGGCCTGGAATGGGACGTGGTCTTCGTACCCGGCCTCAACGCAGGTTCGTTCCCCAGCAACAGGGACTCCCGGTGGAGCACCGGCGCCGCGGCATTGCCGTGGCCCCTGCGCGGAGATCGCGCCGACCTTCCTCAGTGGGACCTTGACCAGTCCGACCAGAAGGGCTGGCTGGATGCAGAGAAGGACTTCAAATCGGAAGTCCAACACCATGGTGAAGCTGAAGAACGCCGCCTTGCCTACGTTGCTTACACGCGGGCAAAGTTCGTCCTATGGGCCTCAAGCGCAGCGTGGAATGGTTCGCGCTCGGGGATAGCCGGGATGTCCGCCTTCCTTTCGGAGCTGGCGCCGCTTGCCGGGCTGGGGCAGGAAGGCGAAGGACGTTGTGGCGTTGCCGCGCAGGCCGACGTCCACCCTGATTCCGTGTCAGAAGAAGCCTTGCCCGACACCAGCCCTTTGACGACTTCGCTGGAGATAGCTCAATTTCCCTACGATCCTCTTGAAGGACCGTCCGACCCGAGGACCGGAGCCCGCCTCAGGCTGGCGCCTGGCCGTCGGGAGGCCATGGACCGGGCCGCAGCAATGGTGCGGGCATACATGGAAAATCCCGACAACGAACATTCCTCGCCCCCCTTGGGCGGTGCGGCCGGAAAGTGGTCGCAGGAAGCTGAGCTCTTGCTGGACCGGCAAAGGCGACGGAAGGCAATCCACGACATCCATCTGCCCAGCCATATCTCCGCGTCACTTTTCGTGGACCTCGGCGACAACCCTGCGGCCGTACTTTCGCAGCTCCGCAGGCCTGTTCCCCGGGAACCGGGAATCTCGGCGCGCAAGGGTACAGCGTTCCATGCCTGGGTGGAGGAGTACTTCGGTACGACAGGAATGCTGGACCTCGACGAGGCTCCCGGCTCGGACTCGCACATTGATGAGGCCTATGGGCTGGATGACATGGTGGCTGCGTTCAAGCAGTCCGAGTGGGCGCAGCGTGCTCCGGCCTTCGTGGAGGTGCCCGTGGAAACCCGTATCGGTGACGTGGTTGTCCGCGGCAGGATCGATGCCGTGTTCCGTGACGCCGATGGCCGGTGGCAGTTGATTGACTGGAAAACCGGACGACGTCCGGCAGGAAGACAACTGGCAACGCGCGCGGTGCAGCTGGCCGTGTACCGGCTGGCATGGGCGCGGCTCAAGGACGTGCCCCTGGAGGAAGTCAGCGCAGCGTTCTACTACGTGGCCGAAGACGCAGTGGTGCGCCCGCATGATCTGGGCAGCGCCGAGGAACTTGAACAGATCGTTGCCGAGGCCTTGAAAGCCAAGTGAGGCCGGGCGAGGACAAATGAAGCCTAGGAACGGTCCGCCGTGTGCAGCGGCGTGACCACGCTGATGGCGGCCGTGGACGTGTCGTCATGGTCGCTTGAGGCATCGCCCCCGGCCCGGGCGGAATCCGCCGAGGCTGTCGTATCAGGCGAGTCAGTCGACCCTTCGGCGGCCGGCTCGGCAGCGGGGATTGCTGCCACCGAAACTGTTGGACCGGCGTCGGGAATTGCCACCACGCTGACCGCAGGTTGGTGGGCGGCGGCCATCGCGGCCTGATGCTCCGCAATTTCCCTTTCGGCGGCTTCCGCCTCTTCATCGCGGCGTGCCTGGTCCTCTATGTCGCTGGCGAGGGACTGCAGCATGGACTCAGCTTCCGCTGTCATGCTTTGATGTCCGGCTGCCATGGCCTTGACCAGATATTGGGCCAGTGCGAACTCTGCCAGCAAGGCAGCGCGGCGTAGCAGGTGGGCGTCCGGGGTCTCCCTGCGGGCCTGGGTGTAGTGGTCCAGCACTGCTTCCACAAACGACGTTTCGTTGGAGGCCACCAGCCACGCGAAATCGTCGGCAGGGTCACCGATCCGCAGATCAGTCCACCCAGTCACTGCGGTGACGTTGTCACCCTGGACCATCAGGTTGTCTTCGTGGAGATCGCCGTGGACTACGGAGGTGTTGAACCGCCACAGGGCGACATCCTCCAGGGCATGCTCCCACCTGCGCAAGAGCGTGGCAGGAATCTTGCCCGTTGTTGCCGCCTGATCCAGTTCGTTGAGCTTGCGCTGCCTGAATTCATTGGCCGAATAGCTGGGAAGGTCTGCATTGATGACCAGGCTCAGCGGAAGATCGTGGACAGCAGCCAGTGCCGCACCGATTTCCTTGGCCAATGCCGGGCTGCTGGCCGAGAGTTCTTCGATGGACAGCACCGATCCCTGAAGGTGCGCATAAACGAAGGTAGTGAGAGAGCCCTGCCGGACAGTGCCGGCAATGGTGGGCACATGGAAGGGCAGTTCGGCCCGGACGGCAGGGGCGAAGGCCCGGAGCACCATGAACTCGGTTTCCAGGCGCGTGCTCGCCTCAGGATGGCGCGGCGAACGGACCCGCCAGCGTTTGCCTTCCGTGTCCAACAACGACGCGGAGTCGAAGTCTGCGTTGTCGTCGGGGGAATAGGCTGTAGCCGTCGGCGCCAAACCAGGCACCGCCGCGGTTGCTATAGCGGCCAGTTCGAGCGGGGTTCTTCTCACCTCTCCACGGTAGATTGAGTGCGGCCGATGGCCATGATGCAGCGCGGCGAGTCTTCAGATCCGCGGCAAATCGACAGCGGATCGGCCCAAAAGACCGGCCTGGCTGCGTGCCGGCACCCGCTCTCCACAAGCGGCGGGCCTTTCAAATGTTTTTTGTCGGTACGAGTCAGTACGGTAGATACATGAGTCATACGGAGTCGCCGGCGCTTGCCAACCACCTGATGGACACTGTTCTTCCCGTCCGCCCTGCCATGGTGGATCGCGGTTCGGGCGTCCGTATGAAACCCGGCATGGTTGAAGACGTCATCGCTTCAGGCGCTGCCAAGGCCATGGTCATCTCGCAGCGCAAAGCACTGGTGACTGCTGAGGGGCTCTGGTTCGGCGACGCCACCGCCCTGTGGACCGCACTGAAGGAGTCCGACGCCGGTGCCGCCGCCATCTATTTGGGTACCACTTTGATGTCGTCCTCGTTGCGGGAAGGAACCCCGGTCCTCCTGTTCACAACCACCGAGCCCCCGGTTGCGGGAACGGCCACGATCCCCTCGGACGTCGAGTGGGCCGGGTTCCGGGATGTGGCTGCCACCTTGGATGCCATGGACACTGCACTGTTCATCGAAGCCAGTGCGATTTCCAACTGGCATGCCACCCACACGCACTGCCCGCAGTGCGGCAGCCCCACGGAAGTCGAAGCGGGCGGCTGGGTCCGGCGCTGCCCCAAGGACAACTCGGAACATTACCCGCGCACCGATCCTGCCATCATTGTCACCGTGGTGGGGCCAGATGGTCGCCTCCTGCTGGGTGGCGGCGGACCCGTGGACGCCAAAAACTACTCAACCCTGGCTGGATTCGTGGAGCCGGGCGAATCCCTGGAACAAGCCGTGGTGCGGGAAATCGGAGAAGAGGTGGGTGTCCGCGTGACGGCCTGCCAATACCTTGGCTCGCAGTCCTGGCCTTTCCCCGCGTCCCTCATGCTGGGGTTCACGGCCACCACTGACGACGCCGTTGCCAGGCCGGACGGCGTGGAGGTAACACGGGCGCGGTGGTTCAGCAGGGATGAGCTGCAGGAAGCTGTGCTCAGCGGCGAGATCACGATTTCCACGCGGCTTTCGATTGCCCGTTCCCTGATCGAGCACTGGTACGGCGGCGTCATCGAAGATCTCCAGCCGTGACAGAGGTGTTTTTCGACGCCGGCGGCTCACTTGAGGAGCGCATCCTCGGCGGCTTGGACGACGAGCAACGTGAAGTGGCAAGTACCCTGACAGGTCCCATGTGCGTGCTGGCCGGAGCTGGTACCGGAAAGACCCGTGCCATCACCCACCGCATCGCTTACGGTGTCCACTCAGGGGTCTACAGCCCTCAGCGGCTGCTGGCCGTGACATTCACCGCGCGGGCCGCTGCCGAAATGCGCAGCAGGCTTCGCGATCTTGGCGTGGCCAATGTGCAGGCCCGCACCTTCCACGCCGCAGCTTTGAGGCAGTTGCAGTTTTTCTGGCCGCAAGCCATTGGCGGCACCTTGCCGAATCTCTTGGACCACAAGGCCAACATGATCGCGGAGGCCTCCCGCCGCTTGCGCCTCAGTACGGACCGCGCTTCCATCAGGGACCTGGCAGCGGAGATCGAATGGGCAAAGGTATCCATGCTGACGCCCGCCAATTACCTGGAGAACGCCCAGGGTCGTGGGACACCGGGCGGGTTCGACCTGACGGCAGTTTCGCGGGTTTTCCAAGCATACGAGGACATCAAGACTGACCGTAACGTCATCGATTTCGAAGATGTCCTGCTCATTACAGTGGGAATTCTCCAGGAGGATCCCAAGGTGGCTGCGACCGTTCGCGAGCAGTACCGGCATTTTGTGGTGGATGAGTACCAGGATGTTTCCCCGCTCCAGCAGCGGCTCCTGGATTTGTGGCTTGGTGGCCGTGATGAGTTGTGCGTGGTCGGAGACGCCAGTCAGACCATCTATTCCTTCACGGGAGCCTCTCCCAAGCACCTGTTGGGATTCAAAACGCAATTCCCTGGTGCAAGCGTGGTCAAGCTCATCCGTGACTACCGGTCCACACCCCAGGTCGTGAAGCTGGCCAACGATCTTCTCGGATCCCGGCGGAGCGGGGGACCCGTCGCCGATGCCGCATGGGCGCCGCCCCTCAAGCTCGTGGCCCAACGACCGTCCGGTCCGGAACCGAAGTTCATGGAGTGCCCGGACGACGAGGCCGAGGCAGCTGTCGTCGCAGGCAGGATCCAGGAGCTGCTCGATGCCGGGGTCCAGGCCAGCGAGATAGCCATCCTTTTCCGTACCAACGGTCAATCCGAGGCTTACGAACAGGCGTTGGCATCTGCGGGCATCGGTTACCAGCTTCGGGGCGGTGAACGGTTCTTCGCCCGGAAGGAAGTCCGTGATGCCATCCTGCAACTCCGGGCTGCCACACGGGCCGTTGCGGAGGGACCCCAGGAGCCCCTGGGCCAGATCGTTCGGGACATCGTAGCGTCCCTGGGATACACCGAAGCTGCGCCGCATAACGGGGGAGCCCTCCGTGAGCGCTGGGAATCTTTGGCCGCGCTGGTCGCCCTGGCTGACGAGTTGGCTGTGAGCCGCGGTGAGTCATTCACGTTGGCTGAGTTCGTCAACGAGCTCCAGGAACGTTCCGTGGCCCAACATGCCCCGACGGTCCAGGGTGTCACGCTTGCTTCGCTCCACTCTGCCAAGGGCCTCGAATGGGACGCAGTGTTCCTGGTGGGCCTCAGCGAAGGCCTGATGCCGATCTCCTTCGCCGATACGCCCGAAGACGTGGACGAGGAACGGCGGTTGCTCTACGTGGGCATCACCCGCGCACGTGAACACCTGAACCTGTCATGGTCAACGGCACGCACACCCGGCGGGAGGGCCAACCGTAAACCATCGAGGTTCCTGGACGGCCTTCGCCCCGACTCCGTGGCGTCCGCAAACGCCCGTAGCAAGACAGGCCCGGTGCGCAGGAAAGCTGCCGCACCGGCGTCGTGCAGGGTGTGCGGAAGCATGCTCGCCACCGGCGCTGAACGGAAGGTGGGACGCTGCAACCAATGCCCGCCCTCTTACGAGGAACAAACGTTCGACGCCCTGCGGCAATGGCGCAAAGACGAGGCAAAATCCGCCGATGTCCCTGCCTACGTCGTTTTCACCGACGCCACCTTGACGGCAATCGCCGAGGCCAAACCGACCTCCCTGGAAGAGCTGGCGGGCCTGGCCGGCATCGGACCGTCCAAGCTGGAGCGCTATGGCGAAGCTGTCCTGGCGGTCTTGGCGGAGAGCGCTGTTCTCTGATGGCAGGCGCACGGGCAGGGGACCGCAACGTGCCCCAGGTGACCGACGACGGAGCTCCGGTTGTCGTGCGCCGGTCAACAAGGCGGCGTCGAACGGTCGCAGCATTTTGGGAAGACGGCAACGCCGTGGTCGCTATTCCGGCGAGCTTCACCAAGTCCCAGGAGCGTGAATGGGTACGGCGCATGCTCGCCAAACTCAAGAAGCAAGGCGAGCAGCGGTCCGGCAGGAGCAAGCGCCGCCCCGCAACTGATGAAGTACTTGCTGAGCACGCCGCGCATCTTTCGAGTACCTACCTCGGCGGGCGTGCTGTCCCGTCGTCGGTCCGTTGGGTCGGTAACCAGAACTCGCGGTGGGGTTCGACGACGCCCGCAGATGGCAGCATCAGGTTGTCCAACAAGCTCCAACCCATGCCGCAGTGGGTGATTGATTACGTCCTGGTGCACGAGCTCGCGCACCTGCTTGTCGCAGGGCATAACGCGCACTTTTGGTCGTTGGTTGACGCCTACCCCGAGACCCAGCGGGCCAAGGCCTTCCTGGAGGGAGTGGCCTTCGCGACGTCGAGGGGGCTCACCGGAGAAGCCGGCCCCGAACACCACTCCGATACAGCCTCGGACGAGGATTAAAGCAGCAACGGCCGCCTTTCGAGGCGACCGTTGCTGACGGTTGTGTTTGGGACCCGGTTATTTAACCGGCGGCTGGGGATCGTTGCCGTCGGAGTCAGGCTCGTCGGCCGGGGTGTCGGAAGATTCGGTTTCACCAGCGTCGTCGGCTGTTTCGTAGCCGCCGTCCAACAGTTTCTGAAGGGCATCGTCCACTTCACTGTCGCTTGCCTCGGCGAGGCGCCTGCGCTCGGAGAAGCCCTTGGGATCGTCCAGGTCGGCGCCGGTGGGCAGCAGGTCCGGATGGTGCCAGATGGCATCGCGTCCGGCGATGCCGCGCTCTTCCTTGAGGGTGGCCCACAAGGTGGCAGCCTCCCTGAGGCGTCGAGGACGCAGCTCCAAGCCGACCAGTGAAGAGAAGGCATGCTCTGCCGGTCCACCGGTGGCGCGCCGGCGTCGGACGGTCTCACGCAGGGCGGTTGCGGAGGGCAGGACCTTGTCGGTGGCCTCAGCGGTAAGTTCGTCCACCCAACCCTCGACAAGAGCGAGGGCAGTCTCAAGCTTTTCCAAGGCGGCAGTCTGCACGGGGGTGCGTTCCGGAGTGAAGACGCCCTGGGACAGAGCCGCCTGGATGCCTTCGGGGTTGCTGGGATCGAGATCCCGGGCCAGGTCTTCAATGCGGGACATGTCGATGTGGATGCCGCGGGCGTAGGCCTCTATGGCACCGAGCAAGTGGCCACGCAGCCACGGAACCTGCACGAACAACCTGGCGTGCGCTGCTTCACGGACGGCCAGGAACAAACGGACGTCGTTCTCCGGCAGGCTGAGCCCTTCGCCGAACTTGGCTACGTTCGCCGGCAGGAGTGCCATTTCCAGGTCCGCCAATGGGACACCGATATCAGTGGAACTGACAACTTCCGCGGACAGGGCACCGATTGCCTGGCCCAACTGCATGCCGAAGATCGCTCCGCCCATGTTCTGCAGCATGGAGGAGGCTCCGCCCATCATGGACTTCATTTCCTCGGGCATTTGTTGGGTGAGTGCATTGGACAAAGCGTTGGCAACGCTGTTCGCTACCGGTTCGGTCAGACGCTTCCAGGTCCCAAGCGTCGCTTCCACCCATTCAGCGCGCGACCAGCCGCGTCCGATCAATCCTGTGGCGGACAGGTCAGTGACGGGGTCGAGCCATAGTTCGGCGAGCCTCAGGGCTTCGTCGACTTCCCTGGCTTGTTGGGCAGTGACCGATGGGTCGCTGCTGGAGGCGGCCACCCGGCGGGCGTTCTCATGCGCAAGCTGCCAATTCACGGGGCCCTCGGAGGTGGAACTCATCATGGCCTGGACCTGGGCGAACATCTGCTGGAGCAGCTGGGGATCGTTGGGCAGGCCCGCAGCCTTGGCCAGTTCAGCGGGATCGATGTTGCCCATGCCCTGTCCGCCCATAAGGTTCTGCAGCATTTCTGCCAGGGGATCCTTGGGAGTCTCGTCGTCGTTGGACGGGTTGTTTGGGTTGGAAGTCATGGTGCCGCCGATCGTCGAACTGGCTGGTGATCTCTTTCACCGTACCGCGCGGCCGGAAAGCTGTCTGCCCGGACGCGGCGTCGTTCGCTGTAGGCAAAGCAGTACAGCTGCGCCGTACCGCGTAGTGTTGATGTTTGGTATGTGCTGCCGCCGCCTGCGGCGGGAGCAAGCCATAGGAACCGGTCACGCCATGCCGGAAAAAGAGAGGCCTCAATGCTTACTTCACCCAGCCCCGAGGGCTCCTTTACCTCGCGCCAGAGCCAGGATCCGCGTCAAAAGTCCGACGCCGATCCCTCCACGGTGCCTCCCGCACCTCCGGGTAACGGCCGCTATATGATCATGGTGATTTCAGGGCTGCTGGCTTTGGGCCTCGGCATCGGGGCGGCCGCGTTGCCGGTCCCGTACGTCATTGAGTCGGCCGGCCCGACGTTCAATACTCTGGGCAAGGACGGTGACAAGCCGGTCATCAGCATTTCCGGCCACGAGGCGTTCCCGGCCAAAGGGAACCTTGACCTCACTACCGTGGTCATGACCGGCGGTCCCAAGACTCCCGCCACTATTTTCGATGTCTTCCGTGCCTGGCTCGACAGTTCCAAGGCGATCTACCCCGAGGAACTCATTTATCCCAAGGGCACCACTGCAGAGCAGACGGTCCAGCAGGGCGAAATCGACATGGAGACATCTCAGGAGAATGCAGTGGCCGCAGCGTTGCGGCAGCTGGATATTCCCTTTGAGCAGCGGCTGGATGTTGCCGGCTTGTCGGACCCTTCGCCGTCCGCCGGCAAGATCAAGGAAGGTGATCGCCTGAAGACCATCAACGGGAAGGCCATCACCTCGATGGCCGTGGTGCAGGCCGAACTTGCCGCGGGCGCGGGTGCTCCGGTCGCCGTCGGGGTGGAGCGGAACGGCGCCCTCGTCACCGAAACAGTTACCCCCACCAGGAACCAGGCTGACCGGTATGTCCTCGGGGTGCTGTTGTCGAGCGATTTCACCTTTCCTTTTGATGTCAGCATTTCGCTGGACAACGTTGGAGGTCCCAGTGCGGGAATGATGTTCGCTTTGGGGATCGTGGACAACCTGACACCGGGTGACCTGACCGGGGGCAAACACATCGCCGGCACAGGCACAATCACCGCCGACGGCAACGTGGGCGCGATTGGCGGCATTGCGCAGAAGATGATCGGTGCCCGCCAGCACGGAGCCACTATGTTCCTGGCTCCGGCGGCGAATTGTTCCGACGTCGTGGGGCATGTCCCGGATGGACTTCAGGTCGTCAAAGTGGAGACGTTGGCCGACGCGACCGCTGCCGTGGAGCGACTCGGGTCCGGACAGGACACGGCGGGCCTTCCCACCTGCACAAACAACTAGACTGGCGGTGGAACTTAGCTCCACCGCCACTCGTGGCATATATGACGGCCTCCGCCATATCCCAGCGGCAGAGAATGTCAAGTACTCGCACACCGACTGTTCACTGACACCAATGAGGTACAGAGTTTGTCCCGTCCCGCCAGCTCCAACCCGCCCGGAAGATCACCGCTGAGACGAGGTGCCCTGACTCCGACGCTCATTGTCGTGGCCGTGGCCGTCGTCGGGTTCATTTTCTTCGCCAATGTGTGGACTGACGTCCTCTGGTACCAGCAGCTTGGTTTCTTCGAAGTTTATCTTCGGGAGAATCTTGCCAGGATCATCACGTTCCTGGTCGGTTTCGCCATGATGTTCGCAGCGGTCTTCTTTGCCATCAGGATCGCGTACCGTTCACGCCCCGTCTACGCTCCTGATGCGGAGTCCCGGGATAACCTCAACCGCTACCAGGCGCAGCTCGAGCCTGTCCGTCGGGTGGTCATGATCGGCCTGCCTATTCTCTTCGGACTCTTTGCCGGAAGCGCGGCAGCCAGCCAATGGCAAAAAGCCTTGTTGTTCTTCAACCAGGAGCCCTTCGGCCAAACAGACCCCCTGTTCAACCTCGACATCAGCTTTTACCTGATGTCGTTGCCGTTCCTGGGTTTCGTCACCGGGTTCCTCATCAGTATTACCGTGGTGGCCGGCATCGCCGGCATCCTCACCCACTATCTCTATGGCAGCATCCGCCTCATGGAGCGGGGCATCTTCACCAGCCGTGCAGCGCAGATTCACATTGCGGTGACGGGCGCGCTCTTCCTGATCCTGCTGGGCGTCAACTTCTGGCTGGACAGGTACACCACCGTCCAGAGCAACTCCGGCCGCTGGGCCGGCGCCTTGTACACGGACGTCAATGCCGTGGTGCCCACGAAGGCGATCCTCGCAGTTGCCGCGGCTTTGGTAGCCATCCTGTTCATTATTGCTGCGGTGATCGGCCGATGGCGCTTGCCGGTCATTGGTACCGCGATGCTGGTCATCACGGCGATCCTCGCCGGCGGCGTCTACCCCTGGGTTATCCAGCAGTTCCAGGTCCGCCCCTCGGAGAACACCCTTGAGCGGGAATTCATCGACCGCAACATCAACATGACGCGGTCTGCCTACGGCCTGGACAAGATTGATGTCTCCGCCTACAACGCCACGACGACGGCGACAGCCGGTGCGTTGGCCGCGGACGCGCAGACCGCAGCCAACATCCGGCTCCTTGACCCGAACCTCATCTCATCGGCCTTTGCCCAGCTTGAGCAGTTCCGCCCGTACTACCAGTTCCCGCAGACCTTGAACGTCGACCGCTACATGGTGGACGGCAAGGTCCAGGACACGGTGATTGCAGTCCGTGAACTGAATCCCGACGGCCTGAGCGCGAACCAGCAGACCTGGGTCAACAGGCACATCGTGTACACGCACGGCTATGGCGTGGTGGCTGCAAAGGGCAACAAGTTCACCGCTGACGGCAAGCCCGAGTTCCTGCAGTCCGGCATTCCGTCCAACGGTGTCCTGGGCAACGACACTACCTACGAGCCCCGGATCTACTTCGGTGAGAACTCGCCCGAGTACTCGATTGTTGGTGCCCCGGATGGCGCTCCGAACCGCGAGCAGGACCGTCCGGCGAGCCGCGAAGGCGGGGGAGAGACGCAGTACACCTTCAATGGCAATGGTGGCCCGAACGTGGGCAACTGGCTCAACCGGATCCTCTACTCCATCAAGTTCCAGTCTTCGGACCTGTTGCTCTCGGACGGCGTCAACGCTGAATCGCAGATTCTCTACGACCGCAATCCCCGCGAACGGGTGGAGAAACTTGCTCCCTACCTGACGGTGGACGGCAATGCCTACCCGGCAGTGGTTGACGGCCGCGTGAAGTGGATTGTCGACGGCTACACCACCAGCCAGTACTTCCCGTATTCGCAGCCGCAGCAGCTGCAGAACGCTACGGCTGACTCGCAGACCAGCGCCGGTCGGACCGTTGCCCTGCCGAACAGCTCCGTGAACTACATCAGGAACTCGGTCAAGGCCACCGTTGATGCCTACGACGGTTCGGTAAACCTCTACGCCTGGGACGACCAGGACCCCATCCTGAAGGCATGGCAGAAGGTTTTCCCGACCACCATCAAGCCGTACTCGGAGATGTCCGGCGACCTCATGAGCCACGTCCGCTACCCGGAGGATCTCTTCAAGGTCCAGCGTGAACTCCTGGGCCGCTACCACGTGACGGATCCTGACAACTTCTACCAGAACAACGACGCGTGGAGCGTTCCGAACGATCCCACCGTTTCCGAGGCAGTAAAGCAGCCGCCGTTCTACATGTCCCTGCAGATGCCTGACCAGGAGAAGCCTGCGTTCCAGCTGACCTCGTCGTTCATCCCGCAGACCGTGAACGGAAACGCCAGGAACATTCTGTACGGCTTCCTTGCGGCAGATTCCGACGCCGGCAATGTCAAGGGCGTCAAGGCAGACAGCTACGGCAAGCTGCGGCTCCTGCAACTGCCAACCGACACACAGGTTCCTGGTCCGGGACAGGCACAGAACAAGTTCAACTCGGACCCCACAGTGTCACAGGCGTTGAACCTCCTGCGCCAAGGTGCGTCCGACGTTCTGAACGGCAACCTGCTCACCTTGCCCGTTGGTGGCGGCCTGCTGTATGTCCAGCCTGTCTACCTGAAATCCACGGGTGAGACGTCCTATCCGACACTGCAGCGTGTCTTGGTTGCCTTCGGCGACAAGATCGGTTTTGCGCCGACGCTTGACGCGGCCCTGGACCAACTGTTCGGCGGCAACTCCGGAGCAACGGCGGGCGACTCGGCCAATAATGGCCAGACGCCCACCACGCCCCCGGGAACAACTACCCCGCCAGCCGGACCTACGGATGCCAAGGCTGACCTCAAGGCAGCCTTGGAGGCGGCCAACAAGGCCATCCAGGACGGTCAAGGAGCCCTTGCCAAGGGTGACTTTGCCGGTTACGGCGAACAGCAGAACAAGCTGTCAGAAGCCTTGAAGAAGGCCATGGACGCTGAAGCCCGACTGGGGACAACGTCGACGCCGTCAGCTACTCCAAGCGCGACGCCGTCACCATCGCCGAGCAGCTAAGGCCGCGCGTCGATTGAAGGCCGGCACCCGCTCCTTATGGAGCGGGTGCCGGCCTTTTTTGCACGTGCCGACCATCCGTGAGGCGGGGGAGATGCACATCACGTCGCCAGGATTTGGTCTGCCATTCACCGGACGGTAATGTTGTTCTTGCGACGCGGGGTGGAGCAGTTCGGTAGCTCGCTGGGCTCATAACCCAGAGGTCACAGGTTCAAATCCTGTCCCCGCAACTGGAGAAAAGGTCCGGATCAGTAATAGCTGATCCGGACCTTTTGTTTTGCCCCCAACCCTTGCTCACGTCCTGCGTGTTTGCCCCCAACCCTTGCTCACGTTCCGGCTGTTTGCTCCCAACCCTCGCTCACGTTCCGGCTGTTTGCTCCCAACCCTCGCTCACGTTCCGGCTGTTTGGGCGCAACCCTTGCTCACGTTCCGGCTGTTTGGGTGCGACCCTTGCTCACGTTCCGGCTGTTTGGGCGCAACCCTTGCTCACGTCCCGGCTGTTTGCTCCCAACCCTTGCTCACGTCCCGGCTGTTTGGGCGCGACCGTCGCTCATGTGGACCAAGACTGCAGCGTGATCTGCGGCACCTTTGATGGCCTATGGTCAGAGACACCCTGAACCGTGGGGTAGAGTTGTTTTTGCGACGCGGGGTGGAGCAGTTCGGTAGCTCGCTGGGCTCATAACCCAGAGGTCACAGGTTCAAATCCTGTCCCCGCAACTGGAGAAAAGATCCGGATCAGTGAAACTGGTCCGGATCTTTTGTTTAACTCAGGGCGCTGAAAGATGTCGTTGACGACGTGGGTGCTAGCATCGAATCCGGATTCGCTGAGGCAGGAAAAATTCTTCGATGGGACAGCCTATGGTCAATGGTGACGTCAACTCAGGCCCCGAGCACAAAACACTTCAGAGGGACAGCCCTGTAGCGGTGTACCAGCAGGTGGCTGACGTCCTGACGGACCAAGTGAGCCGTCTGGAACCGGGATCGCGCATTCCCACCGAAGAGGCCCTCATGGACGAATATGGGATCAGCCGAACGACTGTCCGGAAGGCAATCGAAACGCTGGTGTCCAAGGGGCTGCTGGTCCGTCGGCAGGGGAAGGGCACTTTCGTGATGGCCCAGCGCCCGGTGAAGATGCTGAATCGACTGGCACCCTTCATGGAAACCTTTACCGCTGCCGGCATGAAGACCGTCAAGGGCCTCATCGAATACAAATGGATGGAAAAGGACCGCAGTGTTCCAGCGAAATTGGTTTCCGATGACAACCTGGTTTTGGTAATCCGACGTTCCTACTCGAGTGCTGGGTGGCCGTACGCAATTGCGGAGATCTTCATTCCCTCACATATTGGGCGGCACATCAGCTTGGCTGACGCCGAGCGGAATTCCATCTACCAGGTCATCCAGGACAGAACGCTGAAGCCCCTCCATCGCGCCGAGATCACCGTGACCATGCATGCACCCCCTGAGCACCTTGCAGACGCTCTGAACGTGCGTGGGTTCGCGATGGTGCCCAGGCTCGAAAGGACCACGCTTGGACCCCATGGAGAGGTCCTGGAGTGCACAGTGACCTATTTCCATCCGAAGGGATTCGAAATTCGCGCCGAGGTTGCAACAGATGCCAGCCCGGGGCAAGAAACGCCGTCATCCACCGAAGGACAGGCGTCCAGCGCTTAAAACGAAGTGGGCAGGATCCCTCGGGATCCTGCCCACTTGGCTGTCAGCAACGCGTGGAAGGGGGTACCCTCCCGTTCGGCCTAGAGTTTGTCGAAGTCAGCTTCGTCGACCGTCGCCTCGGCGGATGCAGGGGCTCCGGCACCGATTGCCGGCTTGGAGCCGCCGGACTTCAGTGCAGCAAGGCGGGCTTCGATCTCCGTCTGCTCACCAAGGTCCTCAAGCTGGTTGAATTGTGCGTCGAGACTGGAGCTGGCAAGCTCCTGCTGGCCGAGGACCTTGGCCTCTTCCCGGCGGATCTTTTCCTCGAAGCGGCCAACCTCGCTCGTGGGATCCATGATGTCGATGCTCTTGAGGGCATCGTGTACCTGGGACTGCGCGGCAGCCGTCTTGGAACGTGCCACCAGCTCATTGCGCTTAGCTGTGAGCTGGTTGAGCTTGTTCTTCATCTGGTCAAGCCCGGTCTTGAGCTTGTCCACGACCTCGGTCTGGGACGCGATGCTCGGTTCGGCCGCCTTTGCCTCAGACTCTGCGGTCATTTGGCGCTGGATGGCCACCTTGGCCAGGTTGTCGAACTTCTGGGCATCCACGGTGTCGCCGGCCGCGCGGTACTCGTCGGCTTTCCGGGACGCGGCCAAGGCTTTGTTGCCCCAGTCCTGTGCGTTCTTGATGTCCTCGTTGTAGTCCGCCTGCAGCATCCGGAGGTTGCCGATGGTCTGTGCCACGGCGGACTCGGCTTCGGCAATGTTGTTCGTGTAGTCGCGGACCATCTGGTCCAGCATTTTCTGCGGGTCTTCTGCCTGGTCAAGCAAGGCGTTGATGTTGGCCTTTGCCAGCTGCGAGATCCGACCGAAAATGGACTGCTTAACCATGGTGTTGCCTTTCGTCCTGCTCAGTGGTGCCCACTGAATTCAGTGATCAGTTGTTGTACCGCTTCTATGCGGGGCACGGACCCCACTTAGTCTCTGGGTCTAGAAGTCGCCACCGCCGCCGCCGTCGCCACCCCAGCCGCCGCCGTCGAAGCCTCCACCGGAGTCACCGCCGCCGCCAAAGAAGCCGCCGTCACCGCCGCCGCTGTTGTGGCCGCCGCCCCAGCCACCTCCGCCGCCATTCAGGATGGAGTTGATGAGGATTCCACCTAGGATTGCGCCGCCAAGGCCTCCGCCACCGCCTCCGCCGCCAAACATGCCGCCGCGGCCATAGCCTTGGTCGGCGTAGCCGAACTGGTCGACATCGGATTGTGCGAGCTGGGCGGCCTGTGCCGCCAGCGAGTGGGCCTGCTGAGCGTAGGTCAGCGCGGTCACCGGGTCATTGCGGGAGATGGACAGGGCGTAGTCGAGATTGCGCTGGGCTTCGGCCAGCCGTGTCCTGGCTTCGGTACCAACGCCACCACGGCGAGCCGTGATGTAGTCCGAGGTCGCACTGATCTGGGCCTGTGCAGCCATGATGGTTTGCTGCAGTGAAGCCTGCGCGCGGCGGGCCTGCTCCTGCTGATCACGGATCCCGGACAAGGACTGGTCCAAGGCCTGGTGGGCCGACTCAACACGGCTGAGGGTGGCAATGGGATCGATCTTGCCGCCTTGGATTTCGGTCTTCACCTGCGTCAGGGCAGCTTCCACTCCGGCCACCGGGCCCGCGAGTTCAGGATGGGCACCCGATTGGATCATCGCCCGGGCTTGGGCGAGGTCCTGGCTGGTCTCGGCTACGGCACCATCGAGGGAGGCGCGTGCTTCATCCAGGCTGCCGGCAGTCTTGGAGATGGCCTCGATCAGGATGTTGGTCTGGTGAAGGCTTTCCTCAGCAGCGCGAACGGCAACTGCTGCCATGCTGCTCTCGCCAGCTGTCAGCTTCTCCTGTGCCGTGGTTGCTGCGTTCTGGACGAACGCCAGGCGTTCCTTGGCCTGCAAAATGTTGTCGGAGACCTGGGTCAACGCGGATTCTGCGTACTTGGCCCTGAGACCGTCAAGGGACTGCTCGGCGTTGGCGATCTTGGCGTCCGCTTCCTTCGCCCCGGCCGTCACTGCTGCCAAGGCCTGCGGCGCGTTTTTTTCCAGTTCGCGCAGGGAGTCGAAGTCAGCCTTCTGGTCACGCAACGACGCCAGGGCTGCTTCGGAACGACGGATGATCTCGCCGAGCCAGCTGCGCTGCTGTTCTTCAGTGTCCGGGATATGGTCGTCCAGTTGCTGCTGAAGCTTGAAGGACTCCGTCATGTGGCCCTTAGCCTCTTCCAGGGCCTTGGTGAAGTTGCCAATCGCGGTGTCACCGTACTGCGCCTGCGCAAAGCCCAGCTCCTGTTCGCTGGAGCGGATGGCGTCGTCTGCTTCGATGAGCAGCGAGCCGCTCTTCTGACGCAGTTCCGGGATGCTGAGTCCCGCGAGCGGGTCAAGTTGTTCGCCTTGCGGTCCGTAGCTGCCGCTGACAGCCTTGGTTCCGCCCTTCTTGCGTCGGTTACGAAGGTAAAGGTATGTACCGGCACCACCGGCCGCCACGACACCCACCCCGACAAGGACTCCAACACCGGCACTCCCATTGGGGACGGTTCCACTGCCGCCGCCTGCTGCGTCGCCAATGGCTGCGGCAGCGTCGATGACTGCTTGGGCGTAGTTGCCAGCGCGCAGCTGGGGGTCAATGGCCTTGCTGGTGATTGTGTCCCGTTGGGCGTTAGTGATTTTGCTGTTGCTGGGCTTGCTCAGCTGGTACTGCCGCGTGTCGGTAGCAACAGCGAGAACCAGAGCATTGGGACCCAGCTGCGCCTTCTCGGCCACATCCTGGGTCCATTGCACGCGATCGGTGGGATTCTCGAACTTCTTGACGAAGACCGCGTGCAGCGTCATGGCGTGATCCTTGCCAAGTTTCTGGATGGCTTCTTCGACCTTCGCCTTGTCACCACCCAGTACTCCCGCGGAATCCACGATCTTGGTGGTGGGATCAAGCGTCACCGGGCTCTCCGCCCAAGCCGCGCCGGCCGGTAGGGCCAACAATCCAGCCACGCCAATGACAGCGAGTACGCGTTTAAATATTGACCGCATGTGCAACCCTTCAGCACGTCTGCGACTGGAACAAGGCGTACCAATCGTCACAGAATGCTCAGCGCCCCCACGCATGGTGTAAAGCCGCAGGTCGCTGTGGCAATTCCTCTTGATTCTATGGTGCACCCCATGGCCCGTCCACAGGGGTGAATATGCCACCAGCGAAATATAGGAGAAACATGGATTGTTGCCTCGTTGAGAGGCATCTAGGCGGCCCAGCAAGCGCAGACCTTAGCCTTTCAGGAAGCTCCCAGCGAACGTCCCCTTTTGTTCCAGTTATTGGGTACATAGTTGTTGAAGACGAGGACGAAAGGAAGACCCATGACGGAGAACCCAGCGCAGGGCAACGGACCGGAAGGCCGAGAGCCATCACAGCCCCATGCAACGTCGGGCCAGCACAATGATGCCAGCGGGCACAACGATGGCGCCCAGCAGCAACCTGCCTGGACTTCAGGGCAAAACCAGGGCGCGGATGGCGCGTCCCAGGCCACGACGCCCCTGCCGGCGTTCCAGCCGCAGGCCCAGGACCAGCAGCAGGGCCATGGTCAGCAGCAAGGCCAGCCGCAGAACCAGCAGCCCTACTACGGCACTCCACAGCATCAGGATCCGGCGCAGCGCCCCAACTACCCGCAGCACCAGCCCTTCTACGGTGGCGGAGCAAACCCGGGCGGCAACAACCCCGGCCCACAGTTCCAGAGCACCCAGGGCCAGCACCCCCTGGGCCAGCACGCTCAGGGAGTCCAGCACGCGACCGTAACCACCAAACGCAAGCCCGCGTTCGGAGTGGGAACACTTGTGGCGAGCATGCTCGCAGCGGGCCTCATTGGCGGTGGAGTTGTCGCGGGCAGCAACGCGTTGTGGGACAACCCCGCGCCGGCAGCGTCCACGGGTGGCCAGTCCAGCACCGTCATCGTGAACAACAAGGATGATGTCAACGTGATCACCGCCGCGGCCGCCAAGGCTTCACCCAGCGTGGTCACCATCAAGGCCACCAGCGGAAATGAAGGCGGAACCGGGTCCGGAGTCATCCTGGACGATCAGGGCCATATCCTCACCAACACCCACGTCGTGACATTGGATGGCGCTACGTCCAACGCCGCCATCGAGGTCCGTACCAGCGACGGCAAGGTCCTGAAGGCAACCGTTGTCGGAACGGATCCGTTGTCCGACCTCGCCGTCATCAAGGTCAGCGACGCCTCGGGTTTGGTTCCTGCCACCCTGGGTGACTCGTCGAAGATCAACGTGGGGGACACCGCCGTCGCAATCGGTTCGCCCTTGGGCCTGACCGGTACGGTGACGGACGGTATTGTCTCCACCCTCAACCGCACCATCAGCGTGGCTTCCTCGGCAGCGCCGAAGGAGGGCACCGACAATTCGCAGGGCGGCGACCAGGGCTTCCAGTTTGCGCCGCCGAACGGCCAGCAGGGTCAGTCCACCGCCAACGAAGGTTCCATTGCCATCAACGTGATCCAGACGGACGCTGCGATCAACCCGGGCAACTCGGGCGGTGCGTTGGTGAACAGCAAGGGCGAGATCATCGGCGTCAACGTCGCCATTGCATCCGCCGGCAGCGGCACGTCCGATTCGTCGAGCGGCAACATCGGCGTGGGCTTCAGCATCCCGATCAACCATGCCAAGCGCGTGGCCCAGGAAATCATCGATTCCGGCAAGGCCAGCCACGGCCAGTTCGGCGTTTCGGTCCGGGCGAAGTCTGCGACCAGCAGCGACTCAGGGTTCAGCGTGGGCGCTGAGGTTGCCGCGGTGACCTCCGGTTCTGCCGCAGCAAAGGCCGGCATCAAGGTTGGGGACGTCGTCACGAAGTTCGGTGACTACGCTGTCAGCGATCCCAACCAGTTGACTGCAGCGGTGCGGGAGCAGCCTGCAGGCGCCAAGGTCAAGGTCACCATCCAGCGTGGTGGCCAGAGCCAGGAAGTCGAGGTCACCCTCGACGCGGCGCAGCAGTAAGGCCCGGGAGAGGCAAACCATGACGACGGCCGGCACCTTTGAGGTGCGGGCCGTCGTCGTGCCGTCCCGGCGTGGTTCCGCAGGACTGAAACAGGGGTTAACGCTGGGAGTGGTTTTCTGCGGGCAATATGCTTAGCTAGGACGAGCCCACGCGCTGGGCAATTCACGGCCACGCTGTTGCGGTTGGCCGTCCACAAGCATGGAAGGCTGCTTCGAAGACAGTGGAAGAGACATTGAAGATTGTCGTTCTGGTCAAGCACGTCCCGGACGCGCAGTTCGACCGGCATATCACCGGACCTGCCAACACAACCGACCGTGAAGAGAGCATCCTGTCCGAATTGGACGAGTATGCCCTCGAGGCAGCATTGCAGCTGGCCGAGGAACGCGGCGGACCGAAAGCGGGCAACGAGGTCATTGCCCTGAGCATGGGCCCATCGGGTGCGGTCAACGCGGTCAAGAAGTCGCTGCAGATCGGCGCATATTCGGGAGTCCACCTCAGCGATGACGCTTTGGCAGGCTCGGATGCTGCTGCCACGTCGCTGGCGCTTGCCGCTGCGATCCGGCACCTCTCGGCCGACGGACGTCCGGTGGACCTGGTCCTGACGGGCATGGCATCCACCGACGGTGAGACGTCGCTGGTCCCGGCCCAGCTGGCCGAGCGTTTGTCCCTCCCGCAGGTGACCTTCGCGTCCAGCCTGGAGATCGCGGGCGGCCGGGTCACGGCACGCCGGGACGCAGGTCCCTACTCGGAGACGGTTGAGGCTGCGCTTCCGGCCGTCGTTTCGGTGACTGACCAGATCAACGAGCCCCGCTATCCCAACTTCAAGGGCATCCTGGCGGCCAAGAAGAAAAAGATCACCTCCCTGGCGCTGTCCGACATCGGTGTGGACGCCTCGCAGGTTGGCCTCGCCGGGTCCTGGACCGTGGTTGAGTCCGCCGAAGCACGGCCGCCGCGCACTGCCGGCACCATCATCACCGACGAAGGCGACGCTGGCATCAAGCTGGTCGACTTCCTTGCCGCCCAGAAGCTGCTCTAAAGGGGACCCCAACCATGGCAAATGCACTTGTTTTCATTGACAACCCGGGAGCCGCTCTCAAGAAGAGCAGCCTGGAGCTCCTGACCATCGCCCGCTCGCTGGGGGAGACCGCCGTCGCGTTCACCGGTGAGTTGTCCGACGACGTCGCCGCCACCTTGGGTGCCTACGGCGCCACGACGGTCTACCGGCCGTCGACGGACGACCTCGATAACTACCTCGTGGGTCCCAAGGCTGCCTACCTGGCTGCCGCCGCCGCAGCGTCCGGAGCCACGGCTGTCCTGCTCGACAACTCTCCTGAAGGCAAGGAGATCGCCGCCAGGCTTGGCATCAAGCTGAACGCCGGAGTCATCACGGATGTTGTGGGAGTGGAGCCTGACGGAACCGCGCACAAGTCGGTCCTGGCCGGCTCGTACAACACCTCCGCGAAGGCCACAACAGCAGTGACGGTCCTTTCGGTCAAGGCCAACAACGTTGAACCGGCACCTGCCGGCGCTGCAGCTGCCCCCGCCACGGCGACGGTGGACGTCCCCGGCGACGCCGTTGCGAATGCGGCCCGTATTTCGGCACGGGCCGAGAAACCGGTCAGCGGCCGCCCGGATCTCAGCGAAGCCAGGATTGTGGTGGCCGGTGGCCGCGGCGTGGACGGCGACTTCGGTCCGTTGGAAGAGCTTGCGGACGCCCTCGGTGCCGCTGTGGGCGCTTCCCGCGCCGCCACGGACGCCGGATGGATCGGGCACGATGCCCAGGTGGGCCAGACCGGTGTCACGGTTTCGCCGCAGCTGTACATTTCCGCCGGGATCTCCGGAGCCATTCAGCAGAAGGCCGGCATGCAGACGTCCAAGGTGATTGTCGCCGTCAACAAGGACGCCGAGTCTCCGGTGTTCGAAATCGCCGACTACGGCATCATCGGTGACCTGTTCAAGGTCATCCCGCAGGCCACGGCCGAAATCAAGAAGCGGAAAGGCTGATCCCTTTGCCCACTGACGCCACGTCAGCAAAGAGCCCGTTCGATGCCTCCACGGAGCGCGTCGAGCGGGTGCTTTGTTTTACTGCCCATCCTGATGACATTGATTTCGGTGCCGCAGGAACCATCGCCGCGTGGACGGCCGCGGGCGTCCAGGTCAGCTATTGCATCATGACCGACGGCGACGCCGGCGGTTTTGATCCCGCGGACCGTGCCAGGATCATTGAGCTCCGGGCCGAGGAGCAGCAACGGGCTGCCGCGCTGGTGGGTGTCACGGATATCCACTATCTTCACGAGCGCGACGGCTATCTGGAACCGTCACACGGCGTCATCAAGCAGGTGGTGAAGCTTATCCGCCAAATCCGCCCGGACATTGTGCTGACCATGCACCCGGAACGCAACTGGGACCGTCTTCAAAAGAGCCACCCCGACCATTTGGCCGCGGGGGAGGCGGTGACCCGGGCGGTTTATCCCGCCGTCGAGAATCCGTTCGCGTACCCCGAACTGGCGGAGGCCGGCCTTGCCGCCTACAAGCTTCCGTGGCTGTGGTTCATCTCGAGTCCGGAGTCCAGGGAGAACCATTTTGTGGACGTATCCGCCCATGTGGAGGCCAAGATCGAGGCCATTCGGGTTCACGCCAGCCAGCACCCCGATGTCGCCGGGATGGAGCGGGTGGTCCGGGGAATGATGCTGGCGAATGGAGAGCGGGGCGGCCTCCCTTCGGGAACCAGCGCCGAGGCATTCCACGTGGTGTCGGTGAACGGATCCAGTACCATCGCCGGCTTCTGACGTTGCCGTGGTGTAACCCGTGTCATATGCTTGATCTCGGTTAAATCATATTTATTCGAGGAAGGCAGACTTTGATGGCGAAGACTGCGCAACAACCCGTGCTGGTGATTATGGGAGTCTCCGGCTCAGGGAAGTCCACCGTGGCCGGCGTACTGGCCGGCAAACTGGGATGGGATCTGGCCGAAGGCGACGATCTGCACCCTGAAGCGAATGTAGCAAAGATGCACTCGGGACAGGCGCTCACTGACGAGGACCGCTGGCCCTGGCTCGGCATCATCTCGGAGTGGATCCGAGAGCGTGCTGATGCCGGAGTGCCGGCCATCATTACGTGCTCAGCCCTGAAAAAGAAGTACCGTGACGTGCTCCGGGGCGAAGGCGTGGTGTTCGTGTTCCTGCAGGGAAGCAAGGACAAGATTTCCGACCGTCTCGCTTCCCGGCATGGACACTTCATGCCGCCGTCGCTTCTGGAATCGCAGTTCGACGCGCTGGAGGAACCCACGGAAGACGAGAACTACATCTCGCTGTGCGTTTCGGCCTCTCCTGCCGAAGAAGCTGAAGAGGTCATTGAACGCCTGGGGCTGCACCCTGTGACCGGGGACTCCGAAGCGGGCGTTAAGTGATTGCCCTCCAGACGGCAGCGCAAGTGCAGGAATGGACCGGGCACGACACCCAACTGCTTGTGGTGGCGGCGCTGGGCATTGCCCTGATCGTGGTGCTGATCGCCAAGCTCAAGCTTCATCCGTTCCTGGCCCTCGTCCTGGGTTCCGCCTTCGTTGGCCTGGCGTCCGGTGTTGAACTGGGCAAGGTCATCACCAACTTCGAGGACGGTGTGGGAGGTGTCCTCAAGGAGGTCGGGCTGCTGATCGCCCTCGGTGCCATGCTGGGGAAGCTGCTCGCGGATTCCGGCGGGGCAAACCGGGTGGTGGACACCCTGCTTGCCAAGGCAAGCGGCAACAAGCTGGTCTGGATGATCACGCTGGTGGCCGTCATCATCGGCTTGCCGATGTTCTTCGAGATCGGGCTCGTCCTGCTGTTGCCCGTGATTGTGCTGGTGACGCAGCGATCCAAGATGAAACTCATGAGGATCGCGATTCCGGCGCTGGCCGGCCTGTCCGTACTGCATGGGCTTGTGCCTCCGCACCCGGGGCCGTTGATCGCCATCAGTGCTGTGAAGGCTGAACTCGGAACTACCCTCGGCCTGGGCATCCTGGTGGCAATCCCCACAGTCATCATCTGTGGCCCGCTGTTTTCGCGTCTGGCTGCACGCTGGGTTCCTGTCGACGCGCCGGCTGTGGCTGGCGGTATTGATACCCAGCACACGACGGACCTCAGCGAGGTCAAGCGCCAGCCTTCGTTCGTGGTCACCCTGCTGACCATCATCTTCCCGGTCGTCCTGATGCTGCTGAAGGCCCTGGGCGGCATCATCTGGCCAAATCCCGACACCGCACCGGCCATCCGGATCTTCTTCGACTTCGTTGGCCAGCCGCTGGTGGCCATGACCCTCGCGGTCCTGGTGGCCATCGTGACCTTCGGCTATGCCGTGGGATTCACGGGCAGCAGGATCACGGCCAAGCTGGGTGAGAGCCTTGGTCCGATCGCTGCGATCCTCTTGATCGTTGGCGCAGGCGGCGGTTTCAAGCAAACGCTGATCGGTGCCGGTGTGGGTGACGCGGTGAAGAAATGGGCCGAGGGCGCCAACATGTCCGTCCTGGTGCTGGGCTTCATCGTTGCCGTAGCGCTTCGCCTCGCAACCGGCTCCGCCACGGTGGCAACCGTGACAGCTGCGGGCATTGTGGCGCCGCTGGCCAGCAGCCTGAGTCCGACCCATGCGGCGTTGCTCGCGTTGGCAATCGGTGCGGGTTCGCTGTTCCTGTCCCACGTCAATGATGCGGGGTTCTGGCTGGTCAAGGAGCTCTTCGGGCTCACCGTAGGCCAGACCTTCAAAACGTGGTCCGTGATGGAGACGCTCATTTCCGTAGTCGGATTCGGCTTCGTGATGCTCCTGTCGCTGGTGTTGTAGCTCCAGGAACCAGCCGGCAAACAATGACGGCGGCCGTCCCCAAGGTGGGACGGCCGCCGTCGTGCATTAATTCCTTGCGCCTCAGGCGCTGAGGGCGACCACCAGGACCGGAGCGCTCGTGGGAGCCTGCGACCCGCCGGCCGGTTCAACGGTGATGGCAACGGACGACGCCGAAGACAAGCCCTTCACCACCGCCGGCTTCGAAAGTGTCTGGGCGTCCATGGTGCCCTGCGGAACCGGCGCGGAGCCGTCCTTGGGCAGCGTCCACAGCTGGTAGACCTTGCCTTCAGGAGCGGGGGCCACCCCGTCCATCAGGACCACGAACGAATCCTTGGCCGATGACGCGGAAATCGTGGCAGTACCGCCGCCGGGAACAGGGGCGGACTGCTTCTGCACATCCTGCGCCTGCAGGACCTGGTTGACGGGATCGTTCTGCGCCGAGACATAAGCGCCCACGCCGATTCCGCCGAGGCCGATCACTGCGGCTGCCGCCACTCCCACGATCCAGCGGCGTGCACCGCCGGCCCGCTGCCGCTCTTCGCGTTTGGCCCTCGCCGCTGCGAGGTCGTCGACGGCGGGACTCACCGCGGCCGGTGCTGCCGGTTCCGCGGCTGCCGGGGCTGTTGCCTCCTGGGTTATCCGTTCCATGATGTTCCCGAAGAGGCCTGCGGGAGGCTCGTCCTGGGCGGTGAAGCTCACCGCCAGGGTTTCGCGTGCCTCGCGGACCCGCTGGAAGAACTCGGCTCCCTCGGGAGCGTCCTTGACGTAGTCGTCAATCATGGCCCGTTCGTCGTCGCTGACGGCGTCCAGGGCGTAGATCTCAGCGAGTTCAAGCACTCGGCCCTCAGCGAGATCTGTAGCGATGTCGTTGGCAAACATTCTGCGGATAAAGCCTCCACCGGAGTTCTCAGTCATATCAGCCCACCCCCAGGCAGGTCTTCAGGCGCAGCAATCCGTCGCGGATGCGCGATTTGATGGTTGGCACGGCCGCGCCGAGATGTTCAGCCACTTCCCGGTAGGTCAGCCCGCCATAGTAGGCCAGACGGACGGATTCACGCTGGGTGTCCGTCAAGGTACCGAGGCAGCGGCTGACGGCTTCGGCCTCGAGGTTGCTGTCTGCTTCCTCGGCCACCAGGTCCCGGTCCAGGTCCTGGCTCGCGGCGCCGTAGCGGGCCTCGCGGTCTGTGGCTGCCTGGACAGCCCGCACACGGTCGATGGCCCGGCGATGGGCGATGGTCATGAGCCACGCAAGTGGCGTTCCCGCGCTGCGGTCGAAATTGGCCGCACCCTGCCACACCTGGATGTAAACCTCCTGGGTGGCGTCCTCACTGAGGTCCGGGTCTATGAGCACGCGCCTGGCCATGCCGAAAACACGCCGCGAGGTCAGTGCATAGAACTCGGCGAATGCCTGCTGGTCTCTTGCTGCCACCAGCTCAAGCAGGCCGGTCAACTGCGTGTTGAGGTCAGTGGCAGTGCTGGTAGCTTCGAAGACCGGTGGGCCGGGGTTGTTGGGGGTGTCCATTACAGTCCAGCATATGTTGTCGCGTCTGAATCCGGCAGCACTGCGGGGTCGCGTTGCGGGTGCGGCGATATGGCCGTGTTGTGTTAAGGCCCTGGTCTGCAACGCGCTCACGGAGGCTCCCTCAATGAATGTCCCTGACAGGATTGTCCCTGCGTAAGGTATTCGGTGCTGTGGCCGCCGTGGATGGGCTACACCTTGGCGCCGGCAAAACCGTTCTGCCGCCATGCCTCGAAAACGGCGATGGAGGCGGCATTGGCAAGGTTGAGCGAGCGCAACGACGGCCTCATGGGGAGCCGTACCCGCGCAGTGACATGCGGGTCCCGTTTGAGCCATTCCGGCAGGCCCACGGATTCGGGTCCGAACATCAGCACATCGCCAGGGCGGTACTCGATGTCTGTATAGGACGTCTCGCCGTCGGAGGTATAGGCGAAGACCCTCTCGGGCTGCAGGGCTTCCCAGGCGGCCTCGATGTCTTTGTGGACTGTGACGACAGCGAGGTCGTGGTAGTCCAGGCCGGCCCGCCGAAGCTTGGCATCGGAAAAATCGAAACCGAGGGGCTCCACCAAGTGAAGCTCGGCGCCCGTAATGGCGGCGAGCCGAATGGCGTTGCCGGTATTGCCCGGGATTTCTGGAGTGTGGAAGAGGATGCGGAACACCGTCCCATCTTAGTCAGGCGTGTGTTGGACACCTGACACAGGCCGGGAGCCAGGGCATGCCAGGAGCTAGTGCATACCCCGAAGCAGCCTGGCCAACACGGGAACCACAACCGTGTTGGGCGCGGGTCCCGAACCCAGGAATTGCTTCAGGCCACGGACAAGACCTGCGCCGTTGACAATCTCCACGGCGCTGCCCTGGCCCTTGCCGTAATGATCAATGACGGGCTCATGCAGGTTGCCGTCGGGGCTGTGCAGGACTACCCAGCCGGTGACGTTCAACTCCGGGAAGATGTCCTGCATGTGGCGGACAATGTGGGCCAGTTGCGGGGGAGCGACCGAGCGGCCGCCATGGCGCAATGACTGTCCGTCCCAGGCGTATGCGCCCTTGGGCAGCAGCATGGAACCAACCAATGCCAGCCTGTAGCCGGACAGGACAGCGTGGTCGATGTGGTTGTTGTCCGACGGCGAGCGCAGGCCGTTTATCAGCCGGGCGGCCGGGATGGCCGGGAGGACCTGGCGGCTGATGAGCTGCACCGTGCGCATTTCCCGTTGGATGCGGGCCTCGGCGCCGAAGATTCCGCGTTTGCGGGGGAGGCCGTGGACTTGTTGGGCCGCTTCGGCTGCCGAAACAAGGGGGACTTCGTTGGGGTCGTCGAAGGCGGGAACGTAGACCGGTGGATCGCCGGCAGTGTTGCGCTGCGTTGGAGGCCGCTTGACGTTGGTGCTTGCCGATGGTCCTGGCGCCGCCGTGCCCGAATAGTCTCCGGGCCGGGCCTGGGCGCGTTCGGTGGTACCGCTGGCATAACGGCGATCGTACTCGGCCCTGCGCCGGGGGTCGATGAGTGTCTCGTACGCGAGGGTTACGCGCCGGAACATCTCTGCCTCTCCACCGTGATCGGGGTGGGCTTTTCGGGCAGCCTTGCGGTAGGCCACTTTGATCTCTTTGTCCGTCGCGGTGACGGCTACTCGGAGAACCTGATAGTGCGAACTGCTGCCCTCGGCCAAGCACGGGCCCTTCTCTAGTGATGACGGCCGCTCCATCGGGGCGGTATTGGCAAGTTTATCCAGCCACTATGTGAACGTCGGTACGGGGGCGCGTGGTTCCCCGGCTGGCATAATTCGGGCTGTGACTCCTCCGGAACGTTCCCGGCCCTCCGTGGCGCAGGGAAAGATTGTGCTGGCCGTAAACCCGGCGGCTTCTTTTGGCAGGTCCCGCGGGGCGGGGGACGAGGCCGCAGCGTACTTTCGCGCCGCCGGTTGGACCGTCGTCGTTCTTCAGGCCGACGGCTATGAGCCCTTGGGCGCGCTGGTGCGACAGGCGCTGTCCGCTGATGAGGAGGTGGCGGCGCTGGTAGTGGTAGGTGGTGACGGAATGATCCACTTGGGCGTCAACGCGCTCGCAGGCCTGGAGGTGCCGCTCGGGATCATTCCCAGTGGAACGGGCAATGACGTGGCCAGGCTTTTGGCTTTGCCGTTGAACAGTCCCGCTGGTGCATGCCGGCGGGTCCTGGACGCCATGGCGGAGGGCGGACGGAGGATGGACGTCGGCAGGGTCAGGGCAGGAGGGAAGAGCACCTATTTCGCGGGGGTGCTGTCGGCCGGGTTCGATGCCGCAGTGAACGAGCGCGCCAACTCCTGGCGCTGGCCGCGGGGGAAAAGCCGTTACAACCTGGCCATGCTGAGGGAGCTTGGGTCTTTTCGCCGGATTGAATACAGGGTCTGTGCTGACGGTGTGAGTTGGAACCAGCGGGCGTTGCTTATTTCCGTGGCAAACGGGCAATCCATCGGCGGTGGCATGCGCATCACCCCGGATGCCTTGCCGGATGATGGCTGGCTTGATCTCTTCGTGGTGGAGCCGTTGTCGCGGCTGAAATTCCTTTCCATTTTTCCGAAGGTCTTTGCGGGCAAGCACACGGGCAGGCGCGAGGTGATGATCCGCCGCGTCCGTGAGGTCCGGTTGGAGGCAGAGGGAGTGGTGGCCTACGCGGACGGTGAACGGCTTGCGGCGTTGCCGGTGGACATCGATGTCCTTCCGCTTGCGCTGCACGTCCTTGCCTAGATTGCCTTGCCCAAGCGGAGGATTCCTTGCGGGCGGCTAGACTCGGACGCGGCAGGGCGCAGTCAGGCGGCAGGGCATAGAGGCGGGAGCATCAGGTGGCGTTTAGCGTTCGACGGCGGCTGGCGGGGTCAGTTGCCCTGGGAACCGTGGGCGTCTTGCTCGCTTCCTGCAGCGTGAACGTACCCGACCCTTCAGCGCCGAAACCGGCGCCGTCGCAATCCACTCTCGCCACTCCAACCATCACGCCAGGGCATGATGCAGAGGCCGTGGCCGCGAAGGACTTGCCGTTGGCGGCGGGGGGCACTTTGGCTCCCGGTGATCCTGTGACGGTGTCGAGCAAGCTGGAGGAGGTGCCGGGCTGGTCCGTGGTGCACTCAGGCCTCCAGGGCGAGGCCCGGTTCAAGAAAACAGACGGGTGCACGCTCGCAGCACGTGTCAGCGTCAACCAGGGCCCCTTGGTTGTGGCAGGTGACGATGTTGCCTCCACCAAGGGACTCTTTCATTACCTTGATGCGGGAATTGACGTGGAGAAACTGAAGCCTGCCACATTGCGGTGGGGTCAGGACTCCGATAAACCGGTTCGCAGCGTGGAGTTCCTGGCGTTGGAGTCCTCCGCAGCCTCAGGCGGCAGTCCAGTGGTGGTGCTGGCCAGGCTTTTCAGCGCTCCCGCATCTTCGGTGTATATCTCGCTGGCCTGTCCGGATGACGCTTCCCTGGCCAAGGCCCGGGCAGAGGTCGAGACGAAGCTGGCGGTGGTTCCGCCGTCGTAGTGGGACGACACTGAGCGCCAGGGCGCGGCATCGGTAGAATGGCAAGGTGCCTGTATACCTTGACCATGCCGCCACCACGCCGCTTTCGGCGGAAGCGCTCGCCGTCATGACACGCGAGTTGGCGAAGACGGGAAACCCGTCCTCCCTCCACGGCGCCGGCCGCAGGGCGCGGCGCGCCGTCGAGGACGCCCGCGAAACGCTCGCCGCCGCGGCGGGGGCCCATCCTTCGGAAGTCATCTTCACTTCGGGTGGGACAGAAGCCGACAACCTGGCCGTCAAGGGACTTTACTGGGCCCGCCGTGACGAAAACCACCGCCGGACCCGGATACTCTGTTCCGCCGTCGAGCATCATGCGGTCATGGACACCGTCGAATGGCTTGAGCGCCACGAAGGGGCGGACGTTACGTGGCTTCCTGTGGACAGCGAAGGCGCGGTCCGGCTTGACGTCGTCCAAAAGGAGATCAGCCGGGATCCCGAATCGGTTGCCCTGGTAACGGTCATGTGGGCCAACAATGAGGTTGGCACCATCCAGCCGGTCGCCGACATCGTGGAGCTTGCCAAGCCGCACGGCATTCCGGTCCACTCGGATGCGGTGCAGGCTTTCGGATCGGTTCCCGTCGATTTCCGGGCCTCGGGACTGTCTGCCATGTCCGTCTCGGGACACAAGCTGGGCGGTCCCGTCGGTGTTGGTGCACTGTTCCTTGGCAGGGCTGTGAAGCTGACTCCTGTCCAGCACGGGGGAGGGCAGGAGCGGGACGTACGCTCCGGCACTTTGGACACACCCGCGGTCGCCGCTTTCGCCGCTGCAGCAGAAGCCGTCACCGCAAAGCTGCCGGAGGAGCGGGAACGACTGGCGGCGTTGCGTGACCATCTCATCCGGGGAGTCCTTGAAGCTGTTCCAGACGCCGTGCTCCGTGGCGCCACGGGTGAGCGTCGGCTTCCCGGCAACGCCCACTTCACCTTCCCTGGCTGCGAAGGCGATTCACTGCTGTTCCTGCTTGACCTGGCAGGCGTTGAGTCCTCAACGGGTTCGGCGTGCACGGCCGGAGTGCCGCGGCCCTCGCACGTCCTGCTCGCGATGGGACTGGACGAGGACACCGCCCGTGGTGCCCAGCGCTTCACGCTTGGACACACGTCCACTGAAGCTGATGTTGAAGCCCTTCTGAAAGCACTTCCGGAAGCTTGCTCCAGGGCGCGGCAAGCAGGGATGGCAGGTCATGAGTCCTCCATCCAGACAGCGGCGACTGTCGCCCGGCGGGGTGTGGCCTAAGCCGCCACTACCGTCGGTCCATCCAGGCAGGAATTCGTCGAGGGGAATGTCCGGGTCGTTGGCGAGCCGGCTTGTATGTGCTCGAAGCCTGCACCCTGTTGGACCGTGCAGAGGGTACATTCTGAAGTCATGACAGAGATCCGCTGGTTGGAAGCGTTTGTCGCCGTCGCCGAAGAACTCCATTTCGGCCGTGCCGCGCAGCGCCTGCATACTTCACAGTCACCGCTGAGCCAGACGATCCGGAAGCTCGAGGCGGACCTGGGGTCCCGCCTTTTTGAACGCAACACCCGCAGCGTTGCCTTGACATCTGCCGGGTATGCCCTTTTGCCGCGCGCGTACCGGGTACTTCAGGAAATGCGTCTGGCCCGGGAAGCGGCGCAGGCCGAAATTGAAGGCGTCAGGGGCAACATCAGGATCGGATTCTCCGGAGCGGTCAACCATCTGACCCTCCCGCCACTGACCCGTGCCGTGAGGAGGCGCCATCCGGACATCACGATGGACCTCACCAGCAGTGTCCGCACCACGGACGGATTGGCCAGCGTGGCAAACGGCACGTTGGACCTCGCCTTTGTCGGCCTTCCTGACGCTCCCGTCCCCGGGGTGGTGACGCGGCTGGTTGCAAGCGAGGAAGTCGGCGCGGTAGTGCCATTGGATCATCCGCTGGCGCAGGAACAATCCATCCCTTTGCAGGCACTGGCGTCCGATGACTTCATCTCTCCGCCACTGGATGGTTCGTCCTCCATGACCGAAGTGATGCTCGCATCCTGCATGGCGGCCGGCTTCCGCCCGCGTATCGTCCAGGAGCTCTCGGACCCCTACATGGTGCTGACGTTCGTGGCCGCAGGAGTGGGGGTGACACTCATGAGTAACGGGATATCCGGGATCATCCCCTCCGGCGCCACCTACATTGCCTTGGACCCGCCACGGCACTTCATGAATCACTCCATCGCTTGGTCGGAGGAAAACGATTCCTCCGTGCTTGCGGCCGTGCTCGCAATCATCGAAGAGATATTCCCGGAGATCCCAAGGCCACCGCACGCCATTTAGTTGTTTTTCAGCATAGTTATAGATCAATTTAGTCGTGGACACACTAAGTGATCGCCCCCACACTGGATGGAGAAGCCGCACCAAGCGCGGCAAACCGTTCCGCAGCCGGCCCGCCCGACGCTGCCAACGGTCCCGTTACCAGAAGGGAACACCATGTCAGTGTCGACATCGGCGCCAGCACAAACCAAGAACAACGCGAAAATCGCAGCAGTTTCAGGGTTCGTTGGCAGCGCACTTGAGTACTACGATTTCTTCATTTTCGGCTCTGCGGCAGCCCTGATCTTCGGCAAGCTGTTCTTTGCACCCGGCCCCTCGGCGATGCTGCTGTCTTTCGCCACCGTTGGGGTTGCCTACATCGCCCGCCCGCTGGGTGCGGTGATCTGCGGCCACCTGGGTGACAAATTCGGCCGCAAAAGGATCCTGCTGCTCACCCTCCTGCTCATGGGCGCTTCAACGTTCCTCATCGGCTGCCTGCCCACGTACAACGACATCGGAATGGCTGCACCGATCCTGGTTGTGGCCCTCCGTCTCATCCAGGGCCTGTCCGCCGGCGGTGAATCACCGGGCTCAAGCTCCCTCACCCTTGAGCACGCACCCGAAAACAAGCGGGCTTTCTACACCAGCTGGACCATGAGCGGAATCATGTTCGGCATCGTACTCTCCACCCTGGTGTTCATCCCCGTCGCGTCGATGCCGGAAGACCAGTTGCTTGCGTGGGGCTGGCGCGTCCCGTTCCTCGCCAGCGCTGTCGTTACGGTCATTGCCTTCGTACTCAGGCGGTTGCTGGAAGAGCCTCCCGTTTTCGAGGAAGCCAAAGCCCAGGACGAAGTCGTCAAGGTTCCGCTCGTCACGCTGTTCCGGCACCACTGGATCACGGTCACCCGCGTCACCGCGATGTCGTTGTTCACCATCATCAACACCATCATCAACGTCTTTGCCTTGTCCTACGCCACCTCCGTCGTCGGCGTTGACAAGGGCCTGATGCTGACAGTCATTGCCGTCGCCAACCTTGCCGCTGTGGCCATGAGCCCATTGGCCGGCATCCTCTCGGACCGGATCGGCCGCAAACCCGTTTTCGTCTCCGGCCTGGTGCTGCAGATCGGCATGATCTTCCTGTTCTTCATGGCATTGTCCGCAGCAAACCTTCCGCTGATCTTCGTCACGGGGATCCTCCTGATCGGCGTTGCGTACACCTGGTCCAACTCCATCTACCCCGCATACTTCCCGGAGCAGTTCCCGGTCAAGGTCCGCTACTCCGGCATGGCCATCAGCCTGATGTTCGGACTGCTCCTGGCAGGATTCGCACCCGTCATCTCCGAATTGCTGATCGGTGGCGACAAAGGCAACTGGGTTCCCGTCGCAACATTCGCCGCCGTGGCCTGCGCCATTTCGGCCGTCGCCGCGCTGCTGGCACCGGAGACGTTCAAGACGCCAACGGCCATGCTCGGACTGAAGAAGACAGCCCCTGCCGCAATTGCCGATAAGTCACGGGCATGAACCAGCGAACACTGGCGGACCCCCGTGGATTCCGGCACGACGGCGATGGCAACCATCGGTTCCTGGTGGGTTTGCTTGGCTCAGGGATTGCCGGGTCCCTCACTCCGGGCCTGCACGAGACGGAAGCCGACCGGTTGGGACTTAACTACACCTATCGCGTCATCGATCTGGACGTCATAGGACAAGCCGCGGACAACTCTGCAGCGCTCGTCAGGCAGGCAGCCGATCTGGGATTCGACGGCCTGAATGTCACCCATCCGAGCAAACAGCTGGTGCAGGACGGCCTGGACGAACTCTCCGCGGAAGCCCGGATCCTCGGTGCCGTCAACACCATCACCTTTCACCAAGGCAAGGCCGTCGGGCACAACACAGATCACACCGGTTTCATCGCGGGTCTCCACGCCGGCCTCCCAACGGCTGCCACCGATTCCGTAGTGCTTCTCGGGGCCGGGGGAGCCGGGGCAGCGGTGGCCTTCGGTCTGCTCCGCAACGGAACCAGGCACTTGGTGATCTCCGATATTGAGCCGGCCAGGGCCGAAGCCCTTGCCCTTCGGTTGTCCCCGCACTTTCCGGACAGCCGGCTATCGGTGGACGGAACGGATGCCGTCGCCGGAAGCATCAGGACAGCCACCGGTTTGGTGAACTCAACGCCGATCGGCATGACGGGCCACCCTGGACTGCCCATCGACCCCGATGTGATCCACTCCCGGCTGTGGGTAGCCGACGTAATCTACAGGCCGCTCGAAACCGAACTGATCAAGGCAGCCCGTGCCAAGGGCTGCAAAGTCCTGGACGGCGGCCGCATGGTGGTGGGCCAGGCTGCCGCAGCCTTCGAGCTCTTCACGGGCATTCCCGCCGACGCCGAGGGCATGCTGGCCACGTTTCGACGGGAGGTCAGTTAGTCATGGGTTACAGTGCGCCAACCACTATCGCCGAGTCCCGCTGCCTGGTCATCGGGGCCGCCAGCGGAATCGGGCTGGCGACGGCTGAACGCCTCAGGTCTTCCGGCGCCACGGTCATGGGTGCGGACCTGCCATCGCCCACCTGGCCTGCCGGAGCAAGGACCTCGTCACCTGCAAGCACCTTGTCACCTGTAGGGGATGTCGCCGTGGACGTCACAGACCCGGCATCGGTTGCGGCCGCGGTCTCCGCGGCGGTGCTGGGCATGGGAGGCCTCGATGCCGTGGTCAACTGCGCCGGGATCCTCGGCCCCGTTGCCCCGGCAGCCGCAACATCTGTCGAGGACTTCGAACGCATCATGCGGATCAACCTGACGGGCGCTTTCATTGTCTCCAAGGCCGTGTTGCCCGGTATGGCCAAGGCAGGATACGGCCGGTTGCTCCATATCTCCTCGACGGCGGGCAAGGAAGGCGTTGTCAACATGCCTGCGTACTCCGCCAGCAAGGCGGGGATCCTGGGCCTGGTTAAGTCACTGTCCAAGGAGTTTGCCCTGTCCGGCATCACCGTCAATGCGCTCGCTCCGGGCAATGTGGTGACCCCGCTGTTCGCCGAAGTGCCGGCAGAACAGCAGGCGGCGCAGGCTGCCAAGATCCCCATGGGCAGGTTCGGAACGCCCGCCGAAGCGGCTGCCCTCATCGAATTCGTCCTGTCGCCCGCGGCGTCCTACACCACCGGCTTCGTCTTCGATCTGTCCGGCGGCCGGGCAAGCTACTGACCCAGCCCTACTGACCCAGCCCTACTGACCCCGTCGCACGCCTCCGGCTGGAGCGCACCACGAACTCCGGCCAGTACCAGAAAGTTAGCCCCGCTGATGACCACACCATCACCTCTTACCGCCGAACCCCTGCGCATCGGAATCGCAGGATGCGGCGCAATCTCACGCAACCACTTGGAAGCCTTCAACGCCCTTGCAGACGCCGTCATAGTCGGCGTCTGCGACGTGGACCTCCAGCGCGCCCGGGACACTGCCAAAGCTTGGGGAATCCCAGCCGCAGTGCACAGTGTTCCGGAGCTCCTCGGTCTCGGGGTGGACGTTATCTCGGTGTGCACGCCGCACCCCACCCACGAGGAAGTGGTGCTCCAGGCCGCTGCCGCGGGAGTCCACGTGCTCTGCGAGAAGCCCATATCCACGGACCTGGCCTCAGCGGAACGCATGGTCAAAGCCTGCGACGACGCCGGCGTCAAGCTCGGAGTCCTCTTCCAACGACGCTTCTGGCCGGCCGCGCAACGCATCCGCGCAGCGATCGACGACGGCACCCTTGGCCGGCCCATCATGGGCCGTTGTTCTGTGATGCTTCACCGTGAGCCTGAGTACTACTCCCGGGACGCCTGGCGCGGGACCTGGGCCAGCGACGGTGGCGGGGTGTTGATGACCCAGGCCATCCACTACATCGACCTCCTGCAGTGGTTCATGGGAGAAGTGGCCGAGGTCTACGGCAAGATCAACACCTTCAAACACAGCGGCCACATCGAAGTGGAAGATTCCGCGACTGCGGTCATCACGTTCGCTTCCGGGGCCATCGCCACCCTGGAAGCTTCGACGGCGGTGTCCCCGAGTCTGGGCGTCCAGATCCGGATCACAGGAGAAACCGGAGCTTCGGCTTCCCTGGCTGAATTCCCGGAAGGCAGCGACGGACGGGTGGACCTGTGGGCCGTGGCCGGGACGATCTCCTCCGAACCCGTCTTCCCGAGCGGGGTTGACCCGAACGTCAGCCTGGCTACGATCAACGGCCAGCTGATCCCACACCACACCGCCCAGGTCCGCGACTTTGTCCGGGCACTCCGGAACGGCTACGACCCGGCAATCACCGGCCGGGATGCGACGAAAGCACTAAGGATACTGCTGGCGGTCTACGAATCATCGCGCACGGGAGTCCCCGTCCGCTTCGACCACGCGCCTGCAGGCACACGAGCACCCGCAGAACTTGCAGGCTAAGGAACACCCATGGAACAAACAAAACGCTATTCAGCCCGCCCCCTGGCACTTGGCCGCAACGGCCGCACCCCGAAAACCCTCCGGAACCGCCTGGCCTCCGCTCCCATGGAACGCAACTACGGCACCACTGACGGGCGGATCACCGATCAGTACATCGATTACCTCGTGACCCGGGCAAGGGCCGGACTCGGCATGGTGACTACCGAAGCGACATACGTTCGCGCGGACGGAAAGGGCCGAACCCACCAGCTCGGACTGCACAGCGACGCCATGATCCCGGACCTGCGGCGGCTCACTGACGCATTGCACGCCGAAGGTGCGCTCGCCGCCGTCGAACTCAACCACGGTGGGCGAACCGCGCAGGCTGCGGTCTCGGGGCATAAGAACCTTGCTCCTTCAGCGGTAGCGTGCGAAGTTGCAGGTGGCGAGGTTCCCCGTGAACTCACAGCCGGGGAGTGCCATGAGCTGGTGGAAGCCTATGCGCAGGCCGCACGCCGGGCGGTGGCCGCAGGCTTCGACGTGATCAACATCCACGGCGCCCACGGCTACCTGATCCACCAGTTCATGTCCCCTCTGTCCAACCACCGCACGGACGAGTTCGCGGCTCCGGAGCGGTTCATGAACCTCGTCATCGACGCCGTGCGGGAAGCCGTCCCGGACACTGTGGTGGGCATGCGCGTCTCCGTCGTGGAGGGACCTGCAGACGGCATCACCGCCGAACAGCAGGTGGCCATCCTCGCCAAGGCCCACTTGGAGCATCTGGACTTTCTGGACATCTCCGCCGGGAGCTATGAGGCCGGTGAATGGATCGTGCAGTCCGGGGAGTGGAAGCCGGGAATCCTGGCAGGCTATGCCAAGGCGTACCGGCAGTTTGGTCTTCCTTTGGGCATGGCCGGCCGCTTGAACTCGCCGGCCATTATCGAAGAGGTACTCCGGGACGGCAGCTGCGACTTCGTCAGCCTTGCCCGGGCGATCCATGCCGACCCGGGGTTCGTAGGCGGCGTCCTGCGCGATGAGCGTTACCGGCCCTGCATCGCCTGCAACGTGTGCATCGACAACCTGGGCCTCGGCCAGGTGACCTGCACAGTCAACCCGGCGGTGGGTCGCTCCCGTGTTCCCGTACCGACGCCCTCTGTCCGAGAGGGGTCCCGCGTGGTGGTTGTGGGCGCCGGACCCGCAGGTCTCACTGCCGCGCACGAACTCGCCGAAGCAGGAGCGAAGGTGACCTTGTTCGACGACGGCGTCCGCCCGGGTGGCCGGTTTGCCCTCGCGGAAAGGATGAAATCCACCCCGGACTTCCACCGTTTCGCTGAATGGTCAGCGGAGGAGAACGCCCGGCTCGGCATCGAGGTCCGCCTGCGTTCGCGCGTGGACACTGCGCACCTTGGCGGAGTGGTCCGCGACACCGCGGCAGACGCCGTCGTACTGGCCACCGGCGGGCTCCGACCCGGGGCGGGCTTCAATGGCGGAGACATGTCCAACGTCCTTGACGTGCGCGACTGGCTCGCCGCCCACCTGGAAGTGTTCGAGGGCGGCACCGAGGACGTAAGCGACGTACCCGAAGCCCTGACGATCTGGGGTGCCGACTCGGTGGCCATGAGTGTGGCGGACACACTGGCAGACCGGGGGACTGCCGTCCTGTTGATCGGCCCTCAGCAGGCTATCGCGCCCGAGTCGGGGCGCCGCGCCAAAATCCTGGCAGTGCCCCGGCTTGAAGCCAACCCCCGGGTGCGGATCCGCCTCGGCGTCGTCATCGAGGAGTTCGACGGGGGCCGTGTCCGGATCAGCGGCCCGGACCTCCCTGCCGGAGGCGAATGGCTCGACGCGCCCGGACCGCTCCTGGTGTCACGGTCCGTCGCTCCCTTGGACGGCACTATTCCCCGAAACATCCGGGACGCAGGGTTGAGCCGCGTCGCCGGAGTGCCTGTGACATTGGCCGGAACCGTCGTGGACCAGACACCGGCCATTGCCTCCAACGCCGTCAAGAGCGGCTACGACGCGGCCCAGCGGATCGCCTTCCTGCTCGCTGCAGACGCTGCCGCCACCAACGAACTGACACTGAACGGAACAAAGCGATGACCCGAAACGTGCACAGGCCGATCGGCCTGGCCCAGTTGTCCCTGCTTCACACCCCGCCTCCTGCCTTGGTGGATGTTGCCGCCGTGGCGGGTTTCGATTTCGTTGGACTCCGGGTCCGCCCCGTGACACCGACTGAAAGCCCCTACGACCTTCAGCCGGGGTCGCGGATGTTGCGCGAAACGTTGTCACGGATGAAAGACACGGGCGTGACCGTGCGGGACATCGAATTCCTTCTGCTCGACGGCACCGACCAACGTGACACGTGGCTGCGCATGATGGAAGCGGGCCAGGCCCTGGAGGCGAGCTCCATCACCGTTGCCGGTGCCGATCCGGACACCGCCCGACTGGTCGGAACACTTGCCCGGATGACAGAGGACGGCCGCGGATTCGGGATCACCCCCACGCTGGAGGCGATCTCCTACCAGCCCGTAGCCTCGATCGCCCAGGCCGCAGACATCGCACGGCAGGCTGGTTGCCGGATCGTGGTGGACACCTTGCACTTCAACCGATACAACGGTCCGGGCGCAGCCAGGCAGTGGGACGCGTTGCGCGCCAACGCCGACCTCGTGCCGCTCCTGCAGTTGTGCGATGGGCCGCTTGCCCGACCCGGGACCCGGGATGGACTGGTCACCGAATCCCGCTCGGAGAGGGGCATACCCGGCGAGGGCGAGTTCGACCTCGCGGCCGCGGTTGCAGTAATACCGGCGATTCTTCCGGTCAGTGTGGAGGTACCTTCGGACCGGCGGGTCGCCGAACTCGGCGATGCCGGCTGGGCACGCCTGCTGAGGGCAGGGGTTGACGCCGTGCTGGCCCGGGGCTGCAGCCTTCAGCCAAGCGGCTCTCCCGATACGGCAGGTGCAAAATGACCTGCAAGGGCACAGAGACCACGACGACGGAACTCGCCAATGGCGTCCGCGTACCCCTGATCGGCCTGGGAACCTGGCCACTCAGGGGCGAGGACGCCGCCGCGGCAGTGTCCCAGGCCATCAGCAACGGCTACCGGCACATCGACACCGCAGAAAACTATGCCAACGAGTCGGCTGTAGGGGAGGGCATCCGTCGCAGCGGCATCGCCCGGTCGGAGCTGTTCCTCACCACCAAGTTCAACACCCGGTGGCATAGCCGGAGCGGGGTGCGGGAGGCGTTCGGCAATTCGGTGCAGCAGCTCGGGACCGACTACCTGGACCTGTTCCTGGTTCACTGGCCCAACCCGGCCCAAGGTCGATACGTCGACGCCTGCGAAGAACTGCAAAACCTCGTCGACGACGGTTCCATCAGGGCCTGGGGTGTTTCCAACTTCAAACCGTCGCACCTGAAGGCTGTCCAAGGGGCAGGCCTGGCAGTTCCGTTGAACCAAGTGCAAGTCGACCCCGAGCACGGCCAACCCGATCAGCTGGCCTACCACCGCGGACACGGGATAGTCACTGCGGCCTACAGTCCGCTGGGACGAAGCGGCGGATTCCTTAGCCACCCGGCAGTCGACGGTCCCGCGAAGGAACTGGGCAAGACTCCAGCCCAGATCGTGCTGCGCTGGCACGTCCAGCACGGCCGGGTAGCGGTACCCAAATCGGCAGACAGCCAACGCCAACAGCAAAACCTGGATGTCTTCAATTTCCGCCTGAACCAGCAGCACATGGCTGCGATCGACGCACTCGAAACCGGCGCGGCGCCCCGCCTGGACTCTGACACCTACTTCCACTGAGAAAGCACTGAACATGAATACACCCCTGGATTCTTCCCCTGCCCTGCCCGCCGTGGACTGCGACGTCCTGGTCATCGGCTCCGGCGCGGGCGGCCTGTCCGCAGCTGTGACCGCCGCCTATCACGGGCTGAAGGTGGTGGTTGTTGAAAAGGCCGACGTCTGTGGCGGCGCTACCTCCTGGTCCGGCGGTTGGGCCTGGACCCCCGGCAATCCCTTGGCAAAATCAGATGGCGTGGTGGAGGACCGCGAACAGTTCCGCACCTACCTGCGCCACCGGCTCGGAAACCACTACCAAGAGGACAGGGTGGAGGCTTTCCTGGAAGCCGTGCCCCACATGGTGGGATTCTTCCAGGACAAGACAAGCCTGCAGTTCGTACCCGGTACCGAGATCAAAGACATCTACGGCGACACACCAGGAGCCGGCACCGGGCACCGTTCCGTCGGGCCCAAACCGTTCAACGCACGCAACATCAGGCCCGGGCTCCGCGCGATGATGCGCCACCAGCTCTACGAAACCTCATTCCTTGGAATGGGCATCATGGCGGGTCCGGATCTGCGCAAATTCCTCTCCGCCTCCCGAGGCAACGTCAAAGGCATCTTCCACGCCGGCTGGCGGGTTGCCTTCCATCTGCTCGATCTCGTTACACACCGGCGGAACATGCAGTTGGTCAACGGAACCGCGCTCACAGGCAGGCTGCTGAAGTCCGCTGATGACCTTGCTGTGGAGATCCGCGTCTCCACGCCGGCCAAACGGCTGGTGACGGATGCCTCGGGAAAGGTGGCGGGCGCCGTCGTCGATTCTCCCCATGGGGAACTGCAGATCAACGCCTCCCGTGGCGTCGTCCTGGCGGCCGGAGGCTTCCCCAATGACGTCGCCCGCCGCAAGACATTGTTCCCGAAGACGCCCACGGGCCGGGAGCACTGGACACTGGCGCCGAAAGAAACCACCGGCGACGGAATTTCCATGGCACAGGCAGTGGGTGCCCGGTTTGAGACCGACGTTGAGTCGCCGGCCGCTTGGTGTCCGGTCTCCCTGGTCCCATACCTTAATGGACGCACCGGAACGTTCCCGCACATCATGGACCGGGCAAAACCGGGCAGCATCGGCGTCCGACGGGACGGCAAACGATTCGTCAACGAGGCCCAGGGCTACTACGACTACGTCCAGGGCATGTTCAACGCCACTCCTGAAGGTGAACCGGTCGAAGCGTGGCAGATCGCTGATGCAGCGTTCGTGCGAAGGTTCCCGTTGGGGATGGCCAAGCCCCTTCCCGTGCCGCTCTTTCCCTACCTGCGCTCCGGTTACCTGAAGAAAGGCAACACACTCGAGGAGCTGGCTGCGGCATGCGGCATCGATCCGCAAGGACTGGCAGAGACCGTCGCGGCATTCAATGACAACGCCCGCAAGGGCATTGATCCCGATTTCCAACGTGGCAGCAGTGAATTCAACCGCTATGGCGGCGATCCCGGAAACAAGCCCAATCCTTCGCTGCGTGCTTTGGAGAAGGGTCCGTTCTATGCTGTCCGGATTGTCCCCGGTTCGTTCGGTACCTTTGCCGGGCTCGCAGCAGATTCCCGGGCACGCGTCCTTGACACCCATGGCCAACCCATCGGCGGCCTTTATGTCGCGGGTAATGACCAGGCCTCAGTCATGGGCGGCCATTACCCCGCAGGAGGCATCAATCTCGGACCGGCCCTGACTTTCGGGTACATCGCAGGGCGCGATCTCGCTGACGCCACCGTCTACGAGGACGACGGCGGCGCTGCCCCTTCGCAGCGACGGAACCTGGCGACGCTGGCCGAAAGAGCCGAAGGATTGGAATCCGAGGGTGGGTCAATCACAAGGATTTAGCTCTGGCGTGGTATCGCACGCTAGAATGGATGGGCGTCCACGGCCGTCAAAAGCCGGACAGGCCGCCACATCCCTTGATCCAGAAAGCCAGCATGCGAGTACTTGCAGCAATGAGCGGCGGAGTGGACTCCGCCGTGGCCGCCGCCCGAGCCGTTGAGGCAGGGCACGACGTCGTGGGGGTCCACCTCGCGTTGTCCCGCATGCCGGGGACCCTTCGCACCGGCAGCCGGGGCTGCTGCACCATTGAGGATTCCCGTGACGCGTGGCGGGCCTGCGACGTCCTGGGAATTCCCTATTATGTGTGGGATTTCTCCGAGCGCTTCAAGGAAGATGTCGTCCAGGACTTCATCGACGAATACGCCGCCGGACGGACGCCGAACCCTTGCATGCGCTGCAACGAGCGCATCAAGTTCGCGGCATTGCTGGAGAAGGCGATCGCCCTTGGTTTCGACGCTGTTTGCACCGGCCACTACGCCAAGGTGATCGAAGACGCTGACGGCAACCGTGAACTCCACCGTGCTGCCGACTGGGCCAAGGACCAGAGCTACGTCCTGGGCGTCCTGACCCATGAGCAGCTGAAGCACTCCATGTTTCCGCTGGCGGACACGCCCTCCAAGGCAGAAGTTCGTGCCGAGGCTGAGCGGCGCGGCCTGTCCGTGGCCAACAAGCCGGACAGCCACGACATCTGCTTTATTTCCGACGGCGACACCCGGGGCTGGTTGGCCGAAAAGATCGAGATGACCACCGGTGACATCGTTGATGAAACCGGGGCCAAGGTCGGCGAGCACCCTGGCGCCAACGCCTTCACCGTCGGGCAGCGCCGCGGGCTGAAGCTGGGCACTCCGGCCGCTGACGGCAAGCCCAGGTTCGTCCTCGAGATCCGTCCCAAGGAAAACAAGGTAGTCGTGGGCCCCGAAGCCCTGCTGGCGATCGACGAGATCCGCGGCATCAAGGTCTCCTGGGCCGGCCTGCCCATCCCGGAGGTCGCCACCGGTGCCAGCTTCGAATGCCACGCCCAGGTCCGTGCCCACGGCGATCCCGTCCCCGCAGTCGCGCACGTGGAAGCCGTCGAGGACGGGTCCGGCGTGGAACGGGCACAGCTCGTCGTCACCCTGACCGACCCCCTGCGTGGCGTGGCTCCCGGCCAGACCGTGGTTCTCTACCAAGGCAGCAGGGTCCTGGGGCAGGCAACCATCGACGCCGCGCGCTCACTTCAGCGGGTAGCCCTCTAGGAGCCATTGCCTCCCGAATGCCCCGACTCCATACTGGGCTAAGCAGCGTTTCCGCTGCGGTGTTTGGGGTCCGCATTCGGGACGGCGATGACTGTGGCATTTCCAAAGAAGAGCCCGGGAGACATCAAAGCCGGGCAGATGGTCTCCTTGACCATCCTTGCTGAGGGGCCGATCGCCCCCGCCGGGGGTGCGCCGCTGACGGCACAGGTACGCATACCGGTTGAACGGTTGCGGCGCGGTCCCACGGGCCACCGCTACGCCATCCATATCCGGAAGTGGCGGGGGACCACCGTATCCCCGGTGAGCCTGACGCAGCCGGGAGATCCTTGGCGTTTGATTTCCGAACCACCACCGGCCGGCCTGCGCGAGCTCCTGGACGACACCCGCTTCCTGGCCCAGCACGTCTACGGTGTCGCGATGAGCACGCTGGAAATCTTCGAAACCACCCTGGGCAGGCGCATGCCGTGGAACCCCGAAGGGCGTGTGGTGCTCAAAGCCCGTGACCTGGTCACCGCAACAGACACCGGGTACGAGCGGGGCACCAACATCATCCGTTTCGGATCCGTGGACCGGATGGGATACAAAGTCCCGACTGCCCTGTACCGCGACATTGTTGCCCATGAGGTGACGCACGCGATCCTGGATGGGTTCAGGCCGGCCTGGGCGGACCAGATGGCCACGGTGGAACAGCTGGCCATGCACGAGGCTTTGGCCGACATCGTGGCCATCCTCTCCGTGTTCTCTTCCAAGGAAGTTGTGTACCGGCAGCTCGAAGCCGCGGCAGGAGGTTTCGAAGCGGGGCAGACCGTTGATGACGCAGTGCTGATGCGCTCGCTCTTTGACTTCGCCCGGGATCTCTTTGCCCGTGGGCCACTGCGCGAGCCGTTCGTCGGTGCCGCGCCGGAGGGCTGGCAGTTGCTCCCCGAACCCCACGCGCGGGGTGCTGTCGTGGTGGGTGCGGTGCTCCGGGCCGTCCAGCGCTTATGGTCCGAAAGGAATGCCCGCTACGGCGGGTTCCACAGCCTCCAGCAAAAGGCCGAGTCCGGTTCGATTGTGGCAACCAGGATCCTTCGCATGGTGATCCGGGGCCTGTCCTACATGCCGCCGGTAGATGTTTCCTGGCGCGATCTTCTGCGCGGAATCATAGCCGCCGACCTCGACATGGTTCCTGACGATGTCCATGGATACCGGGAAGCACTCCAAACCGAGTTTTCCGCAATCGGCATCCGCCGGGTTTCGTTGAACAACATCAGCGGGGTTGAGAACTACAGCGGGCTCCGTTACCCGATCCGCCTCTCGGCACTGGGATCAGACCCCCAGGAAGTACAGCGCTTCGTGTGGGAGAACCCGCGGCTCCTGGAGGCCGCCCGTCTCGAGCGGCGCACACCCCTGAGTTCCACCCGGGTCCGGACGTCCGAACGCGTATCGCCGGACGGGTTCATCATTTCCGAGATCGGAGCATCCTTCATCCAGACGGTCCGGATGAGCCGGAGGGAAGCCTCTGTCCGCCTTGGGGTGAAGACCGGGCGGGACTTCATTGACGTCCGTGGAGGAGGACTGTTGAGGTTCGACGCCGGTGGCCGCCTCGTCTATGCCGCGCTCAAACCCGTCATGGACAGGGAACGGCAGGGCCAGCTGTTCGGTTCCGACCAGCACCACGAAGCCGAGCAAGCGGCCTCATCCGGGGTGCGCAACAAATTCCACGGCACGGGGGACTAGGCAGGCCGGAACGGTAGGGGACCTGATGCGCGAACTGAACTCAAGCTCCCCAGGCCGCTTTGCGCGCAGCCCTCGACGCCTCAAGCTGCGCCACCTGGTCGAAGCCGCCGGCCTTCAATCCCTTGCTCACTTCTTTGAGGAGGTCAGCCCGCCCCAAGCCTCCGTCGCTGCGCAGGGATTTAATGAGGTTGTACGTGAACGCGCCGTTGTACCGGCCTTCCATCAGGGCATCCGCTGCGGTTTGGTCGGATCTGCAGGCTGCCATGAGGACCGGCGTGGACAACTTGGCGGTCTTGACAATATCGCGCAGGGTCCGGGTCTCCAGGTCCTCGTTCGCCATGACGGCCCGGGGCGTTGGTCCAGGCAGGAAGCGCGGGCGACGGCCGGGAATCAGGTCCAGCGACTTCAGCCCGGTACCACTGTGGCAGGTATCAAGCAGCACATCCATCAGGACGCCATCAGGAAGGCGGCCGAACACGGCAGCCAGTTCGTCGTCTGAAATGACCGTTCCGGGGTCCCAGGAGTCACCGGCATCGTTGATGTCGTGGCAGGCAAAGGCCTCGTCAAGGCTGTCGTCTTCGTCGCCACCGGTATCCGGAATCTGCGTGCCATGGCTGGAGAAGGTGAACACGATCTGCTGGATCGTGCCCTCGACCGCCGCGTCCACCAGCTTGTTGACCTCGGCCAGGACCATCTTTTTGGTGGCTTTGTCATCTCTCAGAACGGTGACCTGTGATGCCGGGAATCCGTAGCTTTCCTCGAGCAGGCCGGCCAGATCCTCGGCATCGTTGACACAGCCGTGAAGCCAGCTGGACTCCGGAAGGTACTTGAATTTGTTGATCCCCACACAAAGGGCTGCCTTTTCCATGAGCCTGACTTTCGACGTGTGATCCAGCGGTTGAGCACCCGGGATAAACCATATTCCTGTCCCACCTGTCCGGCAATGCTCCCGTAGTGCCTGGGGAAGCTACTGGAAAGTAAATTTTGTGTCTCAAATCACCAAAACGGGGGTTCGCGGGCTTCGAAGTCTGGTTGAATCGAGGCACTAAGAGTGTGCTCCGTCACAAATATCCCATGGCGGAGCATCGAATCCATCGAACAGAAGGTTCACCAGATGGCACTGAACAAGAAGGCCCTGCACGGCGCTATCGCGCTGGCGGGCATCTCCGCATTCGCCTTAACGGCATGCACGGGCCCCTCCGGTGGCGGCTCCTCGTCTGCTCCGGCGGCCGCAGGCCCCATCGCCTACGGCACAACAGACAAAGTCACATCACTGGACCCCGCGGGTTCCTATGACAACGGTTCATTCATGGTGATGAACCAGGTCTACTCCTTCCTCCTGAATTCCAAGCCGGGTGGCGCGGAACCCGTACCGGACCTCGCTGAGTCATCGTCCTTCACGGCCCCTTCCGAGTACACCGTCAAGCTCAAATCCGGGCTCAAGTGGGCCAACGGCCACACATTGGACTCCAAGGACGTGAAGTTCTCCTTCGACCGCCAGGTGGCCATCAATGATCCTGCCGGACCGGCATCGTTGTTGACGAACATCGACAGCGTCAGCGCGCCCGATGCCACCACCGTGGTTTTCAAGCTCAAGAACGCCAACGATCAGACTTTCAGCCAGATACTCAGCAGCCCTGCCGCACCGATCGTCGATGACGAGGTCTTCCCGGCAGACAAGATCCTCTCCGATGACGAGATCATCAAGGCGAACGCGTTCTACGGCCAGTACACCATCGACAGCTACAAGAAGAACGAACTTGTCAGCTTCAAAGCCTTTGCCGATTACAAGGGCGTCCTCGGGAAACCGGCCAATGATGCAGCCACCATCAAGTACTACGCCAGCCCCACCAACCTGAAGCTGGAAATCCAGCAGGGAGCGATCGACGTCGCCTTCCGCAGCCTGAGCGCTACGGACATCGACGATCTCCGCAAGGACTCCAAGGTCAAGGTACTGACGGGTCCGGGTGGCGAGATCCGCTACATCACCTTCAACTTTGACACCATGCCGTTTGGAACCAAGGCAACCGGAGCAGACCCCGCAAAGGCTTTGGCAGTACGCCAGGCCGTGGCCAACCTCGTAGACCGACAGGCCATCGCCGACCAGGTCTACAAGGGCACCTACCTGCCCCTGTACTCCAACGTCCCCAGTGGATTCCTCGGCGCCAACGAGTCGTTCAAGGACGCCTACGGCGATGCCGGCAAGCCCAGCCTAGACAAGGCCAAGAAGGTCCTTACCGATGCTGGAATCACTGACAAGGTGGCATTGAACCTGCAGTACAACCCGGACCACTACGGCGGATCATCCGGTGACGAGTACGCCATGATCAAGGAGCAGCTGGAGAAGTCCGGACTGTTCACGGTGAATCTCCAGTCCACTGAATGGGTCACCTACAGCAAGGCAAGCCGTGCCGACGAGTACCCGCTGTTCCAGTTCGGGTGGTTCCCCGACTTCAGCGACGCCGACAATTACCTCACCCCGTTCTTCCCCGACGGCGGATTCCTCAAGAACCACTACAACAACCCCACGGTGAACGACCTCATTGCCAAGCAGCTCACCGAGGCCGACAAGACCAAGCGTGAGGCGGACATCAAGGATGTCCAGAACGCGCTGGCCAAGGACATCTCCACCCTGCCGCTGCTTCAAGGCGCCCAGGTGGCTGTTGTCGGAAGCGGTGTGAACGGCGTCGACAAGACGCTGGATCCTTCCTTCAAGTTCCGTCTCGGAACCGTGTCCAAGTAACAACGCTCTGTGATGGGGGAGGCGGGCCACTGATCCAGTGTCCCGCCTCCCTTGCTGACCACCATCGTGGCCGGCGCGTATCAGCCAATCCCGCGCAATCCACGGGCAGGAAATACAGGTAACAATGACAACAGTTATAGAAGTACCCGAGGCTGAGCCCGGGGTAGTTGCTCCCAGGAGCAAGTCCAAGGGCGGGGGTGGACTCGGCAGGTACATCGTGATCCGGTTCTTCCTGATCATCCCCACCGTCTTCATTTTGGTGACCCTCGTGTTCTTCCTGATGAGGGTCATCGGCGACCCCATCACGGCAGCACAGGGTGGCCGGCTTCCTCCCGATGTCCTGGCCCAGCGGATCCACGACGCCGGTTATGACCGGCCGGTCCTGGTGCAGTACTTCGAGTACCTGGGCCAGCTCCTCACCGGCAACTTCGGCACCACCATCACGGACCGGCGTCCGGTCGTCGAGGTACTCTTCACTTTTGGCGCAGCAACGCTCGAGCTTTCCATCAACGCGCTGATCGTCGCGCTCGCCGTCGGTATCCCCTTCGGCCTCATCGCTGCCCAGCACCGGGACAAGACCCCGGATGCCTTCCTGCGGTTCTTTGCAATCCTCTGCTACGCAACGCCGGTGTTCTTCTCAGGGCTGCTGCTTAAGCTGACCTTCTCCGTGTGGCTCGGGTGGCTCCCTGTAGCCGGCCGTGCGTCAACGCGGACTGAACTGACCATGAGCAGTCTCGCGGCGCCGTCGGGCATCTACTGGCTTGATGCCATCCGCAGCGGCAACTTCACGGCACTGGGCGACGTCGTCTCCCACGCCATCCTTCCCGCAATCGCCCTTGGTTTGCTCACCGCCGGCGTCTTCCTGCGGCTGGTCCGCACCAACGTGATCGGGACCCTGGGCAAGGACTACATCGAGGCAGGACGCTCACGGGGTGTCAGCGAGTTCCGGCTCGTGACCAAGCATGCCTACAAGCCGGCACTCATCCCGATCATTACCGTGATGGGCCTGCAAATAGCGCTCATGCTGGGCGGTGCGATCCTGACGGAGACCACCTTCGAATGGAAAGGCCTCGGATACCAGCTCGTCCAGTACTTGAATGCCCGTGACTTCGTCGCGGTACAGGGCATCGTCGTCCTGCTGGCCATCATCGTGGCCGTCACCAACTTCATCGTGGACATCATTGCCGCGCTCATCGACCCCCGAGTGAGGTACTGACCATGAGCACCCCCACACTCACCCCGCCCAGGCAGCCGCTTTTCTCCCGGCTCCCCGTCATCTCACATCTCAAAAAGAGCGTCGGGCTCCAACGCGGCATGCTCGTTGTGGGCGTCGTCCTCAGCGGGCTGTTCATCCTCACAAGTATCTTCGCGCCGCTGCTGGCGCCATACGGCTACTCCCAGCTCAGCGATGCATCTGGTTCCTTCCCCACCCAGCAAGCGCCGGGCGGCAAGCACCTGCTGGGAACCACTGTTGGCGGCTACGACGTCTTGTCGCGTGTCGTTTGGGGATCGCAGACCGCTGTAACGGTCATTATTGTCTCCGTTGCCATGTCACTGTTCCTCGGCGTCGCCCTTGGACTGCTTAGCGGTTACTTCGGCGGGTGGCTGGACCGGATACTGGTTGTGGTGGCCGACGCCATCTATGCCTTCCCCACCCTGCTTCTGGCAATCGTCATTTCCATCGTCATCAGCCGTGGCCAGTCCAGCTTCTGGGGCGGTATCTTCTCCTGCGCGTTCTCCATCACTGTGGTGTTCGTTCCGCAGTACTTCCGGGTGATCCGCGCCGAAACCATCAGGCTCAAGGCCGAACCGTTCGTTGAGTCGGCCAAGGTCCTTGGCGCCTCCAGCATGCGCATCATCGGGCGCCACATTTTCAAGAACGCCACCCGGACCCTGCCGCTCATGTTCACCCTCAACGCCTCCGAAGCGATCCTCACGTTGGCGGGCCTGGGCTTCCTGGGCTTCGGCATCGAACCCACCTCCGCGGCGGAATGGGGATTCGACCTCAATAAGGCCCTGGCAGACACCTCCTCCGGTATCTGGTGGACAGGTGTCTTCCCCGGCATCGCGATCGTGCTCACTGTCCTGGGCCTGACACTCGTGGGCGAGAGCATCAACGACCTCAACGACCCCCGTATCCGGGGACGCAAACGTGCCGGAGGTGCCACCTCCACACCAGGAACGCCATCCGCACCAGGAACGCCGTCCACACCGGCAGAGGCAGGTAAACCATGACCACCAACCTTGGCCAGGTTTCGGACCAGGCACCCACAGGCCAGCCAGTACTGACCATTGACCGGCTGCAAGTCACCTTTGCCACAGACGGCGGAGACGTCCACGCAGTCAAGAACGTCAGCCTGGAGGTGAACCCCGGCGAAGTTGTCGCGATCGTGGGGGAGTCCGGATCCGGAAAAACCGTGACAGCCAAGACCATTCTTGGCCTGCTTCCGGAAACAGCCATCAGCTCGGGCGCAGTTCTGATCAACGGCAACAACGTCATCAGCGTCAGCAAGTCCGCGCTGCGCAAGATCCGTGGCCGCGACGTGGCGATGGTGTTCCAGGAACCTTCCACCGCCTTGAACCCGGTCTTCACCGTCGGCTGGCAAATTGCCGAAGGCATCCGGGCGCATGCAACCGACGGCAGGCGCATCTCGGCCAAGGAAGCGAAACTGAGAGCCACCGAGGCACTGCGCAAAGTGGGCATCCCCGACCCCGAAACCCGGGTCAACTACTACCCCCACCAGTTCTCCGGAGGACAGAAGCAACGCGTGGTCATCGCTGCCGCGCTCGCCTTGGATCCGGGGCTGATCGTTGCCGATGAGCCCACCACCGCGCTCGACGTCACCGTACAAGCCGAGATCCTTCAACTGCTCCGGGATCTGCGGGACAACTACGGGACGTCCATTGTGCTCATTACCCACAACATGGGCGTCGTGGCCGACCTGGCAGACAGGGTGGTGGTCATGTACCAGGGCGATGTGGTGGAGGAGGCCCCCTCCAAAGTCCTCTTCGCCGAGCCCCGCCAGGAGTACACCCGCAAACTCCTCGCGGCAGTGCCTCACCTGGGCCGCCATTCGGCCTCCGAAGGAGCACGCAGCAGGCTTCACCAGGATGGAAAAGTCCTGGTGGAGGCAAAGAACCTCACGATTGAATACCCGGGCCGTTTCGGCAGGCATGGGTTCAAAGCGGTGGACAATGTCAGTTTCACCGTTTCGGAGAACGAGGTCTTTGGCCTGGTAGGGGAGTCAGGTTCAGGCAAGTCCACCATCGGACGGGCCATCGCCGGCCTGAACCGGACAACGGGCGGCAGCCTGAAGGTGCTGGGTTACGAAATGCTGGACTTCAAGGAGCGGACTTTCCGGCCGCTGCGCAAGGAGATCGGCTTCGTATTCCAGGATCCTGCAGCGTCTTTCAACCCGCACCTCACCATCGGTGAGTGCGTCGCCGAGCCGCTGATGATCCACACCAAGCCAGGTGCGGCTGAGGCGCGGAAAAAGGTCGGCGAGTTGCTCGAGTCAGTCCAGTTGCCGGCGTCGTACGCGCAGCGGTACCCGCACGAGCTCTCCGGCGGACAACGCCAGCGCGCCTCCCTGGCACGATCCCTGGCGCTGAACCCCCGGCTGCTGATCGCCGACGAACCGACGTCCGCGCTGGATGTGTCGGTACAGGCCAAGGTACTTGACCTGTTCAAGGACATCCAGGAACAGTTCGGATTTGCTGCCCTCTTCATCAGCCACGACCTCGCAGTGGTGGACATGCTGTCCCACTGGGTGGGCGTCCTCTACAAGGGACAGCTGGTGGAGCAGGGGATCGGAAACCACGTGATGGGCTCACCGCAGCATGAGTACACCAAACGTCTGATCGCCTCCTTGCCGGTGCCGGACCCCGAAGAACAAGCACGACGGCGGGAAGCGCACCGGGCACTGCTGGGCGGCTGACTACCGGAGCCGAGTGCAGAAAGGCGTGTCCTGCGGTGCGGGGCGCGCCTTTCCGGGCTGTGGCTGGGCAGCTACTCGGAGACGATGGCGATGTTGAACATCTTCCCTTGCGGCTGCTGCATGAAGATCCGCAGCCACAGCGGCAACCACATTTCCATGCCCCGTGCCGCGTCCAGTCCACCCAGGTCCCGGATGTGCCCCGGTTCCCACGCAAATTCCTGCAGCAAAGCAGAAACGGTGGACTTGGCGTCCAGGTCGTTGCCCGCAATGAACATGTCATGGGGACCGGGAAGGCGGCCCGGATCCACCATCACCGGTGCACTGACCGTATTGAGCGACTTGACCACACGGGCCTTCGGGTAGCTCCGTTGGATGGTCTCGGCGATGCTGTCCGTGTTGCAAACCGTCAGAGGGGGCGGAAAGCCTTTGGAGCCATCCAGCGGGTTGGACACGTCCAGAAGGACCTTTCCGTTGAGGTTGTCCGCACCCGCCTCGGCAAGGACAGCCAGGCTGACTGTTCCCGGCGTGGCATTGATGATCAGGCCGGACCGGGAACACGCTTCCGCAAACGAGCCCGCATGCCCCCGGGCTCCCGCCTGTTCCGCCCACTGCACGCCCTTGGGGTTGCCTGATTCCCGGGACCCCATAGTGACTTCATGGCCCAGCTCCACCAGCTTGCCAGCCAATGCATGGCCCACCATCCCCGTGCCCAGAACCGCGATTTCCATGAAAGCTCCTTTGCCGAAACTACAGTGATGGTGCCATTGTGCTCCGCTTCATCCGCGGAAAACACTGCGTCCCGCACCATAGACTTGGATGCATGACCGAGCAGAACAATGCCCTTCCCCATGACGACGATTCCTTCAACCCGGCCGCGAGCTCCCTGGCCGGCCACGTTGACCGCTCCGTCATGGACGAACTGCTGTCCATCCGGTCCAGCATCGACAACATCGACGCAACCTTGGTCTTCCTGCTCGCGGAGCGATTCAAGGCGACGCAGAAGGTGGGAGTGCTGAAGGCAACCCACAAGCTGCCGGCCGGGGACCCGGGCCGTGAAGCTGCCCAGATAGCCCGGCTCCGCCGTCTTGCCGAGGACGCCCACCTTGATCCTGCCTTCGCCGAGAAATTCCTGAACTTCATCATCAGCGAAGTGATCCGCCACCACGAGGCCATCGCCGAGGATCACCAGATTTCCAGCCAGCAGGCCTGATCCATGTCCTCTGTGACTGACCTGCGTGCAAGCGCGACTGCCCTGGGGCCGTGGCCGGGCAACGATCCCGCCGAGGCCATCCGGATCATCCGCGGGGAGCTGGGGGACCCGCATCTTCCTTTCCTGCCCGAACTGCCGGCCCGCGGGGTCGGTTCCGATGCCGTCGGCCGGACGGGTTCACTGCTCGTGGACCTGGACATCGACGTCCAGCCGCATGGATGGCGTTTGGTGGACAGGCCCGGCAAGGATGAACGGCGCGCGAGCTCGGCCCTGGCAACGGACATCAACATTCTGGCCGACGTGGCCGGTGCCGAGGACGTCTCAGCGACTGAACTCAAGATCCAGCTGATGGGCCCGTTGAGCCTGGCCGCAAGCCTTCACCTGCACAACGGCGAACGCGCGCTGCTGGACTACGGCGCCAGACGGGACATTGCGGATTCTTTGGCGGCGGGCGTAGCGGAACACCTCCGCAAACTCTCCGCGGCCGTACCTGGCGCCCGCCTGGTGGTCCAGGTGGACGAACCGGAGATCGCTTCAGTCATGGCCGGAACCATCCCGACGGCGAGCGGTTACCGAACGCTGAGATCCATCGACGGCGAGGAAGTCACTGGCGCGTGGCGGTTGGTGATCGACGCACTCAAAGCTGCGGGCGTCGTCGAGACCGTCATTTCCGTCCCGGAAATCGAAGCACCCATTGATCGGATACTCGCCGCGGGTGCCGACGGCGTGGCGGTGCCGTTGAGGGCGCTGACTACACGCCAATGGGAGCAGCTCGCCGGTGCCGTGGAGGGCGGGAAGCGGGTATGGGCCGGTGCGTTGCCGACCGGCGATCCCAGGGCCCTGCTACCCAAGACCTCCGACGTCGTGGAGAGCATCTGGAAGCCTTGGCGCCAGCTCGGCCTGGAGGCCTCCGGCCTTGCCGGTCTCCGGGTCACACCTTCCACGGGGCTGGCGGACTTTACGCCGTCGGCGGCCAAGGACGTGCTGACGAAGCTGACTAAGGTTGCCGATGGCCTGGACCAACTGGCCCAGGGCTAGATCCGCGGCTCCCAACGGTCCGGTTCGGCATAGCGCGGAAGGGCCGTGCCCGGGACGGCGCCCGGCAGATAGGGCGCAAGCCGGTAGTCGAAACGACCCGCGTACACCAGCACCAGGCCGATCTGCGGCTGGATCACTTTGACTTGGATGCGGTGCTTGCCCTCGGCCTCATCCCACCACTGTTCGGCATAGGCTTTCGCATCCAACGCGGCTGGAAGGGGAAGGCGCAGCGGTCCCAGGAACAGCCGGCTCGCCCTGGAAATACCGCGAAGGCGGCCTTCATCGGTAACCATGACGTCCAGGTCCGTGACCAGGCGGCGATACCGGCCAATATGGTCCACCAAGCGCGCCCGTTCGTTGGGTTCCTGTCCCGACGGCAGGACGGCGCTCGTCGTATCGTGGAACAGCCGCGTGCCGGTGGGGAAGTAGATCTCCCGCCTGGCCGTCAGGGCCGGACGGCCGAACGGGTCAACGTGTGCGTGGTTCTCGATGCGGAAAGGAATGCCCTCACCGTACTCCGGGAAGAACGCTTGCTCGCTCCCCGTGAGGGCGAGCAGGGGCCGCAGCCACCTCTGCCGGCAACCGACGACGTTAAAAACACCCTCCCCGATGCCATACGATCCGGAGCCGGCCGCCAGGGAAAAGTACTCCTGCACTTCCGGAGCCAACCTGGTGAAGTCATCACCGAGGGCAAGCTGGTAAATTGGCGCGTTCATGGCTGTCCTTCCTGGATCTGGAAACTAGAGACGACCGGCTGCTTTGAGCCTTATGTAGGTATCGGCGAGCAAAGGCGGCACGTCCAGCGGTTCGGCATCCACCACTTCGGCACCAAGCTGGCGCAATTGGGCAGTGACTGCCGCGCGCTCAAGAAGCGCGCGTTCGGCAGCGGCGGCCCGGAACACCTGGCTGGCCGTGGTCCGTTCGGCCTTCATCGCCGCAAGCAGGGGATCGCGAACCGAAGCAACAATCACCACGTGCTGGCGGGACAGTTGCGCCACGGTGGGGAGCAGTCCTTCTTCGGGGGCCCCGCCGTCGAGCGCCGTCAAAAGCACCACCAGCGAACGGTGCGCCGACACGGCGCGTACTTGCCCGGGGATCTGCTGCCAGTCCAGTTCGATCAGCTCTGCTTCCAACGGCGCCATTGCCTGGACGAGCTGCCCCAGCAGGTTCCCCTTGGACGCCGACTCGACCCTGGCGCGGAGCCTCCGGTCATACGCAAGGAAGTCCACGCGGTCCCCGCCGCGTTCGGCCAGCACCGCAAGCAACAGCGCTGCCTCGATTCCCGTATCGAGCCGCGGTTCGTCCTCTATCCTGGCGGCCGCTGTTCGGGACGTGTCAAGCACGACGACGACACGACGGTCGCGTTCCGGGCGCCAGGTCCTGACCACCACGGACGTGCGGCGGGCGGTGGCGCGCCAGTCGATGGACCGGACGTCATCGCCCCGAACGTAATCCCGTAGCGAGTCGAACTCGGTTCCGGCACCGCGGATCTGCACCGCTGCGCGGCCGTCCAGTTCACGGAGCTTCCTGAGCTTGGAGGGAAGATGGCGTTTCGAATGGAATGGTGGCAACACCCGCAACTGCCCGGGGAGTGGCCGGGTGCGTTGTCGGGCCGCCAAACCCAAGGGCCCCAACGAGCGGATGGTCACGTGCGGGCTTTCCAGATCCCCGCGTCTCCTGGGAACCAACGTCACAGTCATCCGGCGACGCTCGCCCGCAGGAACGGCCAAGCGTTGCACGGGATTCGTGGCTCCGGCGGACGGCTGCCACGCATCCCGAATGACGGCGTTCAGTTTCCGTCCGGTGGCGTTGGTCACCGACACCACAGATTCCGCGCTGCCTGCCAATGTGACATTCCCGGGTTGCAAACGCTCCAGGACAAGCTTTGCCGGGGACGCTGCCAGAAGCAGATCCAGAACAAGCGCCAGTACCAGGACCACGCACACCAGCAGTACCGTCGGCCAGGACGGGAACAGCACCAGTGGCACCAACCCTGCCAGGGCCAGCACTACGAAGCGACCGGTGATGGCCATTCAGGCCCCCTCGGCCAAGCGGACTCGGATCACCGCGGCACCGGAACCGAGGCGAGGATGCTCCCCAGGACGTCGTCCACCTGGATGCCGTCCATTTGGGCTTCGGGCCGGAGGCCCACCCGGTGCCGGAGGCACGGAAGTGACAAAGCTTTGACGTCGTCGGGTGTCACGAAGGTCCGGCCGGACAGCCAGGCCCACGCCTTGGCCGTATTGAGCAGTGCCGTGGCACCACGGGGGGAGACGCCCAGTTGGAAGGACGGAGCGGACCTGGTCGCGCGGACAATGTCGACGATGTAAGACAGAAGTTCCGGAGCAACGGCAACCTGTGCAACTGCAGCCTGTGCCGATGAAAGGTCCGAGGCTCCCGCCACCGGCCGTACCCCGGCCGCAGCAAGATCCCTCGGGTCAAAGCCATTGGCATGGCGTCGAATGACCTCGATCTCCTCCGCCCGTCCGGGCAGCGGCATGGTCAATTTGAGGAGGAAGCGGTCAAGCTGAGCTTCCGGGAGGGGGTAGGTTCCTTCGTACTCCACCGGGTTCTGGGTTGCCGCCACGATGAAAGGGACGGGGAGGGGGCGCGAGACGCCATCAACCGACACCTGCCGCTCTTCCATCGCTTCCAGCAATGAAGCTTGGGTCTTGGGCGGCGTCCGGTTGATTTCGTCGGCCAACATGATGTTGGTGAAGACAGGGCCCTCGCGGAACGTGAACTCCGAGGAATGGGAGTCATAGACAAGCGAGCCCGTCACGTCGCCCGGCATCAAGTCCGGGGTGAACTGAACACGCTTGGTGTCCAGGCTCAGAGCCGTGGACAACGCCCGCACCAGGAGCGTTTTCGCCACACCTGGAACACCCTCCAACAGGACATGCCCGCCACAGAGAAGAGCGATCAGCATCCCGGTCACAGTGGGATCCTGCCCGACGACGGCCTTGCCGACTTCATCACGCACATTCAGCAGCGACTGGCGCGCCGGGTCCCCGGTAACCTGACGCTGGTGGCTTTCGTCGCTGGCCGGCACTTGGTTGTGCTGTGTCGAGGCATCGCCTTGCGGCGCGGCGTCGTCTTGTGTCATCGGGGCGTGTCGTGGCATCGCCCCGCCCGTGTACTGGCTGTTTGAGTCCGTGTAACTGTTCGGCTGGCTGCTCATCGGCTCCTGGCCTCCTGTTCTATTCGTTCAAGCTCTTGTGCCCACTGCACCAGTTGTCCTTCGGTTCCCGGCCTGAAGTCGACCAGGACTGACCGAACTTCCGGGGCCGGCCTCCCCAGCCGCCGGGCGGATGCGTCCACTACGGCGTCCGTGCTTGCGTCCGCTCCGAGGTTGAAATGGCGGGCAAGGCGGGTCAGGGTGCCCGCCCGCAGGTTCCCGGCCGCTCGTTCCACTGCCCGCGCATCCTGGTAAAGCCGTGCCCTTCCTTCGGCCGTTTCGGCTGCCTTGACCACAACGGGAAGAGGTTCGAAAACAAGGGGTCCCAGCCGCCGCCCACGCCAGCCGATGGCCAGCAGAGTCACGATGCCCAGCCAAGGCCCTGCGTAAGCCAACCATTTGGGTGCAAGTTCGCTGAGTGTGGGAGCCGTATCGGTCGCGGAGATGTCCTTGACTCCGGGCAGGTACCAGATGAGGTCGGGGTTGTTCCCCAGTGTACGAAGCGCCAGTGCGGCGTTGCCCTGCGTGGCAAGATGCTCATTGTCCACCAGGTCCGTGCTGCCCAGGACTATCAACCGGCCGTCGGTTGATGCTGCATACAAACCGGGCCCGTCACCGCGGCTGGAGTAGCACATCTCGGGTCCCGCATAGACGGAGCCCTGCGCTGACACCGGGCCCGAGACCGTGGCATCCTCCACGGTACAGGCAGGTTCGATGACCGTTTGGCCCTCGGGAATCACACCGCCGGGACGGAATCCGGGACCAAGCCCGTTGAGTGTTCGCAGCCTTGGCTTGACCACCACCACGCGGTCTGCGGCTGCCGCGAGGTCCTGAATCCGGGATTGGTCGAGGTACCCGCGGGGGTCATAGAGAAAGACCGTGGTCTGGTCCTTGTCCGACAACGCCGACACCGTGTCGTCGTAGGAATCCGTGGTGGTCAGGGCCACTCCGTGCCGTCCCAGGATCTCCGCTGCGGCCATTGCCCCATCGGGGGCCGGGTTCCGCGCGGAGAGCGCCCGGGAGTCCGTCCCGCCGGACATGCTGGTGACGGCAAGATACGTCACCAAACCCACCAGAAGTGCGCCGAGCGCAATCCACGTCAGGTGTTTCCGGAACCATTGGGTGAAAGCCTGCCCGGGGGAGGGGACAGGGGATCCTGCCTCATGATCCTGAGCGGGCTCTTTGGCGGTCAGTGTCATCGGGGCACCGCGAATCCAGTGTGGACGGCGCCGTCAAAGTCGGGCTTCATCGTCAGCAATTCGGCATCCAGCCCGCGGGTGGACTCATAGTCGGCGCGGGTTGCACCCTGCTCACCGTAGCGGACGGCATCGAACAGGAGGGCTGCTGCACCCAGGCGCGGTTGCACCGTGCTGAAGACCTGCCCCAGTTGCGCCGATGCTTCATCCGCGGTCCTGCCGGCCCGGACATCGATGATGTCCCGCTCTTCCGCCGATCGGACCAAAGCCCGGAACTGATCGACGACGGCGGCCGCCCAGTCGCCGTCGTTGGCAGCAGCTGACGCCCGTCTCCGGTAACCGTCGGCGTCGGCGGTGGCGTCGGCACCATAAATGTCATCGGTGCGGTTGGCGCGGCGGGCATTCAGCCGGGGTCGGACCACGAAAACCGCCACGATGATGAGCACCACGGCGATGGCAACAATCGCGGGCAGGGCGAAGTTGGTGCCCGGACCTGTTCCGTCGCCCTCCAACGATGAAAGCCAATCAAGGAAGTCACGCCATAGCTGGTCCAGCCATCCGGGGCGGGCATCGGAATATTGGGGTTTTCCAAGTTCTTCGATGGCCCAGCGCCGGGCTTCGTCGCGCTCGGGAGTCACAGGTGGTTCCATCGATAACAAAGGAGTAATCACTGCTACGGGTGATGCCGTCATACCGTGGGCCAGCCGACAGGACCCGGCGCAGCCGAGGGGCCGCCGGGCACTCCGTCAGGGTTGGCGCCCGTCTCCAGCATCCTCATCAACTCAACATCAAGGCCGTCGCGCCGCATGCGGAGATCCATGTAGATCAACGCAGAGACAGAGGACTGGAAAGCGAACGTCACCGATCCCACGAGGGCTTGGATTGCGGTGGTGATCACAGTGGTGATGACAAGCATGGAAGTGGTGGTTTCAGCATCGGGATGGGGTGCCACGGTTTCGCTGATGAATGCTGCAGCCAGGGATGCCGGGATCTGGACAACCTGGGCGATGATTCCCAGCATCAGGGTCACCACCAGGGTGATCCCGAATATCCGCCACCAATTGTTCTTGGTCAGCTGCCAGGACCGGAGGAGGCCGTCGTAGACGCCTGTTTGCTCCACCACGATGACGGCCGGCGAAAGCATCAGTTTCAGGGCGATCCAAACAAAGACGACGATGGAGCCAAGGCCGAGGGGAAGGACAATCAACAGCGCACCGGGTCCCATCGCGGTCAACAGGAGCACTGCGATGCCCACCACGGCGGCCCAAGCCAGTATTCCGCCGATGGTCAACAGTCCGGCAACGCCCAACAAGGGAAGGATCCGTTTCCCGGCAAGCTTCCACATCTGTTTGAAGCCCGTCCGCCGGTTGAGGACGGAACGGGCGACAGGGACTGCCAGAACACCCTGAAGGACAGACCCGAGGAATCCAAGCAGCAGCGTGACCCCGAGGGCTCCCGCCATAATGGCGAAAATCGGGCCCATGGCTTCATTGAATTCAGCCCTGGAGTCCACTGATTCCAGGGAGACCGTCATTTGGAGCATCACCAGTGAGATAACGCCGGTGAAGACTGCTCCCAGCGCCTGCACGAGCAACGCCGAGCCAAACATGGAGGCAGCGTTGCGACGGATCGTCTGGAAGGATCCGTCCAGGATTTCGCCGAACTGCAACGGACGCAGCGGGATGACTCCCGGTTTGGGAGGAGCTATGTACTGAGGCTGGCCATACGGAGGTCCCGGTGGCCATGCAGGACCAGGGGCGCCCTGCCAATTCTGTGCCTGGTTTTGGGGGGCCGTCCACGCCGGCGGTCCGCCCCACTGCGGTTGGTTACCCCACGCAGGCTGTGCCCCGGGCACCTGGCCACCCGGTACTTGACCACCGGGTACTTGACCACCGGGCGGCATCCCGTATGGTGGCTGGTTTCCCCACGCCGGCTGGCCACCTGTCGGCGAATGATGGCCGTGGTCTGGCTGTGACACGTTTCCTCCCCATGAGGTCCGGTCCGCCGACAGTCGACGTCCCCCAGGCGGACCTTCGCACCCAGCCTATAGTCCCGCCGTCGTCCCTCATAGCCCGCCGCACGAGCAGTGTTTGCGGGCGTGCCGCGCCCCGGTGCAGTACGGTGGAACTGCCCCTTGGGCGCCATGCCGTGCACGGCGCCCAACAGGACAAAGACTTGGTGATAAGGGAATATATAACTATGAAGGCACGCATTCTGGTAGTTGACGACGACGAAGCACTCGCAGAGATGATTGGCATCGTCCTGCGGAATGATGGCTTCGAGCCGGTGTTCTGCGCAGATGGCGGCCAGGCACTGGACGTGTTCCGTTCGTCCAAGCCGGACCTTGTGCTGCTTGACCTTATGCTGCCTGGCTCCGACGGCATCGAGGTATGCCGGCAAATCCGTGGGGAATCGGATGTTCCGATCGTCATGCTCACCGCCAAGTCGGACACCTCGGATGTAGTCCGCGGACTCGAATCCGGTGCAGACGACTACGTTCCGAAGCCCTTCAAGCCCGCCGAACTGGTTGCCCGCGTCCGTGCGCGACTGCGTCCGGGCGACCAGAAGGCCCCCGAGACCTTGCGCATTGCGGACGTGACCATCGACGTCGCCGGTCACTTGGTGACCCGTGGGGGAGACCGCATCTCGCTTACTCCCCTCGAGTTCGACCTCCTGGTTGCCTTGGCGCGGAAGCCGTGGCAGGTCTTTACCCGTGAATTGCTCCTGGAACAGGTCTGGGGCTACCGGCATGCCGCTGACACGCGTTTGGTCAACGTCCACGTCCAGCGTCTGCGCTCCAAGATTGAACGCGATCCTGAAGCGCCCGAGGTCGTTTTGACGGTGCGTGGTGTCGGATATAAAGCAGGTTCCTGAGTCTCCGGTCGGGAAGACCGGCACGCCTGAAGAAGCCCAGGGATCATCAGGTCCTGACGCAGAAGGCGTGGGTACCGGAAGCCCGGCTCTGCCGTCCACACCGGAACCATCACCACCGCGGCCGGTCCGGAACCTGCCGTGGTTCTTCTCGCGTGCCCGGATCTGGACGCGTCGCGGGCTGATCCTGGTCCTTCGGGTTTCCCGCCTCGTTTCCATCGGCGTACGCCAGATCAAACCGGGGCTGCGCTTCCTGTGGCGTTCGATCCTCCGCCGCTGGCGGCGATCCCTGGAGTTCCGCACGGTCCTCACCACCTTGCTGCTGGCCGTTACATCCTTCGCGATCGTCGGCGCCTACCTGTCCAACCAGATCGCCAACAACCTCTTCCAGGAACGCCTGGCCCAGGCTGAATCGGAGTCCCGCTACAACGTCAAACAAGTCCAGGACACGTTCGACGGCGCACAGGTCACCGACCAGTCGAGCGTCATCACCCTCGTCTACGACACGTTGACAGCAGTCGAAGGCCGCGGCTCGGTCATCCAGCGAAGGTATGTCTTCGAAGCGGCACCGGAGCAGACCAAACCCCGCAACCGGTGGGTCGAGTCTCGTGCTTCGGACCAGCTGACCATCCGGGTAATACCCCCCGACCTCCGCAAGGCCGTTCAAGAAGGTGGCAAGCAACAGTTCTGGGCACCTACCCAATTCCCTGTGGGCAATGAGGACCGCCCCGGCATTGCCGTTGGAAACAAAGTCACCTTCAATGGCACTGTCTATGAGCTTTACCTGATTTACGACCTCAACACCGCGCAACAGACCCTGGATGAGATCCAGAATGTTCTGTGGGCAGGAGGTGCAGCCCTTGTCCTGATGATCGGTGCCATTGCCTGGTACGTCACGCGAAACGTCGTCAGTCCGGTCAGCCATGCCGCCGTCGTCTCGGAGAAGCTGGCTGCAGGGCAGCTGCAGGAACGCATGGTTGTGAAGGGCGAAGACGAAGTAGCCAGGTTGGGCGCATCCTTCAACCACATGGCGGCAAGCCTTCAGGAACAGATCACCCAGTTGGCTACTTTGTCGCAGATGCAGCAACGCTTCGTCTCCGATGTGTCCCACGAATTGCGCACTCCGTTGACCACCGTGCGGATGGCGGCCGAAGTCCTCTTCGACGCCCGTGAGGATTTCGACCCCATGAACAAGAGGTCGGCCGAGTTGTTGTACTACCAGGTTGAGCGCTTCCAGTCATTGTTGTCGGACCTGCTGGAAATCTCCCGCTTCGACGCTGGTGCCGCTGTCCTCGACGCCGAACCCCAGGACATCTTCCAAGTCGTAGCCCATGTGATGGAAGGCGCGGCTCCCGTGGCCGAAGAGTACGGTTCGGAAGTCCGCCTCAACGCGCGGGAGAAGAACATCATCGTGGAGATGGATTCGCGGAGAATCGAAAGGATCCTCCGCAACCTGTTGCTGAACGCGCTTGAACACGGCGAAGGCAAACCGATCCATATTTCGGTCGCGGCCAACCACGACGCCGTGGCCGTGTCCGTCAGGGACCACGGCATAGGTATGAGCCAGGCTGAGGCGGCCCGGGTATTCGATCGTTTTTGGCGCGCGGACCCCGCACGTGCCCGGACTACTGGTGGCAGCGGCCTTGGCCTTTCAATCGCGGCCGAGGACACCAAACTCCACAACGGGTGGCTGCAGGCATGGGGCCAAAAGGGCTCCGGATCCAACTTCCGGTTGACACTGCCTCTCCGGCAGGGAGGTTCGATCGTCAAGTCCCCGCTGCTGCTTGAGCCTGCAGACATCGATTTCCCCGGTTCCGCAAGTGAGCGCCAAGTACTTGTGATCGGTACCGAAAACACCAGCACCGCGCCTGAATCGTCATCGGACAGCGAAGAGCCGGCAGCCCGGGATCACGAAGCAGGGGAGAAGCCATGACTCAGCCCGGACGCCGGCGCCGCGGGGTAATCCTCGCGCTGTTGGCTGTCATCATGCTGCTGCTCTCATCCTGTGCACAGATTCCGCGTTCGGGCCCGGTTGGCAAGAGCAAGGACGAAGGCGCTGGAAATCCCAACGCACCGGTGTTTTTCCCCGCTGCGCCCCGTGAGGGATCAAGTCCCGAAGCGATCATCGAGGACTTCTACATGGCCGGCAGCGGCTATGAGGATGACTATCCTGTGGCCCGCCAGTACTTGACGCAGGCCCAGTCGGTTACGTGGAAGCCGGATAAGCGGGCGATCGTTTTCCGCGAGGCAGAAGTGGTCAAGTCCTCCGGGGAAAACGAGTACCTTTACGTGCTCGACCTCGCCTACTCCGTGGACGCCGACGGCGTTGCGACGCAATACCCGCCCGGGACCAAGGAGACCATCCCGCTGACGCTCGAACAGGTGGAGGGCCAGTGGCGGATCTCCAAGGTGCCGGACGGAACCGCGATTCCCGAGGAAACGTTCAAGGTGATCTACGGAGCGTTCCCCATCTACTTCTATGACCCAACCTTCACCTATGCGGTGCCCGATTACCGGTGGTTCATCAAGAAGAACACGGTCAAATCCATGACCAGTGCCTTGCTGGCCGGTCCGGCGCCGTATCTGCGGGGGGCAGTTGTCAGTGCCTTCCCGTCAGGAATGAAGCTCGCGCGTGAATCCGTTCCGGTCGTTTCAGGTGCTGCGCAGGTGGATCTCTCGGCCAAGGAGTTGTTCGACGCTTCTGCGGAAGACCGCCAAAGGATGCAGAACCAGTTGGCTCTAACGTTCCGTAGCCAACCGGATGTCATCAACGTGCAATTGCGGGCAGACCAGGACCTGGTCCGTGTGGAAGACAATGGCACGGTCCTGCCACCAGTGGTGGACAAGACCGTTCCGGCCCGGCAGATCGCGGTGAACAACGGCGAGCTGGTTCGTTACGAAAACAACCGGATCACGCCGCTCCCCGATATCCAGTCGGTCGCCGGACTCGGTCCGCATTCGCCTGCCGAATCACCGGCATCCCAGACAACTGCCTTCCTCAACGGGGACAAGACCACCCTCTATTCGATCGAACCCGGCCAGCCCGCCCGCCAGCTGACTACCAGAAGTACCCTCACCGGGCCATCCTTCAGTCCGCAGGACTGGGTGTGGACAGCGGGTCCGGGGGCCAACGGGGCGGCAGAAGTGGTGGCCTACAAACCCACCGGCATCGCACCCGGTATGGCAATTCCCAACGTGACCATCACCCCGTCGTGGCTTTCCGGTCGCACCGTGAAGGACTTCAGGGTTTCCCGGGAGGGAACCAGGGCGCTGGTCATTTCCGAGGCCAACGGGAAATCCACCGTGCAGATCGCCGGCATCGTCCGTAATCCCGATGGCGTGCCCAAGGATCTCACTGCCCCCATCACGCTCCTCACCACCGGGGCGGCAGACCAGGGAGTCTGGGTGAATGCTTCGACCGTGGCAGTGATGTCCGCTTCGGCCACGTCCACAGTGGTTCCGGAGCTGCTCTCCCTCGCATCGGGTGAAGCACAACAACTCGCACCCTGGGACGGCCTGACCAGCATCAGCGCGGGCAATGGTCCCGAGCAGATCTTCGGCCAATCCGAGGCCGGAATCTTCCAACGGGTCGGAAACGGCTGGGAGCTGCAACTCAAAGGTCCCACGGAGCCGGCTTTCCCAGGGTGAGACCTGCGGACAGAGTATCCACATAGCACGCTTCGTACCTTCATCCTTCGCTGGCCCCGGTACAAACTGGGTCGATGAACCTTTCACCCGGCAGTTGGCCGTCCAGCGGAGGAAGCCGTACCGCACCGGACCCTGACCTGCTGGCGCCCGACCCGGGGAGGGCACGTCGCCGCGGACGGGACAACAGTCGGGTTGCCCGGCTGATTGCGGCCTTGGAAGGCGCGCTGGAAGACCTTCGGACAATTGTGGTTCCGGTCGAATGCGTCTGTTGCGGTGCGGAAGATACCGTCCTTTGCGCAGGCTGCGCCAAGCGTGTGCGCCAATTGTGTGGTCAGCCCTTCCGGGCAGAGCTGCAATCGCCGGCCCTTGTTACTGTCGACGGCGGAGCGAGGCTCGGCGTGGTGGCTGCGGGACCCTACCGGGACGAATTGGCACAATGCCTGCTTTCGTTCAAGCATTACGGCCAGTGGCGACTGGCGGGTGTTTTGGCAGGATGCCTTGGGAAGGCCGTGGATGCTGCCGTCGGCAATGAGAGCGGCTATTGCCTTGTGCCCGTTCCCACCAGCGGCGGCGCCTACCGTAAGCGTGGATTCAGTCCACTGCATTTGATGCTCCTCATACTCCGGTTGCGCCACTCGCAGGCCCAATGTCCACACCGTGATGTGTTGACCAAGGTGCGGTTTTTACCCTTCCGCAGGGACGGTCGGGGATCCCTTCAGGCCCTGTTGCCAGGAATCGCGGATGCAATTCCGGGTCGTAAAGGCAGCGACGCCGTTTCAGGCCAGAAGGGGCTGGGGCGCGGAGAAAGGGCCCGCAAAGTCAGGGGTTCCATGCGCGTCAGGCGTACACGGACCAGACTGATCCAGGGAATGGGATGCATCCTTGTGGACGACGTCCTCACGACAGGGGCAACTCTGGCCGAGGCAGCACGTGCGGTGGAGGCCGCAGGAGGCGTGGTCTGCGGAGCAGTCGTGTTGGCGGCCACGAGGCCACCAGCCTACGCCTCAATCGCGCCCGCACACGACCACCTGTGAAGCTGTTAAGACTCAATCAAAAAATAAGTGGCCAAAGGATGAATAACGCGTTGCGATGAACTAACGTCGATTGTGGGTACCAAGAAAAGATGTACCTGTCGATAGCGGCTCGGAAAGGGGCTCGACTGTCCGTCAGATCAGCCCCCAACAGTGCCGTTGTCGTGTCACCTGAGTTATTTGGAGGGCACCATGGAGTTCATGATCAGCGGACGAAATCTGACAGTTTCAGACCGCTTTCGCGAATACGCCGGCGAGAAAATCTCAAAGATTGAATCGTTGGGGGACAAGGTCCAGCGAGTTGACGCCAAGGTTTCCAAGGAAACCAATCCCCGGCAGACGCCGGGCGAGCTCACCGTCGAAGTGACAGTCCTGGGCCGTGGCCCCGTCATCCGTGCAGAGGCCACAGCCGCTGACAAATTCGCTGCCTTCGATCTGGCGTACAACAAGCTGCTTGAGAGGCTTCGTCGTGCGAAGGACCGGAAAAAGGTGCACCACGGTCGGCACACGCCCAAGGCCGTGCGGGAAGCTACGGCAACTCTTGAACCCGCGAGTGCCAACGAGCCTCTCTACGTGGAGGCCAGCAACCACCAGGAGGCTGCTGCGGAAACAGTGGAGCATTCTCCTTATGACATCGAGAACGACATCCCCGCCGGCGACTCGCCTGTTTTGATCCGCCGGAAGGTGTTCCCTGCGGCATCCCTGACCCTGGATGATGCGGTGGACAACATGGAACTGGTGGGGCACAACTTCTACCTCTTCCTGGATAAGGAAACCAACGCTCCATCGGTTGTCTATCGGCGCAGTGGCTGGACCTACGGTGTGATTACCCTCGATTCCACCTGCGAACCCGGCGAAGATGCCGTCGAGGAGAAAATCCTCGCGTATCGGTCCGATGACCAAGCAGCCACCGCCAAGTAAGGCCTGCATCTGACGAAGGGATACCAATGACCGCTTCGCTGAGCCTCTCACAGGCGCGGCGGATCGCATTGGCAGCTCAAGGATTGGCAAAGGTCCGGCCCGCTGGCCCCGTGACTTCACGGGCAGTGGGCCGGACCTTTGCCCAACTGCAGCTTGTCCAGATCGATTCTGTCAATGTCCTCGCGCGGAGCCACTACCTTCCGTTCTTCTCGCGGCTGGGAAACTACGACACCAACATTCTTTTCAACCTCTCGTCCCGCAAGCCGCGGAAAATGATGGAGTACTGGGCGCACGAGGCAAGCTTCATACGACCCGAGCATTTTGCGGACCTGCTTCTGTGGCAAAAGCGGGCGTGGGTGGGGGCGCATCGCCTGGATCCGGGTATTCGTCGGGACATGGAAGACCGGATTTTGGCGGCTCTGGGCAGCGGGCCGCCCATGACGGCGTCGGAACTCACCGCAAAACTCGGACACACTCCCGCAGCCGATCGCGATAACTGGGGCTGGAACTGGAACATCGTCAAAAGGGTCCTGGAACACCTTTTTGAAGAAGGGCGCGTTTCAGCCGCTTCGCGGACTCCCCAGTTTGAGCGCAAATACACCCCCACCTCCCGGGTGGTCTCCACCTATCCCACGGTTGCCGTGGATGCTGAGGAAGCCCTTGACCGCCTTATTGAGGCAGCAGCCCAGGCCCACGGCATAGGAACCGTAAGGTGCTTTTCCGACTACTTCCGGACGCCGCTCAAAGCGGGGGCGGAATCAGTCCGAAGGCTGGTGGGCGCGGGCGTGCTGGAGCCAGTGACGGTCCGGGGATGGGAACGGGAGATTTTCAAGCACGTCAATGCCAGGCTTCCACGGAAGGCCGAAGGGCGGGCGCTGCTGAGTCCCTTTGACTCCCTTGTCTTCGAACGGCGGCGCCTTGAGGAACTGTTTGGATTCCACTACCGGATCGAGATCTACACCCCTGCCGCGAAGCGCCGGTTCGGCTATTACGTGCTGCCCTTCCTGCTCAGGGAGGGCCTCGCAGCCAGGGTTGACCTGAAGGCAGACCGTGCATCAGGTCAGCTGCTGGTTCGCTCGGCGTTCCGTGAGCCGAAGGCGCCGGCGGATACCGCCGTCGAGCTCGCTGCTGAACTTGGGCTCATGGCGACTTGGCTCGGACTGCAGGAAGTGGTGGTGTGGCCGGTAGGGGATCTCGCCGGTGACCTGGCGGACGCGGTCACAGGACCTCCGGCGCCTCCCTATGCCGAACCCCGAAACGCCAGTCCGCTCAGAGGTGAACCCGGCCGCGCTGCCTTGGTCTCTCCCGTAGACTGAAACAGCCAGAATTCGGCAGCATGAGACTGGGAGCACTTTCACGTGGCATCACTAATCGAAAAACTTCTCCGCACGGGTGACAAAAAGACCCTCAAGCAACTGCGGAACTATGCCGATTCCATCAATGCCCTGGAAGACTCTTTCAAGTCCTTCACGGATGCCGAACTTCGTGCCGAAACGGACGTTCTTCGGTCCCGGTACCAGGATGGGGAGACGCTGGACGCGTTGCTGCCGGAAGCCTTCGCTGCTGTGCGTGAAGCCTCGTCCCGAACCCTGGGCATGCGCCACTTCGACGTCCAGCTCATGGGCGGCGCAGCACTTCACCTGGGCAACATCGCTGAAATGAAGACCGGTGAAGGCAAGACCCTCGTCGCTACGGCGCCGGCTTACTTGAATGCGCTCACCGGCAAGGGCGTGCACGTGGTGACGGTCAACGACTACCTGGCTGAATACCAGTCCGAGCTCATGGGCCGCGTCTACCGCTTCCTTGGCCTCACCAGCGGTTGCATCCTCTCCAACCAGGATCCAACGGTCCGCAGGGAGCAGTACGCAGCGGACATTACCTACGGCACCAACAACGAATTCGGCTTCGACTACCTCCGGGACAACATGGCCTGGGACGCCAGCGAGCTGGTTCAGCGCGGACACAACTTCGCGATTGTGGATGAAGTCGACTCGATCCTCATCGACGAGGCACGTACACCGCTCATCATTTCCGGTCCGGCCCAAGGCGACACGAACCGCTGGTACAGCGAATTTGCCAAGGTTGTCCTTCGGCTCCAGCCCGACGTCGACTATGAAGTCGACGAAAAGAAGCGAACCGTCGGAGTCCTCGAAGCCGGTATTGAAAAGGTGGAGGACTACCTCGGGATCCAAAACCTTTACGAATCGGCCAACACGCCGCTCATCGGCTTCCTGAACAACGCCATCAAGGCCAAGGAACTTTTCAAGCGGGACAAGGATTACGTCATCCTCGACGGCGAGGTCCTGATTGTTGACGAGCACACCGGCCGTATCCTGGCCGGACGGCGCTACAACGAAGGTATGCACCAGGCCATTGAGGCCAAGGAAAACGTCGAGATCAAGGCTGAGAACCAGACCCTCGCCACAGTGACGTTGCAGAACTACTTCCGCATGTACTCAAAGCTCTCCGGCATGACCGGTACGGCAGAGACTGAAGCCGCCGAATTCATGAGCACGTACAAGCTCGGCGTGGTTCCCATTCCCACCAACCGTGACATGCAGCGCATCGACCAGTCTGACCTCGTCTACAAGAACGAGGTTGTAAAGTTCGACGCCGTCGTTGCGGATATCGCCGAGCGCCACGAGAACGGCCAGCCTGTGCTGGTCGGTACCACGAGTGTTGAGAAGAGCGAATACCTTTCCAAGCTGCTGGCCAAGGAAGGCATCCGCCACGAAGTCCTGAACGCAAAGAACCACGCCCGGGAAGCATCCATTGTTGCCCAGGCCGGTCGCAAGGGTGCAGTGACGGTCGCAACCAACATGGCCGGCCGTGGCACCGACATCATGCTGGGCGGCAACGCCGAATTCACCGCCATTGCCGAGCTCGCCAAGCGGGGACTGGACCCGGAGGAGAATTCCGAAGAGTACGAGGCCGCCTGGCCCGAGGCCCTCGCCGCAGCGAAGCAGGCCGTCAAGGACGAACACGAAGAAGTGCTGAACCTGGGTGGGCTTTACGTCCTGGGTACGGAACGACATGAATCCCGCCGGATCGACAACCAGTTGCGCGGCCGTTCCGGACGCCAGGGCGACCCCGGTGAATCCCGTTTCTATCTCTCCCTCACGGACGACCTCATGCGGCTGTTCAATTCGGGGGCAGCTGAGCGGCTCATGAACAGCTCGGTACCTGACGACGTCGCACTCGAGTCAAAGCTTGTCTCACGTGCCATCGCCTCGGCCCAGGGCCAGGTGGAAGCCCGCAACGCGGAACAGCGCAAGAACGTCCTGAAATACGACGACGTCCTCAACCGCCAGCGTGAAGCAATCTACGGCGACCGCCGTCGGATCCTTGAGGGCGATGACCTGCACGAAAAGGTCCAGTACTTCCTTGAGGACACCATCAACTCCCTCATTGATGCAGCAACGGCCGAAGGCAATGGCGACGACTGGGACTTCAACCAGCTGTGGACGAACCTGAAGACCCTGTACCCGGCGACGGTAACCCCTGAAGAAGTCATTGAGGAAGCCGGCGGCAAGTCGAGGATTACGGCTGATTTCCTGCGCGAAGAGATCCTCTCCGATGCGCGCCTCGTCTATCAGGCACGCGAAGAAGCCATCGGTTCCGAGAGCATGCGGGAACTGGAACGCCGCGTTGTACTGTCGGTTCTTGGGCGTAAATGGCAGGAACACCTTTACGAGATGGACTACCTCAAGGAGGGAATCGGGCTCCGAGCAATGGCGCAGCGTGATCCGCTGGTGGAATACCAGCGCGAAGGCTTCGTGATGTTCCAGAGCATGATGGAGGCCATCCGCGAGGAGAGCATCGGTTTCCTGTACAACCTTGAGGTGGAAGTGACGCCGGCCGAGGATGTCGTAGTGGCGGATGATTCGGCAGCCGGGGGACACACAGAACATCACGATTCCCAGATCCGGGCCGCTGGCCTGCAGGCACCGGAGAAACCGGCCCAATTGCAGTACACCGCACCCGGTGAAGATGGCGCTACGCAGACGCGGATCGAAGGACGTGCGTCGGGCCGTTCAGGGAACCCTGCCAAGGCAGCAAGCCAAGAACAGCGCAAACCGGCGAAGAAGAAGCGCCGCTAGGAACGATAAGCGTTAGGAACACCAGGGGGCGATCCCACGGACATACCGGTCCGGGGATCGCCCCTTCGCCTTATCCGGACTTATCCGGACTTATCCGGACTTGTGGACCCCGGCCCGGACTCCCATGGACTCAGCCGATCTCCAGCGCAGTAACCTGCCACAAGCCGTCGGTCCGTTCGAGTCGCATGGCAACCGCACGGCAACGGCCCTCTTCAGCGACGACGATGCTGGCTTCGCAAATTGATTCACTGATGGAACAAGCGCGAACCGAACGGACCATCGGGCTGAGGTGCGGTTGTGGACTTCCCTTGCTGCGCGCTGCATGTTTGCGGGTCAGAGCCGCGCGATGTTGAAGGGCCAAATAGCATTCAGGGTCCAGCGAGCGCGACAACTGCACAAGCGGACGCGTGCCTGCAAGAACCTCAAGGGCGGCCTGGGCAATACTGCGCGCCACCAACCGGATGTCTGTGTCGGCCCCTTTTGTCGAGCCGGACGAGGCGCTGGCATGTTGGGTGCCTTGGCGGATTGGGGGCCGGTTTGCGGTTGCAACGGACAAGGTCATACCTCTGGCATTCACTACATGAGCCAAAGCGCGGGGAACGCTTATGCTCGGGTGGCTTCTGCTGGGATGACGCTGGGGTTTTGCTGTGAGGCTTGCTGCCGCCCCTGAGTAGGCGGCTGTTTCATTGAGTCCGGGTGTGACGTTGCCGCTGCTATGCGGGTTCGGGAGGTTGAAGGATTTGGCCTGGAAGCAGTACGGCGGGGTTGTCACCGATGACAGAGCGGTTCGCGGCGTACCACTTCGGCCATGCGGCGGCAACATCCACGTCAGTCGAAAACGGTGCCAGCCTCGAGGCGGCTATGGACCAGAGTGTGTCCCCGGCTTTTACCTCCACACCGCTCACGCTCCCGGGTGCGGCTGCTGCATCGCGGGATCCTGGCTGGCTGAGTAGCCCTGGAACAACCACGGGTGGCCGGGGTCGCCAGCCCGGATCGGGCGCGGTGGACGTTGTGTTGCTGCTGTCAACTCCGCCCGTGGCTGCAGGAGACGGCTCCGTGAGGACTGTGCGGCCGTGCGTGGAAGTCGGAATCCACTCCGGCGTTGGTTGGCCGTCTGCCTGAGCCAAGCCACCGCCAAGGAGGTTCATGCCCAGTACCGCTATCGCAAGCCTGACCATGAACGGGGGACTGAACCTGGAGAGGGCAGTGGCTCTGTTGCCGGCGCCCACCCGGTGGAGGAGGGCGGCGAGAAATGCCATCACTAGGGAAAGCACCCACCAGGCAACTATCGCTGTTCCCGCGGCGCTTGCAGCAAATCCTGCCAACACATCAAAGGAAAGGCTCTGATGATGTCGTTGGGAAGTCTGCCATTGGCCGACGAGGATGTTGCCTGCCAGCGCCAGAAGGAGTCCCAGCCCAAGGATCGCCACAGCAAGCCCGGTGTCTCTCCGCAAGGTTCGTGCCATTCAAAGCCCCCAAGCTTCGTTTGATGCAATTTGATGCAGTTTGATCAATCTGGAGTCCATTTTTGGCACACTTTTTCATGCCTGTCCAATCGTGGGTCTGCCTTGACGGGCAGGGATTGGCGTTGGCTCCGTAATGCAGCCTAGTCTGACGACATGAGATGGGACTCTCTCTTCAACGATTTGGAAGCACAATTTTTGGCTGAACGGGCCTTGGAGAGGGAAACGGAGATCACTGAACGGGCCAGAGTGGAGCTGGCGACGATCCAACTCACCGATCGGTTACGTGCCCTGGGTGCCGCGAAGGTCAAAGTGGTCCTCTCCGGCGGCGCGACGCTCCTCGGGGTGGTTACCCACGTTGGAGGTGAGTGGTTGGTCCTGACCGAGGGCGTCCGGCAATGGCTGGTTCCCTTCCCTTCGGTCCTCAGTTATCAGGGACTGGGCCGGTATGCGCAGAAGGCCTCTCCGCGGCTCCAATCTCCGCTGGGTATGGCCACAGCGCTGAGGGCGTTGGCCAGGGACCGGGCGTCGGTGATTGTGCATTTAGGCGCGTTGGCCAACGGGGGTCTTGAGTTGAGGGGTGTCATCGACAGGGTGGGGCGGGATCACTTTGATGTCGCTGTGGTGCAAGACGGTGAAGTCCGGCGCCCCGGCAATGTGGCCAGTGTTGTCACTGTCCCCTTCGGGTCGCTCGTGGCGCTCAGCTCAGCCAGCGGCCAGGAGCTCTAGGCGCTCCGGCTGCCAGGCTGGCCTGACTTGGATTTGGCCTCTTCTATCATTCGGCTGGCTTCGGCGTATCGGTCTTGAATGTACTGCTCGAGCATCGTCTCTTCGATACGCCATTGTCCGCGCCCTCCCACTTGGATTGCTTTGAGTTCCCCGCTGCGGACGAGGGCGTACGCCTGGGGGGAATTTATCTGGAGCTGTTCGGCGACATCGGCCAATGTCAGGAATCGGGGCATGGCTCCATTTTGCCACTCACACTGTCGTTTGGTGTAGTTATCCACAGTTTCGGCCCATTTGCGGCCACTGGCTTTGGGGTGGATATCGCCCGACGGTAAGAATGGGGAGGCGGGTCCGCCGACCATGCTCACAACACGTCCTGGGGGAGTAGACAAACATGCGTCCAATTGCACCTCTTGCCGCCGCACGCATCAGCAAGCCTTCATGGAAGGACCCCCGGCTGCTGATAGGCGTCCTGCTGGTGCTCCTGTCAGTGGCCGGAGCAGTTGCCTTGGTTGGAAGTGCTGACAAAACGACGCAGGTATACGCCGCCCGGGAAGAGATCGCGGTCGGCCAGCAGATAACCACTGAGGACCTTTCCATCGTCAAGGTCCGTTTGGACGAGGTTGAGGAAGGCTACATCACCGTTGAGGATGGACTGTCAGCCGGGAAGGTCGCCCTGCAGCGGGTGGCCAGGAACCAGCTGCTGCCCCGTGAAAGCCTCGGCACAGCCGACGCGTTGGACAGAAAGCCTGTAGCCATTGCCATGGACGGGGAGTTGCCGGCCCAGGCGGGCCCAGGGGCCGGGGTGGATGTTTGGGTTGCCATGCCTGGAGCGGCTGCGGCTTATGAGGATCCGCAGCTGCTGCTGCCGGGCGCTGAGATCGCGCAGATCGTCCCCGGCTCTGCCACATTGGGAGCGGCAAAAACCTCAACGGTGCTCGTCCTGGTCACAGACGGGCAGATGCCAAAACTGCTCGGGGCGCTGGCCAATAAGGCCAAGGTTTCCGTGGTCTGGAATCCAGCGGGACGGGTCTCATGAGTATCCCCGTCGTAACTGTTGGCGCCGCCCAGGAAGCCGTCATTGAGGGGCTCGAACGCCTGCACGGCCCTGTGACGGTTGTCCGACGCTGTTCAGAACTCGCCGAACTGATGGCTGCGTGCCAGAGCGGTTTGGCGCTGGCGGCCATAGTCGGTGACGGCTGCGAGGAACTCACCACGACGTTGGTGGACAGGCTTGCGGCGGTAGGTGTCTCTATCCTCGCCTTGACCGATAATCCGGATGAAGCCGGGCGGCTCCGCTCCATCGGCGTTGTTGCCGCGTCCTCGGATATTGAACCCAAAGCCCTCGCGGACGAGATTTCCCAAGCAGTGGCACTCGCCAGCCGTTATGGTCGGGCCGACAATGGCCTCAGCGCGGGTTTCGCGGATCCAAGTGTTGAACCGCCGCAGCTGGCGCTGCCGGATGGGAAATCGGAAGAGCCCAGTGATGGTGCGGGGCGCATCTTCGCGGTGTGGGGGCCAACCGGTGCCCCGGGCAGGACTTTGCTTGCGGTCAACATGGCGGCGGAATTGGCCGCTGATGGTCAGTCGGTCATCCTCGTGGACGCGGATAGCTACGGAGCCAGCGTGTCGGCGATGCTGGGCCTTCTGGACGAGTCGGCTGGTTTGGCCCAAGCGTGCAGACTCGCCGACCAGGGCCTGCTCGATGCCGATGCCCTGGCGGGTACGGCCAGCCGCGTCTTCACCAAGGCGGGTTCTTTTCGCGTTTTGACCGGGACCACCCGGGCGGACCGTTGGACTGAACTACGGGCCGCAGCTCTGACTCGCGTTTTGGAGAGAGCCAGGCAGCTGGCCGACACTGTGGTAATTGACGTGGGCTTCTGTCTCGAATCCGATGAAGAACTCAGCTTTGACACTTTGGCTCCCAGGCGTAACGCGGCAACACTTCGCAGTCTTGAGCTGGCCGACGTTGTCTTTGCCGTGGGGACCGCGGATGCCATCGGCGTGCCACGGCTGGTGCGGGGTTTGGCTGAGCTGGCAGAGGTTGTTCCGCAGGCGTCGCCACGAATTGTGTTGAACAAAGTCAAGCGATCAGCCGTTGGATATGCCCCGCACCAACAGTTGCAGGATGCCTGGAACCGGTACGGTCCAGGCGCGGGCATCGACGCTTACCTCCCCTCGGATCCGCTCGCTTGCGATACGGCGCTGCTCACGGGATCTGTGCTCTTGGAATGCGCACCCGATTCAGAGCTGAGGATTGCCATCGCCGGCCTCGTATGTGCACCTGTCCATCAAAAACGCAATTCCTTTGGGCGAAGTATCAGAGCCCTGCAGCGCCTTAAGCGCTAGGCTCGGCATGTGGGCTGCAGAGTCGCAGCAATCAACTTGTGATGGAGGCGTTTGTCGATGTCGTCAGGATCCAGCGTGGAGGATCGGTCCGATGCAGCAGTTGTCCGTGAAGGGTTTTTCGGTGACTACTACGAGCACCTCGCGGAGGAGGATGCGCAGGCATATTCCCCGGAGCTGCTGATCTCGCGGGCCACCAAGCACAAAGCGGTCGCCCAGTCGCGCCGTCCGGGAAACGCCCTGGTGGAAATCGGCAGCGAATCTGATCGTAACGTTGTTTATATCGTCACGGATGACATGCCCTTCCTTGTGGACTCCGTGAACGCAGAGCTCGTCCGCCAAAACTGCGCCATCCGCATGGTCATGCACCCCTTGTTCGTCGTGACCCGTGACCGGGTTTCCGGCGAAATGCGCAGCGTTTCCCGGGTCCCGTCCACTGTGGGTATTTCCAGTGGCGACACCGCTGCTCTGCCGAGCATCGCCCACCTTCTCGGCGATGGTGACAATGCCTCGCACATGGAGTCGTGGATCGCCGTCGAAATTGACCGTGTCAGCGATGACGCCCGCGCACAACTCATCGAAGGCCTGCATCGCGTTCTCGGGGACGTGCGTGCCGCCGTCGAGGACTGGCCGAAAATGCGCAGCAAGGCGCTGGAACTGGCAGAAGCGCTCGGCGGAGTCTCCCATCCCGAGCAGGTTGCTGAGCTGCGGCAGGCGCAGGACCTTCTGCGCTGGCTGGACAACGGCAACTTCACCTTCCTGGGATACCGCGAATATGACCTCGTGGAGGAAGAGGGCGAGGACGTCCTGCAGCTTCGTGAGGACAGTGGCCTGGGACTCCTCCGCGCAGGGGACACCACCCGCCAGGTACAACACTTGACCGATGCGGGTCGCAAGAGGGCAAGAGAGAAGCGGGCGCTGGTCATCACCAAGGCAAACTCGCGCTCCACGGTCCACCGTCCTGCCTACCTCGACTACATCGGCGTCAAGAGCTTTGACGCCCAGGGCAACGTCAACGGTGAACGCCGGTTCATCGGGTTGTTCGCCACGAGTGCCTACACGGGTTCTGTCCGCAGTATCCCGATCGTCCGGGACAAAGTTGACGCGGTCCTGAGGAATGCTGGTTTCCCGATTGACTCACACTCCGGCAAGGACCTCCTGGGCATCCTTGAGACCTACCCCAGGGACGAACTCTTCCAGATCGAGATAGCGGATCTTGCCGCAACCGCCATGGGGATCCAGCGCCTGCAGGAGCGCCGTAGGACGAAGCTGTTCCTGCGTCCCGATATTTACGGCCGTTTCATGTCTGCCGTTGTCTACCTGCCCCGCGACCGCTACACCACCAGTGTCCGGCTTCGGATCGAGCAGGAACTCCGTGAGACGTTCCAGGCCGAGACGATCGACTACGAGGCCCGGATCACTGAATCGGCACTTGCCCGTGTCTTCTTCCGGATTCGTTTGCCCCGCACCGCTGAGCTGGCGGAAGTGAACGTTCAGGAACTCGAACACCGGTTGATGCGGGCGTCGAGGTCCTGGAGCGAGGGCATTACGGAGGTGCTTAGAGAGCATCACCCTGCCGAGAGCGCAGATGCCCTGGCGGCTCTCTGGGCCGAAGCGTTCCCCGCTGGCTACCGCGTGGACTATGAGGTCGAAGACGCGCTGCAGGACATCGAACGCTTTGAGGAATACGGTGCCCAGGCGGAGCGGGCCGGTGAAGCCACTCGAAATGTGAAACCCGGCGTCCACGTATACCTTCCCGACGGAGCGGGTGAGGCTTTGGAGGAAGACGCCCGGGTCAAGCTCTACCTGATGGAGCCAAAGAGCCTGAGCCAGATCCTTCCCTACTTCCACAACCTTGGCCTGGAAGTACTGGATGAGCGGCCATTCGAGATCGAAACTGCGGATCATCGCGATTTCTTCCTCTACGACCTGGGACTGAAGTACCCCGCGGGAGTCGACCCCATGGCTACCGGAAGTCTCTTGGCCCAGTCCTTCGGTGCTGCAGTCACCGGTGCGGTGGAATCCGACAACTTCGATCGCCTGGTGCTCCGCGAAGGAATGCACTGGCGTCAGGTAGTGGTGCTGAGGGCGTACGCCAAGTACATGCGCCAAATGGGGAACACGAACTCCTTCGGCTTCATCGCCGATACCCTGCTGGGCAACCCCGACGTTGCGCGTGGGCTCATTGAACTCTTCTCAGCACGATTCGATCCCTCGGTGGCGGACGAGGTGCGGGACGAACGCCAGGAGGCAGCGCGTGCCTCCCTCGCCGAGTCGGTGGAACAGGTTGCCACCTTGGATGCCGACCGTGTCCTGCGGACCTTCATTAACCTTATTGAGTCCACGCTGCGAACCAATTACTTCCAGAACAAGGAATACCTCAGCTTCAAGCTGGACCCGACGTCGATTGAGGGACTGCCCTTCCCGCGTCCGATGTTCGAAATCTGGGTTTACTCCCCACGCGTTGAAGGGGTGCACCTGCGTTTCGGCAAGGTGGCTCGTGGCGGTCTCCGCTGGTCGGACCGCAGGGAGGATTTCCGAACCGAGATCCTTGGGCTGGTGAAGGCACAGACCGTCAAGAACGCCGTTATCGTCCCAACGGGCGCCAAGGGCGGGTTCTTCGCGAAGAAACTGCCCAATCCCGCCGTGGACCGCGCCGCCTGGATGGCCGAAGGTATCGAAAGCTACAAGACTTTCATCCGGGGCTTGCTGGATATTACGGACAACCTCGTGACGTCGGCCGACGGCGAAAGGCTTGTCCCGCCGTCGGACGTTGTTCGTCACGACGGCGACGACTCCTACCTGGTGGTGGCGGCCGATAAGGGCACGGCTACTTTCTCGGACACGGCAAATGGCCTGGCGGCCGAGTACGGCTTCTGGCTGGGTGACGCCTTCGCCTCCGGTGGATCGGTCGGTTACGACCACAAGGCGATGGGTATTACGGCGCGCGGAGCCTGGGAGTCGGTCAAGCGTCACTTCAGCGAACTCGACCTCGACACCCAGACCGAAGAGTTCACCGTGGTGGGCGTTGGCGATATGTCAGGTGACGTTTTTGGAAACGGCATGCTGCTGTCGCGCCACATCAGGCTGGTGGCCGCCTTCGACCACCGCCACATCTTCCTCGATCCCGCACCTGATGCAGCAGCATCCTTCGCTGAGCGGCAACGTTTGTTTGAGCTGCCCCGTTCTTCCTGGGACGACTACGACCGGGCACTCATCAGTGAGGGCGGCGGTGTGTATGCACGCCAGGCAAAGACGATTCCGGTCTCCGAACAGGTGCGGAAGTCGTTGGGCTTGCCCGAGGGAACGACACAACTCAGCCCGCCTGAACTGCTCCGCGCAATCCTGCTGGCACCGGCCGACCTCCTCTACAACGGTGGTATCGGCACCTACGTCAAGGCGAGCACGGAAACCCACGCAGCAGTCGGTGACAAGGCCAACGATTCCATTCGCGTGGATGGGCGTGACTTGCGGGTCAAGGTTGTTGGAGAGGGCGGAAACCTCGGATTGACCCAGCGCGGGCGTATTGAAGCCGCTCTGCAAGGCGTCATCCTTAATACGGATGCGATCGACAACTCCGCAGGCGTGGACTGCTCGGACCACGAGGTCAATATCAAGATCTTCGTGGACCGGATGGTGGCGGCCGGCAAGCTCCAAGAGGCTGAGAGGGCTGCCTTCCTCGCCGACATGACCGACGAGGTCGGCAGGCTGGTGCTGCAGGACAACATCGATCAAAACATCCTGCTGCTCAATGACCGGACGCGGGTCGCGGACTGGAGTCCAAGTTATGAGCGGCTCATGGACTGGCTGGAGAAATCCGCCGACCTCAAGCGGGACCTTGAAGCGTTGCCAACCACGGATACCCTCCGTGCCCGTTTGGAACAGGGCCAGGGCTTAACCTCACCGGAGCTCGCGGTCCTCGCGGCTTACGCGAAGATTGAGCTCGGTACGGCGTTGCGCGAAAGCAACCTGGCTGACGACCCGTGGTTCTCGGACACCATCCGCAACTACTTCCCGAAACAGTTGCGCGAGAAGTTCGACGCCGAGCTGGACACCCACCCGCTGCGGCGCGAGATCATCGCCACCGTGGTGGCAAACGACATCATCAACCTGGGCGGCATCACGTTTGCGTTCAGGGCCATCGAAGAAACATCGGCGAACGAGGTCGCAGTGGCCAAAGCATTTGTAGCCCTGCGCGAAATCTACGACCTCGACCCGATGGTGGCTGAGCTGAATGCGCTGCCGGCGTCATTCCCCACCGAGCACTGGAGCGAAGTTCATCTCGACATCCGGCGCTTGCTCGACCGGGCAGTGCGTTGGGTACTGGGACAAGGAATGGCATCACAGCCGATCGCCAGCGTCGTGGAAGCGTTCAAGCCCATGATGGAACCGTTGCGCGCCAAGCTTCTGGACTACCTGCGTGGTGAGGACAAGGTCCGCATCAGCGGCTGGCTCGACAAGGCGCTGAGTTGGGATCTTCCCGAACACCTCGCCCGGAGGTGGGCGGAACTCTTCGAGAGCTACGCTCTTCTGGACATCGCCCGGATCGCCCAGACCGGCAACGACACCGTGGAACATGTGGCACACGTTTACTACACAGTGTTCAACCGCTTCCACGTGGACTCGTTGCTCGAACGTATCAGCTCCCTGCCGCGGGATGACCGTTGGCAGGCTCTTGCCCGGGCAGCCCTTCGGGACGACCTGTACTCGACCGTTGCCGACATGACTACGTCAGTCCTTGAAGCAACCGAACCCAATGCGTCTGCCGAAGAACGGCTCAAGGCATGGGAGGGGCTGAACGCCGAGCAACTGGGCAGGGCGAAGACCATGTTTGATGAGGTCAACGCACTCGAGGCCGACGACATGGCCTCACTGTCGGTAGCATTAAGGCTCTTGAGGTCAATCGTCCGACGCTAGGAACATCCTCGCGTCGCAAATGGAGGTGCAGTGGCAATCTTTACAGACCCCATCAGGGAACACGCTGATTTCGGGCCTGGAGATGCCGAATGGCTGCACCTCCTCGTCGGTGACTGGCAAATGGTCGCCGACCTGGCTTTCGCTGACCTTGCGTTGTGGTTCCCACACCCTGAGTTCGGCTACATTGCCCTCGCCCACGTCCGTCCGTCAACATCGCACACGGTGTTCCATGCGGACTTCGTGGGTGAGGGCATCCGCTCGGATCTCCGGCCCTTGGTGGAGAAAGCATGGAACAGCAGGGCCATCGAGCGTTCAAGCGAAACAAGCTGGAGCAGCGAGATGGCCCTCCGCGTTGAAGCGGTTCCCATGGTGCGCAACGGAAGAACACTCGCCGTCGTAACGTCCCACATGGACCTCTCCAGCTCCCGTATGCCTTCGCGGCTGGAGCTGACATACCGCCAGTGTGCCTACGACCTTCTTCGCATGGGCACTCTCGGACTGTGGCCGGACTTTGCTTCTCCGACGGGCTCGCGTCGAGGGGCTCCGAGGGTCGGTGACGGACTGATCCGGCTCGATGCCGACGGCATAGTCCAATACGCAAGTCCCAATGGGGTTTCGGCATTCCGCAGACTGGGTGAAGTCGAGTCGTTGGAAGGCCGTTCATTGGCGGAAGTGACCGCAGGCTTGCTGAAGGACCGGCGCATGGTTGACGAGACCCTGCCTTTGGTGGTCACGGGCCGCATGCCATGGCGAAGTGAAATTGAATCCAGGGGAGTCAGCCTTTCGTTGCGAGCCATCCCGCTTCGCGACGAGCAACACCGCTTCGGCGCCCTGGTGCTCTGTCGCGACGTTTCCGAGCTCAGGCGCCGGGAGATGGAGCTCGTCACCAAGGATGCGACCATCCGCGAAATCCACCACAGGGTCAAGAACAACCTGCAGACTGTGGCCGCCCTCCTGCGCATGCAGTCAAGGCGAATGGTCAGCGACGAGGCCAAGCAAGGCCTCGAACAAGCGATGCGGCGTGTAGCCACGATCGCACTCGTGCATGAAACTCTGTCCCAAGGTCTTACGCAGAGCGTTGACTTCGACGAGTTGATCGGGCGGCAATTCCGGCTGTCAGCCGAAGTGGCCTCGCCGTCGCAACAGGTGCGAACCGAACGTTCAGGGCTTTTTGGGGAGCTGCCCAGCGATTTTGCGACTCCGCTGGCACTGGTCATCAACGAGCTTGTTACCAATGCTGTCGAGCATGGACTGGAAGGCCGCACCGGAACAGTGTGGCTGGTGGCTGACCGGGCCGAAGGGGACGGCAAGGACGAGTTCCTGACCGTCACCATTGCCGACGACGGTGTGGGGCTGCCGGATGGGCAGTACACGGAGGGTTTGGGCTTGCAGATCGTCCGCACCCTGGTCACGAGTGAGCTCGGCGGAACCATCCAGTGGAGTCCGAGGGAGGGTGGCGGGACAGCCGTGGAGATTGTCCTTAACCTCGCCCGGGCCTAGCGCCCTCATGTTCTGTCTGCCATAAAGAGAAAGGCCGCGGACCATTCGGTCCGCGGCCTTTCTCTTTCTTCGAAACTAGGAGGCGCGACGTGCGCGTGCTGCGCGACGCTTGAGTGCACGTCGTTCGTCTTCACTCATTCCGCCCCAAACGCCGGCGTCCTGGCCGGACTCCAATGCCCACTGAAGGCAGGTGTCCACCACGGGGCAGCGGCGGCAGACGCTCTTGGCTTCCTCGATCTGGAGAAGTGCTGGTCCCGTGTTGCCGACTGGGAAGAAGAGCTCCGGGTCCTTGTCGAGGCAGGCTGCGCGATTACGCCAATCCATGCTGATCAGTCACTCCATTCGTGAGAACTAGAAGGGCCTTTTGTGAAAACATTCACGAGAGGCTCCAAAGGAAAGGGGCCCGCATGGGCCCCCTTGGTCGTCTGAGTCAAGCGTTTCATGTTAACGCCTTGTAAACAAGGGGTGTTAGTGGTCGAAATGCTCGGAATCCGTGAGCGATGCATCACATCAGCCGCCAGTGCCCTCACTGCTAGATGACTATGTCCGGTAGTGTGCCAGTGTGTCAAGACCTCCTGTAGACCCTGCCCAACCTCACGCTGGCCACGATGGAAACAATGGTTCCGGCCGACAGTCTCCGAGCAACTCGGGAACCGTGCGTCCCCGAGGGATTCTGATCATTTCCGTTGTCGTTGTGCTCGAAGCGCTTGCCTTGCTGGCGGCCGCGGCCTGGTATGGCTTCGAGCTCCTGACTGGCGCTCCAGTGCTGACTTTTTGGGGAGCGGTCTTTACGCTTGTTCTGTTGCTGGCCTTCTCAACGTGGCTGTTCGCGGTGGGGCATTTCCTGTTCCGCGGGTACAGGTGGACCCGAGCGGCTGCGCTGGTGGCCCAACTATTCGTCCTCACCATAGGTTTTCCAACCATGACGGGCGGACTCGTGTTCCAAGGGCTGGCAATGATCCTTCCCGCGCTTGCCGCAATCATCTTCCTCTTCCAGAAAGACGTCATCTCTTACGCATCGCGTACAGGTGGTTCCGGCGACGTCTTATAGCGGCCATCGCACGGCGTTGCGGGTGCGGTCACCCGCGTGTTGGAAGGCCGGAGGAGAGTACTGCCTGGCAGGGAGTAATTACACCGCGGTCGACAATGAAGCCGCGGCCAGGGCGCCGCGCGGTGTCGGGTTGAAGCCGGACACCCAGGAGCTCGCCGTCGTGCGGTTTTGAGGGCGACAAGACCAACCCCATGCCGGCTGCTTGCACCTGCCTGGCCAGAGGAAGTTGGTGTAGGGCCGGGCCGAACGTAGCTGTCAGGATGATGCCTGCGACTTGCCCGTCCAGGGCATTGAGAGCCTGGCGGCCCTGGGCATCCAGGGAGTCTGCGTCATCCACCAGCAGCACACTTCCAGGATCCAGATTTCCCGCAGTGGCCTCCGACGCAGTTGAAGCCCAGAACGTTCCCGCAGAGGCTGCGTCCGGTGGAAAGAGCCACAAGGTCCCCGGGTTCAAGCGGACCAACGATCCAAGAATGGTGCTCTTGCCGGAACTTGGACCCCCCAGGACAAGGCTGACTCCCTTGTCCCTGAGGGGTAGCGCTGCGGGTTGTGCTTCGTCACCGGCGACACCGATCCAGAGAGGCTCCGGCACCTTTTCATCCGCCCCCACCGACCGGATTGCCGTACGCGGCTCTTTCTTCGAGCTGCCCAGCGCTGCCTTGCGGTTGAGGAAGTCCTCGCGTGTCAGCAGGTGGGGGAGGGGTCGCAAGCGAAAAGGCGGTTCGGCCGGAGCCAGGTCCCCAAAAGGCCAGAGCCCAGCTGTTGGCGCCTCCCTGAACTGCGCTGAGGCCGTTTGACCCTCGACGACGTTTCCCATCACTGCGGCCCGCCCCCGAACGGGTTCCACTTCGGGAAGACGAGGCCAGTGGAACCTGGATTCATCAGTTGTCCCCAAAGGAAAATAGGCACGATTTGGGATTGCGGCAAACAGGCGGGAGCTGACCAGTTCCCGCTCCCCGGAAATCAGAAGAGTGATGCCCACGGGGCTTCCGTCCCTGGCGATGTCGTGCAGAATGCCCTCAGCCCATTCGTGAGGGCCTCCTCGGAAGGCCGTTGACCAAGAGCACCAGCCGGCCACGATCAGCACCAGTGGCCGGCAACGCCCCTCGAGGCCACCCAAGGCGCGCCGTCGCTCCATTTCGGCTGCCAACCGCGACAGGATCCGGGCCGCGAAGCCAACTTGATCGACACCCGCGAAAGCCGCGATTCCTTGTTGCGACTCCAGCTGACCCAGTAATCGGCTCGCGTCCAGAATGTAGAGATGGGGCTGGGGCGCCCGGGTGGCCACCAGGGCGGTGATCGCGCGGAAGCTGTCCTGCATGCCACTTGATGCGTTGCCAATCAATGCCAGGTGTCCATGGTCGGCGGGCATCCAAGTGAGGCACTCAACCCGTTGCTGCGCAGGCTTGTCCACCAGTGCCACCGGTCCCACCCGCCAGGATGCCCTATCGCTTTCATGCATCACCTCAGGCTCACCCTCAGTTGAGAGTTCGGCCGTCCAGGGAATCGAGTGCGGCAGGGGTGCTGCGATGGGGCTTCGGGGAGAGGGAGTGCCCAAGTGGCGCCAAGCGGCGCTAATATTGGATACCAAACTCCCGGCGCCTGTAAGTGCCTGGGACGACGTGCTGCGGCCGGAACCGTCGACGTCCTTGCCGACGAGATCCCGGCTGTCGAAGGGTTCGCCGAGCGCCTGGGCAGCAGACCGAACAACCCGGCCAGGCGCGGCGCCGCTTCCTGGCGACAAATGGTCGGCCATGGACGACACGCCGCCGGATTGCGGAGCGTCCAGAGAGGCTGCTTGGAACTCTTCGGGCTCCTTCGCTGCCGTTGCCAGGAACGCCCGCCCGGGAACATCAACGCCAATTGACGCAGCAGCCTTCGAATTGATGATGTCGACCGACTCCATCTCCGACTGGACTCGAAGTGCGATGCTGGAGGTCACGTTTGCCCTTATATCAGCGGTCAAGGCTCCTTGTGGTCGCTGTGTGGCCATGACCAGATGGATTCCCAGGGAACGTCCGATCGTCGCCACCCGCATGAGTTCGTGGAGCGCAGCCGGAGCCTCGTCGACAAGGATCCGGAACTCATCTATGACCAGGATCAGGTGCGGGAGCCTGCAGTCCTTGGCGCCCTTCGTTCGTTGGTATTGTGCGAGGTCCGTTGCCCCCCAGTCGGCGAAAAGCTTCTCGCGGTGCCGTATTTCTCCACGTAGCGACTCCAATGCCCGATCAAGATGCTGCCTGCTCAGATCCGTCAGGATGCCCACGCAGTGCGGGAGGGCTGTTAACGGACCCAGCCCTGAACCGCCCTTGAAATCGAAAAACAGAAAAGCTGCGTGCTCCGGCGGGACGCTCAGCGCGATGGAAGCAACGAAAGTCTTCAGCAGTTCGGACTTTCCAGAGCCGGTAGTACCCGCAATCAGAAGGTGAGGACCGTCCATCTTGAGGTCGAATGTGACCGGGCCGGCCCGGCCTTCTCCCAGCACAGCTGTCAGGCTTTCCAGTCCGGAGGCAGTGCGCCACCTGCTAAGGATCCGGCGTTGGCCGCAGGGAAGAAGGGCCGCCAGTGAAGACCGGTCTGGAAGAACGCCGTGAGTACGCGGCGCTTGCTCGCTCAACCTTGCGGCAACTGTCCGGCAGAAGCGATCGAATACCTCGGCGGGAACGAGGTCGGGCACAAAATCGAAGCGCTCACCTGCCGACTCAAAAGTTGCAGCCACGCCCGACGGTTCGATGGTGATGGCGTCCAGGGGGACTGAAGCCCTGGAGTGACAGTGCAGTACCTGCCACTGGGCCTGATGCGAAGCCTGGATGGCTCGGGAAAGGGTCTCGTTCTCCTGCCCTGTTGGGCTCTCCATCACAATAAGAGTGCCCTGCCGGCCATGCCGGAGCGTGTTCAAGGCAGCCACGGCCGCGTCAGCGTCCGCAGCGAGGGTCACCTGAGGGAGAAACCGGGCACTCAGGGGCAGGTCTTCGACTGCCCCCAGCAACACGATGGGAGCAGAGGCTGAGTTTGGGAAACTTGCAAGCTGCATGACGATGAATCGAAGCAAGGCTGCCACGTGTTTGCCGTGGCCTTGTATAGCCACGCGCCGATGGCCAGGATCTAACGAGACAGGGCACGAGCCGACGGGTGGCGGTGAGAAATGTCGGTCGCCAGGGAGGAGGCGGATATTGGCCGAGGACTGGGCGGTGCCCAGTCGCAACCAAACCCGGGGCTCAGCCTGGACACCTCCTGCATTGGTATCCGGCGACGGCGTCCCGGGGTTTCCGCCTGAGGCCAAACCCCTTGCGCCAGGTCCCGCGGCCGCCGGACGGCTTTGGCCGGCTACCAGTAACTCGGCGGCAGAAGGCGAGCAACGGTGGCGTCTGGCGATGTCTTCGCGAACCGCATGATCAAGTGCTCGGCGGTATTCCTGCCGTCCCTTTCCCCCAAGCAACAAGGGGAAAACCAAGCCAAGCGCGGATATCGCAGAGAACCCCAAGTACATCCACATCCCGGTGGCCGCCGCGAGACCGATTCCGGCAATCAAAGGCAACCCTGCGGCAAGCGCGATGGTGGCCCGGCTCCCGTGGTTCTTTGCGCAGGGCACCTCGATTGGTTCCTGCACCGAACGACCCGCATCCGCTGCGACGGCAGGAAAGCACTCGTTGTCCGGCGCGAGGCTGAAAGTTGTATGCCCGCAACGGAGGCTGGAGCGGGATGTGACCAAAGCGCGGCGGACGGGCCGACCGTCCACATCTATGGGGTTCGCTGCAGCAACGCTGGTTACTTCCAAGCGTTCACCCGAGACATCCAGTAATGCGTGTTCCCTGGACATTCCAGGATCGGGTAGCGAAATCCCTGCAGTTCCACGGCCAATGTGGTGTTGCCCACGCGGAATCCGGAAGACAGACCCTGCGGCAGGGCCGGTATGGGTGAGCAACATCAGAGGAAGCATGGTTGATGTTTCCGCCGGCGGCACGAATCCGTCCACGATCACTGCACCGGACACAAGAGGTGGCACCCCGACGGTCAGGTCGGCGAGATGCCGCCCTGCAACAGAAAGCTGCCCGGTGTTCCGGACGGCCTTGATCAGGGCTTCCAGCTGGGCACCGGACGCGCCCGGCGGTACTTCGATGGTCAATTCCTCCGGATCCGCTGGCATGGGCGCAGTGGGGCTCCGAACCAGTGTGCACTCCAACGTCATTGCCTAGTCCTCCCTTTGCATGCACCACCATCGTTATGGAGCTCAGGACGAAACCGCAGCACCCCATGAGGTGTATGTGGACAACTTTTGCCAGGGAAGGGTAAACGGCGCCTTGACGCTGTGGCTTTGTGTCTCAGCTAAGATGAAACTCGTTGTCGCGTGTGCTCAATGAGGAAGGACCTTCACCGGTGATAGTGGTTGCGGAGAGCGCCGATGTTTCAGACAAGGCGGTAATTGGTGATGGATCGAAGATTTGGCATCTTGCCCAAGTCCGCGAGCAGGCCGAACTAGGGGTCAATTGCATCGTCGGACGCGGGGCCTACATCGGCTCCGGAGTCAAGATGGGGGACAACTGCAAAGTTCAGAACTATGCGCTTGTCTACGAGCCCGCGGAACTGGAGGCAGGGGTCTTCATCGGACCCGCCGTAGTGCTGACGAATGACACATACCCCCGGGCAGTTGCACCCGATGGAACTTTGAAGAGCGCCCATGATTGGGAGCCCGTGGGCGTCACTATTCGTGAAGGCGCGTCCATCGGCGCCCGCGCTGTATGTGTTGCTCCGGTCACGATCGGACGCTGGGCTACTGTGGCCGCGGGTGCTGTCGTGGCCAAAGATGTTCCTGATTTTGCTTTGATGGTCGGAGTTCCGGCCAAGCGCCATGGTTGGGTCGGCAAGGCCGGTTTCCCGCTGCAACGCAGCGGTGACAACTGGGTATGCCCGGAAACCGGCGCCACATATGTTGAACAGAACGAGACCCTTCGAGAGGTAGAGGCATGAGCCCCGAATTCATTCCCCCCGCCAAGCCCATCATCGGTGATGATGAGCGCAAGGCAGTAGAGGCTGTTCTGGCCTCCGGCCAACTCGCACAGGGTTCGGAGGTTGCGTCCTTTGAACAGGAATTCTCGCAGGTCCTCCTGGACGGCAGGGCAGCCGTGGCCGTCAACTCCGGAACATCCGGTTTGCACCTCGGTCTTTTGGCTGCGGGCATTGGCCCTGGCGATGAAGTCATCGTGCCGTCGTTTACCTTCGCGGCAACAGCCAACTCCGTGGCGTTGACAGGTGCTACCCCTGTCTTCGCCGATGTGGACATCGACCACTACACGCTGGATCCTGCTTCCGTCGAGTCGAAGATCACTGACCGCACCGCAGCCATCATGCCGGTGCACCTCTACGGTCACCCGTTTGACGTGGACGGAATTGGTGCAGTTGCCGCCAAGCACGGCGTGAAGGTCTTTGAAGACGCTGCCCAGGCACACGGCGCGGCAGTCAACGGCCGCAAGGTCGGTACATTCGGCGATTTCGCCATGTTCAGCTTGTACCCGACGAAGAACATGACCTCCGGTGAGGGCGGCATGGTCAGCACCGGCCTGGCCGACGTCGAACGGCGGCTTCGGTTGCTTCGCAACCAGGGCATGGAGCGCCAGTACGAAAACGAACTGGTTGGCTTCAACGCGCGCATGACCAACATCCACGCAGCAATCGGTCGTGTGCAGCTGACCAAGGTAGAAGGCTGGACGAAGACCCGGCAGGAGAACGCAGCATTCTTCGATGCAAACATCGAAGGTGTCGTTACCCCGAAGGTCGTTGAAGGCTACGAGCACGTTTATCACCAGTACACCATCCGGATTGCCGAGGACCGTGATGGCTTCGCGAAGGCCTTGCGCGAGGAGTACAACGTGGGCTGCGGCGTCTACTACCCGATTCCCAACCACCGCCTTGCGCCGTTCCAGACCTCCGATGACCTGCCGGTCACTGAAGAAGCGGCCTCCACTGTGCTGTCCCTTCCCGTGCACCCGTCACTTAGCCAGGATGACCTTGACCGGATCGTCGCTGCTGTCAACGCCGTTGCAAAGGCAGGTAGCTAGTGGCAAATCTGCGCGCTGGCCTCATTGGGCTGGGCATGATGGGCCGTCACCACGCACGCGTTATCCGCGAGCTCGAGGGTGTTGACCTTGTCGCCGTCGCTGACTCCTTTGGAGACCCCCACAACGTTGCCAGTGGGCTGGAGGTTTGCAATTCCGTCGAGCAACTCATTGAGCAGGGCATCGACATGGCTGTCGCCGCCGTGCCGACAATCCTCCACGAGGAAGTTGCCCTCCAGCTGGCCGAGGCCGGCGTGCACTGCTTGGTGGAAAAGCCGATTGCCAACGATTCTGTCTCCGGCCGCCGGATTGCGGAGGCCTTTGATTCCAAAGGCTTGATCGGCGCCGTTGGGCACATCGAGCGCTTCAACCCCTCCCTGCAGAGCCTCCGTGAGCGGCTTGAAAATGGCGATCTCGGCGAGGTCTACCAGATCTCCACCCGGCGCCAGGGCCCGTTCCCGTCCCGGATTGCCGACGTTGGAGTGGTCAAGGATCTTGCTACCCACGACATCGACCTCACCGCATGGCTGGCCCAGAGTAACTTTGTCAACGTCGTTGCGCACACTACATCACGGAGTGGTCGTCAGCACGAGGACATGGTCACTGCGATCGGGCACCTCAAGGACGGCGTAGTAACCAACCACATCGTCAACTGGCTCTCACCCATGAAGGAACGCACGACGGTTGTCCTGGGCGAGCGTGGCGCATACATTGCCGACACGATTTCCGCTGACTTGACGTTTGTCGAGAACGGCACCTTCCAGACGGACTGGGATTCCATCGCGGCATTCCGTGGTGTGTCCGAGGGATCGTCGACCCGTTTTGCCTTGGCCAAGCGTGAACCACTGAAGATGGAACATGAGGCTTTCCGCGACGCCGTTCTGGGCAAGTCCATGAACATTGTCACAATGGCCGAAGGCCTTGAGACCCTGCGCGTTGCTGAGGCTGTACTCAAATCAGCCGAAACGGGCGCTGTCGTCGCGCTGTAGCGCGGCTGGATTTTTGCACATTTGAACGGGAGGCTGGCGCAGGCCACGCCTCCCGTTCGTTTTTCCGGTCAATCGCTGCCCCCTTACGCGCGTTCCCGAATCGGGATTCGATCGTAACGTCGGGTAGCCTTGACCAGTAGACGTGGGCATTTTTGTGCCCGCACGCCAATACACAGGAGAGTTTGTGAACGCTGATCTCGTCGTCGTCGGCTCGGGTTTCTTTGGCCTGACCATTGCAGAACGCGCCGCTACCGAGTTGGGGCTGAAGGTTGCGGTGCTTGATCGCCGCCACCACATTGGTGGAAACGCCTACAGCGAGAACGAAGCGCAGACTGGAATTGAGGTGCACCGCTACGGAGCGCACCTCTTCCACACGTCCAACGAACGCGTTTGGGAGTACGTGAACCGTTTCACGACCTTCACGAAGTACCAGCACAAGGTTTACACCAGCCACAAGGGCGAGGTGTACCCGATGCCCATCAACCTGGGCACCATCAACCAGTTCTTCCGTTCGGCCATGAGCCCGACCGAAGCGAAGGCACTCATCGCCGAGCAGGCCGGTGAACTCGCCGGTACTGATCCGCAGAACCTGAACGACAAGGGTATCCAGCTGATCGGACGCCCGCTCTACGAAGCGTTCATCAAGCACTACACGGGCAAGCAGTGGCAGACGGACCCCAAGGACCTGCCCGCGGAGATCATTTCCCGGCTCCCGGTTCGCTACAACTACGACAACCGCTACTTCAATGACACGTACGAAGGGCTGCCGGTCGACGGATACACGGCCTGGATCGAGCGTATGGCGGACCACCCCAACATCGAAGTTGTCCTCAACACGGACTTCTTCGACGACGGCGAGTTCGGCCGGTCTTCCGTGCTGGGACAGGTGCCTGTCATCTACACGGGTCCCGTGGACCGCTACTTTGACTACGCAGAAGGTGACCTCTCCTGGCGCACCATCGACCTTGAAGAAGAGGTCCTGCCCATTGAGGACTTCCAGGGTTGCGCAGTGATGAACTATCCCGACGCCGAGGAAAAGTACACGCGCATCCACGAATTCCGCCACTTCCACCCGGAGCGGGATTACACCAAGGACGCGACGGTCATCATGCGCGAGTTCTCGCGCTTTGCGGAGAAGGGCGACGAGCCGTACTACCCCGTCAACACTTCCGACGATCGCCAAAAGCTGCTTGCTTACCGCGATCTGGCCAAGGGTGAGAAGTCCGTTCTGTTCGGTGGCCGCCTTGGAACGTACAAGTACCTCGATATGCACATGGCGATCGGTTCAGCTTTGTCCATGTACGACAACAAGATCAAGCCGCACTTCACAGGCGGCGCCAAGCTTGAAAGTGGGGGAGTGGACGCATGACCACCACAACAAACGAAAGCCAGGAGACTGCCATGACGGCTTCCACCGACGTGAATGCCCCCGGTTCAACTGAACAGAACCTGCGGATTGTCCAGCGTGTCATTTTCCCGGCGAACCGTGACCTCGACACCCTCCCCCTGTACGTAGACCCGGACACGAGCACAGTTCAAAGATCAGGCCGGGGAAGCTCGGATGTGCAGGCCGTCGGCATGACCCGGCAGCTCCACCCGGAGGACATCCTCGACCGCGGTTCCGTCCAGGTCCGCCGTGGCGAACGTCTTTCCTTCGGCTCCTACTTCAACGCTTTCCCGGCGAGCTACTGGCGCAAATGGACGATTGCCACAAAGACGGTCCTTCACCTCGAAACCGAGGGCGAAGGTACGATCATTGTCTACCGCTCCAACGCACGCGGTGCATCCCAGCGTGTCGATTCCGTGTTGGTCGAGGGTTCCGCCTCGAACGATTTCGAGCTGACTCTTGCCCCGTTCGGCGACGGCGGGTGGTACTGGTTTGACCTGATCGCCGGCGGTGACGGCATGACCCTGAAGAGCGCTCACTGGGCCGTTCCGGACGAGGGCCGCACCCAGGGGCGCGTGACGTTGGGTGTCACCACCTTCAACCGCGCAGACTACTGCCTGGAAACCATCAAGGCTATTGACGGAGACCCCGGTCTTCGGGAAATTCTTGCCGAACTGATCATCGTCGACCAAGGAAACAAAAAGGTCGCCGACGAAGCCGGTTTCGACGCTGTCGCTGAATCCATGGGAGACCAGCTCCGGATCATCAACCAGGGCAACCTCGGCGGTTCGGGTGGTTTCGCACGCAACATGTACGAGATGCTCGTTTCAGACAAGAGCGACTACGTCATGCTGCTCGATGACGACATTGAACTTGAGACAGAGGGCGTTATGCGCGCAGTGGCGTTCGCCGATCTCTGCCGCAAACCGACCATCGTCGGCGGACACATGTTTGACATGTACAACAAGTCTGTCCTGCATGCCTACTCAGAGGTGGTCAACTTCTACAGGTTCCTGTGGGGACCGGTGGAGGGCCTTGGCAATCATGACTTCTCCCAGGCCGGCCTGCGGTCCACGCCTCAGTTGCACCGCCGCTGGGATGCCGACTACAACGGCTGGTGGATGTGCCTCATCCCCAAGGCCGTGGTGGAGACCATCGGGCTCTCCCTGCCGGTGTTCATCAAGTGGGACGACGCTGAATACTCGCTCCGGGCCCGGGCAGCCGGCTTCCCGACAGTGACGCTTCCGGGTGCAGCTGTATGGCACGTCTCATGGGCAGATAAGGACGATTCCGTCGACTGGCAGGCGTACTACCATGAGCGCAACCGGCTCATCGCCACCCTCCTGCACTCCCCGTTCCCCAAGGGCGGACGAATCCTCCGCGAGAGCCTGAACACGGACATCAAGCACTTGGTGTCGATGCAGTACTACCCCGAGCAGGCCCGCGTCATGGCCCTGCGGGACGTCCTCGCCGGTCCCGGCGACCTGCACAAACAGCTGCCGACCACGATGCCGAAGCTTCGCGCCATGCGTGAAGAGTTCCCCGACTCCCAGGTCAAGACGGACCCCGCGGCGTTCCCGGAAGTTTTCCGGAAGCGCCCGCCGAAGAAGCCCCAGTCCTACAAGCAGCCGGGTGCGCTCGGTCTGTTGCCATGGGCAGTGAAAACCGTCTTGAAGCAGACGCTGGCTCCCGTCCGCGACACGGCCAAGGCCAACCCGGAGGCCCAAGTGGCCCACCAGGACGGAAAGTGGTGGAGCCTGGCCCACCTCGACAGCGCTGTGGTCTCGAACGCTGACGGCACCGGAGCTTCCTGGCACCTGAGGGACCCCAGGATGGCCCGCCAGTTGGTGGTTGAGTCTGCCAAGCTGCACGCACAGCTCTTCTCCAACTGGGAGACCCTTCGCGCGCAATACCGCGATGCCCTCCCGGAGATCACCTCCATGGAATCCTGGCGGGAAACGTTCGAAGCATCGGAGCCTAACAAGTAGCAATGGCCACTTCCACTGATACGTATGCTGTTCCAGGGGTAGGTGCCGGTCTGCTCGACGTCTATCGACGCCGGTACCTCCTCAAGTTGATCGTCCGCAAGGAACTCCGTGTCCGTTACCGGGGTTCGGTTCTGGGGCTGGCATGGTCCTACGTCAAGCCCCTGGTCCAGTACGTGGTGCTGTTCTTTGCGTTGGGCATTGTGCTGCGGGTTGGGGATCAGATCCCCAACTACGCGCTGTACATGTTCTCCGGCGTCATCGTTATCAACTTCTTCTCAGAAGCTTTCTCGAATGCCACGCGGTCCATTGTCTCCAACGCTGCGTTGGTGAAGAAGATCTATCTGCCGCGTGAATTGTTCCCGGTTGCCTCAGTGTGGGTCGCTGCGGTCCATTTCCTGCCTCAGCTGGTGGTCCTGCTTGCAGCCGCCTTGCTCACAGGCTGGCATCCGGACATCCTGCAACTCATCGGGGCTGCATTGGGCTTCGTCATTGTGGCTGTCACAGCGACTGGTCTGGGGTTGCTGGCTGGTGCCATCAACGTCTTCTTCAGGGACGCAGAGAACATCGTCGACATGCTGATGATGATCGTTACCTGGACCTCCCCGGTTCTTTACGACTGGACCATGATCAGACGCCTGGCCCCGGAATGGGTGCTGGTGATTTACCAGCTGAATCCGATCACGGTAGCCGTCGAACTGTTCCACTGGGCGTTCTGGTACCCAACAGTCAACCGGCCCGTTGAGTTGCCTCCCCATTTGATGTGGACCGGTCTGCTCGGACTCGGTATGGCTGCTTTGTTCCTTATTATCGGCCAGCTCGTGTTCCGACGGCTCGAGGGCCACTTTGCGCAGGAGGTCTAAATGGGTGCTGCCGTAATCGTCAAGGACCTCAAGAAAACGTTCAATCTTCGCCACTCGCACTCCTTGAAGGAAACGCTTGTTTGGCTGGTGAAGGGACGCAAGGGCGATCTGACCCGAAGGTTTGATGCGCTCCATGACGTCAGCTTTGAAATCCAGCCCGGGGAGACTGTCGCCCTCCTGGGCTTCAACGGTTCAGGTAAGTCCACCCTTCTGAAGCTCATTTCCGGAGTCATCCTTCCCGACAAGGGGACGGTGCGCACGAAAGGCCGCGTCGCCGGCCTCATCGAGGTGGGCGCAGGATTCCACCCGGATCTTTCCGGACGTGAGAATGTGTTCCTGAACGCCGCGATCCTGGGCATGACAGAACAGGAGATCAACGAGAAGTTTGACGACATAGTCGCGTTCTCCGAGATCGAGCAGTTCATCGATACCGAGGTGAAATTCTATTCTTCCGGTATGTTCCTGCGCCTCGCTTTCGCGGTCGCGGTCCACACCCAGCCGGACATTTTCCTTGTGGACGAAATTCTTGCCGTAGGTGACGAGCCTTTCCAGAGAAAGTGCCTCGCCAAGATCAAGCAGCTCTCAGATGAGGGCCGGACACTGGTGGTAGTCAGCCACGACCTCGACATGATCTCCAGGATTTGCGACAGGGGAGTGGTGCTTTCATCCGGCACCGTGCAGTTCGAAGGGCCTGCCGAGGAGGCAGTAGCCTGGCTCCGCGAGCACTGATTCCGAGGGCAGCAAACTCCTTGTCATTAGGAGTCGCAGCCAACACAGAAAGGCCACCGTACCTCTTTTCACAGAGGCACGGTGGCCTTTTTTGCGCCCCACGGTCACGTGCAAGGGGCCATAGGGCGCCGGCAAGATAGGTGACCCTGCAACCCGGCGTTCCCAGGGCAACTGCCAACAGGTGGACAGTGAGATTCCTGTGTACGAAAAGAGCGCCCAAACCCGAAGGCGTGGACGCTCTTTTCCCTGACTGGGATGCCCTGGCTACACGGTGACCTTTTCGGCCGGTTCTGCGACTACCTGCTCAGCGGACTTTCCGCGGCGGTAGCGCCGCACATAGTGGAATACGGTGAACAGCAGAATCCCGAACCACGCAGCTGCCTGGGCGGCAAGTCCCATGGTGAGTCCCGGCGTCGTGAAGGAAATGTCAACGGACTTGGCGCCGGCGGGGATGTCCACCATGATGACGCCAGCAGGTCCCTGCGTGAGCTTCTGTGTCTCGCCGTCGACCTTGACGGTGTAACCGGGCCAGGCGAGCCGCGCGAAGGTCAGTTTTCCAGCGTTGCCGTTGCCAGAGAGCTGGACGTGTTCGTCGTTCCCTGTTCGCACTGAGTCCTGGACGGTGATGCCGTCAGAAACCCATGAGACAGTGCCGGGGTGTGGCAAGGGGTTCTGGCGCTGCAGGATGGTCCGGGTCTCGTCTGATGCAACAATCGACCATCCCGGCGCGATGTCCAGCTGGTCCGGAGCGATCAGGGTTTTCTGGACGGCGACGGTTTCAACCTGAAGGACGTCAGCCAACGTGGCGTCGATTTCAGGCGAGGCCTGTTTGAACAGCTCGGTGTAGGCCAGCGGGCACGTTTCGCCGCGGTAGTTCATGCACAAGGCATTGACGTACGTCGTGAAGCTGATTCCGCTGTAGCGGCCCATGCTGTTGTTGACGTCAGCGTTGAGGATCTGGTTGCCGTACAGGAGCCGTCCCTCGGTGAATTCCGCGCCCGTGATCTTCATGGTGTTGAAGACCTGGATGGTGTTTCCTTTGTAGTTGCTGGTGGCATCCCGGAGGGTATCGGCATCCACGGGAGAGCCGATACCTGCAACTGCATTGTTAGGGACGAACTGACGGGACTGCATGCCCAAGGTGGCGATGGTTCCGACCACCATGACGGCGGCAAGGCCCCGGTAACCGAAGCGCTTCCATCCCAGGATCGCAAGCACAACCAGCACCAAAGTCACGGCCAGCGTGAAGAACTGCCACTTGCCGCCCTCCGGAACCATGGACCAGGCCCGGTAGGTTCCGAAGCCGAGGATCGCGACGGTGATGAACAACCGTTTCTTCCAGGCGGTGGTTTTCAAGCCTGCTGAGGCCACTACGGCGACAAGGACGATCACGCCCAAGTACACGTACTCGATGAGACGGATGGGCCAGCGGAAGACCAGAACCTGTGACGGGGCAAACGTCAGGAGGAAGTAGATACCCGTAATGATATAGATGCTGAAGATCTGGCGGGACCGGTTCCTGAAGCTGCGGAAATCCAACCACGGAAGCAGGGGCAGAACGAACCATGCCAGGTAGCTTGAGGGGACGTTGTCGATGGGAGCCCAGAAGTTGTTGATCCGGGGCCTCATGGACGAGGTGCTCATCGTCAGGAGGGAAGACATGTCCGGCGAGAGGAAGAGATCGTTCAGGATCTCATTCTGCTGACGGACCGTTACGGCAGAGCTGAGGGGCAAGGGGAAGTACACCAGGACGGCAGTCAGGCCCACCAGAGCGCCCACGATGACGATCGGGATGAGGCGTCGCCAGTGCCGCATCAGCATCAGTTCGACGGCCACTGCTGCCAGGACGAGAATGACGCCGATGGCTCCGTAGGGATTGCCGGCTGTCATGGTGAGGAAGCCGAGCAGGAACGGAAGGAAGGGCGAGGTGTTGCGTCGGGCGTAGCGGCGCACTGACCACCAGAAAACCGTGATCCAGGCAAAGGCCATGAGACCGCCGGGCCAGCGGGCCGCCTCGTAGAACAGAGTGAAGCCGCTGAACGGAATCGCTACACCGGCAGCCAGGGCCAGTGGCCTGTTTGACCCGTAGTCCCGGGCGAGCATGTACGTTCCAAAAGCCAACAGGGCAATGAACTGGACGATGATGAAGTAGCTCGCCAGCGACAGGTTCTCGAAGTTGGAGACAATGACCGAGTTGACGATGTTTACGGGATTGAATATCCCGTAACCGACCTCGGCCACAATGTTGCCGCCCACCCAGCCCCCCGGTTCCATCAAGGGGAATCTGCCCGAACGAATCTCCTCACCCATGTGCCGCCACAAGGGAAGGAAGGACTGCATCATGTCGTCCCAGTAGTAGAACGTGGGATTGAAGAGCCTGGGGATGATGGACGAGATGGCCGCGATGATGGCGGTAACAATGCCCCAATGCCAATCATGCTTCATGAAGTAGCGCCGCTTGGTGACAGGCGGGCGCTGGGCAGTGGCCTCGGAGGTTACTGCTGTCATGGTGGTACCTTGCTCCTTAGCGCGCGGCATAAGTTTGATTATTGGCCCGAAGAACGCCCGGGAATCGTAGACACCCGGGCGTGGAAAAGACCCACAGCATCAGCTGGGCTCTGAGGTGGAATCTCCGGGGGTCTTGGAAGCGGACTGCCGCCACCGGAAGTGCACAAAGGCGATTCCTACGCAGAGCAGGTCCGCAACAGTGAACATGATCCGGGAAAGCGCGGCGATTGCGGTTGCGGCACCGGCGCTCATCATCCCCGCCAGGGCAAGGATCAGGATGGCTTCCCGTGCGCCAACTCCAGCGGGCAGCAGGAAGGCCAGCACCCCGAGGGTCATCCCGAGAGCGAGGGCACCGGTGAGGACCAGGAACGTCGCCAGGTCCAGGGTTGCCTCGTGACCTACCAGGATCCACAGGTGCAGGCCGAAGCACAGGTACATGAGGACGCCGAGGATGAAGGCTTTGACCATGGTGTTGGCCTGTATCCGCTCAGGCAGCGGTGGCCGGCGGAATACCTTGAGCACGAAGTTGACCAGGAAGGTCACAACGTTTGGGTTCATCGCCAGAATCACGACGGGGAGGATGACGTACAACCATTGCAGGTTCGGTTCCCGCTGGACAAGGATTGGCAGGGCTGAAGCTCCAACCACCAAAGCTGCGCCGATGGTGATGCCGGTACTGACCAAGGAAGCTACGAAGACCTGGGCCCGCGCGATGCCGTTTTTTCGGCCGAGCTCCATCTGGAGGACGAACGCCCAGACGGAGCCGGGAAGATATTTACCGATCTGGCCTACGAGGTAGATCTGGTTCAGGACCAGGCCCTGCGGCTCGATGTCAACAGACCTCAACAGGCTGGCCATGACAACCCGCCACATGTACATGCCCAGAAGAACCCCGGGGATGAGGGCAAGCAGCGAAAGCAGCACCTGCCACCATTGCAGGGCAAAGACCGTGGCTTGGACCTGTGGCCATTGGACTGCGATGAAGTACACCGCAGCGGCAAAGACGATGACCACCAGGGCGCGACGGGCAAAATCCACCAGTTTGGCTTTGGTGGTCTTGACCGGAGGCTGTTCCAAATTCACGTCGTTGTCGTTCGACGGTGTTTCTGCGATCGATCCCGTCATGGGGCGTGTGTCCCCGCGCTGGGAGCAGCTGCCAGTTCGCTCTTGCGCCGGCGCATGGCAACCAGACCCTTGAACATCTTTACGACGTCGGCAGTCCGGATGGTGGTTTCGCCGGGTTCGTCATCGGGCGCCAAAGTAACGGGCACTTCCACTATGTCGAAGCCCTGCTTTTCGGCGGCGTAGACAACCTGGGTGCTGAAAAGGAAACCAGGATCGTCAAAACGGTCCACCATGTTCCGCAACCAGCCGCCGTCGACGATGAGCGTTCCCTGGGAGTCACCGACCTTGGACCCCAGTATCACCTGTCGGAGAGTCTTGAACCCGAAAGTGGTGAGTCCGCGGAGGGGGCTGCGCTGGATTTTTGAATTTTTGTGCGCTTTGGAACCTATGACCACATGCGGTTTTGGTTCGAGCTTCGCGTCCTCGTCAAGATCATCGGTCCCGAAGGGAAGATCATCGGCGGTCAGGAGGACACGGCGTCCGGAACTGGCCTCGATGCCCCTCCGGTACGCGTTTCCCATCCCTTTTTCGCTTTGGAGAACGTGGAATGTCACGTGTGGAGTGTCCACCGCGTGCTCGCGGGCAACCTTGAGTGTGTTGTCGGAAGATCCGTTCTCCACGATGATGATCTCGGAGTTGCCACTGGTTAGATAGCCGGAAAGGCGCGCCATTGTTGCCGCCAATATCCGTTCTCCGTTATAGACCGGGATCACAACGGAGAGATCCGGTTGGCCTGCCTGGTCGAAAGTCAAGACTCTCCTCGGTAGTTCGTGCCGACGAATTCTTGACGCCAGCCGCAGCCCGCAACTCTGGCGTCACGAGGTCCTTGCAAACCCTCAGTCTAGTTCATTCCGGCAAACGTTCTGCGGAAGCACGGATGGGCCCACGGAACCCGGCCAACGAAAGGGGTGCACCGGATATTCTCCGATGCACCCCTCGAAACGGCAAGCCGGGCGGTTGGATCCGCTATGGGAGGGAGGTGAATCCCTGCCAACCGTTGCCTACCTGGCTCCAGGCAAGCCACCCGCCGGTGCCATTACCCGGATAGATCCAGAGGTTGCCGCTGGCATCCCGGGCGAGGACATCGGACTTGCCGTTGCCATTGAAATCGCCTGGTCCGAGGAGCGCCGTCATGCCGCCCCAACCGCTGCCGATCTGGGTGCGGGTGCCCCAGCCGCCAGTGCCATTGCCGGGATAGAGCCAAAGCCCGCCGCTGGTATCGCGTGCAATCACGTCGGTCTTGGCATCTCCGTTGAAGTCGCCGGTGCTGAAAAGGGTGTTCATGACGTTCCAGCCGGCCCCGACCTGGGTCGAACCTGCTGTGAATTTACCGAGGCCGTCGCCCTTGTAGAGCCACAGCACGCCTGCCGCATCCCTGGCGAGGACGTCGGATTTGCCATCACCGTTGAAATCTCCGGGGGCAACGATCGCCGTCATTCCGCTCCAGCCACTTCCTACTGACACTGCCGGCTGCCAACCGCCGGTTCCGTTGCCCTTGAAGAGCCACAGCTGTCCGGCGCCATCCCTGGCGAGGACATCGCTTCGTCCATCACCGCTGAAGTCCCGGGTTGGAACGATCAGGTTGTAGTTGTTCCATGCGGTACCGGTGTTGACCTTGCCCAACCATCCACCTGTGCCATTGCCCGGGTAGAGCCACAGTGTTCCGGCTGAATCGCGGGCCAGGACATCGTTCTTGGCATCGGAGTTGTAGTCCTTCCAAGTGTTGGCGGGAGCTGCAGGCAAGGTGTAGGTCTGCGAGGCTACTGCCGATTGGTTCCCTGCAGCATCGACGGCAAAGTACTTCACCGTGGTGGTTGCAGCCGGTGTGATCGTGACTGTCGTGGTGGCAACCTGGCTGGCAACTGTCGGAGTGGTGTTATCCGTCGTGTAGTAGATCTTTGCTCCGGACTCCGTCGTCAAAGTGACGCTCTGTCCCAGGGCCAGATTGCCTCCGGTCGGGTTGGCCGTAACAGCCGGCGCAACGTTATCCAGCACGTACACCTGCGTCTGGGGTGCGGAGGCGTTGTTCGCTGCATCCACTGCGATGTACTTGAGGGTCTTGCTGCCCATCGCAATCGGAGCCGTGTACAGAGTGCTGGCAGTGGTAGGTGTGCTGCCATCCTCTGTGTAGTAGATCTTTGCGTCGGCCTCACTTGCGGTGAGAGCGATCTTGCTGGAAGGACCGTAGGTGCCCGCCACGGGATCTGCTGTCACGGTTGGCGGTGTCGTGTCGGCGACGAAGACCGTAAAGTTCACACCGGCCACCGTCGTGTTTCCGGCCTTGTCCCTGGCTTCAACTTCGAACCTGTTCGGGCCATTGGCGATGTCCGCGTAAACCTTGGGGGAGGTGCATTCAGTGAAGGCATCTGTTCCCAACCGGCAACGGAATCCGGCAATGTCCGGCGAAGTGGAAGCAAACTGGAACTGGTACCCGGCACCCACCGTGGCACCACTGGCGGGAGCGGTGATCGCAACCTGCGGAGCCGTCAGATCCACTGTCACGGTCAAAGCAGCAGCAGGGCCGACGTTCCCGGCGGGGTCCGTGCTCCTGATCCGCAACGTGTGTGCACCCTCCGTGGTCAGCGTGAAGGTATCGCCCGGCACGCAAGCCTTGAAGTCAGCGTCAGCCGTGGAATCAACGGAGCAACTCAGTGTAGTTCCGGGTTCGAACGTCGCGCCGAGAACGGGCTTGCCGTTGACCACCTGTCCGCTGTTCGGTGCTGTGAAGACAGGAGCGGCAGGTGCCACTGTGTCTACGGTAAACGTGCGGGACACGGGAACGCCTCCTGGTGCAGGCCGGACGGAGAACGTCTGTGGCCCATTTGCCAGAACAGCTGAGGTGTAGGTGCCGCTGGTGCAATCTGTCCATGCGCCGCCGACTGAGCATTCCAGGGCACTGCCACTGGGGTCTGCGCTGACACCGAAGGTGGGTGTGGTGTCGTTGGTGAACGCCGGATTAGGCGATTGGCTGCCGTTGGCAAGCGTTGGGCCGGAGGTAATCTGGGCTACGACTCCACCCAGGAGGCTCATCTTTCCTTGGCCGGTGGCCGGTGGGTTGTTCAGCTGTCCTGCATCATCCAGTACCAGCAACTGTCCGGCACGCATGCCCAGGCCGCTGATCTTGCTGAAGCCCAAAGCCCAGGAATTGTCCACGGTCCCGGTGCTGAGATTGAGGCGGGAAACTTTGTCCTTGCCTGCATCGGCGGCAGTGGCTCCGCTGCTTGTGCCCGTGTAGATGATGTGGGCGTCGTAGTCGTAGAAGATCGACGATGCGACACCGACATTGTAGGAGGCCAGTGGCACGTAGTTGGTCATGTCGCCATCGTCGGGAGCCGAGAAGGCCCGCATCCCGGTGGTTTCCAGGACGTATACGCTGACGTGTCCGTTGCTGTCCCAACCAGCCGCTACCAGCCCCAGGGCTTTCGTGGTGACCGAGGCGATGGATTCTATGCTGGGATGCTTGATGGTTGGATCAACAATCTTGATGATCGAACGGGCATTCGCAAACGAAAGGTAGATGTTGCCGTCAGGGCCGTCGCTGACGGCATTCGGCCTGACATCGCCATCCAGGATGGTCAGCGTGCTGCTGTACTCGAAGAGATCCAGTGCGGGACTCCATACGGCACGCACCACATGCGAGCTTCCCACCGATGAATCCGGGATGAACGCCGTCTCGTCTCCACTGCCTGCCGAGGAAGGCGTGGGATCAAGGATGGTGGCGACGCCCGGTACTTTCGGGCCTTGTTGGGATCCGGCCAAGGATCCGCCCAGGCAGGTATCCTTTTCCACGGTGCCGGGCTGGCCATTGACTGGATCGCTCATGCGGCAGAAGCCTGCCACGCTGTCGGAGACCCATACTTTACCGACGGGATCGACTACCGTTCCGGCAGGCTTGGTGAGGCCTGTGCCTACCACCTGTCGTTGTTGGTCGGCATAGGCCGGGGTGCTGGAAACGACAGCGGTCATTCCGGCGACAGCCAAGGCAGCAGCGGCCACGATTGTGGTCAGCTTCCTGCCCCGCAGCAGGCGTTGGGATAAATTCCGGGCTGTGGACTGTTCCATTACGCCACTTCCTTCAGCCACTTGGTCAGCACTGCCGACTGCGGCGCCATGGGGGCCAGCGTCAGTGCGCCTTTGACTATCGGTGCCCCGCCCAGCCCGTAGAGTGCGGTACTGATCGTCGGAGGATTGCTGCGGGTGCATGCCTTGACGATTGCAAGGCAGATGTCCGCCCGCCCACCGGATGCGCCGGCTTCAATGGCAACATTGACGGCTGCGTTTTCCTCGGCTTCAAGAACCTGGGGCTGCGGGCCGACGTAAGCTACGCGGACATCGGCAAACTTCTTGTACTGGGTATTGGCCCAGACTTCGGGAAGGCTCGACAACACCGCGAGCGATTTTCCATCAGCTCCGCGGCAGTCGAACTTGTACCTTTTTACCGGTTCAGGTCTTTCGGGACGAGGAGTGTCGGCATCGCCGGCATTCGTTACGCCCAGCCTGAACGGCTCAACATTTTGCGTGACTTGGACAGAGCAGCCCGTAAGAACGAGACCGGCAAGGCCAAACTGGACGACAGCGCGTCTTGGCATATCCACCGAGGGATCCCCACTTCATTCGGATGCTCCCCAGCTCCGCATGCAGTTGGATTTTCGCCCCAGCCGTTGCCGGCTGCATTACTCCATCTTCTCCCAAATTCCGCATTTGTCACTACTTAAGACGTCTTTTTCTGCAAGAAGAATTCCGCGTTGGCCTTCGGCAGCGTTTCCGGCCGCTTTCTGACCACCATCTGGTCCCTTGACACTCCAAGTGCAGCCTTCCGGCGGCGTCTTCCGGAGGTGGAAGCTTCCGGGTGCCAGCCCGCCGTCGCCTACTACATGCTGACCGTCTCCAGCGCGGGCACCCGCAGCCCATAGGGCAATGATCTTTCCCTGGGGCGCTTTGGGGCACAGCTCGCTTGCTGCCTTCAGCAACTGCCGGCTGCTTCCACCGAAGATGTCCGAAGCAGAATCATCGCTGACGCGGGTACACAGCCCCAGTGCTGCCAGGTAGCTGTCCAGGCCTTGTGCGGGGTCCGTTCCGGGCGCCGCGACGGCAATGACATGGGCCTCGTCATCTGTGGGCTCATAGGGCTGCGGCCCGTCGTAGTTGGCTGTGCAGGAGTCCAGCCGCAGGTAACCCGAAGAGGCCCAGACTTCCGCCAGGCTTGAGAATGTGGTCTCGGGGACTGCGTTCAGACTGGTACAGGTATAGGAAAACCGGCCGGAGTCGTCCGGGTCGCCGGCGCCCTGTCCGCTGCCTTGTCCCTGTCCGCTGGTGGGTTCAGCAGAAGTTTCCGACGGCGGCGCGGACTGTGATGGTGACGTCGGGACCGTGGGGGCTGATGTGGAAGGCGCATTGCTCGAAGGTGTTGCTCCTGGAGCTGAGGAACAGCCCGAAGCAAGCAGCAGCACAGCTGCTGCTACCGCTGCAAGGTTATGAAATCGCATCGTGGCCTCCAGCTCCATGGTTGTCCGGAGCGAATGGCCGGGTCAACAGATTGCCCGGCGAATTGGGTATCGATACCGCTACGAATTGCGCGGCAGAGGTCCGCAGGACGTGCTGCGGTACGTCGAAGGCCCTGGCTTGTTGGCCAAGGCCTTCGACGGAGGTATGCCTGCCTAGGCGAGCATTGAGTTCAGAGTGTTGATGACAGTGGCCTCCACGCCACCAGTACCGCCGAGGAAGTGGCCGATGTGGCCGTAGACGGTCATGGATCCGCCAGCGATTCCAGGGTAGTCAGGATCCCATCCGCCCTCGTAACTGCCGCCCACCGAATAGGGAGGCAGGAATTGGGCGCTGGGCAGGTAGTAGCAGGATTCGTTGCCGTAGCCGCCCACAATGACGCCATTGGCTCCGCCGTACTTTGACCGGAAGTACGCTGCATAGCCACTGACGAGTTCGCCTCCCACTATGCCGATTTTCAGTTGTGGGCTGCCGCCGAATTTCCAAACCTGGAAGGGGCACGTGACGGAGGTGGAGTAGCTTCCGCTGTCGATCCGTCCGATCATCACTTGGGCGTGGCGTCCATACCAGGCCGGATTTCCATCCAGGTTGGGCAGCCTGGACGCGTAGGCCGCGCGCACGGCCGCCAGGTTGCCGGCTGTGGGCGTGATGTCCAGGGGAATCTGTACCTCTTGATAGCTCGTCTGGAGAGGGCTGCCGATGGTCCTTCCGGGGGTCTGCATGGCAATCGAGACGGCCGAACCCAGCTTGGTGGCATACTCGTCGCGAAGTTCCCAGCTGGGTTCGCCCATGGGATTCTGGTCTCCGGCCGCTCCCTGGAGGAAGAGCGCAAAGCAGTTCGTGTTGTTGTTCTCGATGTAGTTGCAGGCCCCCGCCGGGAAATCACCGTCAAAGAGTGTGCGCATGCCGGCAGCTACAGGGTGGCATGCGTAATTGAAAATGACCGCCCTCGCTTTGCCGTTTGCCCGACGCGCGACGATAACGGGAACGGTGTCTTCCAGGTACGGCAGACCTGCCCTGTTGTAAGCGATACTCGCCGTGGTGACTTTGTAGTCGAGAGTCACTGCCGTCTGGGCGTTGTTGAGCGCTTTTTGGGCTGCATCCACGAGGTCGTCTTCGAGCTGTTGGCTGTACGTTTCCACCATGGACAAATCCGACAGGCCGTAGCACATGAACGGGTGGAGGGTATCAACCACCACCGGCCCGTTATGTGTGTGGGTGGATTGGATCAGGATGTCCCCGTTGCTCCAGTTTGCGAGCTGGAGGATTCTCGCCCGGGCGCTTTGATGGAGTGAGTGCGGCAGCGCCAGGATGTCCACGCTCATGATCAGGTTGGGCGAGCCGTTTTCCCAGAGGATTATTGCCCTGGCCCACAGGGATTCGTAAGGTGCACTGCTGGTAGCCTCGCGACCACCGTCGAGGGTCCCGTACCCCGCCATGTATGGGTTGACATCCAACGGTGGGGAAATGCTGACCTTGGCCGTAGAAACGGTAAACGCCATGAAAGATCACTCCTTGATTGTGCGGAATGGTGACCTTCGTTTGCCCCCAAACAAAGCCCGTTTCCCATTGCGCTGAACAGCCAATACGTGAGACCACCTTCATTAGATCACGCAATCCGGAATATGAGGCCTATCCAATGAAGCGAACATCATTTGTTTCATTTGCGATGCTTTGCTACGAAAAACAGAAAGGACCCGCTCGCTCCGTTGTGGAGTTTGCGGGCCCTTCGCCAGTCGACGTTTGTTGGCTGCCTGGCGCTACCTGGATGCGGGGGAGAGGATCTTCAGCCCTGTCCAGCCGGATCCGATGACGCTGGTTGGACCCCATGCACGGTTTGGCCCAACGGGGTAATAGCGGAGCTCCCCGCCAGTTGTTCGACCTATGATGCCGGTTGAACCCGCTCCAGCAAATCCTCGGATTGCTCCAAAGCTGTTAATGACATTCCACCCTGTACCGATGGTTGCCGGAGCTTCCGGGATGAAACTCCCGGTACCGGTCGACCGGTAAAGCATGAGGTCTCCGGAAGCGGTTTTAGCCAGGAGATCGGCGTTTGAGTCCTTGTCGAAATCCATCTGCACTATGTCCAGCCCTGACCAGCCGGTCCCGATCTGGGTGCGCGTTCCAAGTGCCCCGCCTGATGGATTGCCGATCTGGAACAACCGGCCTGCGGGGTCGTATCCCACAATGCTTGGCCGGGGATCGGACTTCTTCCACGTCCCGACGGTCAGCGTCCAGTCCTGCCAGCCTGTACCCAGACTGATGGGAGAGCCGAAGCCGGCCCCCTTGAAGCCCGGGTAGAGTGTCAGCCGGCCGTCACTCCACTGGGCAAGGATGTCCAATGCGCCGTCGCCATTCCAATCAGTAAGGAAGCCCGCCTTCAATCCCGTCCATTGTTTCCCGATCAGTTCGGGAGAGGTGAGTCCGCCGGAACCTGAGCCCGCATACCGGTAAAGATTGCCGTCCTGCCGGATGGCAAGGACATCGGGTTCATCCACGCCCAGTGTTGCCTCGACGTTGACCGGGGCACCACCAATGAGCAGGGCATCGTTCCAGCCGAGACCAGTGAGGAAGCGGTTACCCCACGAGCCGTTCACCGCAGGGTAAAAGTAGAGGTCGCCGTTGGCGGCACGTGCCTGCAGTCCTTGCGAGCCGGAGCCGTTGAAGCCCGCTGCGGAGCTGACTGAAGTCATGGCGGACCATCCGTTTCCGATGACCCGTGCCGGCTCTGTAAGGAAGGACCCGAGCCCGTTGCTGCGGAACAACCGCATCGTTCCGTCGCCTGTTCTGGTGACGAGGTCCTGGCTGCCATCGCCGTCAAAGTCCAGGAGATTGAACTGGTGCCCACTGAATCCGGTACCTATCAGGACACCGCCGCCCAGAGCACCGCCCGAGGCGTTCTGGTATCGGTACAGGTTGCCGCTGCCGTCCTGGCCAATGACTCCAGGGAAGGCATCCTTCGAGTTCCACCATCCGGTGGCAAGCGACATTTCCTGCCAGCCGCTGCCTACTTGGATGGGCGTGCTGAAGCCGCCGCCGGAAGTGCCGCGGAAAACCTGGAGTGTTCCGTCGGCCCATTGGGCCAGGATGTCCTGGACTCCGTCCTGGTTCCAGTCAACGACGTGGACGGAGAGGGCGTTGCCCCAGCCGGAGCCGATGGTCACGGGCCCGGAGATACGTCCCTGGCCGTCGGCTGGAAAATTATCGAGTCGTCCCGAAGGCATCACCGCAAGCACATCCGCTCCGGAACGGATGGAGGGATTCGAAGGGGTCGGAACACCCCGGGCAAAGGTACGGAGCTCATCAAAGGTGCCGTTGAAGATGTTCGAGTCGCCTTCGAAGGGGCCCGTGCTGCTGTACTGCCACATTGAGTAGTCGTTCCAACTGGCCGGCAGCGAGCCCGGCGAATTGGTGGGATTGTTCCAATAGGAAGCAATCCACAACGGGTAGCTCCCAAAGGTGCTGTTGCCTACGCAGGTATTCCACCAGTCGGTCGTGCTGTAGATGACGGGGAATCGACCGGTCAAGGCCTTGACGGTGTTGCCGAAGTCGGCAGCCCACTGACCCAGTTGGGCCTTGGACATGTCGTAGCACGTGTTGCCGAAATAGAAGCCGTTGATGGTCCGGCCCGCGTAGGGGTTGTACTCAATGTCAAGCACCGGAGGAAGAGTGTAGCCGTCGGCCGACCAGCCACCTCCATTCGCTACGAAGTACCTGGCTTGGTCTGCTCCGGATGACCAGTTCGGGATGGCGAAGTGATACGCGCCGCGAACCATGCCAACATTCCGTGAACCGTTGTATTGCTGGGTGTAGTTCTCGTTGAGGTAGTAGTTTCCCTCGGAAGCCTTGACGTAGGCCCACCGGGAGCCTTGGCTCCATTGGCTTTGCCAGTCGACGTTGCCCTGGTGTGCGCTCACGTCCTGCCCTTGGATTCCAATGGTGGGCCGCCAGTGGCCTGTGTCTGCCGCCATCGGTACCGTGGCCTTGACCGCTGCTCCTACGGCCTTGCCTCGGGCCGGTGCCGCCGCCTCTTTGTCCTGTTTGTTCGTCACGACCCTCGGGGAGCGCTGGCCCATTTCCGCGCCGCCGGCCGGGATGGCGGCGCGCATGGCGGCCTTCATACTCTCGGCGTCGGGTGCGTCACCAGGCATGGACTTGGGTTTTGTGGCCTGCGCTTCGGCTTTGCCGGCAGGGTCAGGCGCAGGTTGGGACGCTACACCGGGTGTAAGTTCGACGCCGGTGATCGGCGCTTGCTGGTCAGGCAGCTTTCCTTGCCGTGGTGTGCTTTCAACCGGAGGTGAAGCCGGGCCGTTCCCAGCCGGCTGGGGGCCCTGAGATGATCCGCCGCCAGGAGCCTCAGAAGTGGGCGCCGGCTGCGGACCGGATGTCTGTGCCCATGCGGGCGCGCAAAGGAAACTGCCTGCCGTAAGGGCGAGGGTGAGCGCCAGCCCTGCCCGCACCATGGGGATGCGTCCGACCGGGTCCAAAAATTTACGTTTCATCATCACATCCGGCCCTGTACCGCGGCTCAGCGGTGCATGGTGTGGCTTAGGGACAAGCTCCGGGGCGCCTGCGCGTGAGACCAAAGGCCAGCTCCTAACGGGCTTTACCCTAACATTCTGAAACAGGAGTGACTAGTGGGATTCACGATGCCCCCGGGACCAGTGATCCCAAGTTATCCACATGCCGTCCGGACTGACTTGAGGCGGACCTTGGGCTCGCTTAGCGTAAGTCACTCGAGATGCGCCTCTCGTTTACGCAATCGTGACCATCGGGGGAGAGCTGTGGATGCTGTAAGGATCGTCGAGGGGGAGGTCAGGGAGCTCATCCGGCGTCGTGGCCTGGATCCACTGGAACAGGCTGGTGATGTCCGAAGCCTGGTGGACGCGGCAGTCAACGACTACGACGAACGGGCCCTCCTCGCTCCGCTTCCTCCCTTGGGTCACCTCGAGTCGGCGCGTCGTCTGATTTACGACGCTGTCGCGGGGTTCGGGCCATTGCAGCCGCTTCTGGACGATGAGTCGATCGAGGAGCTTTGGATCAATGCTCCCCACGAGGTCTACGTGGCCCGAAATGGTGAATCCGAGCTGACTACGATCAGCCTCAGTGAGCAGCAGGTCCGGGACCTGGTAGAGAGAATGCTTAAGACTTCCGGACGACGACTGGACTTGTCATCGCCCTTCGTGGACGCCGCACTTCCGGACGGTTCGAGGCTGCATGTGGCAATCCCGGACATCACCCGGAGGCACTGGGCGGTGAACATCAGGAAGTTCACCGCGCGCGCCAGCCGCCTGGAGCACTTGGTAGAGCTCGGCAGCCTGACACCACAAGCTGCGAGGTTCCTGGGCGCGGCAGTAGCGAGCGGCCTCAACATTCTTGTCTCCGGCGCCACGCAGGCGGGAAAGACCACCCTTCTCAATTGCCTGGGAGCGCACATAGGTTCACGCGAGCGGGTCATCACGGTGGAGGAAATCTTTGAACTCCAGCTTCCCTTACGGGATGTCATCGGACTTCAGTGCCGTCAACCGAATCTGGAAGGTGAGGGCGAAATCCCTTTGCGGCGGCTCGTCAAGGAAGCCCTTCGAATGCGGCCGGACAGGCTCATTGTGGGCGAAGTCCGCGAAGCCGAAAGCCTGGACATGCTCATCGCCCTCAACTCCGGGCTTCCCGGTATGTGCACTGTGCATGCCAATTCTGCCCACGACGCCGTAACCAAGATCTGCACATTGCCCCTTCTCGCCGGAGCCAACATTGCTAGCGCCTTTGTGGTCCCCACAGTGGCGTCGTGCATTGATCTGGTGGTGCATTGCGGCAGGCATCCGACAGGGCGAAGGCAGATAACGGAGGTCCTTGCTTTGGGGCGGAGGGTTGAAAACGGGATCATCGAATCCTCCACTGTCTTTGGGATGTCAGCAGGCCAACTGCAGCCGAGGCCCAACGCGATGCCCGCTGCGGAAAAGTTTGCCCGCGCAGGCTTCGACGTCTCCGCGCTGTTGGAGGTGAACTGATGCCGCCTCTCCTGGGCATTCTGTGTGGCTTGGGGCTTTTCCTTATCTGGTGGTCCACCTGGGATCAACCCACAGCCAGGCCACGGAAAAAGAAACGACGCCGCCTGGACCAATTGCTTTTGTCAGCAGGGATTGAAAAGGTCACAGGATCAGCCTTGCTCCTCACCTGCGGGGGTGTTGGGTGTGCAGTCATGGCGGTCTTCTTCCTCATCACAAGGGCGCCGGTGGTCGCGTTATGCTTCGGGTTGTTCGGTTCCTGGACCCCCTTGGCAATCGTGAGGCGGAGGGCGCGAAAGCGTCGTGCGGCGCTTCGCTTGTTGTGGCCGGATGTCGTGGACCACCTGCGCTCGGCTATTCGCGCAGGCCTTGCCCTGCCTGAAGCGCTCATTCAGCTTGGATCCAAAGGACCGGAGGAATTGCGGCCGCTTTTCCTGGATTTTGGTGCCGACTACCGCTCCGGTGGGCATTTTGAGACTGCGTTGGACAGGCTTAAGGACCGTCTCGCGGATCCGGTGGCCGATCGCATCATTGAAGCCCTTCGAATGACCCGCGAGGTTGGCGGATCCGACCTGGGCCGAATGCTGGGGACTTTGTCCGACTTCCTCAGGGACAACTCCCGCACCCGGAGTGAGCTGGAAGCCAGGCAATCATGGACTGTCAACGCTGCGAGGTTGGCAGTCGCGGCCCCGTGGATCGTCCTGGTGTTGATGGCCAGCCGTCCGGAAGCGATGCCGGCCTACAACTCAACCGTGGGAGCAATGGTGCTTCTCGCTGGCTTGCTGGTTTCCGTGTGCTGCTATTCCTTGATGCTTCGTATTGGTGCGTTGCCTGATGATGAACGCGTTCTGCGATGAGTACGTCGACGGCTTGGGCCGCGGTCTCCGGCGCCGTCCTTGGAATTGGATGCTGGCTCGTCCTGACGCGTCTGCCGTTCCTGCGGGGATTGACTTTTACGGAGCGCATCAGCCCTCAGCTGAAATCCAGGAACCTCGAGTCACGCCTCCTGCTTGCGCAAGAGCCGGACCTCACACCTTTTGGACCATTGGAACGAATCCTTCGCCCCATCTTTTGGGACGCGGTGAAAAACATGTCGCGGTTGAACGTTGGCTCCGCCGTCGCGGCAAAGAGGCTGGCCCGCTCCGGGTCCTCCAAAACGATCCTTGACTACAGGGTCGAGCAGATCCTTTGGGCCAGCGGAGGTCTGGTCGTGGCGTTGCTCGTGGTCACAGCACGCGCGGCATCCGGGCAGTTCAATCCGGCGGTGTCCTGCGTCTTGGTCGTTGGGGCCGCCTTGGGAGGGTATGTGCTCCGCGACATGGTTCTGGGGCAGCAGATCAAGCGACGTGAGAGAAGGCTGCTGTCCGAGTTTCCAAGCCTTGCTGAGCTGATGGCTCTGGCCGTAGCTGCGGGCGAAAGCGCAATGGGCGCGATGGACCGGGTGAGCCGTAGCTCCCAAGGGGAACTCTCCAACGAGTTCGCGCTGATTCTTGCGGATGCCCGGTCCGGCAAGCCTCTGGCGGAAGCACTTCAGTCCTTTTCCGGCCGAGCGGAGTTACCACCACTGGTCAGGTTCTTTGATGGCTTGGTGGTGGCTGTCGAACGCGGGACCCCACTGGCAGATGTGCTTCGGGCACAGGCCGCCGATGTCCGGGATGCCGCCAAACGGGAGCTGATGGAATCGGCAGGCCGCAAGGAGATAGCCATGATGGTGCCCCTCGTCTTCGGTGTGCTGCCACTAACGGTCGTGTTTGCCGCTTTTCCAGCCATCGCAGCCCTGCAGATGAGCCTCTAGTCCCTTGCATCTCCTCCTGCAGGAATGCGGCCCGGAACAAGCGGGAGCAGCAGCGAGCCACAGTCACAACAAAGCAACACAGCAATACAGCAATACAGCAACAACACAGCATCACTGTCACTCAGCACCACAGCGACAACGCCGTATCACCGTTATTGGGGAGAATCATGAAAACATTTGCCAGCAGGTCGCCCATTGCACCAGTCCGTACCGTGTCGGGGCGGGCTTTGCTCACTGACTTCGTTTTGCGTGCGGCACCGCAGCCAGAGGAGCAAGAACGAGGAGACGTGCCTGGATGGGTCATGATCACACTCATGTCAGCGGTCTTGGTCGCTGGACTTCTTGCCCTCGCCACACCTGCCTTGAATGACTTGTTCACTCAGGCCATGTCGAAGGTGGGCAAATAGGCCGCGTGGAGGGGCAGGCCCTGTTCTCCACTGTCCTTCGCCCTTCAGGCTCGACCCGAGCCACCCGAGAACAAGGAACGGCTGTGGTGGACTTCGTATTGGTTGGAGCGCTGTTGACCCTACTCTGCATGTCGGTCATTCAACTGATGCTGGTGTTGCATGTACGCAACACGCTCATTGACGCTGCAGCTTCGGGAGCGAGGTACGGCGCGCTGGCCGACCGGACGTCATCGGAGGCAAAAGCCCGGACGGCGGAGCTGATTACCGCGGCCCTGAACGAGGGTTTCGCGCAAAGCATTACCTCGAGCGAAGAGGTAATGGACGGCATCCGGACGCTGGAGGTGACGGTGAAGGCGCCGATGCCGGTCCTCGGGTTGGTTGGACCTGAAGGCCTGATGGAGGTGCACGGCCATGCCGCCCTTCCTGGTTGAAGCGGCACAGTCATTTGGCAAAGCGCTCCGGCTAAGGATGTGCTACGTCCTGTGCTTATCCGAACTGTCGGTCGAAGGGCGCGACCGGAACATCGAAGGACAAAGGGGGAGCGCCGTCGTGGAATTTACCTTCCTCGCAGTCCTGTTGATGGTGCCACTGATTTACTTCGTGGTGACCATTGGGCAAATCCAGGGCGCATCGTTTGGAGTGGTCGGAGCGGCCGACCAGGCCGCGAAAGTTTTCGTCCTTCAGCACGACCCGGCAAGCGCGAGGAAAGCGGCGGAGCAGTCCGTAATTGTGGCCCTGGCCGACTACGGGCATACGCCGGATCAGGCCACCGTGGAGATTTCGTGTGATCGGGAAAATTGTCTGACAGCAGGGGCAAGTGTCACCGTTACTGTCCACGTCGATGTTCTGCTTCCCATGGTCCCGTTCGGTGACACCCTGAAGCTCAGTGCCAGTAAGGTGTCCGCCTCGGCCACGCAGATAGTTGGTCGCTACCAATGACCCGGGAACAAAAGGTAAGAAGTCCTCGACCCCTCACAGCGTCCAAGCCTCCCGGGGGACGCAGATACGGCGGCCCGCATCGCTTTGGCATTCTGCCTCGCAATGGCGTCCTTCACCGCGATGACGGGCAAATTACAGTGCTGATTCTCGGATATGTGGTGCTGGCACTGCTCCTGGCCACAGTGGTGATGGCCGCTTCCTCGGTGTACCTGGAGCACAAGAAGCTCTTGTCCTTGGCTGACGGAGCCGCGCTCGCAGCCGCAGACTCGTACCTGGTGGGTGACCTGGAGGGCGGGAGCATACCTGCTGTGTCTCTGATGGATGACCGGGTGCTGGCGGCTGCAGGCTCATATCTTGGGAAAAGCAACGCCTTCGCAGGCCACGAGCGATTGGAAGTGGGGGAGGGAACCGGAAGTGAGCCTGGCGGGACGGCAGTGGTGGTTCTCAGGTCTGTCGCCCACCCGCCGGTGATCAGCTTCCTGGTGCCGGATGGAATCGTCGTCGAGGCCAGGGCGACGGCGCGGTCGAGGCTCACGCAGTAATGAATCTACGGACAAAAGCCGGACAGCCAAGGGAGCCTGATGGATAGCGTACGCTGGGATAACCATGGCTGACATAGATTTTCCCGCAGAAATCCGCGCACTTCGAGCAACTTACGGCTCCATCGAAAACGTCACTGACGTTGACGCTCTCAAGGCTGAAATCGCCGAATTGAGCGAGCAGGCCGGGGCCCCGGACCTCTGGGATGACCCCGCATCGGCCCAGGTGGTGACATCCCGTTTGTCACACCGCCAATCGGAAGTCGAACGACTCGAAAAGCTCGCAGCCCGGATTGACGACCTCGAGGTCCTGGTCGAACTTGGGCAGGATGAAGGCGACGAAGCCTCAATGGCCGAGGCCGCCAAAGAGCTGGCGTCCATCCGCAAAGCCCTCGCGGAGCTTGAGGTAGTCACCTTGCTCTCGGGCGAGTACGACGAACGCGAAGCCGTGGTGACCATCAGGGCCGGAGCGGGTGGAGTCGATGCAGCCGACTTTGCCGAGATGCTGATGAGAATGTACTTGCGGTGGGCTGAACGCCACGGTTATCCCACCACGGTGATGGACACGTCCTACGCTGAAGAAGCCGGCCTGAAGTCCGCCACGTTCGAGGTCAAGGCCCCCTACGCCTTCGGCACCCTGAGTGTGGAAGCCGGCACCCACCGGCTGGTGCGCATCAGCCCGTTCGACAACCAGGGTCGCCGGCAGACATCCTTTGCAGCCGTTGAGGTCATCCCGTTGATCGAGCAGACGGATTCAATCGAAATACCCGACAACGAGATCCGGGTTGACGTCTTCCGTTCCTCCGGCCCGGGCGGGCAGTCCGTTAACACCACTGACTCCGCAGTACGCCTGACCCACATTCCCACGGGCATTGTGGTCTCCATGCAGAACGAAAAGTCCCAGCTCCAGAACCGGGCAGCCGCCATGCGCGTGCTGCAGTCCCGTTTGCTCCTGGTTAAGAAGGAACAGCAGGACGCAGAGAAGAAGGCACTGGCAGGGGACGTCAAAGCCTCATGGGGCGACCAGATGCGCTCCTACGTGCTGAACCCCTACCAGATGGTCAAGGATCTGCGGACCGAACACGAAGTGGGCAACACTTCGGCCGTATTGGATGGCGACATTGATGACTTCATCGACGCCGGCATCCGTTGGCGCACGGGTAACCGCAACGCAGCAGCCAACAAGTAAGACGCAGCAGCCAGTCAATAAGCAGGAGGCTGGCAGAGGGCTCCCAGACTCGGCCCTTATTACGCGACACGCCCCCGAAAGCCCCGTAATGCTGGCCTACCCGTGCGTATAGTCGAGTGGCCGGTGCTCTCACTTCCCCCATCGAAAGCCCGCGCTCCGGCTGTTGGACTGGGCGACTCATGTCATGTCCGGCGGGGTACTAAGGGCCATGATCAGATTTGAGAATGTCACCAAGGTCTACGAGCAGAATGCCCGACCGGCGCTCGATTCTGTCAGCCTTGAGATCAACCGAGGCGAATTTACGTTCCTTGTGGGCGCCTCTGGTTCGGGCAAATCCACTTTCCTGCGGTTGATCCTCAAGGAAGACAAGGCCTCAGCCGGATCCGTGTACGTTGCCGGCCAGAATGTCGCCAACATTTCGAGTTGGCGTGTGCCCAAGCTGCGCCGTGGGATTGGCGTCGTGTTCCAGGATTTCCGCCTGCTGCCGCAAAAGAACGTTTTCGCCAACGTCGCCTTCGCCATGCAGGTCATCGGGAAGAGCCGCTCCATTATTCGCGAAACGGTCCCCGAGGTCTTGAAGACCGTGGGCCTTGAAGGCAAGGAACGGCGCATGCCGCACGAGCTTTCCGGTGGCGAGCAGCAGCGCGTGGCGATCGCGCGCGCCGTCGTCAACCGTCCTGGTATCCTCCTTGCCGACGAACCGACCGGAAACCTGGACCCTATTACCTCGATGGGAATCATGGGCGTCCTGGACAAGATCAACCAGAACGGCACCACTGTGGTCATGGCCACCCACGATGACGACATTGTCAACGAAATGCGCCGCCGCGTTGTGGAGCTCAAGAACGGAAAGGTCATTCGCGACGAAGCGAAGGCCCTGTACACGTCAATGATTCCGGTAGTCGGCGAATCGCGCCGATTGCGGGACGCCAGCGGCGAAGAACTCGACCGCGCGCAGGGGGCACAGCTGTGAGGCTCCTTTTCATCCTCGGGGAAATCGGCAGTGGTCTGCGCCGAAACCTGTCCATGGTTATTTCCGTTGTGCTCGTGACCTTTGTTTCGCTGACCTTTGTTGGTGCGGCGGGAATGCTGCAGATGCAGATCAACCAGATGAAGGGCTACTGGTACGACAAAGTCCAGGTGGCGGTCTTCCTCTGCAACGACGGTTCGACGGCGGTCGGCTGCGCGTCGGGACCGGCGACGAAGGAGCAGCAGGAAAACCTCCAGGCCATGTTGGAGTCTCCTGCGGTGAAGCAGTACATCAACGATTTCCAGTTCGAATCCCAGGCCGAGGCGTACAAGCACTTCAAGGAACAGTTCTCGAACTCTCCGATCGTTGATTCGGTATCAGAGGACCAGTTGCCGGCCTCATTCCGTATCAACATGAAGAACCCGGAAAAGTACCAGATCATCAGCGAGACGTTCTCCTCCCAGCCAGGGGTTGAAACAGTCAGCGACCAGAGGCAGGTCCTGGAACGGATCTTCTCGTGGATGAACGGAGCCTCGGTAGCGGCTGTCGGCGTGGCCGCGGTGATGATTTTCTGCGCGGTCCTCCTGATAACCACCACCATCCGGCTATCGGCCTTCAGCCGACGGCGGGAGACGGGCATCATGCGGCTGGTAGGTGCTTCAAAGACGGTGATTCAGCTGCCGTTCATCCTTGAAGGTGTCATAGCCGCCGTCGTTGGAGCGGTTTTGGCCTCTGTTACCCTGTGGCTGATGGCGCACTTCTGGCTCAACGGCGACCTGTCACGGCAATTCCTGAATACTCCGTTTATCTCCTCCACACAGGTCCTGGTGATCGCCCCTGTGCTCATCGCCCTGGGCGCGGGCCTGGCGGGGGTCTCGTCGCTGTTGACTCTCCGGCGATACCTCAAGGTTTAGCCATGAAGACCATGTCCCTCGGACTTACCACTGCTGCAAGCGAAAAGGATTCCTGATGACCACGTTGGACCCGAACTCCCTGCGTCGGCGCTTTGCGTCGGGCCAGGCTCGGATGCTGGGTGCCGTCCTCGCCGTCGGGCTGGCTGTCAGTCTCCTGTCGGGAGCGCCTGCAGCGCATGCGGACAACCTCGAAGACCAGCAGGCCGCACTGGAAGCAGAGGCGGCACGGGTCCAGGCATCCTTGGAGTTCGTCGACTCGAATATTGCGAAAGCCGCCGGCGATCTTGTGATCTACCAGGGCCGCCTTCCCGGCGCCCAGCAGGCTTTGCTTGAAGCGCAGGGCCGCGTCGCGAGTGCCGTCAAGGAAGTGGAGGCTTTGGCCGCCAGGGTGGAACTCGCCCAGCAGAACAAGGCCAAGATCACCGAGCAGCTGGAAAACGACAAGCAGAAGATCACCGATACCAAGAAGCTGATCGGGCAGATCGCGTCGCAGGCCTACAAGTCCGGCGGCGTGCCCACGAATGTCGCCCTCTTGTTCGGTTCCAGCGAGTCCGGCAACCTGACCGAGTCCATGGATCTCGCTGACCAGGCCATGCGAAGCCAGAACGCGGCCATGACCAAACTGACCCAGCAGAACGCCACTAACGTGAACTCGCAAGCGCGACTGGTGGCGGTCGAGGAAGAAATCCAGGATCTCAAGGCCAAGGCAGACGCGGCACTTGAGCGGGAGAAATCAGCACGGGACGAGGCAGCCAGCAAGAAGGCTGAAGTGGACAAGCTGATCGAGGACACCACGCGCCTCAACGGACAGTTGCAAGCGGCCAAGCCGGGGATTGAAGCGAACCTCGCGCGGGTCAAGGCGGAACAGGACACTGTTGCTGCCGAGATCGTCGAGCGTGACCGCAAACTGCGGGAAGCCTGGGAAGCAGAGCAGCGCCGGCTCGCCGCCGAAGCAGAAGCCGCGGCCGCTGCGGCAGCCGCTGCCGCCGGACGCCCGGCACCTCCTGAAGCTCCTTATGTTCCGCCGGCTGCCGGTTCGCCGTCGGCGTTCGGCCTGCGCCATCCCTTCGCCAGCTATGTTCCGATCACCTCGGGCTTCGGATGGCGCGCGACGCCGCCCGGCACCATCGACTTCTACGGCACCGGCGGTTACATGCACACCGGCATCGACTTCGGCGCCCCGTGCGGGACTCCCGTTTACGCCGCAGCCGCAGGTGAGGTCTTCAACTCAGGCTGGAACTCTGCCGACGGCGGTGGATGGCGCGTCAAGCTGTCCCACGGTGTGGTGCAAGGCAACTCGCTGACCACGATTTACTACCACAACAGCAGCATCGTGGTGGCGAACGGGCAGAGGGTCGCGCAGGGCCAGCTCATTGCTTACTCGGGCAGCACGGGTAACTCCACAGGCTGCCACGCGCACTTCGAAACTTGGCTGAACGGTACAGCGGTGGATCCCATGACCCTTCTGTAGGGTCCGGGAAACGGCCCGCTCTGGCGTACACTGGTTCAAATCCGCAACTAACAAGGAGTTCTACCGTGCCCAAGAAAAGTGGCCGTAAGGTAGTGGCCACCAATCGGAAGGCCCGGCACAACTACCTCATCCTGGATACCTACGAGGCCGGCATCGCGCTGATGGGGACAGAAGTGAAGTCCCTCCGCGAAGGCCACGCTTCAATGGTTGACGGGTTCTGCACCTTCTACAACGACGAGTTGTGGATGGAAGGTATCCATATCCCCGAGTACCACCAGGGGAGCTGGACCAACCATGCCGCGCGCCGGCGTCGCAAGCTCCTGTTGCACCGCGATGAACTGGACAAGATCTCGCAGAAGATCCGCGAGTCCGGCTTCACGGTAGTTCCGCTGCAGTTGTACTTCCTGGACGGACGGGCGAAGGTGGAAATCGCCATCGCCCGGGGTAAAAAGGACTACGACAAAAGGCAGACCCTGCGTGAGCAGCAGGACAAGCGTGAATCACTCCGTGAGCTGCGTGAACGCAACCGCCGGTAGGCACGTGCGTGTACCAGTGGGAATTACTTGCCTGCTGGATGCGTTATGATGAGTAGTCCGACAGGAGATTAACCCTTCTGCCGGGTTTGGTAACAAAATACGGGGATGATCGGTTTCGACGATGTTAGTCGCGACAGGTGAAGCGGGCCGAGGATGCAGAATTATCTCGTAAACGCTGTCTGCAAACCAATAAGTGCCGAATCTAAGCGCACTGACTTCGCTCTCGCTGCCTAAGCAGTAAGACAGTCCGTCAGCCCGGGGTTGCTATCGCCCCGGTTCCTGGCGTCATTTAGATAGCCACTGCTGTTTGCCTTCGTCATTGAGGTAAACGGGACTCTTAGATGACTGGGCCCGGATCAGCTACCTGTTTGCAGGATGGCTGGGGCCGAGAAAATCCGACGCAAACTGCGCCCGGAGAAGCCCTGACAACACGACATCGGACGGGGGTTCAATTCCCCCCATCTCCACCCCTGGGAAAGCCCCTGGACCCTCGCGGTCTAGGGGCTTTCCTGTGCCCCGAACCGGATGCGTTCACCTAAGGCGTACTGCGGCAAGGACTACCTGCATTCCGTGGATCGTTGAAGTGTATAGGCGCATCGCCCGGCAGGCGGCGGAAAGCGCCGGCGAGGCAGCGGGAGGCACAGCATGAGCATGGAGCCGGATTTCGTTCAGGAACCGGACGAGCAGCAAGCCCTGGATGCCTATTCACAAGTGGTCATACGGGTGGCGGAATCCGTGACACCTCACGTAGCCGCCATCGAAATGATGAGCACAGGCCGGAGGGGCCAGGTCCGGGTCGGCAGCGGGTCCGCAGTGGTCTTCACCGCCGATGGATACATGCTGACCAACGCCCACGTGGTGGCAGGCCTCCAGTCCGGCAGGGCCGTCTTTGCCGATGGCAAACATACTGACGTGGAACTGGTGGGCGCAGATCCGTTGTCCGACCTGGCCGTAGTCCGCGGCTTGAAATCCACACCGCCGCCGGCCCTGCTGGGCGACGCCGATTCCCTGCGGGTAGGTCAACTGGTGGTCGCCGTGGGCAATCCCCTGGGGTTGTCCGGCTCTGTCACCGCCGGCGTGGTGAGCGGCCTGGGAAGATCCATCCCTGTCCGTGCAGGCGAGCACAGGAGGGTCATCGAGGACGTCATCCAAACCGATGCAGCGCTGAACCCGGGAAACTCCGGCGGTGCACTGGCGGATACCAAGGGACGCATCGTGGGAATCAACACTGCCGTGGCAGGTCTGGGGCTGGGCCTGGCGGTGCCCATCAATACGACAACGCAACGCATCATCGCCTCCCTGCTGAGGGATGGCCGAGTGCGCCGTGCCTATCTGGGCCTGGTGAGCACCCCAATTCCGCTGGATGCAAGCGCAGTGGTGAGGACCGGCCAGAAGGAAGGCCTGAGGGTGGTGGAGGTCATTTCCAATTCGCCCGCCGAGAAGTCCGGATTACTGGCGGGGGACCTCGTGCTCCGGGCGCAGGGCAGGGCCGTGTCCAGCGCGGAAAGCCTGCAGAAACTGCTGTTCGAGGGTGCCATCGGGCAAGCTTTTCCGCTGACAGTACTACGGGACGGCAAAACTGTTCAGCTCACGGCCTATCCATCGGAAATGAGCCAGCAGTGAAGGTTGCCTAGGCTTTGTTCTCCGGAACATCCACGACGCCGACAAAGCGGCTGCCGACGCCTTCGTACTCGCTCCGGACCTCGCCCAGGAAGAGTTTCGGGAGTTCACTGTTCCGGTGGGTTCCGCAGAAGACGAAGGAAAAGTCCGGCCACCATTTCTTGGGTCGGACAGCCTCGGAATAGCCGCAGACGGCGCAGGTGAGGTGGACCCAGACAGGTCGCTTTCCTGTTCTGTTGGCCCGGGACTGTGCCAGCCAGGCCGGCGGATTGTCCTGAAGGTCGCGGAGCTCGGCTTCGGAGAGTCGGGACGGAATGCCGTGGCGCTGAGCCATTTCCATCGAAATATCAAGGGCCAAAGCGGCATCACGTCTGCTGATCACCATTCAACGATACGGGACTTACGCGGCGTAGGCTGTGCACATGACTGACGCTCCTGTTCTGTTGCCGAGTACACCCCTCCAAAAACGGGTCCTTGTGGTGGCAATCGTGGCGTCGTTCATTGCCATCCTGGACGGCTTTGTGGTGAATCTCGCACTGCCCGCCATCGGCCGGGAGCTGGGTGGCGGCCTGGTGATACAGCAATGGGTGGTGGACGCGTACCTGCTCACGCTGGGGGCTTTGATTCTGGTGGCGGGGTCTTTGTCAGACCATTTCGGGCGGGCACGGATCCTTGAATGGGGCCTGGCAGGCTTCGCCGTCACGTCGATGCTCTGCGGCTTGGCGTGGAGCGGTGAAGTCCTGGTGGTCTCACGGGCCCTCCAAGGGATCGCAGGTGCGCTCCTGGTGCCAAGTTCGCTGGCCATGATCATCACGTCGTTCTCCGGGCCGGCGCAATCGAAGGCCATCGGCCAGTGGTCAGGATGGACCAGCGCGGCGGCCATTGTTGGTCCGCTGATCGGTGGCGCCGCCGTCGATCTTCTGTCCTGGCGGGTCATCTTCTTCATCAATGTGGTTCCGGCCTTGGCCATCTGGCCCATGCTCGCCGGTCTTCGCGCCTCCGACGCCGCCAGGGACAAGACGAAGCGGATCGACTATCTTGGGGCGTTCCTGGCCATGGTTGCTTTAGGCGGTCCGGTCTTCGCGTTCATCGAGCAGGGACGCATGGGATGGGGGAGTCCGCAGGTGTGGGTGCCCCTGATTCTCGGTGTGCTGGCCATGGTCCTGTTCTTGTTCCACGAGGGCAGGACGCCCGAGCCCATGCTGCCGCTCGGACTGTTCAGGATCCGCAATTTTGCCTGGGGCAACGTCGGCACGTTGGCCATCTATGCCGGAATATCCCTCGGTTTCTTCGTGTTGGGAATCTACTTGCAGCAGGTCGGAGGGCTGGGTGCCACCGTGGCTGGCATGGCTTTGCTCCCGGGCACCGTCATCCTGATGCTGGGAGCCTCTTACTTTGGTGGCCTGGCCGGCAAGTACGGTCCTCGATGGTTCATGACGATCGGTCCGTTGCTGTGCGGTGTGGGCTTCCTGATGTCCCTGTCCGTGCAGGAGCCCCTCAATTACTGGACGCAGGTGCTGCCCGGCCAGATTGTCTTCGGTCTGGGGTTGGCGACGCTCGTAGCGCCTCTGACGGCCGCGATCCTCGGCGCTGTTCCGCCGACGGAAGCCGGAATCGGCTCTGCCGTCAACAACGCGGTTGCCCGTATCGCAGGCCTTATTTCGATCGCTTTCGCGGGTGTGATTGTGGGACCGGTTTTCACCAGGCAAGGGCTGTACAACGCCTTGGTGGTGACCGCCCTGCTGTTCCTGGCCGGCGCGGTGGCGTCCGCCGTCGGGATCCGTAACCCGCCACGCGAGGCGGCGGCTGCCGCTGAACGGGAACCGGATGCGGCGTCCGACGACGGCGGTCCGGTCGGGCAGCCCGGCTGACCACCCGTGCCGCAAGGGTCAGCGCGCCGGGAGCACGCAGCCTTGGTGGGTGCCGGCACTCTTCACCCACAGCGCGGAGGCGACTTCATCTGCCAGGTCAAACTCCCGACCGGCGGCGCCGCTGCCTATCCGGACCACCAATGCCCCGCCGAAAGGCTTGCGCCCCATGACTTCAACGGGTGCGTCGAGCGCGATGTCCTCTGCGGCAAGGTACCGGAGGAGTTCGGGGTTTTCGTCGCTGATGCGGGTTATGCGGCCCGAGTGGCCCTGGTCGAGTTCGATCATGCGGTACGCATGCGGCAAGTCAACGGCACCGTCCGCTGACGGGATCGGATCGCCGTGGGGGTCCCGCACGGGGTGGCCGAGCTTGGCTGACATGCGTTCGATGAAGGTGTCGGACACCGCATGCTCGAGCATCTCGGCTTCGTCGTGGACCTCGTCCCAGCTGTAGCCGAGTTCCTCCACCAGGTACGTCTCAATGAGGCGGTGCCTGCGAACCATCGAAAGAGCGAGGCGCATGCCTTCGGAGGTCAAACGGATGGCGCTGTAGGGCTGATGGTCAACGAGGCCTTGGTCCTTGAGCTTTCGCACCATTTCCGACACCGAGGAATTGGCGACCCCGAGCCGCAGGGCAAGCTGTGAGGACGTGATCGGCTTGTCCTGCCACTCCGTATAGGAGTAGATGACCTTGACGTAGTCCTCGATCGAGGAGGAGGGCGTACTGGTCTTCACACCCCTAGCCTACCGTGGTGTGGCATCGTGGACTTTGTATGCACGCCAGGTCTGCGTCAGGTAGGGCAGCGGCACGGTGTCTCCCGGCGCGTGGCCAAGGTGTTCGTAGAGGTACCACTGGAGGTTGCCCATGACTTTGGCCCGCGTCGCTTCGTTGGCGCGCAGGTAGTAACTGCGCGACTTGGTCAACTCCATGATGTCCTCGGGCGAGAGCGGGTCCTCCCACCTGGTGAGGTGGCGTTCCAGTCCGTGAAACTCCGGGCCGATGACCGGCCGGAATCCCGGCTTGTGGACGTCGCCTGCATGCATGATGCGCGAGAGCCTGTGGACCCAGGGAATTGAGGTGTCCAACTGGTTCCAGATCAGCCCCAGAACCCCCGCGGGGCGCAGGATACGGGCGATCTCCGTGCTCGCGGCAAGGGGCTCGCACCAGTGCCAGGCCTGGGCAACGCTGACGACGTCGAATGCTGAGTCCGCCAGTCCGGTTGCCTCGGCCGTCCCCTCCGTCGCGTGAACATCGGGGTAGGCCTTTCGCAGTTGCGCCAACATATCGGTGGAAGGGTCGACGGCGGCCACCTCAAGTCCGCGTCCGGCCAGGAGAGAGGTGAACTTGCCCGTTCCGGCGCCGAGGTCCGCAGCTGTCGATGCCCCTTCAGGTAGGAGCCAATCAACGGAGTCCACAGGATAGCCTGGCCGCACGCGATCGTAGTGCTCTCCGCCATCCTGGAAGCTTTGGCCAAGTTCATGGCGCCGGGAGGCATGGAGTTTGGGTCCGCGGGGACCGGCGGGACCGGGAGTGACTGGAGCGCCGTTCGGTGAGCGCAGGGACACGCAAACTCCTTCACAGGGCCGTTAGAGGTACCCTACGAATTTACCCTCTAGTCGACCGTGCAGGGAGCGGCACCGGCTGTGCCCGGGGTGTTGGGCGCCCACTCGGGGTAGCTGCGGTGGTCGTTGGCCGGTACCCAGCGGCCCTCGTCCACCACATAGTCCCAGCCCAGGCCGTTGCGCTTGAGTTCCTCGATGCCTGCCAGCAGCCTGGTGGCGTCCTCCAACCGGGAGCCGACGCCGAAGCTTGCGCGCAGGGAACCCGAAGGCAGTCCCAGCCGCTTGAGCAACGGGTGCGCGCAGAAACGTCCGTCGCGGAGGCCCACTCCGTGTTCGGCCGCCAGATATGCGGCGACCAGTCCGGCGTCGAATCCTTCTACGGAGAAGTTGACCACGCCGATGGTGTCCTCGGAATCGCTGAAGATCCGGTGGACTGTTACGCCGTCGATGGCTTCCAAGCCCTCAACCAGGTAGCTGCGGATGCCCGCTTCGTGTGCGTGCCAGGCGTCCTGGTCGAGGCCGGCGAGCACCTGCGTGGCGCGGGCGAGCGTCGCGGCGCCCAGGACGTTGGGGGAACCGCCCTCGTGCCTCGCCGGACCCGTGGCCCAGCTGACCGAGTCCAAGCGCGCTTCGCGGACAGCGCCGCCACCTGCCAGGTGCGGGATCCCGGCGTCGAGCCAGTCCGGGCGGCCCACTACCACTCCTGCGCCGAACGGCGCATAGAGCTTGTGTCCTGAGAAGACGATGTAGTCGACGTCAGCCTCTGCGATGTTGACGCGGCGGTGCGGAGCGAGCTGGGCTGCATCCACCACGATCCTCGCGCCGTACTCGTGGGCCAGCGCGGCCAGCCGGGCGATCGGCAGGATCTCTCCGGTGACGTTCGAGGCGCCCGTGACGGCGAGCAGGCTGACGCCGCCCAGGGCCAGTTCGGCTTCGATCTTGTCCAGCGTTCCGGCCAGGGTCGGCGCCGCAACCACGCTGCGGTGCGGCACGCCCTGCCACGGGAGCAGGTTTGCGTGGTGCTCAATGTCCAAGTACAGGACCTCGCCGGCAAACTCGCCGTCGACCTGCGGGAGGCAGCCGGCCAGCAGGTTCAAGGAGTCCGTGGTGTTCCGGGTAAAGATCACCGAATCGTCTGCACGTCCGCCAACGAAGTCACGGACGATGTTCCGGGAATTCTCGTAGACGGAGGTGCTGATCTGCGAGGCGAAGCCTGCCCCGCGGTGAACGCTGGCGTAGTACGGGAGGACCTCGTTGAGGTAGGCGGAAACAATCGTCAGCGCAGGGGCTGACGCGCCGTAGTCGAGGTTGGCATAGCGGACGTGGCCACCTTGGATCAGAGGCGCCTGAAGCTCCGCGCCCGTGACGGCGGCGAGGGGACGCGCAGCTGCCGATTCGAGGGCGGCTTCGTCAACAAAGGAAGGGATGGTGTTTGCGTTGAACGTGACTGTGCTCATGGGACCTCACTCAAGAGGGACCCCCACAGGGGGATCCGCGCTTGCCGCATCCGTTCCGGACCGGCCGGGTCGTCACCCGGGGCACCCCACCGCGAATGGAGGGTTGCCGGCCAGCAAACCGGGGTTTAGCGCTGGCACTCGTGACCTGTAAAAAAGGCTAAGGCACGTCCGGGGGACGATCCAAAGCCGTGGGGTTTTGTTAAGCGCTTTGTTACGCGGAATGCCAAATCCTCATTTCCGCGAACAAAAAACGGCGGACGCGCACAAAAGCAGGCGTCCGCCGTCGAAAATTCGGCAATCCGGAGTAGTGCCGGCCTCAGGCTTGGGGCTGCAGGAGGTCGTCCAGTCCGGGGTTCAGCCGCTTCAGGACTTCCGAATGCAGGATGGAGTTGGTGGCCAGGGCGTTGCCGCCGAACGGTCCGTCTTCGCCTTCCAGGGAAGTGAAGCGCCCGCCTGCCTCCGTCACGATGGGGACGAGCGCCGCCATGTCGTAGAGGTTCAGCTCCGGTTCGCAGGCGATGTCCACCGCGCCCTCGGCCACGAGGCAGTAGGACCAGAAGTCACCGTAGGCACGTGTGCGCCAGACGTCCTCCGTGAGGTCCATGAATTCGTCCAGATTGCCCCGCTCCTTCCAGCCGGACAGGCTGGAGTAGGACATGGAAGCGTCGGCCAGGCGTGAAACGTTGGACACCTTGAGGCGGGTTGCTGAAGCGAGGGACCGACCCATGTAGGCGCCCATGTCCTTGGCTGCCCACCAGCGTTTGCCCAACGCCGGAGCGCTGACCACACCAACGACGGGCTCGCCTTCATCGACGAGCGCGATCAGCGTTGCCCATACTGGAACGCCGCGGACAAAGTTCTTTGTTCCGTCGATGGGATCGATGATCCAGCGCCGCGATCCGTGGCCACTGCTGCCGAACTCTTCACCCAGGACTGCATCGCGTGGACGCGAGCGCGACAACTGACCGCGGATAGCCTCCTCCGCAGCCTTGTCGGCATCGGTGACAGGGGTGAGGTCCGGCTTGGTTTCGATCTGCAGGTCCAGGGCCTTGAAGCGATCCATGGTTTGGGCGTCGACGGAATCGGCGAGGACATGGGCCAGGCGCAGGTCGTCGTTGTAGGTGGAAGCGGGTTGGGTCATGGCACCAAACTATCCTGAAATACTGGCGGCGGTGGGGACGTTACCGCTGCACCCTCAGTTTTCCATTGTCATCAAGTAACCGTGCCGAGCTCTTTCGCTTCTTTGGCCTCCAGGCGCGGGTCCGCGCCCAGCAGGCGACGCAGTGACGCCAGGCGCGCCACCCCTGAAGGGCCCGCATGTCCTTCATTGACCCAGGCGTCCAGCCCGCAGTTCACTGCCGTAGCGTCGTGCTTGCATCCCCGCTCGCATGCTTCGGTGCCGGGTTCGAGGTCCGGGAAGGAATGCAGGATCCGGTCCGGATCCACGTGGGCCAAGCCGAAGGAGCGGATACCGGGGGTGTCAATGATCCAGCTGCCCGAGGGGGCATCCGCGAGCTTCAGCGCCAATGCCGACGACGAAGTGTGCCGGCCACGTCCGGTGACGGCATTCACGCCGCCGGTGGCCCGCTCGGCGCCCGTCAACGCGTTGACCATGGTGGACTTGCCCACACCGGAGTGGCCCAGCATGACGGTCACTTTGCCACCGAGGTGTGCGCGGAGCCGGGAAACAGCATCCCTGTCCAACCGGGCCGACAGCCCATCATCGGATCGGGCATCAATGCCGCCCGCTTCAGAATCGGCTGTCCGGCTGATAATCACCGGGAAATCCAGGCTGACGTAGTTGGCCAGCAGTTCAGTGGGATCCTTCACGTCGGCCTTGGTGATCAGCAGCAATGGCTCAATACCGGCGTCGTACGCCGCCACAAGGGCGCGGTCGATGAACCCGGTCCGCGGTTCGGGATTCGCGGCTGCAACAACCACCACCAGCTGGTCGGCGTTGGCCACGACTACCCGCTCGATCGGATCCGTGTCATCGGCGCTGCGGCGAAGGAGGGTCCGGCGTTCTTCCACCCGGACCAGCCGGGCCAGCGTGTCCGGAGACCCGGAAACGTCGCCTACAAGGGCCACGAAGTCACCGGGCACAACAGGGTTGCGCCGGAGTTCGCGGGCGCGTGCGGCGATGATGATGCGTTCGTTGGGGGAGTCTTCGTCCACGATTGCCCGGTACCGCCCGCGGTCCACCGTGATGATCCGTCCGATCACGGCGTCATCGTAGCTGGGACGGTCCTTGGTCCGGGGTCGTGATCCTTTTTTGTTGGGACGGATCCGGACATCGGATTCGTCCCAGGAACGTGCGTCGCGGCCCATGGTCAGTTGCCGGCCTCATTCGTGCCGGCGGAGTCAAGCATTCGTGCCCACATCTCCGGGAACTCGGGCATCGTCTTGGATGTTGTGGCGATGTCTTCAACCTGGACGCCGTCGACGGCGAGTCCCAGGATGGCGCCGGCAGTGGCCATTCGGTGGTCTGCGTAACTGTGTACCACTCCGCCATGGAGGGAAGCTGGGCGAATTACCAGGCCATCGGCAGTTTCTTCCGCATCGCCACCAAGGCGGTTGATTTCGGCAACCAAGGCAGCGAGGCGGTCTGTTTCGTGGCCGCGGAGGTGGGCGATGCCCGTCAATCGCGAAGGGCCGGTAGCCAGAGCGCACAGTGCGGCTACAGTCGGCGCGAGCTCGCTGGTTTCGTCGAAATCAGCACCCTTGATCTCATTGCCGCCGGTAACCGTCAGTGTTCCCCCGTCAAGGGTGACGCTTGCGCCCATGGCAGCAAGGATGGTCCGCCAGAGATCGCCCACCTGTGTGGTGCCGGTGGGCCAGTTGGGAATGCGGACAGTGCCGTGCGTTGCCAGGGCGGCGGCCAGGAAGGGGCCGGCGTTTGAGAGATCCTGCTCGATCCGCTGGTCGAAAGCACTGATCCTGCCGGGCGAAACGCGCCAGTGGTTGGGTACGGAGTCATCGACAGTAACGCCCACGCTCCGAAGCACCTCAACGGTCATGGTGATGTGGTCCAGGCTTGGAACGGGTTTGCCCACGTGCTCCAAATGCAGGCCTTCGGTGAAGCGGGCGCCTACCAACAGCAACGCCGAGACAAACTGGGAGGAAGCGCTCGCGTCGATGACCAAGTGACCGCCGCGCACCTCGCCGGTGCCTTCCACCGTGAAAGGAAGGGACGACGGCGTCCTGCCGCCTTCGGCTGCGACCGGAACTCCCAGGGCGATCAGTGCCTCGATGATGGTTCCCATGGGACGGTTACGGGCATGGGGATCGCCGTCGAAGACTGTGGCGCCGCTGCGCAGGGCAGCGAGTGGGGGAACGAACCTCATGACGGTACCGGCCAGACCGCAGTCGATGGCTGTCGTTGAGCTCGAAGCAGAGGGGGCCAGGGGAGTGATCTCCAGGTCGGGCCCATAGTCACCGTCACCGGGTACCTCGGTGACGGTGGCACCCAACTGCCGGAGGGCCTGGATCATCAGGGCCGAATCGCGTGAATGCAGCGGAGCCCGGAGCCGCGAAGGACCATCCGCCAAGGCTGCCAGCACCAGGTACCGGTTGGTCAGCGATTTTGAACCTGGGACCGTCACTGTGGCGTCCACGGGCCCTTTGGCATAAGGGGCCGGCCATAGCGGGAGGCTGGCGGCTTTGTCCGGTTCGGTATTGGCGGCGGTGGTACCTGTCATGCTTCCTTATGCTCCAACTGCGTTGTCTACGGCCTTGCGCACTGCTTTGTCTGCCTTCTTGATCTGCTTGCCGGTGACCTTCCTGGCGTCGGCGGCAAGGTGCTCGGCCCGCCAGGCGATGCTCGGACGGCCTTCGGTGTCCACCGACGCCAACAACACGCCGCCGGTAAGTGAGATGTTCTTCAGGAGCTGGGCCTTCCGGGCGGTGCGCCCCTCCTTGGTGCTGATGTCGGCTGAACGCCATTCGACGTAGGAGTTCAGGGCGGACGTCAGCGCGAGCACCGTCGCTGCGAAACGCGAAAGCTTACCCAGTCCGAGCAGGGCTCCGGCGCCGAGCTGGGCTCCACCCAGGACCCGGGCGAGGGTCTTCTCGTCCGCTTTGAAGGGCAGCGATTCAGAGGCTCGTCGAAGGACCGGTGACAGTTGCTTGGCGGTGTCGTCAGCGTTCTTGAGCTTGTCCAGACCTGCAACGACAAAGCTGGATGCGAGCATGGGCCGCGCGAGAAAACGGATAAAAGACATGTTTTGCCTCCTGGGTGGCTTGCCACACTGTTCGATGAGTGTTGTGTTCACGGGGTGCAGTCGGATCTAGTCTTGCACTTTTGCGGAATATTTACCCAGCAGCGGCCGTTGTGAGTTTCAGGTGCGGTGGAGACCGGACTGCGGCACGGCGTTGCCGCTCGCTGAACGGAGTTGGTTTTTTGACTTTGGTGAAGGACCGCATGGTTCTACCGGAGGCCGGGTACGGGGTGCAGCCGGATTCTCCCAAGCTGACAGTAGACTTGGCAACGATGAGCACCATTGAACCGGCCGCAGCGGCCATGTACGAAGCAGCCGACGCGACGGACGACGATAACGCCCCGGCGCCGGCCGCCGTCGATGTTGCAGCGGAGAGCCCGGAGCAGCGGCGCGAGCGTTTTGAGCGCGACGCAATGCAGTACGTCGACCAGCTGTACTCGGCTGCCATGAGGATGGCGCGGAACCCTTCTGACGCGGAGGACCTCGTCCAGGAGGCCTACACCAAGGCCTTTTCAGCGTTCCACCAGTACAAGCCCGGCACCAACCTCAAGGCGTGGCTGTACCGGATCCTGACCAACACCTACATCAACCTCTATCGGAAGCGGCAACGAGAACCGCTGCAGTCCAATTCGGACACGATCGAGGACTGGCAACTGGCCAAAGCAGAGTCGCACACTTCGGCGGGCCTGCGTTCAGCCGAAGCCGAGGCTCTTGACCACCTGCCGGATTCCGACGTCAAAAACGCGTTGCAGGCAATTCCGGAAGAATTCCGGTTGGCTGTCTATTTCGCGGATGTCGAGGGATATGCCTACAAGCAAATCTCGGAGATTATGAATACCCCGATCGGCACTGTCATGTCGCGGTTGCACCGTGGCCGGAAGATGCTGCGGGACATGCTGGCGGACTATGCCGCCGAACGGGGCTTCAAGGCCCACACCGAAGATCAGGCTGCGGCCGGAAGCAACAATCAGGAGAAAGAGAAATGAGCGACTGCCAGGGATTGGGCGATTGCGACGATACGCGAATGCAGCGGATCTATGAGTATCTCGACGGTGCGTTGACACGTGAGGACCTCACGGAAATCAAGCAGCACCTGGATACGTGTGAAGAGTGTGCAGAACAGTATGACCTTGAGTGCCTCATCCGCACCATGGTCAAGCGTTCGTGCACCGAATCCGCTCCCGAGAACCTCAAGAATTCCATCCTGGACAGGATTCACTCGATCAAGCCTGTTGACGCCTGATCCGGCCGCTGGCTGGCACGGCCTGGTCTTGTGAGGGCTTAACGCCAAGGGCCCCGGAAACCGCATGGTTTCCGGGGCCCTCGCTCTTAAGCCTGTGACGCTAAGCCGTTGGCTTAGGTGTTGGGACGCTTGCCGTGGTTCGCGCCGCCGCGCTTACGGTCACGACGCTTACGTGCACGCTTGCTCATAGCTGGCCTCCTTCAATGATTGATACTCAATAGAGCTGCCCTCCAGTTTCGCACATCCGGGTGCTGCGCCGCGAACCGGGAGGCGTCCGCGCGGCGGGGCGCTTTGCCTCAGCTCAGTTGTTGAGTGAATTCCTGATGGATATTCGGGCCTGATCCAGGACGGCGCGGACCGTTTCCAGTGCCACTGGCGTCAGCGGGCGGGCAGCCCCGTGTTGACGCAACTCCACGCGGATATCGTCCCGGAAGGCCTGCACCATCAATTCTGCTTCCTTGAGGATGCGCTGGCCTTCCGGTGTGTAGCCCGCCGTCCGACTGCGGAAAGCGGCGGAGGTGGCGTTTGTGCGGGCTGCTTCCGCCGTAGCGGCAAGATCGGCACGAAGGCCGCGCATGTTGCTGCGGATGTCCTCGCGTAAGTTGTCGGCGAGCCGCCTGACGGAGGCGGAGATGGTGTCTTCGACGTCCGCCAGTTCCTCCCGTCGGCTGTCCAGTTCCGCGCGCCCGGCTGAAGTGATGGAGTATTTCGTGCGCCGGCCCTCGGTCTCTGTAGCGACGAGACCTTCCTCTTCCAGCTTGCCCAGTCGCGGATAGATGGTTCCGGCGCTGGGGGAGTACGTTCCGCCGAAGCGGTCGCCGAGGGCCTTGATCAGTTCGTAGCCGTGCTTGGGACCGGTTTCCAAGAGGGCAAGGAGGTACAGGCGCAGTGCGCCGTGGGCGAAGACGGGAGGCATCAGAGACCAGCTTCCCCTGGCGACTGCCGGCTGTTGTCCGGTGACGGTGCCGAGCCGTGGATAATGTAGGTCTTGCCGGAGACCGTATTGGTGCGGACAAGCATGAGCCGTTCGTCAGGACCAACGATTGTATGGACATTGCTGCCGGGCTGGGCGTACATCTGGTCATCGATCACTACGGTTCCGCTGGCTGATTTCGCCACGATATCCAGGCCAACGTCGTGGGGGAGCCGGATGGTGAGGTCGCCGGAGACCGAGTTGGCTCCAAAGTCGTTCGTGTAGTCCTGGAGATCGAAGCTGAGGTCGCCACTGACTGTGCTTGCCCGGACGCTTTTGAAGGTGCCCGACGCCGTAACTTCGCCCGAGACGCTCTTGGCGGTCAGGACGCCGTCGTGGTTCCTGGCGATGACTTCCCCGCTGACGGTGTTCACGTGGAGTTCGCCGTTGGTGCCGTCCGCCATGACGGAACCTGACACAGTGTTCAGGCGCGTGCGGCCGCTGACGCCGGACACCATTCCGTCGCCGCTGACGGTTCCGGCCTCGACGTCGACGCCGGGTGGCAGCGCGATCCCGACCACCACCGAGTTGGTGCTGCTGTTGTTGACGGTCCCCATGAGGTTGCGGAACCAGCCCTGCGGCCCCTGCAGCTGGTGGCGCACTTCCAGGCGCCCGTCCACCAGTGTCACCGTAAGGGGGTCGCCGGTGATTTCGCTGATCTCGATGCGGACAAAGGGTTCGTCGTGGGCCACGACGTCGAATCGGCCCTTCACTATGCCCAGCTTCAGGGAGCGGACGTTATCCACTTCAATGGTTTGCGGGCCCGTCACGGTCCATAGTTCGTCTGACATGATCCCTCCAAGTTGCGATATATCGCGTTGATGAAAACACGATATATCGCGTTTCCCGGAGAATCAAGAGGTCCAGCGAATCAAGAGGTAACGGGCCCGGCGTCAGCTCCCGGCTTGGTAGACCTTGCCGATGAGTGACCGCGCGATGGTCACGGCAGGGTCCCGGCCGTCGGCCGCCGGTGCCAGATTTGTCCACACCACGAGGGTCACTCCGTTGACGGGATCGCTGCCCATGAAGGTGTTGAAGCCCGGAAGTTCGCCGGTATGGCCGTAGAGCTTCCCGAACTTCGCTATGCCCCAGCCGTAGGAAGCACGGTCGGGGTTTTCCGGGTTGGTGGGGATGACGCTGTCGAGTCGTTGTTGCTGGAGCCCGGCATCGAGCAGCTTGCCATTAACGAGGGCTTCGCCGAGGATCTTCAAGTCCGTGGTCGTGGAGATTCCCGACCCTGCTGCCCAGGCCCATGACGGATTGACATCAGTAACGTCGTTCGGGGCCAGGGTGCCCGCGGCGGCTTCCTTTTGCATGTCCTCGGGAAGGGCAGGATTGGTCATCGTCAGGACGTTGTCACCGTAGAAATAGCCCTGGGGATGTGGCTCCGGAACGCTGTTGGACGAAATATCCGGAAAGACCGTTCCCTTTAAGCCGAGGGGCTGGAAAATGCGCTCCTTGAAGAGATCACCGAGTGGCTTTCCTGCGACCTTCTCGGCGATGAGGCCCAGAAGGACCGTGTTCGTGTTGGAATAGTGGAAGCCTTGCCCCGGCGCGAAATATGGCGGATGGGCAAACCCCAGCGCGAGGAGCTCTTCCGGTTTCCACTCCCTGCGCGGTTCTTTATCCATGGCTGAGTTGAGCTCAAGGGTTTCGGTGTAGTTGAACAGGCCGCTCCGCATGGTCAGGAGCTGCTCGAGAGTGATGCCGTCACCATTGGGAACGTCTGGACGGTACTTTGAAACGGGATCGCCAAGGGCGAGCTTGCCCTCCTGGACGAGCTGAAGAATGACTGTGGTTGTCCAGGTCTTGGTGACCGAACCCACCCGGATGTGGTCCTCCATTGAGACCGGCCGTTCGGCGCCGCGGGTACCTGTGCCGTAAGACGCAGTGAGGGTTCCCTCGGGAGTTTCCAGCAGCACCATGGCTCCCGGGACAAGGACTTCCTTGGCTGTCCGCTCAAAGTCCGCGCGCAAGCCCTCTGAATCGAAGCGCTGCAGCGCCGTGGGCGCCGATGTTGGAGAAGCAGTGGATGCCGGTGCCGACGCGGCTGTTGAGGACGCGGGGGAGACCGGGGGACCGGAACTGCAGGAAACTGTGGCTGCCATTGCGGCAATTACTGCCGCCGCTGTTGCTGCTCTGACAGAAACCTGCATGTTCCGCGTCATGGCTACTCCGGTTGAGCGATATTAAGCCACTGGAACCAGCCGCGGTGCAGGACAAGCCACGCAATCAAGCCGTAGCCGGCCTGGCCCGGTGTTCCCCCATTGGCTGCGAGGTCCGTCCTCCACTGCTCATGATTGAGCAACGGGGAGAACGTGTCAACGTAGTGGTGGTTGCGCCGCGTGGTGACATCGGCAAAAGCTGTGTTGAGTTCAGCAAGACGCTTGTTGCGTGCCGGATCCAAAGTGGGAGGCGGACCAACCACGAAGACCTCCACGCTGCTGTGCGAAGCTCCGTCGAGGATGTTGGCCAGATTCAGCCGGCTCCGCGCTGTGGAAAGGCCAAATTCGAGATCGCGACCTGAAAGTCCGATCACCAGCCGGTTCTCATGGGTATCGCTGAAGCGCCTGCCGGCTTCTTCCTGCCATCGGGCGGCCAGGCCCTCTGTACCTTCCATGGGACAAGGGAGCGGAAAGCTCTCCACCACGACGGAGTCCTGGGGTGTGCGGGCCAGGACTCTACCGAGCCAGCCCAGGGCGCGGGGATCCCCCAGGCCCGCGAGCAGTTCATCTCCAACAGCTGCGATACGCAGCTTCCTGTCTTCCACGGTTACCTCTTCACACTCGTTACGGTCCTTGCACAGTTTCCGGATCATCGGCCGGTTTTTGGGACCGGGTACCTGTCCCATTAAACAGAACTGCCCGGCCTGAGGCGTGCTAATCGCTCCTCAGGCCGGGCAGTTTCGTTTTTACTTACGTTCGAATGCCTGCTTGATCAGGGCATCCTGTTCTGCGGCGTGGCGCTTCATGGAACCGGCAGCCGTGGATGCCGACGCCGGACGCGAGACCAGGCGGAGCTTGCGGTCAAGTTCCGGTGCCAGGTTCAGGCCCATGAAGGGCCACGGGCCCTGGTTGGCGGGCTCGTCCTGCGCCCAAACGATGTCAGCGTTCGGGTACTTGGCGAGCTCGGCCTCGATCTCAGCCTTCGGCAGCGGGTACAGCTGCTCCACGCGGATGATCGCCGTGGAGGTGTCACCGGACTTCTGGCGGTTGGAGAGGAGGTCGTAGTACAAGCGGCCGGAGACCAGGATGACCCGGTCCACGTTTGCCGGCTGGACTTCCGGATCGCCGATAACCGGCCTGAAGCCACCCGTGGTGAAATCTTCGACGGCGGAAGCGGCACCCTTGAGGCGCAGCAACTGTTTGGGTGTGAAGATGATAAGCGGCTTGCGCGGACGGCTGTATGCCTGGCGGCGCAGAAGGTGGAAGTGCGAGGCCGCGGTGGTGGGGTTGGCCACGATCATGTTGTCTTCTGCGCACATCTGAAGGAAGCGCTCAATGCGTGCCGAGGAGTGGTCCGGGCCCTGGCCTTCGTAGCCGTGCGGGAGCATGAGCACCAGTGAGGAGCGCTGGCCCCATTTCTGCTCAGCCGAGGAAATGAACTCGTCGATGATGGTCTGGGCGCCGTTGACGAAGTCACCGAACTGGGCTTCCCACAGAACGAGCGCATCCGGACGCTCCACCGAGTATCCGTATTCGAAGCCCATGGCCGCGTATTCGGACAGCAGGGAGTCGTAGATCCACAGCTTGGCCTGGTCATCGGAGAGGTTGCCCAAGGGCAGCCACTCGTTGCCGTTGGCACGGTCGTGGAAGACGGCGTGGCGCTGAACGAAGGTGCCTCGGCGCGAGTCCTGCCCTGCAAGGCGCACAGGTACGCCTTCCATGATCAACGAACCAAAGGCAGCGATTTCGCCGAAGCCCCAGTCGATGCCGCCTTCACGGGACATCTGCTCGCGCTTCTCCAGCAGCTGCTTGAGCTTGGAGTGGACGGTGAAGCCCTCGGGGATTTCCAGGTGGGCCTTGCCGATGCGGGCAAGAGTCTCAGCGGAAATCGCGGTCGACGTGGGGGCATTGGTCCCGAAGTCCGCCTGCTGGGCAATGGGACGCTCGATGTCCGAAACGGCCGCGGAGTCCGCGGTGATGATCGGGATCGGGGACGTCTGCGCGGCGTGGGTCTCGGCGAAGACCCGCTCCAGGCGCTCCTGGTAGTCGCGGAGCAGCTGCTCTGCTTCTTCTTCGGTGATGTCCCCACGGCCGATGAGCGACTCTGTGTACAGCTTGCGGACGGAGCGCTTGGCTTCGATCAGGTTGTACATGAGCGGCTGGGTCATCGAGGGGTCGTCGCCTTCGTTGTGGCCGCGACGGCGGTAGCAGACCATGTCGATGACGACGTCCTTGTGGAAGCGCTGGCGGAACTCGTAGGCGAGCTGAGCAACGCGCACCACGGCTTCGGGGTCATCGCCATTCACGTGGAACACCGGTGCCTGGATCATCTTCGCGACGTCGGTGGAGTACGTGGACGAACGTGAAGAGGACGGCGCAGTGGTGAAGCCGACCTGGTTGTTGACGATCACGTGGATGGTACCGCCGGTACGGTAACCGCGGAGCTGCGAGAGGTTCAGGGTTTCCGCAACCACGCCCTGGCCGGCAAATGCGGCGTCACCGTGGACCATGATGGGCAGCACGGGGAAGGACTCGCCCTGGTCCAGGCGGTCCTGCTTGGCGCGGACGATGCCCTCAAGCACCGAGTCGACGGCTTCAAGGTGCGACGGGTTGGCGGCGAGGTAGACCTTGGTCTGCTTGCCGTTGTCCGAGGTGAAGGTACCTTCGGTTCCCAAGTGGTACTTGACGTCGCCGGAGCCCTGGACGGAGCGGGGATCCTGGGTGCCTTCGAATTCGCGGAAGACCTGTGCGTAGGTCTTGCCAGCGATGTTGGTCAGCACGTTGAGGCGGCCACGGTGGGCCATGCCGATGGCAACTTCATCCAGTCCGTCGTCAGCGGCGTCCGAAATGACGGCGTCCAACAGCGGAATCAGGGACTCGCCACCTTCGAGGGAGAACCGCTTCTGGCCGACGAACTTGGTCTGCAGGAAGGTCTCGAAGGCCTCTGCAGCGTTGAGCTTGGAGACAATGCGCAGCTGCTCTTCGCGGCTCGGCTTGGAGTATGGGTGCTCAAGCTGGTCCTGGAACCACTTGCGTTCGGCCGGTTCCTGGATGTGCATGTACTCGATGCCTGTGGTGCGGCAGTAAGCATCGCGGAGCACGCCGAGGATGTCGCGGAACTTAAGCTGCGGCTTGCCACCGAAGCCACCGGTAGGCCACTCGCGGTCGAGGTCCCACAGGGTGAGTCCATACGTCAGGACGTCAAGGTCAGGGTGCTTGCGCTGCACGTACTCCAGCGGATCGGTGTCAGCCATGAGGTGGCCGCGCACGCGGTAGGAGTGGATCAGCTGCTGGATGCGGGCAACCTTGTTGATCTCGTCCGCGGGATCCACCTGCAGGTCCGGGCTCCAACGAACGGGTTCGTAGGGAATGCGCAGGGCTTCAAAGATCTCGTCGTAGAAGTTCTGCGCGCCGAGGAGGAGCTGGTGGACGAGCTTGAGGAATTCGCCGCTGCCTGCGCCCTGGATGACCCGGTGGTCGTAGGTGGAGGTCAGGGTGAGGATCTTGCTGATGGCGTTCTGGGCGATGATCTTCTCGCTGGCGCCCTGGAACTCGGCCGGGTAGTCAAGAGCGCCGACGCCGATGATGGCCGCCTGGCCCTTGGACAAGCGCGGGACCGAGTGCACGGTGCCGATGCCGCCGGGGTTGGTCAGCGAGACCGTGGTTCCTGCGTGGTCGTCAGCCGTGAGCTTGCCGTTGCGGGCACGCTTGATCAGGTCCTCGTAGGTGTGCCAGAACTCCGCGAAGTCCATGGTCTCGGCCTTCTTGATGTTTGGAACCATCAGCAGGCGGGTGCCGTCGGGCTTGGGCATGTCGATTGCGATGCCGAAGTTGACGTGCGCGGGCTGCACGGCGCTCGGCTTGCCGTCAATTTCGTCGTAGTAGACGTTCATTGACGGGAACTGGGACAGCGCACGGACAACGGCGTAACCGATGAGGTGGGTGAAGGAGACCTTGCCACCGCGGGCACGGGCAAGGTTGGAGTTGATGACGACGCGGTTGTCGATGAGCAACTTGGCCGGAACAGCCCGGACGCTGGTAGCGGTAGGCACTTCGAGGCTGGTGACCATGTTGGTGGCGATGGCCTTGGCCGGGCCGCGGAGGACGGAAACCACGTCCTCTTCCGGCGCTGTGGGGGCCTTGTTGCTCTTGGGCAGCTGTGCAGGGATCGGCTGTGCAGCGGTGCCGGCGGCGGGCTTCTTTGCTCCGTCCCGGGCAACCGTGGCAGGTGCTTTTTTCGCCGGAGCGGGTGCGGCCGGAGCCGCGGGGGCGGCGGCCGGCGCTGCTGCGGGGGCCGCCGGCGCCGGTGCCGGTGCCGCTGCAGCCGGAGCTACGACGGGAAGTACTTGGGTAGGGGGATTGGCAGCTGATGGGGCTGCAGAGGTTCCGTTGGAAGAAGTGCCGTCAGCGGAAGCAAAGGATTCGAAGAGCGGCCACCATTTGGTGTCCACCGAGTTCTTGTCCTGTTGGTACCGCTCGTACAGTTCGTCAACGAGCCACTCGTTTCCGCCAAATTCCTCTGGTAGACGGTGGCTGGGCTGCTCTGGCACTTGAAATACGCCTCTTCCATGAGTGTTGTTTTCCCGCTGGCCAAAGTTGCTTTTCCGCAACGATGGGACAGGGTCCGGGTCCCGCGAACTCAGACCCCTGACAGTCTAGTTAGGATCGTTGGTTAACTGCCAATAGTGGTGACCTAAATCATGTTGCGGCTGACTTAGTGGCGTGGCTCTGCTTTTTTGTTGCGAAGTTGGCCCTCCTGAGGGAGACCACGGTTGCCGGACTGTAGACTGAAAGTCTTATGGACAGTAAATCTAGGTGCCGGCCTGGGAACTGTCGGGGGAGCCAATCTGGCAACTCCGCACAGCGTGCCCGTCGAGCCGGCAATACCCGTTCACATGCCCATCACGCGCCGGCGTTCACTGCCGGTGGTGCCGCAGACCATGCGTCCGCTGCACCCGACCAGCCTCCGCCGGGGCGATTCCCCGAGCCGAAGGCCTTAACCCCATTGCACGCGCCTGCCCTTGGAGGGATGCGCTAAGTGGAATGGATTCTTCTTCTCGCTGGTTTTGCCCTCATCCTCGGGACCGGCTTCTTTGTAGCTGTTGAGTTCTCCCTGGTGGCCCTCGACCAGGCAAGCGTCCAGCGCGCTGTTGACAATGGCGACCACGCTGCGGCTCCGTTGCTGAAGTGCCTCAAGTCGCTCTCCACCCAGCTCTCCAGTTGCCAGCTGGGCATCACACTGACCACGCTGCTGACTGGTTTCGTCATGGAGCCTTCTGTCGGGCAGTTGCTCCTCGGGCCGCTCGGCCTGCTGGGCCTCCCGAGCGAGGTCGTGCACTCCGTTGCCCTGATCGTGGCCATGGCCTTCGCCACGCTGCTGTCGATGCTTCTGGGCGAATTGGTCCCCAAGAACATGGCCATCGCCCTCGCCTTCCCGCTTGGGAAGCGGCTTGCCCGACCCCAACTGATGTTCACTGCCGTCTTCAAGCCGGCCATCGTGGTGCTGAACGGGTTCTCCAACAAGGTCCTGAACCTGTTTGGCCTGGAGGCCAAGGAGGAGATCTCGGGAGCCCGGACACCTGCTGAGCTCGCATCCTTGGTGCGCCGGTCGGCCGAACTCGGGACGTTGGATGCCGGTACGGCCAACTTTGTGGCCCGTACTTTGAACTTCTCCGGAAGGACCGCGGCGGACGTCATGACGCCCCGGATCCGCATGGAGACCATCGACGCAGACCAGCCGGTGACTGACATCCTTGACGCCGCGAGGCGTACCGGATATTCCCGTTTCCCCGTCATTGGCGATTCCACGGACGATATCCGCGGCGTGGTCCATGTCAAAAAGGCTGTGGCCGTACCCGCTGAACGTCGGGCCAAGCTCCAGGCCGGTGCCATCATGACCGATGTCCTTCAGGTCCCTGAGACCATCCACCTTGATGCCCTCCTGTCTGAACTGCGCGAAGGCAACCTGCAACTCGCCGTCGTGCTTGACGAGTACGGCGGCACGGCGGGCATTGCCACCCTTGAAGACCTGGTCGAAGAAATCGTTGGAGAGGTCGCTGACGAGCACGATAAAGTCCGGCCCGGCGTCCTGCAGAGCGCGACAGGCGACTGGTATTTTCCGGGCCTGCTGCGGCCGGATGAAGTGTCGGAACAGATCCCGAATCTCACCGTTCCCGACGAGTCTGCCTATGAAACCGTGGGCGGTTACGTCATGAGCCAGCTTGGCCGGATAGCCAAGGTGGGGGATGTCGTGGAAACGCCGGGAGGCACCCTGACAGTCACCAGGATGGATGGCCGCAGAATCGACAGGATCTGCTTCCACCACGTAGTCCGTGATGACGAGCAGGCCGACGCCGGATCCAACCATCACGAGGCAGGTGCCGTATGAGTGACTGGGTAGGAATTGTCTGGCTTGTCGTCCTTTTGGTCGGCAATGCCTTCTTTGTCGGTGCCGAATTCGCCGTCATGTCGGCACGCCGCAGCCAGATCGAACCCCTGGCCGAGGCCGGCTCCAAGCGGGCGCAGACAACATTGCGCGCCATGGAGAATGTGTCGCTGATGCTGGCGTGTGCGCAGTTGGGCATTACCGTCTGCTCGCTCCTGATCCTCCAAGTTGCAGAGCCTGCCATTCACCATCTCCTGGCGGAGCCGCTCGAGCTGCTCGGCGTACCGGTCGAACTGGCGGATATCTCCGCTTTCGTGATCGCGTTGCTGTTCGTCACGTTCCTGCATGTCACGTTCGGTGAGATGGTCCCCAAGAACATCTCGGTTTCCGTTGCGGACAAGGCGGCCCTCCTGCTGGCGCCACCTTTGATGTTCATCGCCCGCGTGGTTAACCCGGTCATCTGGTCCCTCAACTGGTTGGCGAACCACATCCTGAGGTTGATGAAAATCGAACCGAAGGACGAAGTGTCTTCGTCGTTCACGCTTGAGGAAGTGCAGTCGATTGTCCAGGAATCCACCCGGCACGGCCTGGTGGACGATGAGACCGGATTGCTCAGCGGTGCTTTGGAGTTCTCGGAGCACACGGCGTCCCACATCATGGTGCCCCTGGACAAGCTGGTGGTGCTCAAGACGGCCTCCACGCCCGTCGACCTGGAAAAAGCGGTCAGCCGTACCGGCTTCTCCCGTTTCCCGATGGTGGACGACGACGGCGAACTGGCCGGATACCTGCACGTGAAGGACATCCTGTCCATCCCGGACGAGGGTCGCAGGCACCCCATTGCCGAGGGGCGCATCCGGTCCTTGGCCAACCTGTCACCGGACGACGAGATCGAGCAGGCCATGTCCGTCATGCAGCGCACCGGCTCGCACTTGGCCCGTGTTGTTGGCGCCGGTGGAGACACCCAGGGCGTCTTGTTCCTTGAAGACGTCATCGAGCAGTTGGTCGGCGAAATCCGCGATGCCACCCAGGCGACAGGCATTCGACGCTTCGGTGGTCAACAAGCCCAGGCATAACCGCCTGAGAGCTTGGAGTGCGGGCGGGCATCGATTTTTCAATCGATGCCCGCCTTGCGCTAAATAGGAATCATTCCCAATTAGGGCTACACTGGGATCTGCCCAGTAATTGTGTTTGATTCTCATTTTGAGTAGATCCGAGGTTTACGTGCGTCGTTACGCCGCCCGCCTGTCCGTAGCCGCTTCCGCAGGACTGGCCGCGCTCCTGCTGTCCTCCTGCGCCGGAACGGCCGGAGCAAACAGTCCTTCGGCTTCCGGGGCCATCGAAGTTGTCACATCCACCAACGTCTACGGCGACATTGTGAAAGCAGTCGGTGGAGACAAGGTGAACGTCAACGCCATCATCACCAAGACCAGCCAGGATCCTCATTCCTATGAGGCCAGCGCCCAGGACAAGCTGGTGATCTCCAAAGCCAAGCTCGTGGTGGAGAACGGCGGGGGCTATGACGAATTCCTGCACAAAATTGCCGATGAAACCAAAATCGGCCATGAGAACATGATCAGCGCCGTCGAAATTTCAGGGCTCGCCCCCGAAGGGGAAAGCCACAGCGAAGAAGCCCACTCCGAGGACGGCCACACGCATAACCACGGCGAGTTCAACGAGCACGTTTGGTACAACCTGGACGCCATGGGCAAGCTCGCCGATGCCGTGGCAAGCAAGCTCGGCAGCCTGGACGCGGACTCGGCCGCGACCTTTACGGGCAACGCAGACGCCTTCAAAGCCAAGCTCACTGAACTGACCGGAAAGCTCGACGCCGTGAAGGCTGCGGACGGGCACGCTCCCGTGGCGATCACGGAGCCTGTGCCGCTGTACCTCCTGGAAGCTGCGGGACTTGAGAACAAGACCCCGGAAGCCTACAGCGCTGCCGTGGAAGAGGGCACGGACGTTCCGCCCGCCGTCATGAAGGAAACCACTGATCTTCTCAGTGCTGGTTCGGTCCGTTTCCTGGCCTATAACGAGCAGACTGCCGGTCCTCAGACCGAAACTGTCAAACGGGCAGCCGAGGCTGCCGGCGTGCCGGTTTTGAATTTCACTGAAACGCTGCCCGAGGGCAAGGACTACGTCCAATGGATGACCGACAATGTGGAATCGGTTTCATCCGCACTGAAGAAGTAGGCGTTTCCGGCTCCGGCAATGCGGTTAAGGGCCCCGCTGGCGTCCTAAGATGTTCAGGATGGCTGCGGGGCCTTTTGCCTGCCGCCACCGCCGCCGGTAGCGCCCCCACCCGGACGCCAGGCAGCGGCCCCCAACAAACTACGTTCACAGCAGCGTATGGATCGAGGACAACCTTTGACACCCGTAGTGAGCCTCCGCGGAGCCAGCCTGCAGTTCGGCAAGAGGACACTCTGGAGGGACCTCGACCTCGACATCAACCCGGGAGAGTTCTTCGCCGTCCTCGGCCCGAACGGGAGCGGCAAGACCAGCTTCCTCAAGGTCCTCCTGGGATTGCAGGAACTGCACTCCGGAACCGTGTCCCTGGGTGGGCATCCGGTGGAACGGGGCAGCAAGCGGATCGGCTACATTCCGCAGCAGAAGTCCTTCGCGCCGGATACACCCTTGCGCGCACGGGACCTGGTGGGCCTGGGCATCGACGGACATCGCTGGGGTATCCGGTTGTCGTCCGGCAAGGTCAACCAGCGCATCGACGAGTTGTTGGAACTGGTAGGAGCGTCGGACTACGCCAAGGTGCCGGTCGGGCAGCTCTCCGGAGGCGAACAGCAACGGCTGAGGGTTGCCCAGGCGCTGGCCACTGAACCGCAGGTCCTGCTCTGCGACGAGCCTCTTCTCTCCCTTGATCTTCACCACCAGCAGGGCGTCAGCTCGTTGATCAACCAGCAATGCCACGAGCGGAACAGCGCCGTGGTCTTCGTGACGCACGAAATCAATCCCGTGATCGACTACGTGGACCGCGTGCTCTATCTGGCCGGTGGCCAGTTCCGGGTCGGAACGCCGCAGGAGGTCATGACTACGGAAGTCTTGTCCGAACTGTACGACAGCCATGTGGAGGTCATCCACACCAACGGGAGGATCGTCGTCGTCGGTCTGCCGGACGCCACCACGCACTTCCATGACGACGCCCACGCAAGTGCAGGGGAGGACCTCTAAGTGGATCTGGACACCATTCTGCAGACCATCTTCAACTTCGAGAACTACGGCGAACTGCTGGTCCTCGTCCAGAACTCGCTCTGGGCCGGTGCCGTACTGGGACTCCTGGGCGGTCTGGTTGGGACGTTCGTGATGAAACGGGATTTGGCCTTCGCCGTCCACGGCATCTCTGAGCTCTCCTTTGCCGGGGCGGCCTTCGCGCTTCTGATCGGAGCCGATATCATCTTCGGTTCCCTGATCGGTTCGGTGGCGGCCGCCGTCCTGCTCGGCTTCATGGGTGTCAGGGCGCGGGACAAGAACTCAATCATCGGCGTCATCATGCCATTTGGCTTGGGCCTGGGAATTCTGTTCCTGGCACTGTATGAAGGCCGGGCTGCCAACAAGTTCGGACTGCTGACCGGACAGATTGTCTCGGTGGATACCGTTCAGCTGCAGGCGTTGGCGGGAACCGCGGTGGTAGTGATGATCGCCTTGCTCGCCATCTGGCGTCCCCTGAGCTTTGCCAGCGTAGACCCGGAAATGGCTGAAGCCCGGGGTGTTCCCGTGCGCGGCCTGGCGATCGGCTTCATGGTGCTGCTGGGCATCAGTGTTGCCCTGTCCATCCAGATAGTCGGTGCGCTGCTTGTCCTCGCGCTGCTGATTACGCCGGCAGCGGCGGCGTTGCGTGTGACCACCTCACCCAAGCTGGTGGTGGTCCTGAGTGTAGCCTTCGCGTTGACGGCCACTGTGGGCGGCATTCTGCTGGCCCTCGGCAGCCGCATCCCCATCAGCCCGTATGTGACGACGTTGTCTTTCCTGATTTACGTGGTGTGCCGGATCATTGGCCGGGTGCGGAGCAACCGCGGCCTGAACGGCCGGGTCACGCGGGACCAGCCGGCCGGGGCTCTCTAGAGTTTTCCTGCGGCCTTTTTGGCGGTGCACTCGGGGCACAGACCAAAGATCTCCACTGTGTGGGCTACTTCGGTGAAGCCGTGTTCAGTAGCCGTGCGTGCTGCCCAGGTCTCGACGGCGGGTGCCTCCACCTCGACGGCCTTGCCGCAGTTCCGGCACAGAAGGTGGTGGTGGTGGCCTGTGACGGCACAACGACGGTAGACGGCCTCACCCTCACCATTTCGGAGGACGTCGATGAGGCCATCATCGGCCAGGGACTGGAGAATGCGGTAGGCGGTAGCCAAGGACACCGAAATGCCCTTGTTCTGCATCAGGCGGTACAGCTCCTGGGTGCTGACGAAGTCATCCAATTCGTCCAACGCTGCACTCACGGCCAAGCGCTGCTTGGTGACGCGCTGCTCCTTGACGCCGCCGGTGACCGGCCCGGCCGGGCCCGTAGTGGCGGAATTGGTGCCGTGTGGCATGAAAAGGCTCATTTCCGTGGGGATGCTGGCAAACTTCGATTTTACCAGCAGCGGCTGCTTGGAAACTCTCAGCGGCCGCCCCTAGGCTGGCCTCATGATGCTCACCAAGTACACCCACGCCTGTGTCCGGTTGGAAAAGGAAGGAAAAGTCCTGGTGATTGATCCCGGGACGTTCTCCGAATCCGCCGAAGCGTTGAACGGAGCTGACGCCGTGCTGGTAACGCACGAGCACAACGACCACCTCGACAGCCCGGAGGTCATCAAAGCTTTGCGGAGCAATCCTGACCTGGTGGTCCATGCGCCGGCCAGGGTAGCTGCCGCACTGCAGGAAGAAAGTGACATCGCCGACCGCGTGCACTCCGTCGACCCCGGTTCATCCTTTGACGTCGCCGGTTTCAGCATCCGGACTTTCGGCGGACAGCACGCCCTCATCCATGCCCAGATCCCGGTGGTGGCAAATATCGGCTACCTTGTGGACGACAACGTGTTCCACCCCGGAGACTCCTTCGTGGTCCCGGACGGGATCGAAGTCAAAACACTGCTGGTCCCCATCCACGCCCCGTGGTCCAAGATCGGCGAGGTTGTGGACTTCGTCATTTCCGTCCGCGCCCCCAAGGCCTTCCCGGTCCACGACGGCCTGCTCAACGAACTCGGGCGTGGCATCGTCGAGGGCCATGTAACGCGGATCGGTGCACGGTACGGCACCAGCTACACGCGGCTCGCGCCCCGGGAGTCGGTAGAGGTCTAGCCGGGCCACACTCCTGTGTCGTGGAACCGGTCCAGCACTTTCTCGTGTGGAGCCGGATCCAGGCCATGGGCCGCGAGCCACCCGGCGTCGTAATAGCTGCCAACATAACGGTCGCCGCCGTCGCACATGAGTGAAACGATGCTGCCTTTGCGTCCTTCGGCCACCATCCGGGCGACCAGCTGCCAGACACCCCACAAGTTGGTGCCTGTGGAAGGGCCCGCGTGAAGCCCGGTCAGTTTGCGGAGGTGGCGCATGGCCGCGACGGATGCGGCGTCGGGCACCTGGATCATGTGGTCGATTACGGCCGGAACAAAACTCGGTTCCGAGCGGGGCCGGCCGATGCCCTCGATGCGGGAAGGCAGACCGAACGCTGCCGCCGCGTTGCCGTCCCGCCACGCAGGGTAGAAGGCCGAGTTTTCCGGGTCCACCACCGCCAGGCGTGTGGGGTAACGGTTGTAGCGAAGGTATCGGCCGATGGTTGCGCTGGTCCCGCCTGTGCCTGCTCCGACGACGATCCATTCGGGCACCGGGTGCTCTTCGAGGGCAAGTTGTTCGAAGATCGATTCTGCGATGTTGTTGTTGCCACGCCAGTCCGTTGCCCGCTCGGCGTAGGTGAACTGGTCCATGTAGTGGCCGCCGGACGTCCGTGCGGTCTCTTCGGCAACGGCGTAGACCTCCGATGCATGGTCCACGAGCAAGCATGAGCCGCCAAAGTCCTCAATGAGGGCGATTTTCTCCGGACTGGTGGTTTTGGTCATCACGGCGATGAAGGGCAGGCCGATCAACCGGGCAAAGTACGCCTCAGAGACGGCCGTGCTGCCGCTGGACGCTTCCACAATGGTGGTGCCCTCGGTAATCCAGCCGTTGACGAGTCCATAGAGGAACAACGACCTCGCCAGGCGGTGCTTCAGGCTGCCCGAGCGGTGCGTGGACTCATCCTTGAGGTACAGCTGCACGCCCCAGTGTTCCGGCAGGGGCACCGAATACAGATGCGTGTCCGCCGAGCGGTTGTTTTCAGCCTCGATGGTGCGGATGGCCTCGCTGGCCCAGGTCCGGTCCTGAATACACGAATTGCTCACCGGATAAGCCTAGGCTGGAAACGTGGTTCCGGCAGCAACGGGGCCATCACCCCCCGGACGAAGGAGAACCCATGGCCACCCTGATGACTGCCACTGAGCTGCACCGGCGCCTTGAATCGGGAGAGCGGACCATACTCCTGGATGTGAGGTGGGTCCTTGGCCGGACAGACGGGCACGCGAACTACCTTGAGGCCCATCTTCCGGCGGCGGTCTTCGTGGACCTCCCGACGGAACTTGCGGACCATGCCGCTCCAGGACGCGGGCGCCATCCTTTGCCCTCGCCGGACCGCTTCCAGGAGACGGCCCGCCGTTGGGGGATCAACGACGGCGACACGGTGGTTGCGTACGACGACAGCGGCAGCATGGCCGCCGCCCGGGCGTGGTGGATGCTCCGCAACGCGGGGGTGGACTCCGTTTACCTCCTCGACGGCGGCCTGTCCGCCTGGCGCTCACACGGTTACGCCCTGGAAGCCGGCGAGGCGCGTCCCGCCGTCGGGAATGTCTCCCTGGGCGATGGCCTAATGCCGTCCATTACTGAGCAGGAAGCGGCGCAGTGGAGCCGCGATGGAGTGTTGTTGGATGCCCGGGCAGGGGAGCGGTACAGAGGCGAGGTGGAGCCCATCGATCCCCGGGCCGGGCACATTCCCGGTGCCTTCAGCGCGCCTACCACGCAGAACGTTTCGGAGGCGGGCACCTTCCTGCCTGCCGAAGAGCTGCGGCGCCGGTTCGAGGCGTTGGGTTTGGACACATCATCCAGGGTTGCTGTGTACTGTGGTTCCGGCGTCACCGCCTCCCACGAGATCGCTGCCCTGGAAATTGCAGGCTTCAGCGCGGCCTTGTTCCCCGGTTCGTTTTCGCAATGGTCGAACAACGGGGCGAATGAGGTAGTGGTCGGAGAGGGTCCTTATGGTGACGCTGCCGACGGCCCAAGTAGCATGAGCCGGTCCGACGGGAGTAGCGTCGAAGCATGAATCCTGGACGTCCTGTTCCCCCGCCCCTCGCGAAGACCATCTCTTTGGACACTGCCGGTTCCGAGCCCTCCACTGGAGTGTTGGCTGCGGCATATGGCGCCACTTCGCCGGTGAGCGGACTCGTGCCCCTGACAGTGGCCCGCCGCGAGCCTGGTGAAGACGACGTGGAGATCGCCATCGAATTCTGCGGCCTGTGCCACTCTGACGTGCACGCAACACGGGGAGAATGGCGGCAGCCCCCGTATCCGCTGGTTCCCGGTCACGAAATTGTTGGCAGCGTGACCAGGGTGGGATCCGCCGTGGAGGACTTCGCGGTCGGAGACCGTGTTGGCGTGGGCTGCATGGTGGACTCGTGCCGGGAATGCGACAGCTGCCTTGAAGGACTGGAGCAGTACTGCGAGCGTGGCAACGTGGGCACCTACGGCGCAGCCGATCCCCGCCACGAAGACGCCGTCACCCAGGGTGGATACTCGACGGCGGTGGTGGTGGACAAGCGCTTCGTGCTCCGAGTGCCCGGGAACCTGGACCCGGCTGCGGCAGCTCCGCTTTTGTGTGCCGGGATTACCACCTACTCGCCCTTGAGGTACTTCGATGTTGAAGAAGGCGACTCCGTTGGAGTGGTGGGGTTGGGCGGCTTGGGCCATATGGCGGTCAAGCTCGCCAAAGCCATGGGCGCCGAAGTCACGGTGTTCACCACCTCCGAGTCGAAGTTTGACGCAGCCCGGGAACTTGGCGCGGACCACGTGGTGCTGTCCAAGGACGCCGACGCGATGGAGGCTGCCAACCGCAGCATCGACGTCATTATTGATACCGTCGCCGCTCCGCACGACCTCAACCCCTACTTCCGTACGCTTCGGCTGGACGGTGCACTCTTCCAACTCGGGCTTCCTGCCGACGACATGCCCCCGGTCAGCCCCGGCCTGCTTATCCGTCGCCGCCTCGCCTACGCCGGTTCCTTGATTGGCGGCATCGAGGAAACGCAGGAAATGCTGGACTTCTGTGCCGAGCACGGAGTGGCCAGCGACATCGAGATTGTTGGCGCCGGGCAGTTGAATGAGGCCTACGACCGCTTGGTGGCCGGCGACGTGAAGTACCGTTTTGTGCTGGATACCGCAACACTTCAGGAACCCTCCGAAAGGGCAGACGCATGAGCACATTGTTTACCAGGATCATCAACGGGGAGATCCCGGGCCGCTTCGTGTGGAAAGACGAGGAAGTGGTGGCTTTCCTGACCATAGCCCCCATTACCCAGGGCCACACCCTGGTGGTTCCGCGTGAGGAAGTGGACTCCTGGACGCATGCCACGCCGGAGCTTCTGGCCAAGGTCATGGATGTCGCCCAGAGCATCGGCAAGGTGCAGGAAGGGCTCTTCGACGCCAAGCGCGTTGGCGTCCTGATGGAGGGTTTTGAGGTGGACCACCTGCATGTCCACGTCTGGCCTGCGTATTCCACAGCAGATTTTGAGATCCACAATGTCGATCACAACCCGGACCCTGCGGTGATGGACGCGACGGCCGTAAAGCTGCGTTCCGCGCTGCGTTCAGCCGGACACGGAGACGCTGTCCCGGAAGACTGACTCCGCGTTGTTCTTAACCCGGCGGTGCTGTACACGCACCGCCGGGTTTTTTGTGCTTCGGGTTACGCCGGGGCCAGTGCCTGGTTGAGGACCGTGCGGATGCGTTTCTCCGAAACGGAATAGGCCGTGCCGAGTTCGACCGCGAAGAGGCTCACCCGCAGCTCCTCGATCATCCAGCGCACCCGGGTTAACTCAGCACCCGCCCGCCGTCCCGGGAGCAGCGCCGACACGGCGTCGTCGTAGTCATCCTCCAGCGCCTGCACGATGCCCATGTTCAGGCTGTCCCGCTGCACGTTGCCTGGAAGTTTCTCCAGCCGCTTCTCAATGGCCTGCAGGTACCGCGGCAGCTGGCTGAGCTGGGCGTAGCCCGTCTGTGCCACAAAACCGGGGAAGACCAATTGCTCCAACTGGCTCTTCATGTCATTGAGGGCGCTGATGAGCGGCAGGCTGGCGTTGGACTTCAGCGCTTTCTGGATGCGCCGCGTACTGGCCAGGATGCGTTCGACGACGGCCGTCACCGTGAAAACGGTGTCGATCAGTTCTGCCCTGACTACTTCGTAGAGAGCATCGAAGGACTCCCTGTTCCATGGCAGTTCCTGGGGCACGAGTTTGTCGATCGCGGCCAATGCGCAGTCCGCAATCAGGGCGCTCACCGAACCGTGGGGGTTCTGGCTGAAGGTGAGCTTTTCGGTGTTGCTCAGGTGTTCGAGCACATAGCGGTCCGGAGAAGGAATCCGCAGGGCCAGCAACCGGATTACGCCGCTTCGCATGGCGGCTTCCTGCTCTGCCTTGCTTTGGAACACCCGCAGGGCCACTGACTTCCCCTCGTCCATCAGGGCGGGGAACCCCGTGACGGCATGCCCCTTCACAGCACGGCTGACCTGGCGATCCACGGTGCCGAAATCCCACTCGGTGATGCCGGTCCGTTCGGCCACCGTTCCTTCGCCAGGTGCCGGGGCTCCGGCTGGTGGCGCGGCTTGGCTGGCAGTTCCCTTGCCACCGGGGGTCAGCAGCGTGGTTGCCGGCGTGGCACCCAGTGATTCGGCGATGGCGCGGCGGGTGGCCGGTGCCAGTTTTTCCTGCAGTTCAGCGAGGTCCTTGCCCTCGTCCAGGACCTTCCCCTTGCTGTCCACCACTTTGAAGCTGACGCGCAAATGCGGAGGTACCGCCTCCCAGTTCCACGAGCCGGGCGGAATGATGTGCCCCCTGAGTCGGCGCAGGACCAACTCCAGGGAGGGCTCCAGCTCGTCGACGGCGGGATCGAAGTCCGCTTCCAACGCCGCGGTGGCTTGCCTGGCCACATCCGGTGCCGGCACGAAGTTTTTCCGTACCTGCTTTGGAAGGGATTTGATGAGCGCCGTGACGAGCTCAACCCGTTGGCCGGGAATCTGCCAGCGGAACGGGGCATCGTCCAGCTGGTTGAGGAAAAGTACCGGAACTTCAGCGGTAACGCCGTCGGAAGGATTGGGAGCGGATCCGGGTGCCACAGGGTGGAACTCGTAGCTCAGGGGAAGCTCGAAGCCCTTGTGAAGCCACGTTTTGGGATACGCGGAGTCATCCAGTGCCTCGGCGTCTTCGCTCATCAACAGCGATTGATCGAAGTCCAGCAAATGGGGATCCGACTGCCGGGCATCCTTCCACCACTTATCGAAGTGCCTCTCGGAGACCACGTCCTTGCCCACGCGTGCGTCATAGAACTCGAAGAGAGTCTGGTCGTCAACCAGGATGTCGCGCCGTCGCATGCGGGTTTCGAGCTCTTCTATTTCCTGCAGGAGTGCCCGGTTGCGATGGAAGAACTTGTGGTGGGTCTTCCATTCGCCTTCCACAAGCGCGTGCCGGATAAACAACTCGCGGGAGAGCTCCGGATCGATGCGTCCGTAATTTACCCGGCGGTTCGGAATGATGGGCACTCCGTAGAGCGTGACCTTTTCGTGGGCCAGTACCGCACCCTGGCGGGAGGACCAGTGCGGCTCGCTGTAAGTTCGCTTCACCAGATCAGGGGCCACCTGCTCGGCCCATAAGGGATCGAACTTGGCAGCAACGCGAGCCCACAACCTGCTGGTCTCCACCAATTCTGCGGCCATGACGAAAGTGGGTGACTTCTTGAACAGCGCCGAACCGGGGAAGATCGCAAAACGGCTTCCGCGTGCCCCGGCATATTCGCGCTTGCGCTCATCGAGCAGGCCAATGTGGCTGAGCAGCCCGGACAACAGGCTGATGTGGATGCCCTCGTAGTTCCCCACGGGGTCGGCTTCGCGTTTGTTATCCAGCGCGATGCCCAGGGGCTTGGCCAGCTGCCGGAGTTGTGTGAAAAGGTCCTGCCATTCGCGCACGCGCAGGTAGTTGATGAACTCGTTGCGGCACAGTTTGCGGAACTGAGTGGAGGACAGCTCGCGCTGCTTCTCCTGGATGTAGTTCCAGAGGTTGAGGAATCCGGTGAAGTCCGAGATATCGTCGCGGAAACGGGCATGCTTTTCCGCGGCGAGCTGCTGCTTGTCCGTTGGCCGTTCACGCGGATCCTGGATGGTCAGCGCGGCGGCGAGGATCATGACTTCGCGGACGCATCCGCGCTTTCCTGCTTCCACGATCATCCGGCCAAGCCGGGGATCGACAGGAAGCTGAGCGAGTTTCTGCCCGACGGCGGTCAGTCCACCGCCGCTTCGGCCGTTGCCGCGGGCGTCGGCGGACTTTGCCGGGCTTAAGGCGCCGAGTTCGCGCAGCAGGGTCACGCCGTCGTTGATGGCCCTGGTCTCCGGGGGTTCCACAAACGGGAAGTTCTCCACGTCCTTGGGTCCGCGGGCAACACCCATGGCAGTCATCTGCAGGATGACAGCGGCGAGGTTGGTCCGGAGGATCTCGGGATCCGTGAACTGCGGACGTGATTCGAAATCCTCTTCGGAATACAAGCGGATCGCGATGCCCTCCGACACGCGGCCGCAACGGCCTGAACGCTGGTTGGCCGATGCCTGGGAGACCCGCTCGATGGGCAGGCGTTGGACCTTGGTGCGGTGCGAATAGCGCGAGATGCGTGCCGTGCCGGTGTCGATCACGTACTTGATACCCGGGACAGTAAGCGAGGTTTCGGCCACGTTGGTGGCCAGAATGATGCGACGTTTGCCCCCGGGATTGAAGACCCGGTGCTGTTCCTGGAGGCTCAACCGGGCAAAGAGGGGAAGGACTTCGGTGCCTGCAAGGCGCCGGTTGCTTTGGATGCGGCCGTTGATGGCCTCGGCGGCGTCGCGGATTTCACGCTCGCCGGAGAAGAAGATGAGAATGTCTCCCGGTGCTTCCTTGGCGAGCTCGTCCACGGCATCGCAGACGGCGTCAAGGGGATCGCGGTCTTCTTCGAGTTCGTCGTCCGAGCTGTCCTCGTCCGCGCCGGCGGGTTGGGACAGCGGACGGTAGCGGATCTCCACCGGGTAGGTGCGGCCGGAGACCTCGATGATGGGTGCAGGCTCTTCATCACTGCCGAAGTGTTTGGCGAAGCGCTGGGGATCAATGGTTGCCGAGGTAATGATGATCTTCAGGTCCGGACGCTGCGGCAGGATGCGCTTGAGGTAACCCAGGATGAAGTCGATGTTGAGGCTTCGCTCGTGGGCCTCGTCAATGATGATGGTGCTGTATTTCCTGAGCAGTTTGTCCCGTTGGATTTCGGCGAGCAGGATGCCGTCAGTCATCAGCTTGATCTTGGTGGAGGCGCTGACCTCGCCGGTGAAACGGACCTGGAAGCCCACTTCCTGGCCGATTTCGACGTCCAGTTCGGAGGCGATGCGTTCGGCCACTGTGCGGGCCGCCAGACGGCGCGGCTGGGTATGGCCGATCAGGCCCTTGTCACCGAGGCCGAGTTCGAGGCACATCTTGGGGATCTGCGTGGTCTTGCCCGAGCCGGTCTCGCCGGCAATGATGGTCACTTGGTTTGCGGCAATGGCCGCCATCAGATCCTCGCGGCGCTCGGAGACGGGCAGCTCTGCGGGGTAGGAAATTTGAAGTGTCATGGCTGCTGCCAGTCTACTGTGGCCGGGGTTCGGCGTCCGCAGCGACAGCTCCGCTGTTTGTTTCAGGCCCGGCGGCGGCACTGAGCCGGTGCGAGAGGTGCCGTGCAAATGACCGGAATTCCTCCGGCTCGAGAATCTCGAAGTCCAGGTCCAGGGCAGCGAGGTAGGCTGCCGGCGCCGCCAGGTTGTCCCATCCGGACCGCAGGATCGTTGCTTCCGCTCCGTCGGCCGTCAGCGTCGCGTACTGGGAACTGACGACGGCGGCGACCTCGGCGAGCGGGGCGCGGAGGCGCATAACGACGTCGAACCTGTAGGGGGAGCGGGTAATGGATTGCTGGACGTAGGCCGCCAGGTCCTCCGCCGGCAATGGACGGGGCGCGTACTTCTTCCGCTCGGTCGGCAGCGAGGCAAACCGGTCGGCCCTGAACGTTCGCCAATCCTCGCGTTCCACGTCCCAGGCAACCAGGTACCAGCGCCGTCCCGTGTCCACCAACCTGTAGGGTTCGACCAGCCGGCGTGAAGCGTCGCCATCGGACTTGACGTAATCAAAGGAGATCTGGCGCCGATCCGATATTGCCGCCGAGACAACGGTCAGTTGTTGGGGATCGACGCTGGCAGCGTTGCTGGGAAGCGTTGTGACGGCGGCCTTGAGCATGGCGAATTTGGGGCGGAGCCGGGAGGGAAGGACCTGCTCCACTTTTGCCAAAGCGCGGACGGACGCTTCGCCGATCCCTGCCACAGGCCCCGCAGCCACGGAGTTGAGGCCCAGTGCCACGGCCAAGGCCTCGTTGTCGTCCAGGAGCAATGGCGGCAATTGGGCGCCGGCCCCCAGTTGGTACCCGCCGGCAATGCCGGGGGAGGCATGTATGGGGTATCCGAGATTACGCAACTTGTCGATGTCCCGACGCACAGTACGTTCAGTGACTCCCATGCGGTGGGCAAGGGCGGGGCCTGTCCATTCCCGGCGGACCTGCAACAGTGACAACAGCTGCAGGAGCCGGGCGGAGGTTTGGATCATGCAAGTGAATCTAGCCCATGCGCCACGGTGCGGCGGCCAGGCATACAGAAGGGCGCCCGCCGGTCAAAGGATCTCTGCAGTAATCCTTGGACTGGCGGGCGCCGATTGTAGATGTCGGGCTGACCTTGCAGTGGGCTGGCATGCCCTAGTAGATGCGTGGATTCCAGTACGGGGCGCTGGGTGCCTCGAAGGCGCTCCAGGGTTCCCTTGACGTGACAGGAGGGTTGTGGCCGCGTCCGTCTTTCAGCAGGGCTGAGATGGTGGCTGCGACGGCGGTGATGAGGACGATGAAGAGGATGATTCCGAAGATTTCCATGTCTCCAGATTGCTCCTGTGCAGGCGCAAGAAACAGTGGCAGAAATGCCCCATTTAGATAATTTTCTGCCACACTGGAAGTATGTTGAAAACAGTCGCAGTGATCGTGGTTCCGGACTTCTCCGTGTTCGAGTTCGGCACGGCTTTCGAGGTTTTCGGGATCGACAGATCGGACCGCGGGGCTGGAGTTCCGGCCTTTGACTTCCGTGTCGTTACCCCGGAGCCGGGGGATGTCCGCATGAAGTCCGGGCTCTCCCTGCACGTCAACCTTGGCCTTGAGGCGGCGGCCGATGCCGACCTCGTGATCATGGCGCCGTTTGGACGGGATAAAGTCGTCCCTGAATCCGTCCTCGAAGCCTTGCGGGCGGCGCATGCCAGGGGAGCGTGGGTGATGTCCATTTGCTCAGGAGCATATGCGCTTGCCCGGGCAGGACTGCTGGACGGGCGGCGTTGTACTACGCACTGGCACTATTCCCAGGACCTGGCCAGCCGGTATCCATCCGTGATCGTGGATGAGAACGTCCTCTATGTACAGGACGGGACCATCATCACCAGTGCAGGCACAGCAGCCGGCATTGACGCTTGCCTGCACCTTGTCCGCGTGGAGCTTGGTGCCAACGTGGCCGCCGCCATCGCCCGCGACATGGTGGTACCGCCGCACCGCGACGGCGGGCAGGCCCAGTTCATCGACCGGCCGATGCCGACGTGCGGATCGGCGCCCATGGAAGCGCTGTTGCGGTGGATGGTGGAACACCTTGACGAGGAACACAGCGTCAACGAACTGGCAGCACGGCTTCACATGTCACCACGCACCTTCGCCCGGCGCTTCCGGGCCGAAACCGGGACCACGCCCGCGGCGTGGCTGAATTCCCAGCGGGTGCTCCGGGCACAGGAACTGTTGGAAACCACAGAGCTGAACATTGACGAAGTCGCCCGCGAAGCCGGATTCGGGCATTCGGTCCTGCTGCGGCACCATTTCGCCAAAGTGCTCGACACGAGTCCGCAGAGCTACCGGCGGGCTTTTCGAGGGCAACTGGCCGAAGCCATCTGACGGCGTCACGTGCTGGCTAGCGGCGCCGGCCGATGGTGCCCCGCGACTCTGAACCTTCGGCTTTGGCACACTCGATCAGTTCCTGCCACGGTCCGGTGACGGCACGGTCCGGCAGGGTGGCGCGGTGCTGTCCGGCCCGGATCGAGTACATGAAGCGGTCCGGTTCATTGACCGCCCGGGCCTGGCCCTTGGCTTCATCCCAGGGGCAGGCCTCGACAATCGGAAGCCATCGCTCCTTCTCATCCGGGGATACGGCTTCCACACTCCAGACACGTGTCATCGCGGCGATTCCTCCACTGCGTTGAACCGTAATTTTCATGACTGGCGGCTTCTCGTTCTACCCCGGCGACGTCAGCCCGTGGACGGTCCGGATGCAGCGCGTCCGGTCCCGCCTCGTGACTAAACCTTGACCTTCACAGTGTCCCACGCCTTCCGGACGGCGTCATGCTCCGGTGATCCGCTGCCGAAGAGTTCCTCGGCCGTTGCCAGCGTCGTCCTGGCGAACTTCCCGAAAGTGCACGTAGCAGGGAGCGCTCCGCTGGTCAGGGTCCCGTACCAAATCTGGCCGGGTGCCTCCCAGGCCTTGCCGCCGAGTTCTGCTGCCACCAGATAGAAGGCCCGGTTTGGAATGCCCGAGTTGATGTGCACGCCTCCGTTGTCCGCACTGGTGCGGACGTAGCTGTCCATCGAGTCCGGCTGCGGGTCCTTGCCCAGGATGTCGTCGTCGTACGCGGTACCGGGAGCCTTCATGGAGCGGAGGGCTGCTCCCTGGACCTGCTCGGTGAACAAACCCTTTCCAATCAACCAACTGGCCTGCTCCACGGACTCCTGTTTGATGTACTGCTCCACCAGGACGCCGAAAACGTCCGACATCGACTCATTGAGCGCGCCGGCCTGGTTGCGGTAGGCCAGGTTGGCTGTGTACTGCGTGACCCCATGGGCCAGTTCGTGTCCGATGACGCTGACGGATTTTGTGAACCTCTGGAAGATTTGTCCGTCCCCGTCTCCGAAAACCATTTGGCTGCCGTTCCAGAAGGCATTGTCGTAGAGCTGTCCGTAATGGACAGTGGCATCCAGCGGCAGTCCGGCATCGTCAATGGAATCCCGCCCAAAAACTTCACCGTACAAACGATGCGTTCCACCAAGTCCGTCATATGCTTCGTCAGCCGCGGCGTCCCCGACGGGGGCAGCGCCTTCCTTGCGAACCAGCTGACCGGGAAGATCCTCAGTCGTGAGGGCATCGAAGATGGTCCGCTTGGGCGGCCCTGGCTTGGCCTGCCGTGCGCTGGGCGGTGCCGCGGGAACCGGAGCGGTCCGGATGGCCTGCAGGCCCTTGATGTGCAGCAGGGATTCCTTGGCTGCACGGGCAACCGCCCGGAGCCGGGGTTCGTTCTGGGCAGCAATCCTGCGAAGCATGTACGGCGGGACGATGGAACACATCACGGCAAACCCCTTTTGCTATCGGAAAGACCAACTGGGATCAGCCTAGGAGCAAGGCCGGACAATTTTGCGGCATGGTCCCGGCAAGCCCGTAAGTGATAGTCGGTAGCCGGCATGCAGAAAACCCCGCCAGCAGGACTGGCGGGGTTTTCGTTTGTGCCCTCGATAGGATTCGAACCTACGGCCTTCTGCTCCGGAGGCAGACGCTCTATCCCCTGAGCTACGAGGGCATCCAGGGTATCCCTCCGTTGCCGGTGGGACGTCCTAGAGCTTAGCAGCCACGGCACCGCAAATGAAAACTGCAACACGGGCCCACATCCGGCCCGTTGTGAGTCCCACCATCAGCGGGAAGCGGCCCGCGTCGCTTCAGTACCCGGCGAAGGAGTCAACATGGACCCGTCGGGCGCCTGCACCGCGTGCCGCGGACCGTAGGGAATCAACGCTGGCGGGTGAGCCGGAGACGAATACTTCCCTGTCGGCGATGTCCGGAACCAGTTCCTTCAGGCGCGCTGCATCGATTCTGGAAGTGCCGGCGTCGCGCATGAACTCCGGGGGAGTGGAACCGTCGGCGAGCCGGGCAATCACGGTAGCTCCTGAGGCTTCCAGCTGTTCCACCCATGCCAGCTCGTCCCGGCTCTTCGCCAGATACAGCACCACGGTGTCGCGGGCGGTGCCGTCGGCCGCCAGTTGCGACAAGAAAGGCGTAATCCCGATACCTGCGGCCATCAACAGGACCGGTTTGCCGGCGTCGTGCGGGAGAAGAAAGTCCCCACCAACGGCAGTGGCGGAAACGGTTTCCCCTGGCCGAAGGGCAAGCAATGCTTTCTTGGCGCTCGACAAAGGCTCGGCGGTACCCACGCCAAAAGTCACTTCAGGCGCACCGGGAGCGCTGGTGATGCTGAAAATCCGACGACGGCCCCTGCCGTCCGAACGTGAATGCGGCAGGTTCAGCTCCATGAACTGGCCTGCGGCAAAACGGACCGGCCGCGCCGGTTCGAAACGGAATTCCGTGCTCCCGGGCGTCAAGACCCGTGATTCCTTGAACGTCAGTTCCACCCCGCCCCGTTGGCCCAGGAAGAAAGCGATGAGATTGCCCAGCAGCAGCGCCAGTTCCGGGGAATTGGCCACGAACCCGAAGTTGTAAGGAACCGCGAAGACAACACCCACGACGGCGGCAAGCGCCAGCTGCTGCCAGCGGCGGGGAGGAAGGGTGAGCGGCTCGGACAGCATGAAGCCCACGAAGAACAGAAGGGGCCGTTGGGCCAGGGTCTGCCACAAAGCCTGCCCGAAGGTCATGCTCCGGTTCAGGAGCTCAAGGGTGATGATCCCGCTTGCCACCACGAGGAACACAGTGGCCATGAGCAGCTTGCGGGTACGGTACAGGACCAGCAGAACGCCCGGCACCAGCAACCACAGCATCGCCGGGGTTGCCGCCCACCACGTAGCAATGTTCAAGCCGGTCAGGCCGGTGATGAATGCGCCAGCGGCGGCCGGATTGAAGATGTGCCTGCCGCGAAAGGCCAAAGCGTACTTGGACACGCTCGCCAATACGCATGCCAGCGCCACACCGGCCATGTCGGTGAGCCCAAAAGCGGGCCAGAACAGGAAGTAGAGGAGCAAAGCCGTGATGAGTGAAGACTCCGTGTGTGGTCTGACACGGAATACGACGGCGAGCAAACGGTTCGATCCATACGTAACGCCCAAGCACAGGAGCAGGTGGACCAGCATCTCCGGCAGGCCGAAGGTCAGCCACCCCAGCATGTTGAGGATCATGCTGTACACCACCAGCACCCCGAGGACCCACAGGATCAAGCGGTACATGGTGAAGCGGCCCAACCAGGTGTCAACGCGGGACTTGGCAGCAATCATGTGAACAGTCTCCCCTCAAAACCCGACGAAAACGCGGCACTGCCCGTCGAAGAGACCCTGAGCCACGAGAACTCGAATTCCTTCTCAAGCGGTGCAGGATCCACCATGAACAATGCCGTGGCCAACCCGTCCGCGACCAGGGCGCTCGCCGCCATGGTCCATGTGGCCACTGTGGTGTGGACCGGCTTTCCGGTGGTGCCGTCCAGGACATGGTGCAGGCCGTCGTCCCATGACCGGCGGTTGGCCGCCGAAGCGCACAGCGCCGCGTTGTCCAACTCGACGGTCCCAATGGCCTGTCGTGGGTTGTAAGGATGTTCCAGCGCGACACTGACGGGATGGGCCCCCGAATGAAGCATGTCGCCGCTGCCATCCACCAGGAAATCATCGATGCCCGCTCCCCGGAGTATCCCTCCCAACAGGTCCACCAGCTGGCCTTTTCCGGCCGCGCCGATGTCCACCACCAAGGGTTCCCTGGCGGTCATCGTCGTGCCTGTCCACTCAAGGACGTCCTCCCAACGGGGTGGTGCCTGGGCTGCTCCCGTCGGGATGAGGGAGTAGCTGGCGTCGTAACCCAGCCTTTCCAGGCTGCTTCCAATAAGAGGGGTCATGGCCCCGTCGCTCAAGCGGTAGGCCGTGGCATACAGTTCCTGAAGCCCGGTGGCGTGGTCCGGCAACGTGATGCTGCCCGGACCGCGGGAGAGGCGGGCCACCAGGGAATCGGCCCTGAAACGCGACCACGTCTTGTCGTACGCTTCGACAGCGGCAAGCAACTCCCCGGTGAGAACGGGAGCCAGCTGATCCGGCGTCGAAATTTCCCACCGTGTGCCGATCCCGTCGAAGCTGAAGTTGCTCCAGCCCGGATGCGGCATGACCGCTACTTGGCCTGTGACTTGATCTGCTCGAGGGCATCATTGAACCCTCCGGACGTGAGGGAAGAACCGGCCACCTTGGACACCTTCAGTTCGTCCACGTCCTTCCCGACAATCTGTGCCGCGATGCCACTGGCAAACTCACCTTGGAATTTCTTGGTGTTGGGGTTGGAGGGGTGGACTGTGATGTTCACCGCTGAGACCTTATCGGCGGCCAGTGTCAGTTCCACGCCCACCGTTTCCTGCCCATTCGGTGACGTGTAGGTTCCATCCGCACTGTAGGTACCGTCCTTGTAGGTGGTAGCTCCGGTGGTAGCGATGGCGGACGAGCCTGTGGGCGAAGGGCTGCCTGTCGAGGCCTGGCCGCCCTCCTGGGTGGCCGGCGCTTGGGTGGCAGGCGCTTGGGTGCTGGGCGCGCATCCAGCGGCTGTTCCCGCGATGGAGAGGCCGGCAATGCCAACATAGATGCTCTTGCGGAGTGGCGTAGTCATGATTCTGCTCGTTTCAACTGGACAAGTTCAACCGGAAGTGTGTCGTCGTGGGGCTCGTGGTCATGGCACTGGCAGGCCCCGGATGAGGGGCGCGGCCGGCGTCCTGTTCTTCACAACGTTGAAATCAGCGTAATGGTTCAGTCTGTGGCGGCTGCCTGCGGTCCCTGTGCGCCGGCTGTGTCCGGATTGTCCACATACGGGCCCACCAATTCCGCGTCTTTGCGGGCCACCGGTAGGCTAGATCCGTGACTCCCGATGAACTCTCTGCTGCCATATCCGCCTGCCTTAAGGTCGCTGTCTCCACTGGCGAAATCGCCCTGACGGAATCTGCTGTGCCCGACGCCGTGCGCGTGGAGCGACCCAAGAACAGGGACCATGGTGATTGGGCCACCAACATCGCCCTGCAGCTGTCCAAGCAGGCCGGGATGAATCCCCGCGAATTTGCAGGCATCCTGAGCAACCATCTCCAGGGCATCCCCGGCGTCGCCGGCGTGGAAATCGCCGGACCGGGCTTCCTGAACATCACTGTGGATGCCGCTACGGCCGGAACCCTTGCCAAGACCATCGTTGAGGCCGGATCCGCCTACGGCACCAACCAGGCGCTCGCGGGCCGCGTGGTCAACATGGAGTTCGTCTCCGCGAACCCCACGGGTCCGCTGCACATTGGCCACACCCGCTGGGCGGCGCTAGGTGACGCCATTGCCCGTGTCCTGCGTGCATCAGGTGCTGACGTCACGGCCGAGTACTACATCAATGACGCCGGTTCGCAGATGAACGTCTTCGCCAACTCCGTGCTTTCCCGCCTTCATGGCAGGGGTGTTCCCGAGGGCGGATACCCGGGCGAGTACATCCGCGAGCTTGGCGACGAGGTCCTGAAGGCACACCCGGACATCCGCGAACTGACGGATGAAGCCGCCCTGCCGGTCATTCGGGCTGCTGCTTACGAGGCCCAGATGGCGGATATCAAAACCACCTTGGCTGACTTCGGCGTGGAGTTTGATGTCTTCTTCTCCGAAAAGGAACTGCACGACGCCGGAGCGATCGAGTCCGCCGTCGCGCGCCTTCGCGAGCAGGGGCATGTCTACGACGACGGAGGCGCCGTCTGGCTGCGCACCACCGACTTTGGTGACGACAAAGACCGCGTCATGATCCGTGCCAATGGCGAACCGACCTACTTCGCCGCCGATGCTGCCTACTACCTGTCCAAAAAGGACCGCGGATTTACCGAAAAGATCTATCTCCTCGGCGCCGACCACCACGGATACATCAACCGGCTGAAGGCGATTGCGGCCTGCGCGGGCGACGACCCCGAGGTCAATATCGAGGTCCTCATTGGACAGCTCGTCTCCGTGAACGGCGCCAAGCTGTCCAAGCGTGCCGGCAACATCATCGAGCTCAAGGACCTCATTTCCTGGCTTGGCAAGGATGCTGTGCGTTACTCCCTGGCACGCTTCCCGGCCGACTCTCCGCTGACCTTGGATCCGGAACTGCTCAAGAAGAACTCCAACGAGAACCCCGTGTTCTATGTGCAGTACGCGCATGCCCGCTCACGTGGCACTGCCCGCAACGCGATCGAGGCCGGCGTGGACCGTTCCGTGTTCGATGCCTCGCTCCTGGACCACGCAACCGAGAACGAACTGCTCTCTTACCTGGGCAGCTACCCGTCGATCGTGGCCAAGGCCGCCGAGCTCCGTGAGCCCCACAGGGTGGCCCGCCACCTCGAGGTCATCGCCGGCGCCTACCACCGCTGGTACGACGCGTGCCGCGTGTCGCCGCAGGGCGACGAGCCTGTCCAGGACGTGAACCGGACACGCTTGTGGTTGAACGACGCCACCAGCCAGGTACTTGCCAACGGACTCGAACTGCTCGGTGTTTCGGCGCCGGAACGGATGTAGCGAAATGACCACAGAATCCAGCAACGCTTCTCCTCTTGCACCGGAATGGTTGGCCCTCCCGGAAGACCTCAACGCCCTTCAGCCGTCCATGTGGGCGGCCGGGGTGGCGAAGAATGACGCCGGTGAAGTCGCCATCGACGGTGTTTCGGTCAAGGAACTCAAGGAACAGTTCGGGACTCCGCTCTTCGTCATGAGCGAGTCGGATTTCCGTTCACGGGCCCGGGCCTTCAAAGACGCTTTCGATGCTGCATTCGCGGACATTTGCGGGGGAGTGGATGTCTACTACGCCGGCAAATCGTTCCTGTGCACGGCAGTAGCCAGCTGGGTGGCAGAGGAAGGCCTTCGACTGGACACCTGCTCCGGCGGTGAGCTCGCCGTTGCTGCCCGCGCCGGGATCGAGGGACGGAATCTCGGCCTGCACGGCAACAACAAGTCGGACGCGGAGATAAACCGCGCGCTGGACATGCACGTTGGCAGGATCGTGGTGGACAGCCTCGACGAGCTGGAACGCGTAGCCAAGATCGCCTCCAGCCGCGGCGAAACCGCCAAAGTCATGCTGCGCCTTACTCCTGGTGTGCATGCCCATACGCATGAATTCATTGCCACGGCCCACGAGGACCAGAAATTCGGCCTCTCCATGGCCGAAGACTCCACTGAGGAAGCCGGCCTGTCCGCTGCCGAGGAAGCGGTGGCAGCTGCGACGTCCTATCCGGGAATTGAGCTCCTGGGCCTGCATTGCCACATCGGCTCGCAAATCTTCGAGCCTGACGGTTTTGCCGTGGCAGGAGAAAAGCTTCTGCGGTTCCTTGCCGCGATGCAGAGCAAGTACTCCATCGTCCTGCCTGAACTTGACCTCGGCGGTGGCTATGGAATCGCTTACACCCCGGTGGACACTCCGCGTCCGCCGGCCGAGATCGCGCAGGCGATGGCGGCCGTCGTGCGTTCCACCTGCGCCGAACTGGGGATAGCCTCGCCCCGCATCTCAATTGAACCGGGACGGGCGATCGTGGGCAGCACCACGTTTACCCTCTACGAAGTAGGCACCCTCAAAACGGTCCGCGTGGATGCTCCCGGCGTTGACGCAGGGCAGGAGAACGTTACGTATCCGCGCCGCTATGTGTCGGTGGACGGTGGAATGAGCGATAACGCCCGTCCGGTGCTGTACGACGCGGATTATTCGGCGATTTTGGCCTCCCGTGATTCCACCGCGGCTCCGCAGCTGTCCCGAGTAGTGGGCAAACATTGCGAGAGCGGCGACATAGTTGTTAGAGATGTATATCTGCCCGCGGACGTGGCAGCCGGTGATTTGCTCGCAGTACCGGGTACCGGCGCCTACTGCTGGGCCCTCTCCAGCAACTACAACTACCTGGCCCGGCCTGGCGTTGTCGCTGTACGCGACGGAGCCGCCAGGTTGATCGTCCGCGGCGAAACCGAAGAAGATCTCTTGAACCGCGACATGGGAGTGGCGAATGTCTGAAGTGCGAACCTTGAAAGTGGCCCTGCTGGGCTGTGGCAACGTTGGGGCCCAGGTCGCGCGGATTCTGATTGACGACGCCGAGGCACTTGCCGCCCGCAGCGGTGCACGCCTGGAACTGTCCGGTATCGCTGTCCGCACCATCGATTCCCCGCGCGACGTCGAACTGCCGCGCGAGTTGTTCACCACTGACGCCGACACTCTGGTCAAGGACGCCGACCTGGTCATCGAACTCATGGGCGGAATCGAGCCTGCCCGTTCGTTGATCCTCACCGCGATCCAGAACGGCGCCTGCGTGGTCACCGGCAACAAGGCCCTGCTTGCACAGGACGGACCCACCCTCTACGAAGAGGCCGATAAAGCCGGAGTGCAGCTGTCCTACGAGGCCGCCGTCGCCGGTGCCATCCCCATTCTTCGTCCCATCCGCGACAGCCTGTCCGGGGACCGGATCACCCGCGTGCTGGGCATCGTCAACGGCACCACCAACTTCATCCTCGACCAGATGGACAGCACCGGTGCGCAGTTCGCTGACGCCCTCGCCGAAGCCCAGCGACTGGGCTACGCCGAAGCGGACCCGACAGCGGACGTTGAAGGGCATGATGCCGCAGCGAAGGCTGCCATCCTTGCGTCGCTTTCGTTCCATACACGCTTCTCCCTGGACGATGTCTACTGCGAAGGCATCACCAAGGTCAGCGCCGAAGACATCGCCTCGGCCAAAGAAGCCGGCTTCGTCATCAAGCTTCTCGCGATCGCCGAGAAGATCGACTCTTCGGACCACGGCAGTGGCATCTCGGTGCGGGTCCACCCCACGCTGCTCCCGCGTGAGCATCCGCTGGCGGCTGTCCGTGGAGCCTTCAACGCAGTGTTCATCGAGGCCGAAAACGCCGGCGAACTGATGTTCTATGGCCAGGGCGCCGGGGGAACACCAACAGCATCCGCTGTGCTCGGCGATCTCGTTTCCGCGGCCCGCCGCCTGGTTCTGGGCGGTCCCGGCCGTACCGAGACCACCACCGGCCACGTTCCGGCGCTCACCATTGACGCCTCCGATACGAGCTACTACATCGGCTTGGATGTCGCTGACCAGGCAGGCGTGCTTGCCCGGATTGCCCATATCTTTGCGGAAAACGGCGTTTCCATCGAAATCATGCGTCAAACGATCCACCGCGACTCTGCCTCGAATGTTGAGTCGGCCGAGCTGAAGATCGTGACGCACCGTGCATCCGAAGCTGCACTCGCAGCAACCGTTGCGGCCGTCAAGGGCCTCGACGTCATCAATTCCGTCACATCCGTACTGCGGGTAGAAGGGGTCTAAGTGGCTCACCAATGGCGCGGAGTAATCCGCGAGTATGCTGATCGTTTGCCCGTAACGGAAGCCACGAAGGTCATCACCCTCGGCGAGGGCGGCACTCCTCTGGTTCACGCGCAAAAACTGTCGGAGCTGACCGGTTCAGAGGTCTACCTCAAAGTCGAAGGCATGAACCCGACGGGTTCCTTCAAGGACCGCGGCATGACCATGGCCATGACGGCCGCTGTCGAGGCCGGCGCCAAAGCCGTAGTTTGCGCCTCCACGGGAAACACCTCCGCATCGGCCGCTGCCTACGCCACGGCCGCGGGTCTGAAGTGTGCGGTGCTTGTTCCTGAGGGCAAGATTTCCATGGGCAAGCTGAGCCAGGCCATCGCCCACGGTGCCACGTTGCTGCAGGTCGATGGCAACTTCGACAACTGCCTCGACATCGCCCGCAAACTCGGTGAGTCCTACCCCGTCTTCCTGGTGAACTCGGTCAATCCCGCCCGCATCCAGGGCCAGAAGACCGGTGCCTTCGAAGTGGTGGATTCTTTGGGTGACGCCCCGGACATCCACGTTCTTCCCGTCGGCAACGCAGGAAACATCAGCGCGTACTGGAAGGGCTACAAGGAGTACGCCGCGCCGTTCGAGACCTCCAACGGGATCCTTCCGGCCGTTTCCACCAAGACTCCCACCATGTGGGGCTTCCAGGCCGCCGGCGCAGCCCCCTTCGTTGCCGGCCACCCCATCACGGAGCCTGACACGATCGCAACTGCCATCCGCATCGGCAACCCCGCTTCGTGGGAGACGGCCGTGGCCGCACGCGACGAATCCGGTGGTCTTATTGAAGCCGTCACCGATGACGAGATCCTGGACGCCCACCGCTGGTTGTCTTCCAAGGAAGGCGTCTTCGTCGAGCCCGGCTCGGCTGCCGGCGTCGCCGGCTTGATCAAGAAGCACGCGGCAGGCCAGGTACCGTCGGGCAAGACCATCGTCATCACTGTCACCGGGCACGGACTCAAAGATCCCCAGTGGGCTCTCCGGACCGAAGACGGCAGTGAAGTCCAGCCGGTCAAGGTGCCGAACGACGTCGTCACCGTTGCAGCAGAACTGGGACTGGAAGAAAACTAAGAGTGGAATCAAAACAGCCCACCGCGACCGATCGGGTAATCGTCGCGGCAGGCCAACGGCTGACCGTCAAGGTCCCTGGTACGAGCGCCAACCTGGGCCCGGGCTACGACAGCCTGGGCCTGGCCCTCTCCATCTACGACACTTTGACGGTGGAGACCCTCACCACCGGAGAGCTTGAGTTCGAGCTCTCCGGTGAGGGCGCCGACACCCTTCCCCGCGATGCCACCCACCTCGTGGTGCGCGCCATCGATCTTGCACTGGAGCGTCTGGGTTTCCAGCACACCGGCTTGCGGATCACCGCGGACAACGTCAACCCCCATGGGCGGGGTATGGGTTCCTCTGCCTCGGCAGTGGTCGCTGCGGTGACGGCTGCGAACGCGTTGGTACCGCAGGAGGCCCAGCGCGACACTCAGTGGATCCTGCAGCTGACAAGCGAGATGGAAGGCCACCCGGACAACGTCGCACCGGCGATTTTCGGCGGACTGGCGCTGTCGTGGCAGGACAGCGAGCAGTACAGCAGTACCCGTGCGGAGGTGGCACCAGCTGTGACTCCGGTAGTGGCTGTACCGGATTACGAGCTGTCCACCGAGACGGCGCGTGGACTGCTCCCGGCATCGGTCGGCCACCACGCAGCTGCGATGAACTCCGGACGCGCCGCATTGCTGATCCACGCCCTCACTGCAGATCCCGGACTGCTGTTGCCGGGTACGGAAGACTACCTTCACCAGAGCTATCGTGCCCAAGCCATGCGGCCCAGCGCCGAACTCATTGCAGCTTTGCGGGCAGCAGGGCACGCAGCCGTTGTTTCCGGCGCCGGACCAACCGTGATGATCCTTGCCAATGGTTCCGACGAAGCCGCAGCAGCGGTCCAATTCATCAATTCGTTTACTGCAGCCAACACACCCGACGTTGGTTGGCGCGTGATGACGCTGGCTGTTGACGTTCAAGGTGCTAGAGTGGAAGTGCACCGCCGGTAAAGCCGCGGGCAGTTCCCTGATTTTGGACTTCGGTGTTTCGCCGTACCTTTCGTCAACTGTGCCAACGTTGGTGGTGTCGTCTCTTTCCGGCCTGCATCAGGTGCCGCAGAACTCTCTGTTTCCTGAATTTCAGGCTGGCTGTCCGGGTAACCGGATCCAGTGAAGGCGATCAGTATCCGGCCCTGTTGGCCACAATCCATCAGGCACGGCCAAAATCACCGGCTGCAGATCTGAACTGCAGCCCAGAACAAATCATCGCGTCCAGCTCTCGCTCTGGACGCCGTCGAGGGGGAAGGATCCTTCGTGACAGAAACCACTGAGCTGGCTTCAGCTGTGGACACAACATCTTCTGCTGCTGAGTCGTCAACGGCAGCAACCAAGAGCAGCGGCCTTGCAGGCCTCAAGCTCGCCCAGCTTCAGGCTCTTGCGAGCCAGCTGGGTATTTCGGGGGGATCCCGCATGCGCAAGGGGGACTTGGTTACGGCCATCTCTGCCCACCGTGCGGGCACCTCCACTACCAAGGCTCCAGCCAAGGCCACGTCGGCCAAGGCTCCCGCCGTGGCCAAGGAAGCCCCGGTTGCAGAAGCCAAGGCCACGGAAAAGAGTGCGCCCGTTGAGGCAGCTGCCGAGGCTCCGGCTCAGGAAGCTCCCCGTGGGCGTGGACGTGGACGCAGCCGCCGCGCCACCAGTGATGGCGTTGTTGCAGCTGCTGAGGCAGCCGCGACCACCACTGCCACCGCCTCCGAGCCTGAAGCAGCACCCGCCGTCGAAACGCCGGCCGCGGCCGAAGCAACCGAGGCGGGCTCCGAACGTCGTCAGCCCCGTACCCGCAACCGTCGCCGCGGCGAAGCTGCCGCAGCTCCGGCGGAAGCAGCGGAAGCGCCGGCAGCCGAGCAGCGCAACGACCGCACGGAACAGCGCGAGCAGCGTAACGACCGCACGGAACAGCGCGAGCAGCGTAACGACCGCACGGAACAGCGCGAGCAGCGCAACGACCGCACGGAACAGCGTGAGCAGCGTGAGCAGGCCGACTCCGGCGACCAGCAGCGCGAACGCCGCGACAACAACCGTGGCCGTCGTGAAGACAACAACGACGGCGACGACACCGGCAACCGCCGCAACCGCCGCAACCGCCGTGACCGAAACGACCAGAACGACCGCAGCGACCGCCGGGGCGGCCAAGACGGCCGTGACGGCAACACCCGCAGCGACCGTTTCCGCGATCGCAACGAACGTCGTCGTGGACGCGCCCAAGGACCGGACGTTGACGACGTCGAGGTTACCGAGGACGACGTCCTGCTTCCCGTGGCAGGCATCCTGGACGTTCTGGAGAACTACGCGTTCATCCGTACGTCCGGCTACCTCCCCGGCGCCAACGACGTCTACGTCTCCCTGGCACAGGTCAAGAAGTACAACCTCCGCAAGGGTGACGCCGTCGTAGGTGCCATCCGTGCACCGCGTGACGGTGAGGACCGCAGCCAGCAGTCGGCCCGACAGAAGTTCAACGCGCTCGTTCGCGTCACATCCGTCAACGGCAAAACCCCTGAGGAACTCAAGGACCGCGTCGAGTTCGCAAAGCTCGTTCCGCTGTACCCGTCAGAGCGCCTGCGCCTGGAAACGGACCCCAAGAAGATCGGTCCGCGTGTCATCGATCTCGTGGCTCCGATCGGCAAGGGCCAGCGTGGCCTGATCGTTTCCCCGCCGAAGGCCGGCAAGACGCTCATCCTGCAGTCCATCGCGAACGCAATCACCACCAACAACCCTGAGGTCCACCTCATGATGGTGCTGGTTGATGAACGTCCCGAAGAAGTTACGGACATGCAGCGCACCGTCAAGGGTGAGGTCATTGCCTCTACCTTCGACCGTCCCGCCGACGACCACACCACCGTTGCCGAGCTCTCCATCGAACGCGCCAAGCGACTCGTGGAGATGGGCATGGACGTGGTGGTTCTCCTGGACTCCATGACCCGTCTGGGCCGTGCCTACAACCTCGCAGCACCGGCCTCCGGCCGTATCCTGTCCGGTGGCGTGGACTCCGCAGCACTGTACCCGCCCAAGCGCTTCTTCGGTGCGGCCCGCAACATCGAGAACGGTGGCTCGCTGACCATCCTGGCAACCGCTCTTGTTGAGACCGGCTCCAAGATGGATGAAGTCATCTTCGAAGAGTTCAAGGGCACCGGCAACATGGAGCTCCGCCTGTCCCGCCAGCTGGCGGACAAGCGCATCTTCCCGGCTGTGGACGTCAACGCGTCCGGCACGCGCCGCGAAGAGAACCTGCTCTCGCCTGAGGAGGTCAAGATCATGTGGAAGCTGCGCCGCGTCCTTTCCGGACTCGAGCAGCAGCAGAGCCTTGAGCTGCTGACCAACAAGATCCGGGAGACCCAGAGCAACGTCGAGTTCCTCATGCAGGTTCAGAAGACGACGCTCGGAGCGAAGTCGGACAACGACAAATAGCTGTGCTCTAACCGCTCAAAATATGCCGGCCCCGCCCCTGCGCCGGGTAGCTTTCGATCTGCGATCGGAAGCTGCCCGGCTCCGGCAGGCCCGAAGCCACTCCCTGGCCGGCGTATTTTGAGCGGTCTTTGTTTAAACGGAATCCTTGACCCGACCCCACGCGAGGTCATATGGCCCATGTGGGCCCCGCCAGATGGGCTGTACGTGACCCCACGATGCAGTTATTAGACTTGTAGAAGTCGAAAGAGGTTTGAAAATGTTTGAGTCCGTACAGGGATTGCTTGATGAGCATGCTGCTATTCAGGCACAGCTGAGCGATCCTGCCGTTTATGCCGATCAGTCTGCTGCCAGGAAGTTGGGGCGGCGCTCCGCGCAGCTCCAAGGCATTGTGGAGGCGTACAACAAGTGGCGCGGGCTCAATGACGACCTGGAAGCGGCCAAGGAAATGGCTGACGAGGATCCGGAGTTCGCCGCAGAGGTTGAACAGTTGGAGGAACAGATCCCTGCCGCGCAGGAGCGTTTGCGCCGTCTGTTGATCCCGCGCGATCCGGACGATGCCCGCAACGTCATCCTCGAAGTGAAGGGTGGGGAAGGCGGTGACGAAGCTGCCTTGTTCGCAGGAGACCTTCTGCGTATGTACATGCGTTACGCCGAGTCCCGTGGCTGGAAGACAGAAATGATTTCAGCTACCGAGTCCGACCTCGGTGGTTACAAGGACGTTGCTGTCGCCATCAAGGGCAACTCGAACGATCCCGCACAGGGCGTTTTCGCCCGCTTGAAGTTCGAGGGCGGCGTGCACCGCGTACAGCGTGTTCCCGTGACCGAATCACAGGGGCGTATTCACACCTCGGCCGCCGGTGTGCTGGTTCTCCCCGAAGTGGACGAGCCCGAAGAACTTGAGATCAACCAGAACGACCTCAAGATCGACGTTTACCGTTCCTCCGGCCCGGGTGGTCAGTCCGTGAACACCACCGACTCTGCCGTCCGCATTACCCACTTGCCCACGGGCATCGTCGTCGCCATGCAGAACGAGAAGTCGCAGCTGCAGAACCGCGAAGCCGGCATGCGCGTCCTCCGCGCCCGACTCCTTGCCCACCAGCAGGAACAGATCGACGCCGCCAACTCCGAGCAGCGCAAATCGCAAATCCGGACCATGGACCGTTCGGAGCGCATCCGCACGTACAATTTCCCGGAAAACCGCATTGCAGACCACCGCACGGGCTACAAGGCCTACAACCTCGACGCCGTCATGAATGGCGATCTTGAGCCCGTCATCCAGTCCGCAATTGAAGCAGACGAGCAGGCACGCCTGGACGCCATCGGCGAATAGCCGAGCCCAAGCGCCTACGACTTCAGCATCCAGGGTCCATTAATGACGTTTTACCAAGGCCAGAGCCTCGCGGACGCAGTTCGCGAGGCTACTGCCGTTTTGTCCGACGCCGGTGTTCCCAGCCCACGCGTGGACGCTGAGTTGCTGGCCGACCACCTGTTGGGTGTAGGGCTTGGCCGGCTCCGTGCCATGCTCCTCGGCGATGCGCCCTCTCCTGATGGCTATGGGGACTTGGTGCTGGAGCGTGCGGCCCGGGTTCCCTTGCAGCACATCACGGGCGTCGCGTATTTCCGTCACCTGGAGTTGCGCGTGGGCCCGGGGGTGTTCATACCCCGACCGGAAACGGAATCGGTGGTTCAACTGGTCATCGACCACGTCTCGGGCATGGCAAACCCGAAGGTGGTGGATCTCGGTACGGGTTCGGGTGCCATTGCAGGCTCGATAGCCCACGAAGTTCCCGGCGCTGAGGTCCACGCGGTGGAATACAGCAGCTTTGCGCACGCCTGGGCGGCCCGGAATCTCGAACCTTTGGGGGTTTCGTTGATCCAGGGCGACCTCCGGGATGCCCTTCCTGAGCACAACGGTACCTTCGACGTCGTCGTCTCCAACCCCCCATACATCCCGTCCGAGGCGATACCCTCGGAACCGGAAGTCGCCCTCCACGATCCTCCCGAAGCCCTGTACGGTGGGGGAGCGGACGGTATGGAGCTTCCGACGGCGGCAGCTGCCTCTGCGGCGCGGCTCCTGAAACCGGGCGGCTACTTCGTGATGGAGCACGCCGAAGTCCAGGCACAATGGATCGCCGGTATGCTGCAACGCGCCGGACGCTGGCAAGAGATCACCACACACTTTGACTTGAACGGCAAAGAACGTGCAACCAGCGCGGTACTGGCAAGCATCGCGCCTGATGAGTGAAAGAATAGCGCTGTGACCACAACCTACAACTGCACTTCCGAGGACCAGCGTGCTGAAGGACTTCAGCACGCCCAGCGCGCCATCAGCGAAAAGAAGTGCATCGTCATGCCCACGGACACCGTCTATGGCATTGCTGCCGACGCTTTTTCTCCTTTGGCTGTAACCATGTTGCTCGCTTCCAAGGGCCGCAGCCGGCAGATGCCCCCTCCCGTGCTGATTCCCCGCGTTAATGCCCTGGACGGGCTGGCAACTGATGTACCTGCTGACGCGCGGGCATTGGCACAGGCTTTCTGGCCCGGCGGGTTGACATTGATCCTGCACGCGCAGCCGTCCCTGGACTGGGACCTTGGCGATACCAAGGGCACCGTAGCCCTTCGCATGCCGGATGACCACCTTGCTTTGGATCTATTGAGCATGACGGGGCCGTTGGCGGTTTCATCCGCCAACCGGACCGGCCAGGAAGCAGCACAGACGGCTTCCGAGGCACGCCTGCAGCTGGCTGAATCCGTTGAGGTATACCTTGAAGGCGGCTTCCGGCCCGTCAAGGGTACCAACGCCGTGCCTTCCACGATTGTTGATGCAACATCCACTCCTTTCCGCGTGGTGCGGCAGGGGGCCATAGAACTTGAACGCCTCCGGGAGATCGTGCCCTCGATCCTTGGCATCGGTGAGACTGTCGCTGCCGCTGAACCGGAAGCCCCCCAGGAACCAACCACCGAGGACGTTGCTGAGGAGCCGGCCCCCGCGGACGAAACCGGCGAGAAACCGCCTGTCGAAGCATCGGAGGAGCCTGCTTCGGTGAAAAACGCCGCTCAGGACGCTGCACCCGCAACAGCGAAGTCCCAGGCTGCAAGCGAAAACCAGCCGGAATGATTCCAGCACGCCAACGCGTCCCCGTCCTCGACGTGGACGCCACTCCGATGCGCGTCCAGGAACTTCTCGATGCCATGGGCAGCCTCCTCGCGGCCGGAACCACAAGTACGGTATTGGGACATAATCTCCACAGCGTCACCTTGGTGCATTCGCACCCTGATGTTCGAGCGGTCTATGAGGAGGGTTCCATCGTCCTCTTGGACGGCGCTCCCGTTGCCATGTTGTGGGGACTCGCGCACAAACGGCAACTGCAGCCGATTGGCGAGGGGACCATGGCTTACAGGCTCGGCTCCATGGACTGGATTCCTGAGTTGGGAAAGATTCCCGGACTTCAGCGGGTCGCCGTCGTCGGGGCCGGCCGCGAGGCGAACAGCAAGGCGGTTGCCCGGCTGGCATCCATCGTCCCAGGTGCGACTGTGGACGGGATGCCCGGTGAAGCATGGGATGAGTCCTTGGAAAGTGCCGTCGTGGAGTGGTTGAAGGGGTTCCGCCCGCAACTTGTATTGCTGGGACTCGGGATGCCGCTTCAGGAAACAGTCCTGCATCGCAGGCTGGGTCAGCTTCCCCCTGCTGTCTACTGCGCAGTCGGGGGTGCCATTGAGCAGGTGGCGGGTGTCCAGAAGCTCGCGCCTCGCTGGCTGGGTCGCTTGGGGCTGGAATGGGCCTGGCGCCTGGTTCTGCACCCCGGGAGGGTTGCCTACCGGGTATTTGTTGAACCGTGGAAGCTGGCTGCCCTGCTGATTCGGCGCCGTATCCAACCATCCAAGACCAGAGGCAAATAAATGACGTCCCAAGCTGTCGTGGTCGCTGTGGTAGTGACCTTCAACCGCCGTGATCTCCTCCAGACCACTTTGGAGGGCATCAGCGCAGGTACCCGGGTACCGGATGCGATCGTCGTCGTCGACAACGCTTCCACCGACGGAACCGCCGAATTCCTCAAGCAGTACCAAGGACCGGTGACAACCGACGTCGTCACATTGAACACCAACGTTGGCGGTGCAGGAGGATTCGTCGTCGGTATGGAACGTGCCGTTCTGGATCACAACGCGGACCACGTGTGGATCATGGATGACGACACGGAACCGCAGCCGGCCGCTCTGCGCGAAGCCCTCGAGGTGTCCGATGCCTACCGGCAGCAGACCGGGGAAGCCCCGGCATTCATAGCAAGCCGCGTTGTGTGGAGCGACGGACGGGACCACCCCATGAACAGAATGCGTCCCCGGATGGGCGCAAGCGACGACGCCCGTAGCGCCGCTGCCCGCATCGGGGCTACGCAGATCCGGAGTGCTTCCTTTGTGTCGGTGCTGATCCGTGCCGAAGAGATCAAACAGCACGGACTTCCGATCGCAGATTACTTCATCTGGAACGACGACCTCGAGTACACGGCCAGGATTTCCCGTCGGGGGATCGCTTTGACCACGAACGCGTCCGTGGCCAACCACCATACGAAAGTCTTCGGCGACGCAGGAGCAGATCCTGGGCCTCGCTTCTACTACGAGGTGCGGAACAAGCTCTGGGTTTACACCCGCTCGAACGCTTTGGCCCCTTGGGAAAAAGTCCTGTTCACGGGGGCTTCGCTCCGCAACTGGACGCGGACCATCGCTGCTTCGTCCAACCGCAGGGTACTGTTGGACGGGCTTTTCAAGGGCCTGCGGCACGCCTTGAGGGCTCCGCGTTCGAACGCGGAGGTACTGGACGGAATCTACTCTCTGCGCGACGTCCAGGAGCCCGCCCGGTAACACCCAAACAGCCAGGTCGCAGCCAAAACAAGCTGCGGCCTTGCGGCTGCGTCACAGGGTGGTCACGGCCATTGGCATTAGTATCGTGACTAGAGTCCACAGAAATCCCGCAACATTCGGCACAGCCGGTGCAGGCATGGCGACGGAGTAGTTCCATTTATCCACTGACAGAATTCCACACCCTGAGCTGCCCTGAGTTGCCCCTCTCTGCAGCGCCCGGGCCGCGTGCCCTGGTCAAGGTGTCCGCAACGTCCAGCGGGCTGCTCCATGGAGTCGCCCCATGATCATGTATCTGCTGATGGCACTCACGGCCGCCGTTGTGGCCTACGCGGGAACATGGGGCGCCCGCGTCGTCGGAAACAAGCTTCGTTTGTACCAGCCCATCCGAAGCCGTGACATGCACTCCGCCTTGATCTCGAAGCTTGGCGGCCTGGGTATTTTCGTGGGTTTTTTCGCCGCACTTGTGGTGGCGTCCAACTCCTTCTTCGTCAAGGACATCTTCAGGCACAACGATGCTCCCTGGGGAATCCTGGCAGGTGCCGTGGTGATTGTGGCGGTGGGGGTCGCCGACGACATCCTGGATATCCGCTGGTGGATCAAACTCCTGGGCCAGGGCGCTGCCGCCTTCATCGTGGCCATTTGGGGCGTTCGGATGTCCGTAGTGCCGTTCATTCCCGAACCCATTTTCCTGGACTCCGAAGTAGTCCAGATAGTCCTTACCGCAGGTTTGATCGTGACCACGATGAATGCCGTCAACTTCATTGACGGGCTGGATGGCCTGGCGGCCGGCGTGGCCATCATCGGGGGAGGAGCGTTCTTCCTCACCGCCTACTGGGTCCACCGGAACAACCCCTCCACCGACAACTCGGACCTCGCAACCCTCCTGATGGCCATCCTGGTGGGCAGTTGCATTGGCTTCCTGCCCCACAACTGGTTCCCGGCGAAGATCTTCATGGGAGACTCCGGGGCGATGCTCATCGGACTCCTCATGGCCTCTGCTGGCGTCGTTGCCACGGGACAAATCGGTTCCGGCCTGTATGACCGCGCGAACGGCATCCCCACGATCGTTCCTATCCTGCTGCCGTTTGCCGTCCTATCCCTTCCCCTCCTGGATCTGGGCATGGCAGTTGTCCGGAGAACAGCGCGGGGGCAGTCTCCGTGGTCGGCTGACCGCGGGCACCTTCACCACAAGCTGGTGGACCTGGGCTACTCGCACCGCACCGCCGTCGTGATGTTGTACGTGTGGACCTGCATCCTGGCCTTCGGTGGCGTCGCCTTTGCCGTGTTCCCCTGGCAAATGGTGCTGATCATCGTCATCGCCGCCGCGCTGGTCATGGCTGTCGTGACGGCGTGGCCTTACATTCGCCGGACCAAGAACGACTCCGCTCTCTAAGTTTCAAGTTGCCGAGCTGGACTTTGGACGGGGCTGATCCTGACGGAACCCTCACCGCGCACCCCATTTCACCAACAGGGTCTGCAGCGTTCCCATTGTTTGACAACTTGTGACAAGCCTGTAACCATGGTGCAGTCAAGTCCATTGCAAATGATGTAAAAGTGATGTCAAGCGATGGGCATTCGGTGATCCTGCAACTCGGGATCGATATTTGGGGGAGTCAAAAGTATGGGACGATTTGCAAAGATTGCCGCTGTCGGGGCACTGGCCTTGGGTTCGGTGGCGTTGGCGCCTATGTCTGCTCAGGCCTCAGCCGGAACTGGAAGTGCCGTGGAAGCTCAGGCATCAACTACGGCTACGGCGTGTGGCTTTCTAGGCACCAGCTACTGGATCGCGGGTCAGACGTCGGCTTACAACCACTGCGGTTCGGGCAAGGTGCTTGTCCGGCTCGACTACAATGTTGGCAGCGACACGAGGTGCCTCAACCCGGGTGTGACCGACGGAATTACTAGTCCGTTGTGGAATCCGATCATTAATATTTATGCCATTGGATCCTGCTAGCCAGCAGGAGTCGATCAGGGTTGGAAGTACAAGAGGACCCGGTTTCAGCGCTAGCTGGAACCGGGTTCTTTTGCGTGATTTGAAGAGGTGGGAATCCCACACTCCGCGAGGGTAGGGCGTCCGCGCATTGAGTGCATGGCTGCGAAGACTGGCCTCTGTGAACATCTGGCGTGCGATGCGCGAGTCAGTCTCTTCGGCATCAGTTGGCTTGGCGTGTCAGCGGTGACCATTAGGTGGAAAACTGCTGGCATGGCCTGCACCTGTTCTATCTCGTGTAGAATTCAGGTGCAGTGCATTGCTGCACACTTCCCCTTTTACAGATGACGATAGGGATCTCCATGGCTTCAAACGCCGAGCCCGGGCCTGAGCCGGGCAATGGTCCTCTTGAAGCTTCCGGTGCCACGCCCTCGCTTTGGCTGCATCTTCTTAAGCTCAGCACCATTGTGGGATCGGCAGGTCTGCTCGTTGCTGCTGCCTTGGCCGCCCTCATGGACGGCCCAGCGGGTGCTCTGTCGGAGGTTCTTGGTGGACTGCTGGTGATGGTGTTCTTCGGCATCAGTCTGTTGGTGGGCCACTACGTAGGACGAAATAATCCCTCCGGGGCCATTGGCTTGTTCGTTGCTACATACTTCGTAAAGGTCGTCGGTTTCGCCGTAATACTTTTCGCGATCGGCAGACCTGAGTGGCTGCACTCGCGGTGGTTCGTGATCGGTGCCATTGTGACCGTGGTTATGTGGCAGGCTGCTGAGCTCTATGGCTTCAGCAAGGCGCGCCTTCAAACCTTCAACGACCCCAACTCCAGTGAAAGAACCGGCGATGTCTGAGCCAAAGCGATCCGGCCAAAGGGCCGGTCAAGAAGTGGGTAGCGGTGGTGCGGGCTACAACGATGGTATGGCCGTATTCAGCTATATAACTGGCGGAATCATCGTCTGGAGTTTGATAGGGTGGGGTCTGGATAATCTGTGGGGTACCCGCTGGATTGTGCTCGCAGGCGCTCTGCTTGGAGCTCTCGGAGGATTTTACTTGTCCTACATGCATGGCCTCACCGGCAGCAAAAAACGAACTGGTGGCGACCGTGCTGCCAGCGGCCCGTCCAAAGACGGTCCCAGCAATGCCAAATAATTTCACAAGGGAACCAGCAGGCCATGCTTCTGCAGGAACCCACCAAACGCCCAATGATGGACACTGCAGAGAGGAAACGCGTTGATCGCGCTTGCGCTCCCGGCCAAAGACTCAGGAGAGTTTGCCCCTCCTGGTATTAACGAAATGCATTTGCCGGCAATCCTGCCGTGGGGTGCGGCAGAAGGATTCTCGAAGCAGATGCTGCTGGTGATCCTTTCGGTCGTCATCATTGCTACCTTCTTTGTGATAGCTGCACGTAAGCAGCAGCTGGTTCCTGGCAAGCTGCAGTTCGCAGGCGAGATGGCCTACGGCTTCGTGAGGAACAGCATCGCCAAGGACATCATCGGTGGCAGGGACTTCATGAAGTACGTCCCGCTGCTGTTCAGTTTGTTCTTCTTCATCCTGGTGAACAACATTTACGGAGCAATTCCGTACATTCAGCTTCCTACCTTCTCTCACGTAGGCGGTACCTATGTGATGGCAGCCATCGTCTACATCACGTGGATTGCCATTGGCATCAAGAAGAACGGTCTGCGCTACTTCAAGTTGGCCACGGTTCCTTCTGGAGTTCCGGCATACATCCTGCCGCTGATCATTCCGATCGAGATCATCTCCAACTTCCTCGTCCGCCCCGTTACGCACAGCCTTCGTCTGTTCGCAACCATGCTGGCAGGACACCTGATCGTCATGATCGCTGGCGCGGGTATCGAATTCCTGATCTCCCAGGAGAACATCCTGCTCCAGGGCACATCGGTGTTGATCCTTGTCGGCGCGATTGCCATGTACATGCTGGAGGCGCTGATTATGGTGCTGCAGGCATACGTTTTTACGCTGTTGACGGCTATCTACATTGAAGGCGCGCTTCACGCCGATAGCCACTAGGCACCCTCAACTTCCCCCGCAGCGGGGATGAAGCAACCCAAACAACCTGCCACAGAGCTGGCATCTTGAAAGGAAGAAAAATGGAAGGCACTCTCAACCTCGTAGGTTACGGTCTGTCCGCAATCGGCGGTGGTATCGGTGTTGGCCTCGTGTTCGCCGCATACATCAACGGTGTTGCACGCCAGCCGGAAGCTCAGCGCGTCCTGCAGCCCATCGCGTTCTTGGGCCTCGCCCTGACTGAAGCCCTCGCCATTCTCGGCCTGGTCTTCGCGCTCGTTCTCTAGCCAGACTTCATAACGAGCGAACATCCAGAACCGAGTAGAAAACGACGGGTGAAATATGAATCAGCTGATCATCTCAGCCGCCACAGAGGGCGAAGAGGTCAGCCCCCTCACTCCCAACCTTTGGGAAATGGGCGTTGTCCTAATCAGCTTTGCCGTTCTCATGTTCATCGTGGTCAAGTTTGTTGTCCCGATGTTCGAGAAGACGTTCGCAGAGCGGGCGGAAGCCATCGAAGGCGGTATCGCCAAGGCTGAGAAGGCCCAGGCTGAGGCATCTGCTGCACTTGAAGAATACAAGCAGCAGCTCACCGACGCCCGGGCCGAGGCCAACCGCATCCGCGAAGAAGCACGCGCCGAAGGCGCCCAGATCCTCGCGGACCTGAAGGCCAAGGCTGCAGCGGAGTCTGCACGCATCACCGAGCAGGCACACGCCGCCATCGAATCGGAGCGCCAGGCAGCTGTTGTCTCGCTTCGTTCCGAGGTCGGCACCCTGGCCACCACCCTGGCCGGCCGCATCGTTGGTGAAGCACTCACCGACGACGAGCGCGCCGCCCGCGTCGTGGACCGCTTCCTGGCAGATCTGGAGACCCAGAGCGCAGGTGCAGCTAAATAATGGCAGGTATATCGAGCGAATCGCTGACCACAGCGCTGGCGCAGTTGGAAGCCAAGCTTCCCTTCGCTTCGCTGCAGTTGGCTAAGGACCTCTTCGGAATCCTGGGAACGGTGGACAGCTCGGCTGGCTTGCGCCGCGCCCTGACTGACCCGTCCCGTTCAGGAGACGAAAAGTCGGCGCTGGTCAAGCAGCTGGTTGGCGGAAAAGTCTCCGCTGATGCTGCTGAGATTGCAGGTGGATTGGCCGGCTCACGCTGGGCATCGGCCCGCGATATCGGCGATGCACTCGAGACGCTTGCCGCCACGGTGGTCATTGCCGTAGCTGAAAACAAGTCGGCCGTTTCTGCCTCCGGTATCACGGGGCTGGAAGAGCTGGAAAACGATCTGTTTGCCTTCAACCAGGCCGTCGCCTCCAGCCACGAAGTACAACGTGCTCTGTCTGAGCCGCAGGCATCGCCCGCGGCGAAGATTGCATTGGCCGAGAAGCTTGTTCCTGGCAGCAGCGAGGAAGCCAAGGTTCTCATCAGCCAGGCAGTTACGCAGCCGCGCGGTGTCAAGCCGAGCAAGCTCGTCGAGTCATTCGCCAAGCTTGCAGCCAAGCGTCAGCAGCGCTGGATTGCAACTGTCAGCGTTACCCGTCCGTTGACGGAAACGCAGGCCAGCCGTCTGCAGACCGGACTTGACGCCCTGTACAGCCGCGAACTGAAGGTCAACGTAAATGTTGACCCCGCACTGATCGGTGGAATCCGTGTCCAGGTAGGTGACGAAGTGCTCGACGCTTCGGTAGTTGCCCGCCTCAGCGAACTCCGCCGTCAGCTCGCTGGCTAGCGAAGACAAAGCACAACTTAACTGATATAAAACCCGGTCATCGTGAGCAACGATGATCACGAAAACAGGAGAGCAGGGACTGCAGATGGCCGAATTGACCATCAACGCCGACGACGTCCGTAATGCGTTGAACGAGTTCGCGGCGTCCTACGAACCCGGTAACGCAGAGCGCGTAGAGGTTGGTCGTGTGACCACCGCAAGTGACGGCATCGCCCGTGTTGAGGGTCTTCCCTCGGTCATGGCGAACGAGCTGCTTCGCTTCGAAGATGGCACGCTGGGCCTGGCCCAGAACCTTGACGTCCGCGAGATCGGTGTCATTATCCTCGGTGACTTCACCGGTATTGAAGAAGGCCAGGAAGTTCACCGCACCGGTGAAATCCTGTCCGTTCCGGTTGGCGATGCCTTCCTGGGTCGCGTTGTCGACCCCTTGGGCCAGCCGATCGACGACCTCGGCGAGATCAAGGCCGAGGCCACCCGTGCACTGGAACTCCAGGCTCCGGGCGTCACCGAACGCAAGTCGGTTCACGAACCGATGCAGACCGGCCTCAAGGCTATCGACGCCATGATCCCGATCGGCCGTGGCCAGCGTCAGCTGATCATCGGTGACCGCCAGACCGGTAAGACGGCCATCGCCGTCGACACCATCATCAACCAGAAGGCCAACTGGGCTTCCGGAGATGTCACCAAGCAGGTTCGCTGTGTCTACGTCGGTGTTGGCCAGAAGGCTTCCACCATCGCAGCCGTCCGCCAGACCCTCGAGGACCACGGCGCGCTGGAGTACACCACCATCGTGGCGTCCCCGGCGTCCGACCCTGCTGGCTTCAAGTACCTGGCGCCGTATGCAGGTTCGGCCATCGGCCAGCACTGGATGTACGGCGGCAAGCACGTTCTGGTGATCTTCGATGACCTGTCCAAGCAGGCCGAAGCCTACCGCGCCGTGTCCCTTCTGCTGCGTCGTCCGCCGGGACGCGAAGCATACCCGGGTGACGTTTTCTACTTGCACTCCCGTCTGCTGGAGCGTTGTGCCAAGCTCTCCGACGAGCTCGGTGCAGGTTCGATGACCGGTCTTCCGATCGTCGAGACCAAGGCAAACGACGTCTCCGCTTACATCCCGACCAACGTGATCTCCATTACCGATGGTCAGATCTTCCTCCAGTCGGACCTCTTCAACGCCAACCAGCGCCCCGCTGTTGACGTTGGTGTGTCCGTCTCCCGCGTTGGTGGCGCTGCACAGGTCAAGTCCATGAAGAAGGTCTCCGGTACCTTGAAGCTGGACCTGGCCCAGTACCGCGACATGCAGGCATTCGCCATGTTCGCCTCGGACCTGGATGCTGCTTCCCGTCAGCAGCTGACCCGTGGTGCACGCCTCATGGAACTGCTGAAGCAGGGCCAGTACTCGCCGTTCCCTGTCGAGAATCAGGTTGTTTCCATCTGGGCCGGCACCAACGGCTACTTGGACGACGTTCCGGTTGAGGACATCAGCCGCTTCGAGTCCGAGTTCCTGGAGCACCTCACGCACAAGTCCTCCATCCTGACCACGCTGGCACAGACCAACGTCCTGGATGACGACACCGCTGCAGCTTTGAAGGAAGCCATTGTGTCCTTCAAGAAGGGCTTCTTCGGCGAAGGCGACAACCACTTGGTTGGCGCTGGCCACGAAGAGCACGCAGCGATCTCCGGCGGCGACGTCGACCAGGAAAAGATCGTCAAGCAGAAGCGCTAGTTTCGATAACCTGCTCTGCCGGGGTCCGCAAGGGCCCCGGCAGGGCAGCACATCGGGAACTTAGGAAAGGATAAGTATGGGAGCCCAGATTCGGGTCTACCGTCAGAAGATCAGCTCGACGACGTCGATGCGCAAGATCTTCAAGGCGATGGAACTGATCGCTACCTCGCGCATCGGTAAGGCCCGCGCCCGCGTAGCAGCTTCACTGCCTTACGCGAACGCGATTACCCGCGCCGTTTCTGCTGTCGCAACTCAGAGCGAAATCGACCACCCGCTGACCACCGAACCGGAGCAGATCCGCCGCGCCGCAGTCCTGATCGTTACATCGGACCGTGGCCTTGCAGGATCCTACTCGGCGAGCGTGCTCAAGCAGGCTGAAGGTCTCTTCGAGCTTCTTCACGCAGAAGGCAAGGAAGTCAAGGCGTACCTGGTTGGCCGCAAGGCTCAGGCGTACTTCGATTTCCGCAATCGGTCCTACGCCCGCGTATGGACCGGTGGCACGGACGCACCGGAATTCGAAACCGCGCAGGAAGTCGGAGCTGCACTTCTCGAAGACTTCTCCACTGATTTCGAAGAGGGTGGCGTGGATGAAATCCACGTTGTCTACACCCGCTTCAAGTCCATGGTGACGCAGGAACCGACGGTTATCCGTCTGCTTCCGCTGGAGGTCGTCGAAGAAGAAGCAACCTCGGAGTCCGAGCTGTTGCCGTTGTACGAGTTTGAACCGGAAACAGAGCAGGTGCTTGACGCACTGCTTCCGCGTTACATCGAGTCCCGCATCTTCGCAGCCATGCTGCAGGCAGCAGCTTCCGAGCTCGCAGCCCGCCAGCGTGCAATGAAGTCGGCCGGTGACAACGCGACGGATCTGATCAAGAAGTACACGCGCCTTCGCAACACGGCCCGCCAGGCCGAGATTACGCAGGAGCTTTCCGAAATCGTGGCCGGCGCCGACGCTCTCGCGTCCTAGCCTGCAACGGATTCGGCTCGAAGCCGCACCTGCAACAAACAGATAAACTTAACCCACGCCATCTACTGAGTGAAGTGAGAGAGATGACTGCCACTGCTACCGAACACGTAGCAACGGCCGGTGCCACCGGCCGCATTGCCCGTGTTATTGGTCCGGTTGTCGACGTCGAATTCCCGGCTGACGCAATCCCCTCGATTTACAACGCTCTGACCACCGAGATTACTCTCAACGGTCAGACCAAGACCATCACGTTCGAGACCTCCCAGCACCTGGGTGACAACCTCGTCCGCGCCATCTCCCTGCAGGCTACTGACGGACTCGTCCGCGGCACCACCGTCCAGGACTCCGGCGCTCCGATCTCCGTGCCCGTTGGCGACGGCGTCAAGGGCCACATCTTCAACGTACTCGGCAAGCCGCTGGACGTTGAAGAGTCCGAGATCAAGGCCGACGCTTACTGGCCGATCCACCGCAAGGCTCCGAGCTTTGCTTCCCTCGAGGGCTCCACGGAGATGCTCGAGACCGGCATCAAGGTCATCGACCTTCTCACCCCGTACATCAAGGGTGGAAAGATCGGCCTCTTCGGCGGCGCCGGCGTGGGCAAGACCGTTCTGATCCAGGAAATGATCACCCGTGTTGCCCGCAACTTCGGTGGTACTTCCGTATTCGCCGGTGTCGGCGAGCGTACCCGTGAAGGTAACGACCTCTGGGTTGAAATGGAAGAGGCCGGCGTCCTCAAGGACACCGCCCTTGTCTTCGGCCAGATGGATGAGCCGCCGGGAACGCGTCTGCGCGTGGCCCTGTCCGCGCTCACAATGGCGGAATACTTCCGCGATGTCCAGAACCAGGACGTGCTGCTCTTCATCGACAACATCTTCCGCTTCACGCAGGCAGGTTCGGAAGTTTCCACGCTGCTCGGCCGTATGCCGTCCGCCGTGGGCTACCAGCCGAACCTTGCTGATGAGATGGGTCTGCTCCAGGAGCGCATCACCTCCACCAAGGGTCACTCCATCACGTCGATGCAGGCCATCTACGTGCCGGCTGATGACTACACCGACCCGGCTCCGGCCACGACCTTCGCACACCTCGACGCGACCACGGAACTTTCCCGTGAAATCGCCTCCCGTGGTCTGTACCCGGCCGTTGACCCGCTGACGTCGACCTCCCGTATCCTGGATCCCCAGTACATCGGCAAGGACCACTACAACACGGCTGTCCGTGTTAAGCAGATCCTGCAGAAGAACAAGGAACTCCAGGACATCATCGCCATCCTCGGTGTTGACGAACTGTCGGAAGAGGACAAGATCGTCGTGTCGCGTGCACGCCGTATCCAGCAGTTCCTTTCCCAGAACACCTACACCGCCAAGCAGTTCACCGGCGTCGAAGGCTCCACCGTGTCCATCAAGGACACCGTCGAAGGCTTCACGGCCATCTGCGACGGCGAGCTGGACCACATCGCAGAGCAGGCGTTCTTCAACGTCGGCGGCCTGGATGACGTCGAGCGCAACTGGGCCAAGATCCAGGAACAGACCAAGTAGTATGGCTGAGCTCGAGGTTGAGATTGTCGCGGCGGACCACTTCGTGTGGTCCGGAGCGGCCAAGATGGTGAAGGCCCGCACCAGCGATGGTGAAATCGGAATCCTGCCGGGCCACTCGCCCCTTTTGGCCATCATGGCCGAGGGCGAGCTGGCAATCCAGCCGGTTTCCGGTGACCGGATCGCTGTAGTTGTTGACGGTGGGTTCTTCTCCGTGGACAACGATCGCGTGGTCATTGTTGCTGACAACGCCAAACTGGGCGAAGCGGCTACAGCGGGGATCCGATAGCACGACCTTGATGGACGATTCCCTCATTCCGTTCATCGCCTTGGCAACAGCGTTCACGTTGCTGATCATTTCACTGTGCCTTTTGGGGGTGCGCCGCTTCAATCTGCGGCGCGCCCTCGGCACGATCGACGCCTCCATTTGCACGGCTGGAAACAGCTGGCAGATGGGGGTTTGTCGTTATCAGGACAATGATCTTGAGTGGTTCCGCCTGATGTCGCTGAGTGTGGTGCCCAAACATAAGTTCAAACGCAGTTCACTGGAGCTCCTCGGGCGCCGCCAACCGACTGAGGACGAGCTCGTCAAAGTCCAGCCCGGGGTCGTAGTGGTTGAACTGCAGTACGAAGGCAAGAAGTTCATGCTTGCGATGAACTTTGATGCCTATGCCGGGCTGTCCTCCTGGCTGGAGGCCGGGCCGGTTATCGGCGTCGGAACCTGGCGTTAGGCGTTATGGACTTCCTGTTGGACGTCAGCCTCGTCAGTGGCCCGTTTCTGTGGTTCAGCATCGTTTGCGGCGTGGCAGGGGCAGCCTACCTGCTGTGGCGGCGGAAGCGGTCCTGGTTTTTACTTGTTCCCGCCTCCCTGTTGGCTTCCATCGGCCTGGTGACTTTGGTCCACTGGATCCTCGTGGACGTGCTGGCCGCGTTTTCAGAGAACCTCCCGTTCGAGACGGTGGCCTGGTCCGTCCCGGCAGTTGCGGCCGTCCTGCTCTGTGCCGCACGTTTTCCGCGTAATTCCTGGAAGGGTCGCGGGTTCAGTACCCTGGCTATGCTTGGGGTCATCTTGCTCAGCGCTGTCCAAGTTAATCTGTATTTCGGGTTGAACAATACGGTGGCCGACCTCCTGGGCACCGCTGTTGCACGCATCCAACCGCTGGAGCAGAGCCTCAAGCGTTCTCCCGGTTCCACTCCCGGTCCCTTGGCTTCGGCATGGAAGGCACCTGAGTCCATGCCGTCCAACGGCATTCTGCGTAAGGCCGCGATTCCCGGATCTGTGTCGGGCTTCAGTGCCCGCGAAGCGTATATCTACTTTCCGCCGGCATATCAGACCACCCCTCGGCCTGTCCTTCCCGTGCTGGTCCTTTTTTCCGGTCAACCCGGTGGCCCTGCGGACTGGTTGACGGGCGGTCAGCTGCGGGCACAAATGGACCGGTTCGCTGAAGCCCATCAGGGCATTTCACCGGTAACCGTGGTGGTGGATCCCAACGGGTCCGGCAGCGCCAACACCATGTGCATGGACAGCCGGATAGCCCCTGCAGACACATACCTTTCGAAGGACGTTCCAGCCTGGATTTCCGAGAACCTTGACGTTTCCACGGACCACAAGCAGTGGGCTGTGGGCGGATTCTCCTTCGGCGGGACGTGTGCGCTGCAAATGGGCACGGCACACCCGGACATTTTTCCATCGGTACTGGCTTTCTCGGCGGAGCGTGAGCCTGCCCTCGCCAAGGACCGCAACAAGACCATTGCGGACTCGTTCGACGGCGACGTCGCGGCTTTTGAATCCCGGACGCCTTTGGCGTTGATGGGGGAGCGCACCTTTGCCGGCAGCGGTGTGTACTTCGCCGCCGGCGCAACGGACAACGAGTTCACCAATTACATGCACGAACTGGCCCAAAGTGCCGCAAGCGCCGGTTTCCAAACCGAAGAGCACACCATCCGGAACGCTGGTCATTCCTGGGACGCCGTAGTGCGCGGAATGCCGGGTGGCCTGGACTTCCTCGCCACGCGTTGGGGGCTGCGCAAGTGAGCCTTGCTGTCAGAGGGGTCATCTTGCCTGCATTGCGGCAGGCCGCGCAGCACGTCCGGCGCACCCCTTTCACCGTCGGCGTCCTGGCGCTGTTTGTGGCGCTATCCATCATCTCCGGCAGCTTCGTCACGGGGCCTCCGGACACCTGGCTGCGGGTGGCAGGCGTCAGCCTGGCTGGTCTCAAATCGGGTGAGTGGTGGTCGATTTGGACCTCGCTCTTCTTCACGACCAACCCCTTGGCTTACGTCACTGCTGTCCTGATGATCGTCTTCCTTCTAGGGCTTGCCGAACGGCGCTTCGGCTCGTTCAAGACCGCGGCTGTATTTTTCGGCAGCCAGTTTGCCAGTGTGTCGGCATTTCTGTTGGTCACGCAGGTCGCGCAAGCCTTCGACGACGATTGGCTGGCCCGGATGGCCGAAACCCGGCTGATCGGACCCTATGCAGCAGTCCTGTCCACGTGTTTGGCGGCCAGCGCGCTCCTTCCCATGCTGTGGCAACGACGCCTGCGGACAGTGGTGCTGTCAATTTCCTTGCTCCTTGTGTTGTACGTGGGCCACGCGGAAACGGTGGTGGGCTTCCTCGGAGCCTTGATCGGTTTGGCGGCGGGCTGGTGGACCCAAAGCAGCCAGGGGCATCTCCACCTGCACAGGTCCACAGGCAGGGAAGTCCGGAACCTGCTGTCTCTGACGATGGCAATTTTTGCGGTGGGTCCTATCGTGACCGCGGCTGCGAAAAGCCCTTCGGGTCCGTTGGCCTTGCTCCGGGATGTCATCCTCAATCCGATACCTACACTGGGCCAGCTTGAGAGCAACTGCGGGGGCAGCATCGATGTCTCCTGTTTGGAGCTGGGACGCCAAGGCTACACAGGTCCCTTCGGACTGGCGTTGGCCGTGGTGCCTGTGGTGCTCCTGCTGATCTGCGCTGACGGGATGAGGCGCGGACGCCGTCTCGCGCTGGGCATCGCGGTAGGCGTGCAGGTGCTCGTGGTTGTGCTTTCGGCCATCTACCTGGGACTTTTTGCCACCATCCCAAGGCCACAGGGCCGTCCGCATTCAGGGATGATGAGCTCGGCCGTAGTGCACCTCATCCCGCTGGTGCTGGTGCCCCTGATTCTCGCTGTGCTGTTGTTCGCCTATCGGGGACACTTCCGTGTTGTCTCCGCGCACCGTCTCCGGCGCAGGGTGTTCTGGTCTGTTGGCCTGACCGGCGCCGGGCTTGGTCTCGCCTATTGCATCGTGTGGTTTTCCTCCGGGGGCATGTCACGGGACGGTGGCCTCCTCGGCTTGGCTTCGGAGCTTGCCAGGCAATATCTTCCTGTTCCGCTTCCGGGGGCTTACCGGAAGGTCTTCGCCGAGCGTGACGTGCTGGAAGTGTTCCTGTTCTCCTATTCCGGCACTGTCTTCTGGCTGGTCGCGCTGGTTGGGGTATGGGTCCTTTTCATCCGAGGGAACCATACGGGAGGCCGTGACCACGAGGCGCGTTGGCAGGCCCGTCACCTAGTGAAGTCCGGGGGCGACTCATTGTCGTGGATGGCGCTGTGGGAGCCGAACAAGTACTGGTTCGCACCGGACGGGACCGGGGGAGTGGCCTACCAGCAACACGGGCACGTGGCCCTGACGATGGCCGGTCCTTTCGGGCCGGCCGGGAAGCATGTGGAAACAGCCGGCGGCTTCCTGGAGTACTGCTCGCAGCATGCTCTGATCCCCTGCCTTTATTCCTGCACCGATGAGCTGTGGCCCATGCTGGAGGCACGGGGCTTCCGCCGGGTGGCGGTCGCCCAGGAAACCCGGTTGCGGATCAGGGGCCTGGAATTCCGCGGCAAGGAATGGCAGAACGTCCGGACCTCCCTGAACCGAGCGGCGAAGTTGGGCATTTCGGCACGCTGGAGCAGGTTCTCTGAGCTGCCCAATGGCATACGCACGCAGATCAGTGAGGTGTCCGAGGAATGGGCGGCCCAAAAGAAGATCCCGGAAATGGGCTTCACATTGGGAGGCCTGGATGAGCTCGAGGACGATGAGGTCCTCTGCGGCGTAGCGGTGGATGACGCCGGCCATGTCCATGGCGTAACCAGTTGGCTGCCGGTTTTCGAAGACGGGAAGATCGTCAGCTGGACTCTGGACTTCATGCGACGGCGCGGCGATGCCTTCCCCGGGGTGATGGAATTCCTCATCGCCTCGGCTGTCCTCCACTTGCGCGATTCAGTGGAAGTCATCTCCCTGTCGGGCTCGCCGCTTGCCCGGGAAAAGGGTGAGATCGAACAGCAGGCCAAAGGCCTGGCGGGTCTGCTGGATGTCGTGGGTCAGGCATTGGAGCCCGTTTATGGGTTTCGGTCCCTTGCGTCCTTTAAGTCACGATTCCAACCTGAGTACCGGACGCTGTACATGTATTACCAGGACCCGCTGCACCTGCCGGCAATGGGACGGGCACTCAGCCGGGCATACCTTCCCGGGCTGTCGGTTCGACATTCCGCCAGGCTGCTCCGGACATTGGTTGGTTGAATTGTCAATCCTTTTATCGTTGCCCTTTCTTCGCTTTCTTCACGTTTAGTAACAGTCACTGTCGTAATGGGACCCCGCGGCGGGCTATTGAACTGCCTTATGCCGTTGAACCCGGATTTAAACAGGTTGGCCCCGGCTCGAAAGCCAGGGCCAACCTGTTTGTCGTTTCTGCGGGAAGCAGAAATCAACGGTTAAGACTAGACGACGGTAACGCCGGTGGCCTGGGGGCCCTTGGCGCCCTGGCCGATCTCGAACTGAACGCGCTGGTTCTCATCGAGGGTCTTGAAACCACCGGTCTGGATCTCGGAGTAGTGAACGAAAACGTCCCCATCCGAGTCGTCCGGGGTGATGAAGCCGAAGCCCTTTTCAGCGTTGAACCACTTTACGGTTCCCAGTGCCATGTATATCTCCTCATTATGGAACTTCAGTCCGATACACTTCGTACCGGCCTTGTTACTCCGCGAGAAGACCTGAATTCCTCCCAGGCGGACCTGGTCGGATTCGCAGGAGCTTCACGCTCGCAACTCGTCTTGCGAGCATGAAAACCACCTACACAAAGACTGCTACAACACTTTCATGTGCTCTGCCGGAGGTCAACGGTCTTTAGGCGTATTTGAGAAAAATTTAGGTAAAAAGAAGGTAACGCATGGTTGCCTGCAATTACCCCTGACTTCTCTAAGACAACCATTGCCCGTTGCGCATCACACGGGTCAGTTCAAGGTCCTCATTGGTGACAACAACATCGGCACGCAGTCCGCGCCGCAGCCCGCCAATTTCATCCGAAAGGCCCAGGACCGCGGCCGGCACTGCGGTGGCGGAACAGACGACATCAGGAAGGGCGACGCCGGCGGCCACCGTTTTGCGGACAACGTCCAGGAGCGTAGCGGTGCCCCCCGCGATCGAACCGGTGGCATCGAGCGTGGCTACGCCGCTGCTGACCGTGACCGGGGACGGGCCAAGCATGTAGCTGCCGTCGGAAAGGCCGGCCGCCGCCATGGAGTCGGTCACCAGGACAACGTTGGCCGCACCGACCAGCTGGAAGACGGTGGCCACCATGCTGGGGGCCAGATGCGTCCCATCGGCGATCAGTTCGACCACGGCTTTGCCCTCCTGCGCCATGCGAAGGCACGCAGCCACGGGTCCTGGCGCGCGGTGATGCATCGGAGGCATCCCATTGAAAAGGTGGGTGACGGTCGGGAGTGAACTCACGCCGTCGAAACCTGCCGACTCAAGCCCTTCGCGGGCGGCGGCCAACGACGCCGTGGCGGTGGCGTCGTCACAGTCCGTATGCCCCAAGGAAGGCGTCACGCCATGGGAAGTCATGAGGTCCACCAGTGCGGCCGCGCCGGGGAGTTCCGGGGCGTATGTCATGGTGGCGAGCTTGCCGGCCGCAGCGGCCACCAACTCATCCATGAGTTCCAGGTCGGGCTCGAGCAGGTAGTCCGGGTTCTGGGCTCCGCAGCGAGCGTGGGAGAGGAATGGACCCTCGAGATGGATTCCGGCGACCAACCCTTCCTCTGCGAGCTTCACGAAAAGCTCGATGCCACGCAGGAGGTCCTCCCGTGGAGCGGTGACCATGCTGGCAAGGAACGTGGTGGTTCCCGAACGGTGCAGGAACTCGATGGCCTTGCGGGCCGCAACTTCCTCGCCGCTCGGAAAGTCGCCGCCGTTGCCGCCGTGGCAGTGGACGTCAACCAGTCCGGGAATGAGGTAGCTGCCGCTGGGAACTCCCAGGCGGATGGCCCCTTCGAAACCTTCGAAGGCTTCCTGGTCAAAGGCATCAGCAGGGCCGGCGTAGGCAATCCGGTCCCCGTCGATGGCCAGCAGGCCGTCTTCCACCACCTCGCCGTCGCTGACCAGCGTTCCTTTGATGATCTGGTGGCTTGGCGCGGACGATGTGGCAAAACGGGTTGCGGCAGTCATGTTCCGATTCTAGTGGCCCTGGGCACACTCAGCCCGAGGCGTCCTCAGAAGAGGCGGGACTCGCTGTCATCCACACCGCGCATGGCGTCATAATCGAGCGTCACGCAATCGATGCCGCGGTCATTGGCGAGGACTTTCGCCTGCGGCTTGATCTGCTGGGCGGCGAAAATGCCACGGACCGGTGCCAGCAAAGGATCCCGGTTGAGCAATTCCAGGTACCGGGTGAGCTGCTCAACGCCGTCGATGTCGCCGCGGCGTTTGAGTTCGACGGCGACTGTGGCGCCGGAGGCGTCGCGGGCCAGGATGTCCACGGGGCCGATCGCCGTGAAGTATTCGCGGCGGATCAGCGAGTAACCGGCACCGAGGGTCTCGATCTGTTCGGCCAGGAGGCGCTGCAGGTCCGCTTCGACTCCATCCTTGATCAGTCCCGGGTCGGTGCCCAGGTCATGAGAGGTGTCGTGGAGTTGTTCGTAGATATTGATGATGAGGCGGTCATCGGTCTTGGCTGACTGCACCGTCCATTGCTCCACTACTCCCTCTTCCACCTCGGTTTCCTCGGGGGTGGTCACCCGCAGTGTGGCAGGCGGGCTCATCCAGTTCAGCGGCTTGTAGGAGCCGCCGTCGGAGTGCACCAGCACCGAGCCGTCCGCCTTGACCAGCAACAGCCGGGTGGCGAGGGGGAGGTGGGCCTTCAGGCGGCCAACGTAATCAACAGAACAACGGGCTATGACGAGTCGCACCCGCCCCACATTACCGCGTATGCCCGGTTGTCTGGGGCAGAATGGAGGTATGCCCCGCTCCAACCGTCCCCGCCGCAACGCGTCCGGCCCACGTCCCGGCAGTGGTGGAGGCAAATGGGCGGAACCGGTGCCGGAGCTCGATCTTGAGCGGGCCAGGGCGGGGATCGCCCGGCGCGAAAGTGCTCCGGATGGTGACTGGATGGTGCGGACCATGACGGCCAGGAAGGCGGAAAAGCAGTACATCTGCCCGGGTTGTTCAACGGCGATCCTGCCGGGAATCGCCCACCTGGTGGTGTGGTCCGACAACCACCTCTTCGGCCAGGCCGCGGGGTTGGCTGAGCGCCGCCACTGGCACACCAATTGCTGGACTACCCGGACGTACCGCTACCGCTGATGCGCTTAGGCTTGGATGCATGACTTTCGATCCCGCCTCGTTCGTTTTCACCCCACAGGACGCGCCATCGGAGATCCGTGCCTCAACGGTTCTTCCCGCCAAACGCGAGAATGTGGCATTCACCACCGAGGACGGCAAGGTCCTGCTGGGCGAGCTCGCCCTGCCGGAATCAGGGGAGATCACGGCCACGCTGATAACGCTGCATCCGTTGCCGACGCACGGTGGCTTCATGGATTCCCACGTCTACCGCAAGGCTTCCTACAGGCTTCCTGCCTTGGCTGGCGTCGCGGTGCTTCGCTTCAACACCCGTGGCACATCATCTCCGCGCGGGACAAGTGAGGGACAGTTCGAAGAAGGCGTAGGTGAGCGGTACGACGTCGAGGCGGCTGTGCGTTTCGCCGTCGAACGCGGCCTGCCGAACCGCTGGCTGGTGGGGTGGTCTTTCGGGACGGAACTGGCGCTGATGTATGGAGCGGTGGAGCCGGTGGCAAGCCGGATCGAAGGCGCGGTTCTGTTGTCCCCGCCGCTGCATCGGGCCACGGATGTGCACCTCAAGGAATGGGCGGAGTCCGGCAAGCCGCTGACGGTTCTGGTGCCTGAGCATGATGACTACCTGCAGCCGGAAGAGGCTGCCGGCCGGTTCAGCCTGGTGCCGCAGGCCCGGGTTGTTGGCGTCGACGGAGCCAAGCACCTTTGGGTGGGCGAAAAGTACGCGGCGCGCGTCCTTGATGAGATCGTCGACGACGTCACGCCGGCGGGTGCCGGCGCACAGGGACTGCCGCGTGAGTGGGCGGGGTCGGTGGCCAATGCCTGATCTGGTGGCCAATGCCTGATCCGGTGGCGAGTGCCTGATCCGGCTGGTTCGTGGCGAACATCCGCCCATGAAGAAGCCCCTGAACCAAACGGTTCAGGGGCTTCTTCATGGGCACATCAGGACCGTCAGTGCCGGTCCTGGCGGACAATGAAGACTTCCTTGATGAGCAGCATGATGGCGGCCGCGGTGGGAATGGCAATCAGTGCGCCCAGGACGCCCAGCAAACTGCCGCCGGCAATAACGGAGATGACGGCCACCGCGCCCGGCACTGCGACTGCGCGCTGCATGATGCGCGGCGAGATGAAGTAGGCCTCGAACTGGAGGTAGGCGAAATAGGCGATCGCGTAGACAACGGCCGTCTGCCACCCTGCGGTGAGGGCCACGAGGATTACAACGACGGCGGCGATCATGCCGCCCACGAGCGGGATAAAGGCGAGCAGCGCCACGACGAATGCCAGCAGGACGCTGAAGGGAATCCCCAGGATGGTCATCACGATGAAGGCGAAGATGGCGTTCAAGAGGGCGACGCAAGCCTGGCCGATCACGTAGTTGCCCACGGAATCCGTGATGGCTTCAGACAACGCTTCCACGCGTGGGCGGCGGGAACGGGGTGCCAGCCGGTAAGCCCACTTCTTCATGGAGGGCAGGGCTGCCAGGAAGTACAGGCTCAGGACCAGGACGATGAGGGAACCGAAGAGGCCGTTGGCCACGGTTGAACCGAAACCAACAACACCGCCAAAGATGCCGCCCATGGCTTCGGGGTCCTTGACGAACTTGTCCAGTTCGGTGGTGATCCGGTCGCGAACGCCGAACTGGCTGTCCACGTTGCGGAAGAAGTCCGAGTCGAGGAAGCCGCGGATCCAATCCGGGGCCTGCCGCACGATTTCGGACACCTGCTCAACGATGGTGGGAATCAGGGTCGCAAAGAAACCGGCAACAGCAAGTACCAGGGCGGAGACAGAGATGAGGATGCCTGCCGGGCGCGGTACTTTGTGGGACTCCAGCCAGCGCACCACGGGGTCAAGGCCCAACGCAATGAAGAGGGCGGCCACGATCCACAGGATCAGCTGGGTGGTGTTGCTTGCGATATAGAACACCGCAAGGGCGACTCCCACGCCAGCCGTTCCCATGAAACCGACGTAAAGAGGGTGCTGCGACGACATCCGGGGGCCGGGCGCGCCAAAGCCGTGATCGTCTTCCGGGCGGAAGCCGTCCTGATCGCCCGTTCCGTCGTCTTCCGGCGGCATCTCGAAGCGGACACGGGTGCGCGCGCCGGGGATGGGCTGCCTGAGCCTGCGGCTGATGGCGGCGAGCCGCCCGGTCCGGACGGGAACCGAGGCTGACGGCGCGTCCGATGACGCGTTCACCGCGGCTGACCCGGGCTCATCGTCGGGACGGGACTCCATGTGGTCTTTCACGCGCTTGTACAGCCTTTTCGTTGGTGGTACAGGGTCAATTCAGGCAGTTATGGGCCCGGATATCATGATCATCGCCACACTATCAGGACCGCGGAATCGGGCCACAGCGGCGCCACGGCAGGCTTTTTCGGGTGTCGCCGGGATCACCCCGATCTGACTCCTTGATAACAAAACGGTTACCCTTGAAGTTCAACGACCGCTGATGATAGGTGATCCTGTGCGTTTGAAGACTGCAGCCTTGCTGGTGCTGCTGGGCCTGCTGACGATGTTGGCCGGCATTGGCCAGCTGACTTTCTGGGCCCCCGCTGAGACGGTGACGGCTTCGGTTCCCAGTGATACCAAAGCTGCCCCGCTGACCGTGATCGATCAAAAACTCATTGACCTGCATGAGGGGCCGGTGAAGATCAAGATCCAGGGTGAAGGCAACTACATGATTGCCACTGGCCGCCCCGACGACGTCAACGCCTGGGTAGGTAAGACCGCCCACACCACGCTGACCGGCGTCTCGGCAGACCAGAAGTCACTCGAAGCGACATCCGCCGATGGTGAGGCCACTGCGCCGTCCCCGGCAGGTTCCGATCTCTGGGTCAGCACTGAAGACGCGAGCGGCGATTACGAATACACGTGGAACCCGCCCGCTGACGGCGAGTGGTCCTTGCTGGTGGCTGCCGACGGAACCAAGCCTGCCCCGTCTGCCATCTCCATGACCTTCCCGAACAAGGAAACCACCCCCTGGGCTGTGCCCCTGATTGTTCTGGGCATCATCATCATCCTGGTTGGCGCGGCGCTGCCGTTCATTGCCAAGGCTCTGGGCAGTCGTCGTAAATACGGCGAAGGAGACGGGCCGCAGGGTGGCGAAGCAACCACCACCCTGCCCGTACAGTCGCCCACCGGCGATGAGGCCCGCCGTCGTACTGGTGGAGTCGAAGGTCCGGCGTTGCGCGTCACTGCCGTCGCAGCCGCCTTGGCCGCCGTCATGGTCGGCGGGTCCGCTGTGGCCGCCCAAGCCACCACCTCACCGAATGCCACCTCCACCGCGTCGGCTTCCTCACCAGCTGAGGGCGACGGCGGAACACCGGTGATGCTCGAATCGCAGCTCCAGCGCATCCTGGAGCAGGTAGCCAGCACGGTGGACGCAGCCGATGCCGCGAAGGATGCTGCCAAGCTGGCCCCGCGCGTCGACAAAATGGAACTCCAGATCCGCACCCAGAACTACAAGATCCGGTCCACCGTTTCGGCGTACGAACCGCGCATGCCTGTCCGGGCCACCAAGCTCGAGAGCAGCGTCATCAGCACCAAGAAGGACTGGCCCAGGACCGTCTATGCCCTGACCCAGGGTGAAGGAAACGTCGTTCCGCAGGTCCTCACGCTCGTTCAGCTTTCTCCGCGTGAGAACTACAAGCTGTGGGGCACCGCGCCACTCCAGCCGGGCACCAACTTCCCGTCCTTCCCGGTGGCCCGCAAGGGCACTACGCCAGTGCCTGCCAGCGACAGCACCGGCCTGGCCTACAGCGGCAACCAGGCGTTGGAAATCCTGAGTGAGATGCTGACGAACCCGGATTCGCCAAACCGGAGCAAGCTCGCCGATGGCCAGTCGTCCCCGTATATCGCCGGGGCCCTTGCCTACCAGGCGGACACCGTGAAGAACGGCACCAGCGCCAACTTCAAGTTCACCCACACTCCGGTGCCGAACCAGACTGTGGTGCTGAAGACCGCTGACGGGGGAGCACTGGTAGTGGGACGCCTGGACTTCGCGTTCGAGGGAACTCCTAAGGCGGCGGGCGACAAGCTCCTGCTTGAGGACGACTCCGCCGTATTCGCCGGTGGCAAGGAAACCACCACCGGCATGGTCCTGAACTTCGCCGAGTCCGTGGCCGTGTACATCCCGCCTGCGGGATCATCCGATCCCATGAAGCTCGTGGCCGCTACCCGCGGTCTGGTTGGAGCCAGCTTCAAGTAGCCCGACCAGTAGGTAGGCAGCGGCTAGAGTGGACGTTATGAGTTCGCCCGGATACCGACCCACTCCAGCCGCTGCCAGCCAGCTCAACCTGCGCGGCGCCGTCGACCTCTCGTCGTTGCGCCGCCCGACCCCGCCACAGGGGCCTCCTGCCCCCGCGGACGGGGAGACACCCCAAGGGGGTGAGGCCGGCAAAGCCCCGCTCCGTGTGGATGCAACAGAAACAAACTTCCAAGACCTGGTGCAGTTGTCCGCCCAGATTCCCGTACTGTTCCTTCTCTGGTCCCGGTACGCCCCCGAATCGCCCGCTGTCCTGGACACTGCCCAGCAGGTCGTTGAAAGCTATGGCGGACGGCTGGTGCTTGCCGCCGCTGACGTAGATGCCTTCCCTCAACTGGCCCAGGCCTTCCAGGTAGAAGCCGTCCCGACCGCCGTCGCCGTGATCAAAGGCCAGCCTGTTCCGTTGTTCCAAGGCCCGGCGGATGACGCGCAAATCCGGAACCTCGTCGATGAACTGCTCAAGGTGGCGGCCGCGAATGGTGTCACCGGAAGCATCGGCGACGCCCCGCAGGCTGACGATGCCGAACCCGCACCGCTCCCGCCGCTGCACCAGTCCGCCGTCGATGCCATCGAAGCCGGTGACTACGACGCCGCTGTAGCGGCCTACAAGCAGGCGCTCCTTGAACAGCCGGCTGATGCTGAGGCAAAAGCGGGCCTGGCACAGGTTGAGTTGATGGCAAGGCTGGAGAAACTCACCGCCCCCGAGGCAGAAGCCCTCCGCGACCGTGCCGCCCAGGAGCCCGATGATGTCGAGGCGCAACTGGGCGTCGCTGACCTTGACATCTCAGGTGGCCACATCGAGGACGGCTTCAACCGGATCATCAGCTTCATCGGCAGGAACTTCGGTCCCGAGCGGGAGACTGCCCGTCTGCGGCTCTTGGAGCTCTTCGAGGTTGTGGGAATCAAGGACGACCGCGTGGCCAAGGCCCGGCAGGGATTGGCGAGGGTCCTCTTCTAGTGGGATCGGCGCTGTTTTCTCCGCTCACCTTGCGTTCGCTGACCATCCCGCACCGGGGTTGGGTCTCGCCGATGTGCCAGTACAGTTGCCATCCGGAGACTGGTGAGGGGGTTCCGAACGACTGGCACCTGATGCACTTGGGTTCCTTCGCCGCCGGAGGCGCTGCGCTGATCATGAGTGAGGCGGCGGCTGTCAACCCGGTGGGCAGGATCAGCCCGTTGGATGCCGGCTTCTATTCGGATGAACAGGCTGCCGCTTGGGAACGGATCGTGCAGTTCGTGCACAGGCACGGCGCCGTGGACTGCAGGATCGGTGCCCAGCTGGCGCACGCAGGGCGGAAGGCCTCCACTTACTGGCCGTTCGCGGAACGTTCGGGTTCGGTCCCGGCGGACGACGGCGGCTGGTCGACAGTCGGTCCAACGAACCAGGCCTATGACGGCTATGCGGCGCCGGCGGCCATGAGCGAAGAGGACATCCAGGGTGTCGTGTCCGACTTTGCCGCAGCGGCCGCCCGGGCTGTGGCCGTTGGCTTCGACACTGTCGAAATCCACGGCGCCCATGGGTATCTTCTGCATCAGTTCCAGAGCCCGCTCATCAACACCCGTACGGACCGCTGGGGTGGAAACGAGGAGGGCCGGAACCGGCTCATGCTCACGGTGGTGGAGGCTGTCCGGGAAGTCATTCCCGATTCGATGCCTCTTCTCCTGCGCATCTCGGCCTCCGACTGGGCCGACGGCGGCGTGGAGGTGGGAGACTCGACCAGGCTGGCTCGCGCTGCGGCAGAACGGGGCGTTGACCTGGTGGATGTCTCCAGCGGAGGGGCGGTTGCGCATCAGAAGATCCGCGCGGTACCCGGCTACCAGGCCGGGTTCGCCGAGCAGGTAAAGCGCGACGCCGGTGTGCCCACCGCCGCGGTGGGGCTGCTGACAAGTCCAACCCAAGTGGAGGACATCGTGGCCAACGGCAGGGCTGATGCCGTATTCATGGCGCGTGCGGCGCTCCGCGATCCGCATTGGTGGCTCCGGGCTGCCTACGGGCTTGGCTACGATCTGCCCTGGGTTCCGCAGTACCAGCGGGCCGTGCCCCGCCACGGCTTCTAGAACCCCGGCGCGCCTCTGCCCACGAGGTTAGGCTGGTCACATGACGGAACCACGCCATGAATCCATGCCCATATCCACGCCCGCCCAGGCATCCGAGTCCCCGCCCGCGGCTTCCACGCCCGACGCCGCTGCAACAACGCGGCCGGCACAACCGCCGCAGACACCAGGTGAACCGCCCTTGGCTGCCCTGTCCATCAGGGGGCTGGCCAAGAGATTCGGCGAGAAGATCGCCGTCGACGGAGTCAGTCTGGAAGTACCGGCGGGCTCGTTCTACGGAATGGTCGGACCCAATGGGGCCGGCAAGACCACCACGCTTTCCATGGCCACAGGCTTGCTGCGTCCTGACTTCGGCACCGCATTGGTCCACGGAGTCGATGTCTGGGCCCAACCACTGGCCGCCAAGAAGCTCATGGGCGTCCTGCCCGATGGCGTCCGCCTGTTCGACCGCCTGACCGGCGAACAATTGGTCACATATTCCGGCCTCCTGCGGGGCATGGATCGTGACGTAGTGGGCACGAGGGTTTCGGAGCTGTTGGCGGCCCTTGACCTCGAAGCCGATGCCGGCTCCCTTGTGGTCGACTACTCGGCCGGCATGACCAAGAAGATTGCCTTGGCATCGGCGCTGATCCATGCGCCGCGGCTGCTGGTGCTGGACGAGCCGTTCGAGTCGGTGGATCCGGTGTCGGCGGCCAACATCCGGGGCATCCTGGAAAGCTATGTAGCGTCCGGGGGCACTGTCATCGTCTCGAGCCACGTGATGGATCTCGTGCAGCGCATGTGCAGCCACGTCGCGGTAGTTGCAGGTGGCCGGGTCCTGGCCGCAGGCTCTGTTGATGAGGTCCGCAACGGTTCGACCCTGGAGGAACGCTTCGTCCAGTTGGTAGGCGGCGGACACCGGACGGAGGGGCTGGAATGGTTGCGCACCTTCTAAGCCTGAAGTGGCGCCTGCTTCTTAACGGGTTCAAGCGGAGCCCATGGCAGTTGGTCGGTATGGCGTTGGGATTGCTCTACGCCTTGGGAATGCTGGTCCTCCTTGTTGGAGGCCTTATAGCGCTGCGGTGGGCCGATCCGGAGATCGCCCACACCGTGGTGGTATTGGGTGGAGTGGCCACTGTCCTGGGCTGGGCGATCATCCCTCTGGTAGCGTCCGCAGCCGACATGACACTGGATCCCGCACGGTTCACCACGTTCGCGATCCCGTCCCGGCAGCTCCTGACCGGTTTGGCTCTTGCTGGATTCATTGGCATCCCCGGCCTGGCAACGTTGATTGCGGCCCTGGGAACGGTAGGGACCTGGTGGCGGAGCGCTCCGTCTGTGGTGGGCGCCTTGGTGGGTGCCTTCCTGGGAGCCCTGACCTGCATCGTGTTGTCAAAGGTGGTGACTACGGCTACCGCCGGCCTTTCGGCCTCACGCCGGTTCAAGGACATCAGCAGCATCATCGTTTTCATCCCCCTGGTCCTGCTGGGACCCATCATGATGGGAATCGTAGAGGGTGTCCGCAACACTTCGGATTACCTTCCCGGGCTCGCCCGTACCCTGTCGTGGACACCCCTCGGTGCAGCGTGGTCGCTCGGCGGGGACCTCGAAGCAGGGGAGTGGGCAGCCGCCGGACTGAAGGTTTTGATTGCGTTGGCCACCATCGGCGCACTGCTGCTGTGCTGGCACTTGCTTCTTCGGCGCGCGCTGGTGACTCCCACCTACTCGGGAGGCTCAGCCCGGAAGGGCGGGAAGCTTGGTCTCTTCGGCACGCTTCCCGGCACTCCTACGGGTGCGGTTATGGCGCGTGCCTTGGTCTATTGGATGAAGGATCCGAGGTATGCGGCATCGTTGGTCATCGTTCCGCTGTTCCCCGTCCTTTTCTTCTTCGGCAGTTCGCAGAGCGGCAGCTACGGGTTGTTCATGATTCTTGGACCGTTGACGGCTTTCACCATGGCCTGGTCCATCTGTGCAGATGTTTCCTACGACAACACCGCTTTCGCGTTGCACCTGGCCGCGGGTGTCCGGGGAATCGATGACCGGTTGGGCCGCGCCTTGGCATGCCTGGTGATCTCACTTCCCGTGGTGCTGGTCTTTACCGTGGGACCGTTGTTCCTCACCGGGGACTGGCAGTGGCTGCCCAACCTTTTGGGATTGTCGCTCGGAACGCTGCTCACGGGGCTGGGACTCTCCTCGGTGATCTCGGCCCGGTATAACATTGCCGTACCCTTGCCTGGCGACAGCCCCTTCAAGAAGCCTCCGGGAAACGTTGCCCAGACATTGCTTGTCCAGGGAGCCGGGATGGCAGTCCTGGCTCTGCTCCTCATTCCGGAACTCGCTTTGGTGGCCGTCCAGGCCTTCAGCGGCGGTCCTGAAGCAGGTTGGATCAATCTCGCGGTTGGTCCTTTGCTGGGCCTGGCTCTTTTCGTGGTGGGCGTTCGCCTCGGGGGGAAGTGGCTCGACGCGCGCGGACCGGAGATGTTTGCCGAGCTCAGCGTTAACCGCTGATTCCGTAATAACCGTGATTGCCGTGGCCTATAGATGGGACATGGGATAACCTCTGTGACAGAAGATGATCCTCAGAAAGAAAGGCCATGACGATGGAAGTTGTCATTCTCCCGGGCACCAAGCAGATCGGTGCGCTTGCTGCCGATGCCATCGAGGCATTGGTGCGGCGAAAGCCGAATGCCGTGCTGGGGCTTGCCACGGGATCATCTCCTTTGCCCATCTATGACGAATTGGCCAGCCGCTACGAAGCCGGGGGCCTGGACTTCAGCCAGGCCCACGGCTTCGCCCTGGACGAATATGTTGGCCTTGAGGCTGGACATCCTGAGTCTTACCGGGAAGTAATCCGGCGTGAATTTACCAACAGGGTGAACATCAAACCGGAGAACGTCCACGGCCCCGATGGTGCCGCCGAAGACCTTGAAGCAGCATGCCAGGACTACGAGGACGCCATTAAGGCCGTCGGAGGCGTGGATCTCCAGATCCTGGGCGTGGGCACTGACGGGCATATCGGGTTCAATGAGCCTGGCTCATCCCTTGCCTCGAGGACGCGGATCAAAACCCTGATTGAGCAGACGCGCAAAGACAACGCCCGCTTCTTCGACAGCATCGACGACGTCCCGCACCACGTGGTGACCCAGGGGCTGGGGACCATTATGGACGCCAAGCACGTGGTCCTGGTGGCCACGGGCGCCCAAAAAGCCCAGGCGGTCCGGGATTTCGTGGAAGGCCCGGTGGCTGCGATTTGCGCGGCATCGATCCTGCAGATGCATCCCCACGCCACCATCCTGGTGGATGAAGCGGCAGCTTCATCACTGAAACTGGCTGATTACTACCGGCACACCTACGACAACAAGCCGGAGTGGCAGGGCCTGTAGACGGTAAGATGTTTGGCATGACTACGCTTCCTCCGGATCCATTCGAAAACGACCCCATGCGCGAGCTTTCCGGAGCCGGAACGTCCACTTCCACCATTGAGCGTGAAGAAACACGCCAGGAAGTGGAGCCCGGCGACCGCGAGCGGTTCTCCCACTACGTCCGCAAGGAAAAGATCATGGAGTCGGCCCTGACCGGCGAGCCCGTGATTGCCTTGTGCGGCAAAGTCTGGACGCCGGGCCGCGATCCGCAGAAGTTCCCGGTCTGCCCGGAGTGCAAGGAGATTTACGAAGGCCTCCGTCCCGGCAATGACGGTGGAAACAACGGCGGCCCGGGCAACTCCAAGTAGTGGGTGGGAAGAAAACACAGTCCCCTTCTGAACGTCACCGCTTTCCGGTCCGCTTTTGCGTGCCCGAAAAGCCTGAGGCAACCGCAACTGCCGTGAGGCCGGGGGAGTCAGCATGACAGAAACACTTTTCGGTGGTCCTTCACTGCCTCCCGCATATCCGGAGCGCGCAGCTTGGGGAACGGCTCCCAAGCTGCGCGCCTGGCAGCAGGAGGCACTTGATCTGTACATGACCCGCAACCCGAAGGACTTCCTCGCCGTGGCGACGCCCGGTGCAGGTAAGACCACCTTCGCCCTGCGGATTGCGACCACGCTGCTGGACAGCGGCGTGGTTAACCGCATCACCATCGTGGCGCCAACTGACCACCTCAAGAGGCAGTGGGCCGATGCTGCCGCCAAGGTGGGTATCGCCATCGATCCCAACTTCAAGAACTCCGACGGCCAGCACGGCAGGGGGTTCGTGGGCGTTGCCGTCACTTACGCACAGGTGGCCAGCAAACCAATGCTGCACCGCGCCAAGACGGAAGCGGCACGCACCCTGGTGATCCTTGATGAGATCCACCACGGTGGTGAAGCCCTGTCGTGGGGCGATGGTCTCCGTGAGGCTTTCGATCCCGCCGCCCGGCGTCTGTCCTTGACGGGTACGCCTTTTCGTTCCGACACCTCACCCATTCCTTTCGTCGAATACGCCGAGGACCGGGACGGGATCCGCAGATCCAAGGCCGATTACACCTACGGCTATGGCAACGCCCTGCGGGACCACGTCGTGCGCCCCGTCCTGTTCATGGCCTACTCCGGCCAGATGCGGTGGCGAACCAGTGCCGGGGACGAAATGGCGGCTTCCTTGGGCGAGGCAGCAGTCACCAAGGACATCACTTCACAGGCTTGGCGCACAGCTCTGAATCCCACCGGGGAATGGATTCCCGCCGTCCTGGCAGCTGCGGACAAGCGCCTCAGCGAAGTCCGTCGAACAGTGCCCGACGCCGGTGGCCTGGTGATAGCCACGGACCACGATGACGCCCGCGCCTACGCCGGCCAGTTGAAGAAAATCACCGGCCAGTCGCCCACAGTGATTCTCTCGGATGACTCAAAGGCATCGAGCAAGATCGAGGAGTTCTCCGCAGGGGACAAGCGCTGGATGGTCGCCGTGCGCATGGTGTCCGAAGGTGTTGACGTACCCCGCCTCTCCGTGGGCGTCTACGCCACCTCTACCTCGACCCCCTTGTTCTTTGCCCAGGCTGTCGGACGTTTTGTCCGTGCGCGCAAAAGGGGCGAAACGGCGTCGGTCTTCCTGCCGTCGGTACCGCCCTTGATGATTCTCGCCAACACCATGGAGGCCGAGCGCGACCATGCGCTGGACCGCCCTGAAAAGGACGAGGACGGACTTTTCAGTCCCGAAGAAAACCTGATGGCCGAGGCCAACCGCGAAGACAAAGCTTCCGACGAGCTCACCAAGGGCAAATTTGAGGCGTTGGACTCCCAAGCGTCCTTCGACCGTGTCCTGTTCGATGGTGGCGAGTTCGGTACCGGGGCGGACATCGGCTCCGACGAGGAGCTGGACTTCCTCGGCATCCCAGGACTCCTTGATGCCGAGCAGGTGGGAACGTTGCTCCGGCAGCGCCAGCACGAGCAGCAGTCGCGCAAGAAGCGGCAGTCGCCACTGGCTGCTGCGGCTTCGCCGGCGATTCCGGACCACCGGATGCTCATGGACCTGCGCAATGAGCTGGCCAAGAACGTTGCCGCGTGGGCTGCCCGGACAGGGACGCCGCACGGGGTGGTCCACACCAAGCTGCGCGAGGTCTGCGGCGGTCCGGCTGTTGCCCAGGCCAACGAGGAGCAACTGCAGGCACGGCTTCGGAAGCTTCAGGATTGGTTCATCGGCCGGAAGTAACCAGTAACACGCCCACATGAGAAAAGGGCGCCGCTACCAGCGGCGCCCTTTCGTCATCTCCGCGTGACTTCAGGGAACGGTGCCCTGGTCAGATGCGATGGTTCAGATGCGATGGTTCAGATGCGATGGGTCAACTGTGATCGACGTCGACGCCGGCAGCTTCCATCTCGCCGAAGGTGTCACTGAGGTCCCCGGCGATTCCCGCGGTGAGGCCGGCGATCACGGTGGTGTTGTATCCGGCCTGGACAGCATCCAAAGCTGTGGCTTTGACGCAATAGTCGGTAGCCAGGCCAACAATCACCACGTCTTCAACGTCATGGCTCTGGAGCCAGTCATCGAGCCCGATCGCGTCCTCGTCGAGTACTTCCTCGACAGTTGCGCCCGCCTTCAGGTCCCCGGTAGGAACATCGTCTTCCGGGGCCAGGACGCCTTCGAAGCCCGAGTAAGCGGCTGTGTACTGTCCTTTGCGGAAGTACGCCTGGATGTACTCAGGGTCAAGGTCCTCATGGAGCTCGGCGCCCTTGCTACGGGCCCGGCAGTGCGGCGGCCACGAGTCCACCATGTCGGGATCGTCCGAGAAATGGTCGCCCGGTTCAATGTGCCAGTCCTGCGTGGCGACGATGTGATCGAAGTGCTGCTGGTTGGCGTCCACATACTCCGTAATCGCGGCAGCGACATCCGCGCCGCCTTCGACCGCCAAAGTGCCACCCTCACAGAAGTCGTTCTGGACATCAACGATGATCAAAGCCCGGGACATCAGTTCTCCTCGTAAATGGTGGGAATGGCGGCTTCGCCACGCTGCAGGCGGTTCACTACGGGTGGCAGTTCGGCCATGGTCGCCGCATGGCGCTCCTTGGCGCGGACAACACCCTCCGGCCCGGTCCATCCCGGCAGGACCTCGCCGTTCTTGACGAACTGATGAAGCAGCGGACGGTCGTTGCCGTCATCTTCCGGGCGGTGGCCGATGCCCACGACTTCGGCGGTGGCCCTTCCGCGCTCGTTGAGCTTGCGGAGGGCGTACTTGCGGCCACCGACGCTTGCCTTGTTCTTGGCAGCCTTGGCCACGGAGATGAACTCACCGGCGTCGTTGGTGCGGCTGACCAGCTTGTAGACCATGCTCGCCGTCGGAGCGCCTGAACCGGTGACCAGCGACGTCCCCACGCCATAGGAGTCCACTGGGGCAGATTGCAGCGCCGCGATGGCGAACTCGTCCAGGTCCGAGGTCACCACGATGCGCGTGTTGACGTTGCCGAGGTCATCGAGCAGTTGCCGGACCCATTGCGCCTGGGCAACGAGGTCGCCGGAGTCCAGACGTACTGCGCCGAGTTTGTCACCGGCGAGCTCGACGGCGGTCCGAACCGCAGTTTCGACGTCGTAGGTATCGACCAACAGGGAAGTCCCCGGACCGAAGGTGGCAATCTGGGCTTCGAAGGCCTCGCGCTCGGTGTCATGAAGAAGCGTGAAGGAGTGGGCTGCGGTACCGACGGTTTTGATGCCGTAGCGCCGGCCGGCTTCAAGGTTGGAGGTACTGGCGAAGCCGGCGATGACAGCGGCGCGTGCTGCCGCCGTCGCCGATTCCTCCTGTGTGCGCCGGGAGCCCATCTCGATACAGGGGCGGGTTCCGGCCGCCGAGGTCATCCGTGACGCGGCCGAGGCTATGGCGCTGTCGTGATTAAGGACCGAAAGGACGAACGTCTCAAGGATGCAGGCCTCGGCGAAAGTCGATTCGACGATGAGGATGGGGGAGTTGGGGAAATAGGCATCCCCTTCGGCGTATCCCCAGATGTCGCCGCTGAACTTGTAGTCGGCAAGGTAATCCAGGGTCTCCCTGTTTACTACCTTGTTCTGCTCCAGGAATGCGAGTTCAGCATCGCCGAACCTGAAGTCCGCAATGCCTTCCAGCAAGCGTCCCGTGCCACCCACCACGCCGTAGCGGCGGCCATCCGGCAACCGTCGGGCGAAGGCTTCAAACACAGAACGGCGATGCGCGGCACCTGAGTGCAGGGCGGCCTGCAGCATCGTCAGTTCGTAGTGGTCTGTGTACAAGGATGTTGCGGGGTGGTCCCACGACGCGGCTCTACTCACGAATTCACTCTAGTGCGAGCCGCCATAGAATGGACAGATGAGCCCTAGCGTTGCGTTTGGCACGGACATCGATGAGCGGACGGAAGCTGCAGAGCAAACGTCCACTGATGTCCTGACAGCCCCTGATGTCCCCTGGAACCTGGTGATCTGGAACGATCCCGTCAACCTGATGAGCTACGTGAGCTATGTTTTCCAGAGCTACTTCGGCTACTCCGAGTCGAAAGCACACAAGTTGATGATGGAGGTCCACAAGAAGGGCCGCTCCATCGTTGCGTTCGGAAGCAAGGAACAAGTGGAGCAGCATGCGGTGGCCATGCACGGTTTTGGCCTGTGGGCCACCGTGGAGAAGGCTGCCAGTGGCAATGAAACACCCGGAAAGGGCGGCCGCCAGCGTGGCTAAGGCATTCAAATACGGTCTTAAAGGCATCACCGGGTTTCTTGAACCGGCTGAACGTGATCTCCTCCGCGGATTGCTGGACGACGTCATCTCCATGCTGGACCCGGAAGTCCGGGAGAACGAAGACCCGCTGGCTGCCCTGATCGGCCTGGACATGGACGTTAAGCAGCCAACGGACAGGGCCCTGCTGCGGCTCCTGCCCAACGTTATGAAGGACGACGACGGCGGCTCGCTTGAGTTCCGGCAACTCACCGAACGCTCAGTCCGGGAAAACAAAATCGGCGCCCTGCGGGCAACGGCCATGGGTTTGGACAAGGAAGACCTGGTCCTGACGCCCGAGGAGGCTGCCCGGTGGTCAATGGCTCTCAACGACGTCAGGCTTGTTCTGGCCGAACGTCTGGACATCCGCGATGAGGCGGACGCCGAGCACATCCACACCATGCAGGACTGGAGCCAGGCTGAAGATGTGGAGAGCTACTTGGCCCTGGTCTACAACTTCACCACGTGGCTGCAGGAGTCCTTGGTGCAGGCCATGATCTCTGCCAGGCAGGCAAAATCCTGATCCCGGGGGCCTGGCGCCACCCACGCCTTGTGACACATAAGACACGAGGCGGAGGACACACCTGATGGCCGCACTCCACGGGAAGCCTTATTCTCGAATAATCATGACTTCAGCATCGGGTTCACAAAGCGGCGCTACGGGCAGTAGCGCCCCCGTCAGCACAGGGGAAATCGTGGGAACGCGCCCGATCGGTATTTTTGATTCCGGCGTGGGCGGATTGACGGTGGCACGATCCATCATCGACCAGCTGCCCAACGAATCCATACTCTACGTTGGCGATACTGCCAACGGACCGTACGGTCCGCTCCCGATTGCAGAGGTCCGCGCCAACGCCCTTGGCGTGATGGACGAACTCGTGGACTCCGGAGTGAAGCTCCTGACCATTGCCTGCAACTCGGCATCGGCGGCTGTGCTTCGCGATGCGAGGGAAAGGTACACGGCCCGGTACGGCATCCCGGTGATTGAAGTGATTCAACCGGCTGTCCGCCGTGCGGTTTCAGCCACCCGGTCCGGAAAGATCGGCGTCATCGGAACATCTGCCACGGTGGGTTCGCGAGCATATGAGGACACCTTTGCCGCTGCACCGGACCTCACCATCACGTCCGTGGCCTGCCCGGCTTTTGTGAGTTTCGTGGAGGCTGGCGTCACCACCGGACCTGAGCTCCTGGCGGCCGCCAACGAGTATCTCGCCCCGCTCAAGGATGCCGGCGTGGACACCGTCGTCCTCGGATGCACGCACTATCCCTTGCTGACCGGGGTCATCTCGTTCGTCATGGGTGAGGACGTCACGCTGGTCTCCAGTGCGGAAGAAACCGCCAAGGACGTCTACCGGGCCCTGGCCACCCACGGTATCCAGCGCACCGGGTCGAGTGCGCCGAGCCACGAGTTCATCGCCACCGGGGACGCTGCGCAGTTTGAGATACTGGCGCGCCGTTTCCTGGGACCCGAAGTCCTCTCCGTGAAGCATGTCGACCACGTGGCAGCGCATTATCCCACCGGCAGCCTCGCCCGGATCACCCCCGAGATGCTGGAAGCAGCCAAGTCCGGCGCCGGCCTTGGGCGCCGCTCGTATTTCGTGAACCCCGGAGCGAGCGCGGACGCAGCCATGGGGCGTGGCCTGTGAAGCTGACCATTGTCGGGTGCACCGGATCCTTCCCCGGACCGGGATCGCCGGCGTCGTGCTACCTCGTCACCGCCCATGACGGCGAACGCGAGTGGAAAATCGTCATGGACCTTGGCAGCGGTGCCCTGGGTGCCATCCAGCGCTACACGGACCTTGAAGACATCGACGCGATCTTCCTCACGCACCTGCATCCTGACCACTGCATGGACCTGTGCGGCCTCCACGTCGCGGTGCGCTGGAAGCCGGGCGGCTGGGGACGGGACCGCCTTCCCGTGTGGGGCCCGGCTGCCACTGCCGACCGGATGGCTACGGCCTACGGTTTGGAGCTGGACCCGGGGATGCATGAGGAATTCGATTTCACCAACTGGACCGAGCTCAAGCCCGTCACTGTTGGTCCCTTCACCGTGACGCCGTTCGCCGTGAACCACCCGGTGGAGGAGGCCTACGCCTTGCGTGTCACGGCCACCGAACCGGGCAAGGACGGTGTCCCCGTGACCAAGATCCTGACGTATTCGGGCGACACCGATTCCTGTCAGGGACTGGAAGACGCCGCCAAGGGGTCGGACCTCTTCCTGTGTGAGGCCGCCTTTGAAGAGGGGCGGGACGACGACATCAAGGACGTCCACCTCACCGGCAAGCGTGCGGGCGAGGCTGCGACGAGTGCAGGAGCCAAACGCCTTCTCCTCACTCACATCCCCGTGTGGACGTCGCAAACCAAAGTGTTGTCCGAGGCCAAGCCAGTGTTCGCCGGGGACGTCGCCGTCGCCGTGGCCGGAGTCCACTACACGATCTAGCAGCCACTACACGATCCAGCAGCCACTACACGATCCGGCAGCCACTGCACGCTCCGGCAAGGCCCGGCGGTGGCAGTACCGTCATCGTCGCTAAGCTTGGAGCATGACTTCTGAAGCTACAGCCACACCCGTCGTCCGTGCCGATGGCCGGACCCCTGACCAACTGCGACCCATCAGTATCACCCGCGGCTGGTCCAAGCAGGCTGAGGGCTCTGCACTGATCGAGTTCGGCAACACCCGGGTTCTGTGCACCGCTTCCCTGACCGAGGGCGTGCCACGCTGGCTCAAGGGCGAAGGCCGCGGCTGGGTGACGGCCGAATACGCCATGCTTCCCCGTGCCACGAACACCCGTTCGGACCGTGAGTCCGTCAAGGGCAAGATCGGCGGCCGCACCCACGAAATCTCCCGCCTGATCGGTCGCTCCCTGCGCTCCATCATCGATACCAAGGCACTCGGCGAGAACACGATCGTCCTGGACTGCGACGTCCTGCAGGCCGACGGCGGCACCCGCACCGCTGCCATCACTGGCGCTTACGTCGCGCTCGCCGAGGCCATCCGCTTTGCCCGGGAGAACAAGCTCATCTCCCGCAATGCCGAGCCCCTTGTGGACACCATTGCGGCGGTTTCCGTTGGCATCATCGACGGTGTCCCCATGCTGGACCTGCCCTACGTTGAAGACGTCCGGGCGGAGACCGACATGAACGTCGTGGTCACAGGCTCGGGCAAATTCGTCGAGGTCCAGGGCACCGCGGAAGGTGCTCCGTTCGACCGCGACGAACTCAATGCCCTTCTCGACCTTGCGCTGCTGGGCACAACCCAACTCGCCGCCATCCAGCGCGAAACGCTGGCGGAAGCTCCGTGAGCGCCGCTTCAGCGGCCGTTGGCCCCCGCCTCGTTCTCGCCACGCACAACAAGGGCAAGCTGAAGGAACTCCGCGAACTGCTGCGGGGCCAGGTGCCGGGCCTCGACGTCGATACCCAAGTGGTGGATGCCGCCGCAGCGGGTGCCCCCGACGTGGCAGAAACCGGCGTCACCTTTGCCGAGAATTCGCTGCTCAAGGCCCGTGCCGTGGCCGAAGCGACCGGCTTGGTTGCCATCGCCGACGACTCCGGGCTGGCAGTGGATGTCCTGGGCGGCGCACCCGGGATCTTTTCGGCCCGTTGGTCGGGCCGGCACGGTGACGACACCGGCAACCTGAACCTGCTGTTGGCACAACTGTCCGATGTTCCGGATCAATTCCGTGGGGCAGCGTTCGTGTGCGCCGCGGCCCTGGCTGTCCCGGGGACGGATGGCATCGCCCACGAGACCGTGGAGTACGGCCAGCTGGAGGGGACGCTTCTTCGTGAACCCCGCGGTGAAGGGGGCTTCGGTTACGATCCGGTGCTGCAACCTGCCGGCATGGACCGCAGCTGCGCCGAACTGAGCTCCGAGGAAAAGAACGCCATCAGCCATCGCGGTCAAGCGTTCCGGGCTTTGCTGCCTGCGGTCATCGCTGCTCTTTCCGGGACCGCGACGCCGACGCAGCAGTAACGTCATCGGCTGACTGTGCAGCCGTCAAAGAAGAGGCACCCCGCGTTCGCGGGGTGCCTCTTCTTTGCTGTGAAGCTTTTGCTGTGGCGCTGCGGGAGCCTTAGTGCTCGCCGTGCTTCCCACCGTCATGTTCTTCGATGAATTCCTCCACCGGGTCCGTCCCTTCGGCTGCGGCTTTACGCTTCGCCACAAAGCCGCGGGTGACCTCGATGATGACCGGGATGACGGAGATCAGCACGATGACAATGAAGATGATGTCCAGGTTCTTGCTGACCCAGGGGATACGATCGCCCAGAACGTAACCCAGGAACGTGACGCCGCCGCCCCACAGCACTGCGCCGATGACGTTGAAGATGAAGAACTTGCGCTTGTCCATCTGGGCAACGCCCACAATGACGGGGACGAACGTGCGGATGATGGGGACGAACCGCGCCAGGATCAACGCTTTCCCGCCGTGCTTCTCGAAGAAGGCGTGGGCGCTCTCGACGTTCTCTTTCTTGAAGAGCTTTGAGTCCGGACGGTTGAAAATCGCTGGACCGGCCTTGGAACCGATGAGGTAGCCCGTCTGGTTGCCGATGATCGCGGAGACGATGATCAGGCCGGCCAGGGCCCAGATGTTGAACTTGATGGTATCCGTGGCAACCAGCAGGCCCGCGGTAAACAGCATTGAGTCGCCGGGCAGGAAGAAGCCCACCAGCAGGCCCGTCTCCGCAAAGACGATGCCGCACACGAGGAGTACAACCCACGGTGCCAGGGCAGGATCGGCCAGGAAGATCTGGGGGTTGAGCCAGTCGGGCAGGAACGAAGCCATGGAGGGCTGCACCGGTCCTGCACCCCCGAAAGTGGATACGGCAAGGTCGCTCATCGCAGAAAAGATCACCCAACAAGCCTACTGGACGGCCGTCGTCGTCTTTTTCGGCGAAAGTCTTGACTCAAACTTCGGCGGTTGTATGGTTAGTTACATGAGTAATGAACCAATGAGGCGGTGTTGCTCATGATCGATGACAGCAAACCGATCTTCATGCAGATCGCCGAACTCATCGAGAACGGAATCGTGGACGGCAGCCTGGCCGAGGAATCCCAAGTGCCTTCCACCAATGAGTTCGCAGCTTTCCACCGTATTAATCCGGCAACGGCAGCCAAGGGCGTCAACGTGCTGGTGGATTCAGGAATTCTCTACAAACGCAGGGGGATAGGGATGTTCGTGGCGACAGGGGCGCGCGCCAACGTGATAGCGCGGCGCACCGAGGAATTCTTCGAACAATACGTCAAGCCGCTGGCACTGGAAGCCCGAAAGCTGGGGATCTCGAAGGAGCAGCTGAACACCATGATTGAACGCAGTTCCGGACTCGCACCTGACTCCGGAACGGACAAGGAAAGGAGCGCGGCCCTGTGAGCGATACCGTCGTCGAGGCCCGTAACCTGTTCAAGAAATACAAGGATCTCAACGCGCTGGACAACGTCAACCTGAGCCTCCCGGCCAACCGCATCTACGGCTTGCTCGGACGTAATGGCGCCGGCAAGACCACCTTGATGTCCGTCCTTACGGCCCAGGCCTTCGCGAGTTCGGGCGAAGCCCTCGTCTTCGGCTCCGGCGCTTACGAGGACGACTCTGTGCTGTCCCGTATCTGTTTCATCCGAGAGTCCCAAAAATACCCGGATGACTTCCAGCCCAGGCACGCCTTCCGCTCCGCCGCGCTGTTCTACAGGAACTGGGACCAGAAGTTCGCGGACCGGCTGGCTGAGGACTTCCAGCTCCCCGTCAAGAGACGAATCAAAAAGCTCTCCCGCGGCCAGCTGTCCGCCGTAGGAGTCATCATCGGCCTTGCCTCACGCGCAGAACTGACGTTCTTCGACGAGCCGTACTTGGGACTCGACGCCGTAGCCCGGCAATTGTTCTATGACCGGTTGGTGGAGGACTACGCGGAACATCCGCGAACCATCATCCTGTCCTCCCACCTGATCGATGAGGTAGCCAACCTTCTGGAACACGTAGTTGTTATCGATCGGGGCCGGATCATCATGAACGCGGACGCGGAGGACATCCGTGGTTCCGCCGTGACTGTTTCCGGTTCCGCGGACAAGGTGGACTCTTTCCTCTCCGGCCGGAAGATCCTTCATCGCGAAACCCTCGGTTCCCTGGCCTCGGTGACTGTGGACGAGACGCTCAACAGCCGCGAACGCGCGGAAGCGCAGGAGCTGGGGCTTGAACTCTCGCCCGTATCCCTGCAGCAGTTGGTGGTTCGCAAAACCATGGCCGGAGCCGGCACCAAGGGACAGGGTGCCCAGGAGTTCGCAGACGACGCGTTGGAGGCAAAGCGATGAGCAGAACACTAGCGGTTGCCCGGATGCAACTGATCAACAAGTGGACCTACATTGGATGGCCGCTGACCATCCTGGCCGCTTCGTTCCTGATGTCGCTGGCCATCTTTGCGCTTATTCCCGTCAACGAGGGCAAATACGGCGGTGGAAGCCAAGCCCCCTTGTGGTACTTCCTGGTGCTCGGAATCCAGAGCATGACCTTGGTGTTCCCGTTCTCCCAGGGACTGAGCATCAGTCGTCGGGCTTTCTACCTGGGTACTGTGGGGCTCTTCTCGCTCATCGCTCTTGGCATGACAGGCCTTTATCTCCTGGGTGGTGCCATTGAAGGGGCAACGAACGGTTGGGGTGTCTATGGCTACTTCTTCAAGATTCCGTGGGTCACGGACGGGCCTTGGTACTCAACAGCGGCCTTCTTCTTCGTGGTGATGATGTTCATGTTCATCATCGGGTTCTGGTTCGCCACCATCTTCAAGCGCTGGGGGACAACCGGAACTCTGGTATCAACGCTGGGAACGGCGGTGGCCCTCATCGGCCTGGCTGCGCTGGCAACCCTGCTGGGATGGTGGGGCGCAGTGGGAAGCTGGACGGCCCAGCAGACCCCACTGAGCGTCAGCGGGTGGATGGCATTGTTGTGCGTGGCACTCGCAGCCGGCTCCTACGCCACTCTTCGCCGGGCCACACCTTAGGCAACACGGTAAGCAACACGATGTAGCGTTCCCCACATTAGCGGTGCAAGTGGCCGCCCCGCCGTCGAAATCGGCAGGGGCGGCCTTTTCCGGCTGTAATCTTGTCCAGTGGCATTGGACTTTACGGCGATCGACTTTGAAACAGCCAACGGCTTCAGGGGGTCGCCCTGTTCAGTGGGTCTCAGCAAGGTCCGCAACGGGGTTGTTGTGGAGGAAGCCTCCTGGCTGATGCGTCCCCCGGAGAACCACGATCATTTTGAGTTCCACAACACCCGCATCCACGGCATCCGTGCCGAGGACGTAGCGGGCCAGCCCAGGTTCGGTGAGCTGTTCCCCGAAATCGGCGCGTTCATCGGCGGCGATATCCTGGCCGCACACAACGCCGCCTTCGACCTTGGAGTCATCAGGTCCGGGTTGGAAGTCTCCGGTCTCGCCGGGCCGGCCTACGACTACGTCTGCACCGTGATGCTTTCGCGCCGGTGCTATTCACTCGTTTCGAACTCCCTGCCGTATGCGGCCGAAGAAGCCGGCGTACCGCTCGTGAACCATCACGACGCCGCAGAGGATGCCCGCGCATGCGCCGGGATCCTGGTGGACATCGCACGGCGCAACGATGCCAACAGCATCGCCGAGCTCTACCTTTCCCTGGGACTCAGCCTGCCAAGCCAGCCCGCTTTCGACCCCGCCTTCGGATTGTCCAAGGCGACGATGTCCGCGTTGGCCGCCAGGACCGGCAGCTCCTTCGAGCGAACACTGGACCGCACTCCGGGCATCGCCGGCGGCTGGTCTGCCTGGCCGGAGGAAGGACCCAATCCTCTGCCCAACCCCGCGGCAGAGCCCGGCCACCCCCTGTTCGGGCAAACAGTGGTCTTCACCGGAGACCTCGCGATCACCCGGCCGGAAGCCAAATCGCGGGCCGCGGAGATGGGCGCCCGGCCCGAAAGCCGCGTCACCGCCCGGACCACGGTTCTCATTGTCGGCGACGGTTTCGTGGCCGGAGACCTTCGTGCCGGACGGCTCACGGGCAAAGCCAAACGGGTCCTGGAACTCCACGCCAAGGGCCAACAAATCGAGGTCGTCTCGGAGGGCGAGTTCCTGCAGATGGTCGGCGGCGCATAAGGCCCCCGCGGGTCATAGTGCGCAACAATGCTTCCTGTCCGGGGAGCGGGACTCCTAGCCTTGGCTAATGAGCAAGCCAAGCGTTTCCCTGGCCCCGGCGCGGCAAACTGCCAACGCGCCGGCGGGCGGGGTTGATTGGCGGAGAGTCTTCGCTTTCCCCAACCCGGTCAACGAATACGCCGCCCGGATAACTGCCGGCCTGGTGGTGATCCTTGCCGTTACGACGCTGCTGACCAGCTGGGGTGGGGGACTGGTAGCACTGGCGGCCGGCTTCTGGCTGCGGGTCCTGTTTGGTCCCCGGATTTCCCCGTTGGCACTGCTGTCCGTCAAAGTCCTGGCGCCCAGGATCGGGCGTGCCAAGCTGGTGCCCGGTCCTCCCAAGCGCTTCGCCCAAGGCATCGGGGCAGCTTTGACGAGTGCCGCCGTCGTGTTGTTCTTCACCGGCTTCCAGCCGGCGGCATGGGTGCTGCTCGCGTTGTTGATCGTGGCAGCCTCACTGGAATCGCTGGCCGGCTTTTGCCTCGGTTGCGCCATCTTTGGCTTCCTCCAGCGCCGGGGTTTTATCCCCGCCGACGTGTGCGAGGCGTGCGCCGACATCTCCGTTCGCAGATCGTAGAGTCCCTCAGCCGGTGGTCACGGCAAGCAGCCTGTCCGCCATGCCGCGAATGACCTCGGGGGCTTCCAGCGCTTCCAGCCAGTCCGCGGGAAGGCACTCTTCACCATAAAAGGCGCCCAGGATGTTTCCTGCGATGGAGCCTGTGGAGTCGCTGTCGCCGCTGTGGTTGACGGCAACCGCCACCGCATTGCGGAAGTGCTCGGCGGGGTCCCCGCCGCTGGTAGCCAGAACGGCGTAAAGCCCGACGGCGAGTGCCTCCTCGGCAACCCACCCCTCACCGAGCGCTGCGGTCAGCTCTTCCGGGCTCAATACTGTGTTCCGGGCGGATAACTGCAACGCGGCTTCAAGGCTCTCGGAGAGCTCCGGGGCCTTGGTGGGGACGTTGTTCACATATGCGAGGGCTTCCTTGGCTGCGTCCCGGACATCGCTGCCGGCAACAATGTGATGGATCAGCAGGCTGAAGGCGGCCGCGCTTAGCCGTGCTGAAGGGTGTCCGTGGGTCAACGAGGCTGCGTCGGAACTGAGTTTGTAGACGGCGTCCCGGGAGATGTGGGGGATCAGGCCGAACGGCGCCGAACGCATTACTGTGCCGCATCCTTTGGACTCAGGATTCACCGGCCGCGCCACCGTTCCCATCTCGCCCGAGGCCAGGCCACTGAGGCAGGCGTTGCCCGGAGCCCGCCGGTGCCGGAGCACAGCCTGGGCATCGATCCACCGGGGCTGCGGGACGGGCGCTGACGAGGAAACCGCAACGTCCTGCGTCGCAAGCCAGCGCAGGTAGGCAAGCCACAGGCAGGCGATCTCGTCTGCCGCCACTCCATCGTTCGCCCATTCGAGCGCCTCCACCAGGCCATCCACCGTGTACAGCGTCATCTGGGTGTCGTCCGAAAAGTGGCTGCCGCCGTCGAGCTGTTCAAAAGAGGTCAGTCCCGCGGAGCCGTAGCGTGCCCGAATCGCCGCGATGGAGTCAAACTCGACGGCGTATCCAAGGGAATCGCCCAGGGCCCCGCCCAAAAGGGAGCCGTAGACACGGGACTTGAAGGACGGCGCGGCGGGGGAAGTATCTTCAACACTCATGCCAGTAACTTACCGTGCCCGTGAGGCCCCGCTGATATGGTGGGGAAGCTGTCCGGCACTGCGAAAACTTGGAGAGATAACGTGCGTGAACCTGCTTGGCGACGAACAGGTAAAACACCTGACTACAGGTTTTCGATGGCGAATGAGCGTACTTTCCTGGCCTGGATCCGCACTTCGCTGGCTCTGCTTGCCGGCGCTGTGGCCGTAGATCAGTTGGCGCCGAATATCGCGCCGACGCCCGTCCGGCTGGTTTTATGCGTCCTGCTGGCCCTCGTAGGGGCCGGCCTGGCGGCACTGTCCTACCGCCGGTGGGGCCAGATGGAAGCGGCGATGCGGCAGGACCAGGCACTGCCTTTCTCACGGGTGATGTTATTCATGACCATAGTGGTAGCCGTGGCAGCGTTCGCCTTCGCGGTGCTGATCCTGGTGGCCCGATGAGCAGGAAGACCCAGTGACCGGCACCGTTCCGGAAAGTACCCGGGATCCCGGCCTGCAGCCCGAGCGGACCACCCTTGCCTGGCGCAGGACGCTGATCTCCCTGGTGGTGGTGGACCTGTTCATCTGGCGGAGTTGGCTGACATCAGAGCCTTCCTCCGGCACCATCGTTACCGGCCTGCCCGGACTGGACTACCAAGGGATCTGTGCGCTGGTCGCCGCGGCAGCCACCGTTGTCCTCGCTTCCGTGGTGTGGGTGCGCTCACGGCAACTCCAGGCCGGCTTCCAGGCAGCCCCCACGCGGTTGATCCTGGCCAGCACCCTGGCCGTGATGGGCCTGGGCGCCGCCGCGATCGCGGCCATTTCCTTGGGCGGATAAGCTCAGGGGCAGCTTTTATCGTCTCCAGCGTTAACCCAGCAGCTGTCCAGCTTCGGGTGGCAAGATACTCGAGGGCTCCTGGCGCGTCGAAAGGCGTGCCCTAGTGTTGCCCGCTGTGCTTCGGTAACAGCGCACCAACTTTCACACCGACCGTAAGGACCCGTTCCACATGACCTCTTCTGTGCAGGCCGCTACCGATCCCCAACCGGGACTTCTGGCCAGGCTGTCGGCTGAAGCCCTGGGATCGTTGTTCATTGTGCTCGTGGCAGTAGGTGTATCGATACTCTCGAGCCCTGCAGCGGCACCTTTGCCCTCAGCCTTGACCGCGGGGCTGGCAGTGACCGTGTGCATGGTGGCTTTCGGCTATATTTCGGGGGGACACTTCAACCCGGCGATTACCTTGGGCAACCTCATTGCCGGACGCATCCGTGCGCTCGCCGCCGTCGCGTATATCGCAGCACAGCTCATCGGAAGCGTGGTTGGTGCAGCCCTTGTCTACGTTGTGGTGACTACCGTGCCCGTTCTTGCGGATGTGCGGGCCGCTTTCGGCTCCACAGCACCGGGCTTCGGAGAGCATGCTCCGGCCCAAACCCAGCTGGCGGGCGTGCTGCTGGTGGAGGTTGTCGGTTCTGCTTTGCTTGTTGCCGTGTTCCTCGGGGCGACAGCCGGCCGGCGGGCGGTTCCTTCCCTGGCACCGTTCGCGGTGGGCCTGGCGACGGCCGTGCTGCTGCAGTTCGGCCAGGTTCTTGGCAACCTTCCTTTCAACCCCGCACGCGCAACCGCGCAAGCTTTCTTCAGCCCCTCCTGGGCCATTGAAGGACTGTGGCTTTTCTGGGTGGCACCACTGATGGGTGCAGCACTTGCCGGGCTGGCCTTCCGCGGTTTCCAGGGACTGTCCCTGCCCGTCGGCGCCGCCGCCGAACCCCGGAGCGGGACAGATGCCATCAACGACGACTTCGACGCTGGGACGGGGACCGCTGAGGAAGCTGCGGGCGCCGGTTCCGAAACAACTCCGGAGCCGCTCCCTGCGACGCCGGCGAAGGATGACGCACGCGACTTTTTCGACGGTAAGAAAGGCTAGCAACCGGCCAGGATCGACGCCGGGCGGCTTGTCTGCGCTTTATTGTCGGTGACCCCGGTTAGCTTGGAATTATGCGGTTACTCCATACTTCGGATTGGCATCTGGGCCGGTCGTTCCACGGCGTTGGCATGCTCGAGGCCCAACGCGGCTTCGTGGACCAGCTGGTGACGTTCGTGGCCGCCAACTCGGTGGACGTCGTGCTCATTGCAGGGGACGTTTATGATCGCGCCCTGCCGGGCCTGGACGTCGTCACACTGCTGGATGATGCTTTGGTGCGGCTCACCCGGGCCGGGGCCAGCGTTGTGCTCACCAGCGGCAATCACGATTCCGCCATCAGACTGGGTTTCGCTTCCCGGTTGCTGGAACGAGGGGGAGTGCACTTGCGCACGCGGGTGGAGGACCTGGACAGCCCCATTGTTTTCCCTTTTGGAGGCGAACGGGACGCCCCGGGCCAAGTAGCGATCTACGGAATTCCCTTCCTTGAACCCCGCCTTGTGGCCGAGCGGCTGGGCGTGGACTCTGCCAACCACTTTGACGTCACACAGCAGGCAGTAGGGCTTATCAAGAAGGACGTTGAACGTCGTCGCGAATCCGGACCTGTCTACCCGGTGGTCCTGGCACACACCTTTGCCAGCGGAGGCATCACGTCCGAAAGCGAGAGGGACCTCAGTATCGGGGGACTGGGAGCGGTGCCCTTGGACCTCTTCGAAGGATTCACTTACACGGCACTGGGCCACCTCCACGGACGGCAGCAATTGGCCGGCAATGTCCGCTACTCGGGTTCGCCGCTGGCGTACTCATTCTCCGAAGCCAAGCACAGCAAAGGTGCCTGGTTGGTGGACATCAACCCGTCAGGGGACATCGACGTCCAGGAAGTAGTGTGGGAAGCCCCCAAGACCCTGGCCGTAATGCGCGGGACTTTGGATGAGCTCCTGGAGTCCGGGGAGTATGCCTGGGCGGAAGAGGCCTACTGCCAGATCACCATTACTGACGCGCAGCGGCCAACCCAGGCCATGGAAAAACTGAGAGTCCGCTTTCCGGACACGTTGGTCCTTTCCTTTGATCCCGAAGGCGCCGGGACCCGGACCACGACGAGCTACAGTGACCGACTCGCCAAGGCCCAGGACGATCTCGGAGTCTGCTGCGGCTTTCTGGAGCATGTCCGGGACCGCGGGGCCGGCGAGGCCGAAGAAGCTGCGCTCCGGGAAGCACTCGAAGCCGTCCGCTTGGAAGAGGCGGAACTGTGAGAATCCATCGCCTGGAAATAGAAGCCTTCGGCCCTTTTGCCACTGCCCAACACATCGACTTCGATCACTTGGGAGCGCAAGGACTCTTCCTCCTTAACGGTGCCACCGGGGCAGGCAAGACCAGCATCCTTGATGCCATCTGCTTTGCCTTGTACGGAGCCGTGCCCGGCGCGCGCCAGGAAGGAAAACGCCTCCGCAGCGATCACGCGGCACCTTCAGCCGAACCACGCGTCGTCTGCGAATTCTCGGCACGCGGACGGCGCTTCGAAGTGACGCGCTCGCCCGCCTGGGAACGCCCCAGCGCACGGGGCAGGAAAGGGGTCACCACGCAGCAGGCGAAGACCCTCCTTCGGGAACGGATCGCCGGGAGTTGGGAGGAGAAATCCTCAAGGAACGACGAAGTCGGTGCCGAGCTCGCGGACATTTTGGGGATGGACAGGGAACAGTTCACCCGCGTGGTGATGCTTCCCCAGGGTGATTTTGCGGCGTTCCTCAGGTCCAAGGCCAACGACCGCCTGGAGCTCCTGCAGAAACTCTTCGGTACGCAACGCTTTGAAGCCGTCGAACGCCGGATCGCACGGCAGGCGGCGGAAGCCGCCCGGGCCGTGCAGGAAAATGCCTTGGAACTCAAGCTGTTGCTGGACCGGGCTGCAGCGGAGCGCCGGCAACTGGGGCTCGACCAAGCCGCGACGGAAACTGCCGGGACTACAGTTGCCAACCCTGATGCCGGCGGAACAGCCGGGCAGGAACCGGAGGCCTGGCTGGCAGAGGTGGCAGCGGAGGTGAGTGCTGAATGGACGCGGAGGACAGACGAAGCAGACCAGGCAGAGTCGCTGTCCTCGCGCCTTGCCGAACAGTTCCGGCAAGCCCAGGACAAGTCATTGCGGCATGCCCGGCTCGGAGCCGCAACGCAGAGGCGCGTCCTTCTTGAACTGGCCGCGCCGCGGGCACTGGAGAACAAGGACAAGCTCGCAAGGCACCGCCGGGCTTCCGTTCTGAGCGGCCAGCTTGACGCCGTTGACTCCTCCGCCCGCAAGTATCGCGCTGCCGTCGCAAAGGTTGAGCAGCTACGGGAACGGCTCGAAGCTGCAGGGCTGGAGGCAACAAACTCCAGCGCATCCCTTGAACGCCTCAAGGCCACCTATGCGGTTCTGGAAGCCCGCCTCCCTGACGAAAAGCGACTGGAGGACATCGCCGGCCGGCTTGCCGCCAAGCGTCGCGAACAGGCAGACCATGAAGCAGCAGTCGACCGGGCCGTGGACGAACTGGAACGGCTGCGTGAAGAAGCGACAGCTGTGAGCGGCCTGATTGAACCACTGGAACCGGCGGCTGATGGACTCGCGGAGCTTGAGCGCGAAACAGCCAATGCTGCTGAGCTGGTGGAAATTGTGTCCCGCCATGCCGAGGCAGCCAACGAGTTGGCAGAGATCTCCGAGAAGCACCTTCGAGCCCGTGCCACGGCCCAGGATCACCGCCAGGAATGGCTTGACGTTCGCGAGCTCCGCCTGGCCAATGCGGCAGGGGAGCTGGCTGCCGCGTTGGAGAGCGGTCAGCCATGCGCTGTGTGCGGGAGCGAGGACCACCCGCATCCCGCAGCTGCGGTACGGTCGGCCCTGTCCCTGGCCCAGGAAGAGGAACACGCCAGGGAGCGGTTCGAGGCCAGCGAAAAAGCCCAGGGTGTCCTTGCCGAGCAAGTCTCCGCAGCCGCCCAGATCCTTGCCGGACTAGCGGCCCAAGGCGGCACCGTGGATGCGGAGGAGGCACAGGCGCGTCTCCTGGCTGCCCGGACCTCGAATTCGGCGGCGACAAAGGCATCCCGGACCCTTGACCAGCTTCGGAGCAAGCAGGAGGGCATCACCAGGAAACTGGCTCAAGTGCAGGAGCAGCACGCAGAGGACGCCGGCGCAGCCTCTCGGGCGTCCTCGGCCGTCCTTCACCTGCAGGAACAGCACGACACCTTGAAGGCCGACCTCGCCGGTTTACGAGAAGATTTCCCGAGTCTTCGTGAACGGTTGGCAGCCCTGTCCGCCGAGCGCACGCTCCTTCAATCGGCAGCTGATGCCGACCGGGAACTCCAGCATGCAGGACAAGCTCAGGCCGACGCCGCCGTATCGCTCCAAAATGCCTTGCCGGACTCAGGCTTCGCCTCGGCAGAGGAAGCGCGTGGCGAACTGCTTCCGCCGGCCGATGTGGTCGGTCTGGAGAAAGACGTGGCTGATTTCGACACTGAAGCGGCCCGCCTGGACGAGTTGTTTGCCAGCGAGGACTTGGTTCTGGCGGCCAAGGAAGTCCGGATCGGCGAGCTTCCCTTGCCCGAGGCTGAACTCGCCGAGGTCAAGCTCCACGCCGCCGACGCGGCTGATCGGGCAAGGGCGGCAGCATTGTCGGCAGCCCTTGCCGCGAAATCGGTGGAGGCCATTGAACGGATCCGGGTCGAGTACAACACCTTGGCCGAGGCCGGCAGGGAACCCCGCAACCAGGCCCGCATCCTGGCTGAACTGGCCGACACTGTCCGTGGTGCCGGGGACAACAACTACCGTATGAGCCTGAACGCCTACGTCCTGGCGGCACGCCTTGAGCAGGTGGCACTCGCGGCCTCTGAAAGGCTCGTTGCCATGAGCGACGGCCGGTACACGCTGCAACACACCGACGCCCGCGCGGCCCGGAACCAGAAATCCGGCCTCGGCCTTGAAGTGGTGGACGAATGGACGGGCCAGCGGCGCGACACCTCCACGCTGTCCGGCGGGGAATCCTTCATGGCTTCGCTTGCCCTGGCCCTCGGCCTGGCTGACGTGGTCCAGCAGGAGGCGGGCGGCGTGGACATCGAGACACTGTTTGTCGATGAAGGCTTCGGCAGCCTGGACGAACAAGCGCTGGAGCAAGTGATGGACGCTTTGGAAGGATTGCGCGACGGCGGCAGGGTAGTGGGCCTGGTCAGTCACGTTGCCGAAATGAAGCAACGCATCACCAACCAGCTCCAGGTGGTCAAAGGACGGCACGGCTCCAGCGTGCGGATTGCCGAAGCTGTTCCGGTCTGACAGGTATCCGATAGACTTAACCCGTTACACCGGGTCGCGCGCATCGGGAGGAGGGACGATGCGCAACCTTTAGCGAACCCGGATTAATGGAAAAAACTTCTGTGGCCTCCCAGCCCTTGTCATCGACACCCGCGCGGACCTCGCGTCTGCCTGGCCGTTTCGCACGGCTTCCGGAACTTGCCGGACCTGGTTTCCTGCCGCTGGGCCTCTTCGCCCGGCTCCCCCTCGCCATGTTGACCGTTGGCACCCTGACCTTGGTGACCTCAGTCAGCCACTCGTATGCAATCGGTGGCATGGCTGCGGGAGCGGTCGGCATCGGCTCCGCCCTGGGCGCACCTGTCCTGGGCTCCCTGGCTGATCGTGCGGGGCAACGCATCGTCCTGCTCGTCGCCGCGGTCATCAATACCCTGGCTGTTGCCGGGCTTTTGGCCGCCGCCTATATCACTCCCGGCTACGGGGAGGTAGCCGATGCTGCGGGCGTCCTGATCGCGGCCTTCCTTGCCGGTGTGAGTTGCCCCCAGGTAGGTCCCATGGCCCGCGTGCGCTGGATGGCCCTGACCACCCGCAATCTTTCTCCCGGCGCAACCGGCGGCAAAAGAAGCGTGGCCGCCAGCCGGGCTGATCTTGACACGGCACTGTCTTACGAAGGCACAGCTGACGAGGTCACATTCGTTCTCGGCCCGGCGCTGGTGGGTGTGCTGGCCAGCATGGTAGCCCCATGGCTGCCGCTCGCGCTTGCCGCCGTCATGACCATCACCCTGGTCCCTGCCTTCGCCGTCCACCCCAGCCAGCAGGCCGTGGTGCCGGCTCCGCGCAAGGTGAAGGCCGGCGTCGAGGGTTCAGGCGAAGAGGGCACTCAGGCGGCCGCGCCGCGACGCAAGCGGTGGGCCGGGGCGGTAGTGGCGGTGCCGGTGGTGGCCATGGTGTGCATGGGCACCTTCTTCGGCGCGACGCAGAACGCGTTGAGCGCCTTTTCAGCGCAATACGCCACTGCAGAGATTGCGGGCCTGTTGTACGCGGTGATGGGTCTGAGCTCGGCGGTTGCCGCGTTGTCTGTCGCGTTCTGGCCGCAGCGCTTCAGCTTGGCTTCGCGGTGGGTTGTGGCTGCCTTGGCGATGTCCGCTTTGTCCTTGCTGCTGCTTCTTCCTGCGGGTATCTGGCCCATGGTTTTCGTACTGCTGGTGCTCGGCATTCCGGTGGGTCCGGTCATGGTCACGGTCTTCAGCATCGGAGGCGTCGTTGCCCCGTCCGGCCGAATGGCGACTGTCATGACTGCCCTGGCCAGCGGGATTGTGGCCGGTACGGCGCTTGGCTCCTACCTGGCCGGACAGCTGGCCGAGACGCAGGGCCCGGGCGCAGCTTTCGTGGTTTCCATGGCCGCCGCCGCGGGCCTCCTGCTGCTGGGTGTTGTGACGTCCTTGGTGATGAAGCGCCAGCCTCAGGCGTAGTCGAGCGCACCGGACAGGGACCGGGCCATGAGCTCCACCAAGCGCTTGGACCGCTCCTCATCGGGGTCGGCCAGGTGCTGCATGCTGATGCCGTCGATCCCCGAGATGAACAAGCGGGTGATGTCCTCCAGATTGGCGGGGACGGGCTCGCCGGCGGCTTCAGCGGCTCCGCGGAACAACTCCAGCGTTGAGCTCACCCACCCGTCGTACATGGAGCGGTTCATGAGCAATGCCTGTGGCTGGTCGTCGGCTTCCACCCGGAAGCGTCGGAGCAGCAGTTCGAACGTGGTGACTTGTTCGTGGGGGTTTTCCAGCATGCGGCTCCAGATGCGCCGGGCGTGGGCGCCCACCATGTGGCGCAGGCCCATGCCGGGGTCGGGGACGGGGTCCAGTGCCTTGGCGTAGTCCCTGCTGAGGAAGTTATAGACCTCTTCGAGGAGTTCGTCCTTGCTGCGGAAACAGTAGTGCAATGCCGCGAGGGGGGCGTCGGCCTCGCTGGCGATCCGACGTGTCGTAGCCGATGCCAACCCATCCTGTGCGATCACCCTGGCTGCCGCCTCGACGAACTGCAGGCGCCTTTCTTCGGCGGGAACCCTTGCCATCCGTTACCTTCCTCATGCTTCTTTCCACCCGTGATCGGATCCACCAACCCAGCGGTCTCATCGATCGTAGGCGCTCTCCGCCGTGACGGCCTCGTGGCCGTGCCGTGGCGGCGGAAAAGTCCTCTGTAAGAAATTTTACGTCAAAACCTAGTCAAGTGACCCAGTCAAGCGACATACTTCTTTCAGGAACGTTGTCTGCATCACATTCGGATGCGGTGACCTGAGGAGAATCGATGCAGGATTTCGCTGATCTGGTGATCACGAATGCCTCTGCCCACACCATGGACCCGGCACAACCACACCGCATGACTGATGCCATCGCCGTCAAGGACGGCTGCTTCGCAGGGCTCGGCCACGACGATGTGAGCCGGCTGATTGGCCCGGAAACGCGGGTTGTTGACGCCGCAGGAGGGGCTGTTATTCCCGGCATCAATGATGCCCATTTGCACTTCGTCTCGGCGGCGATGGCCGCCTTCGGCTATGTGCGGCTGGACCCGGACATCGCCCCGGACTGGGCAGCCGTCGTCGATGTGCTGACGGCGGCACCGGTGGGCCCCGATGGCTGGATCCGCGCCCACGGCTGGGACGAGTCGATACTTGGACCGGCCAAGGGCCTGTTGGATTGCCGCTCTGACGCGCCCCTCGTGGCGTTCGACGCCACCGGCCACCAGCTCCTGGCCAACCGGGAAGCGCTCAAGCGTGCCCGCATCAGCGCCACGACCCCTGATATCCACGGCGGCGTGATCGTCAGGGGAGGGGACGGCGCCCCTTCCGGCCTGTTCCAGGACGGTGCCATGGAACTCATCTCCCGTGCCTTGCCACCCGTTCCGGCCGCAACGCTCCGCCCGGCGCTGCTTCGCTTTCAGGAGTATCTACACTCGCTGGGCATCACCTCCCTCACGGAGCCTGGATTGGGGCCGGCCAGCGCCGGGCTCATGGACGGAGCAGGTTCGACGGCGGCGCTCGGGTTGCTGGGCGACCTCGCCTTGTCAGGCGAACTGACGCTGCGGATCAATGTCCTCATGCTCTTCGCCGGAACCGGGGGAGCCAATGCCCGGGCCGTTGAGGAAGGCCTGCGAAGCGGGCTGGCAGAAAGCTGCAGGAACCGCGGCATCGATCCGGAGCAATTGAGGATAGCGGGCGTCAAAGTCTTCGCGGACGGGATCCCACGCAGCGGCACCGCCTGGATGAGCGAGCCCTATGGCACGGCCTGTACGCACGGCAGCCTGGTGATCCAGGGCGCCAGCGATGGCGAACGGGTGGCTGAACTCAACCGGATTCTGCAACTCATCAACGATGCCGGACTGCAGGCCGGTGTCCACGCCACGGGAGATGCGGCCACCGCCGCAGCTGTGCAGGCGATCATCGAAGCCACTTCTCCCGGCGGGAGTCCCGCGTCCGCCGGGAATCACCACAACCGCCACTACATCATCCACGGAGCCTTCAGCGACACAACCACCCTGCAGACCATGGCTTCCCGGGGCATCGGATACAGCACCAACCCCCTGATCCGCCAGGAAGCCGGGGACATCATGCGCCAGGTCCTCGGCGAGGACCGCTTCTCCCGCCACCAGCCCCTGTGTTCAGCAGTGGAGGCGGGCGTACGTTTCAATATTGCTTCCGACGCACCTGTGACCAGTCCGGATTGGCGGCGCACAGTGGTGGCCGCCGTCAGGCGTGCCACCCGCTCCACCCCTGGCGCACCGGGTGACCCCGAGCGGATCACCGGTCAGCAAGCGCTGGCTGCCATGACCCTCGAGGCTGCCTGGCAGGATCACGCGGAGCACTCCAAGGGCTCCCTGCTACCCGGCAGGACAGCAGATCTGTGCCTGTTATCCACCCCTTGGCCGGCCGATGAGGAGATCGAGAAACTCCTGGACACAGACATCCGGCTCACTATCAGCGGTGGCCGTGAAGTCCACCCATCCACCAGCTAGAACCATTTTCTTCCGTTCCAACCATTCGTCATTCAAGGAGCAACACATGCGACGCATTATTCCTTTGGCCGTGGCCGCTGCACTGTCCATGGCACTTGCAGCCTGTGGCGGCGGCTCCGGCCCGGCTGCCGTCCCGGCCGCCGACGGGACCACCACCCTTAAAGTGGGAACCATCGGCATAGGGTCCGACGCCGGCATCCGCCTCGCGGTCGACAAGGGCTACTTCAAGGAACAGGGCCTCAACGTCGAGATCTCTGTCATCGCCAACCCTCCCGCGGGAATTGCAGCCGCCCAGAGCGGTCAGATCGACCTCAGCTATACGCCTTCCGTTCCGCTCCTGAATGCCTTGAGCCAAAACGTGCCGCTCAAGATCGTTGCCGCAGCTGACGGATACAAGGACGGGGCAGGAAAATCCAGCGACCTCAACCGCGTGGACGATACCGGCCTCCTCGTCCGGAAGGATTCATCCATCACCCGCCCGAAGGACCTCGAGGGAAAGAACGTCAGCGTTCCGGCAAGGAAAGCGCAGCTGGAGGTGACGGTCAGCAAACTGGTCAAGGATGACGGGGGAGATCCCGCCAAAGTGAACTGGATGGTCCTGGACCCGTCATCGGCCCTGCAGTCGTTGAATTCCGGACGCGTGGACGCGGCGTCCCTGGTCGCTCCGTTTACCTCCAAAGCGGTGTCAGAGGGGAACCGCCTGCTGGCGTCCCCCGGGGTCGAGTTCTTTGAGCAGGGAGCAATTGGCCTGTGGGTCTCCGGGGCTAACACGGTGAAGTCCAAGGAAAAGGCCTTGGCAGGGTTCAAAGCCGCCATCTACAAGGCGAACGCTTACGCCAACGGCCACATCGATGAAGCGCAGCAGCTCAGTGCGGAGATCACCAAGACCCCGCTTGACGTGGTCAAGTCCGGGGCCGTCAACTACTGGCCCGATGAGGTCCGTGTGGAAGACATTGAGCGGGCCAACAACAATCTCGCCGACCTCGGCTTCCTGAATGCGCCGGTGAAACTGCCGGCCGACCTCATCTTCGGCAAGTAGGCAGGAGAACGCCATGGGAGATTCATCATGAAAGCGTCCGTACGCCCCTACGCCTTCAGCATCGTGGGCGTCGCGGGGGCCCTGGTCATCTGGCAGCTTCTCGCAGAGGCCAAGGTTGCAGGAACTGCCCTGCCGCCGGCCACGACAGTGTTCACGACCCTTGCGACCATCCTGGGAACAGGAACCTTCTGGTCCTCACTGGGGGCCACGATCGGCATCGCATTGCTCGCTCTGGCGCTGTCTGCCGTGGCCGGCGTAGCCCTAGGGCTGCTCGTCGGCAGTTTCGAATCCGTCAAGTACGCCACCTTGGCCGTCTTGGAGTTCCTCAAGCCGGTCCCGCCGATCGTCATCCTGCCCCTTGCGGTGCTGGTCCTCGGCCCAACAGCAGAGATGTCGCTGTTCCTCGTAGTATTCGGTTGTTTGCTTCCCATCGTCATGCAGACCGTGGATGGCGTTCAGGGCACCGACCCCGTGGCACGCGACACCGCCCGTTCCTATGGCATGGGAGAGGGCGAAATCCTGGCCCGTGTGGTGCTTCCCAGCGCCATGCCTTACATAGGAACAGCGATGCGCGTTGCAGCTCCCGCAGCCTTGGTAGTTACCGTGGTGGCCGGACTCCTCGGCGGCGGCCCGGGCCTCGGTCAAAACATCTACCAGGCCCAGGCCGCGGGTGACTACGCCGGACTCTACGGTTTGGTGATCGTCCTCGGAGTCCTGGGCCTCCTGTTCCAAGGTGCCACGCGCCTGGCTGAGCGCCGGGTCCTGCACTGGCACGAGTCCTACCGGGAAGTGGTGCCGCGATGAGAATCACAATGCGTAACTGGGTGATCGGCGTCGCCGCCCCTGTGCTTCTGTTGGTGGCGTGGTGGTTCCTTTCCGCGGACTCCACAGATCCTTTCTTCCCCCCGCTGCAAACCATCCTTGTCCGTTTCCAGGAATTGTGGCTCTTTGAACACTTCCAGTCCGACGTCCTGCTCAGCCTGGGAAACCTGTTCCTCGGTTTCGTCATCGCTGCTGCGGCCGGGATCGCACTGGGGTTCATCACGGCCCTGGTTGCTCCTGTCCGGTGGATGCTTGACCCGTTGATCCACTTCCTCCGAGGAATACCCCCGGTAGCGCTGGTGCCGATCTTCATCTCGCTCATAGGCTTCGGCACCCAGATGCGCGTCACCAGCATCGCCCTGGCGGCGCTGTTTCCCACCATGATTGCCACGGTGGACGGCATCCGCAGCGTCAGCAACGACCTCTTGGACGTCTCCAGGGTCTACCGCCTGACCCGCAAGGAACGTGTGCTGAAAGTGCTCTTGCCGGCGGCGACCCCGCAGATCTTCTCCGGGCTGCAAGTGAGCCTGCAGGTGGCGTTCATCGTGATGATCGCCAGCGAGATGCTGGGCAGTTCCCAAGGGATCGGAGCCATGACTTTGCTGGCCCAACAGAGTTTCATGACGGCGGACATGTGGGCGGGAATCCTGCTCCTTGGCGTCATCGGCTTCCTGGTCAACATCCTGTTCAGCCTCCTTCGTCGCAGGGTCCTGTCCTGGTACATCGGATCCCGCCGCCTGGCGCGTGCATCATGAGCAACCGTCCGGCCCCGACTCTTCCCACCCGAAACAGAAAGTCCACCATGGCACAGCAACCAGAAACACGAGTAAGCGCCGCCACGCCCCGGTTGGACGTGGCGCACCTCGCCAAGACCTATGGCAGCGGAGGAAAAGCACGCACGGTCATCGAAGACCTGACCTTCACGGTGGATGCCGGCGAGGTTGTCTGCATCGTGGGTCCATCCGGCGTCGGCAAGACGACCCTCCTCAAATGCCTGGCCGGACTCCAGCCCGCGACCAGCGGAAGGGCCGCCATCGATGGGCGGACCATCAGCGGCCCGCCTCCGGAAATGGCCCTGGTCTTCCAGGACTACAACCGGTCGCTGATGCCATGGCTCACGGTCAGGAAGAACCTGGTCCTTCCCCTGCGGCATCTCAAGCTGTCCGCAGCGGAACTGAAGGAGCGCTGCGACAGTGCGCTCGCCGCCGTCGGCCTCTCCCACGCCGACAACCAGTATCCCTGGCAGCTGTCCGGCGGCATGCAGCAACGCGTCGCGATCGCCCGGGCGTTGGCCTACCGGCCCGAGATCCTGATCATGGACGAACCTTTCGCGTCAGTGGATGCGCAGACGCGGTTCGACCTGGAGGACCTGTGCCTGAAGATCCGGCGGGATTTCAACATGACCATCCTGGTGGTAACGCACGACATCGACGAAGCGGTCTACCTTGCGGACCGGGTGGTGGTCCTGGGGTCACGGCCCGCGCGCGTGCTCAAGGTGGTGGACGTGGACCTGCCCGCTCCCCGCGACCAGATCACCACGCGCTCGCTGCCGGAATTCGCCCGGCAGCGCACAGAGGTGCTCTCACTCATCAAGAGGCCTGCATGACGGGGCAAGGCGCCAGCGGCAACCGCCGGCCCAACGTCCTGTTCATCATCGCCGACCAGCTCCGGGCAGACCACCTGGGCTTCGGCGGCAACGGCACTGTCAAGACCCCACACCTGGATGCGCTCGCGGCCAGGAGCATCGTCTTCGGGAATGCGACAGTGGCCAATCCTACGTGCATGCCCAACCGTGCCAGCCTGATGACCGGGCGGTGGCCGTCGGCGCATGGAACCCGGTGCAACGGCATCACGTTGGATCCCCTGACGCAGACGGTTCCGGGATCCTTGGCTGCCGGCGGCTACCGCACGGTGGGAGTGGGAAAACTGCACCACCAGAACATGGGCTGGGAATTTGAACCCCACCAGGCCGAGGAAATCCGGGCCACCGACCCCATGCTTTTGGACGCGGCGGCCGGGGACGCCCGCCGTCATGCTTTCCCTGCCGGGTGGGACCAGTGGGAAAACCGCGAAGCGCACGATGAGCGGTTCATTGCGCTGCCGTCGGACTACTACGGCTACCAGCACGTAGACCTGGTCATTGGACACGGCGACCGGCCTGGTGGCCACTACGTGCATTGGGCCAGGGAACGGGGCGTCGACCCGGAGACTTTGGGTGGTCCCGGCAACTCGTCCAGCAGATATGGCGGGTGGGACCAGGTGTACCAAACGGCCATTCCAGCGGAGGTGCACCCCACCAGCTACGTGAGCGAGAAAGCGATAGAGCACCTGAAGGATGCCGCGGGCCAGGATCAGCCGTTCTTCATGTTCGTGTCCTTTCCCGACCCCCACCACCCCTTCTCCCCGCCGGCCGGCTACTCCGGGCTCTATGATCCGGCGGCCATGCCACTGCCGCTCGGCTTTGACCAGGACCACGAAGCATCGCCGGCGCACGTACGGGACATGATTGAACACCGAGGAGAGCCGAATCCGGACCCCACCATGACGTGGGCCGCAACGGAGGAGCAGTACAGGAACGCGGCAGCCGCCCAGTACGGCCTGATCACCATGATGGACGAGCACATTGGCCGGATACTCGATGAGCTGGACAGGCAGGGGCTGGCGGAGGACACCATCGTGGTGTTCACCAGCGACCACGGTGACCTGTTCGGCGACCACGGCCTGATGCTTAAGCACTTTGTCCACTACCGCGCCGTCACGAATGTCCCGTTGGTGCTGCACATCCCCGGAAGGCCGCCGGGCCGGACGGAAGCGCTGGTTTCCAGCGCGGATGTGGCACCCACGCTGCTGGAGCTCACTGGATCCCGGGGTTACCGCGGAATCCAGGGACGCTCGCTGGTGCCTTTGTTGGAAGGGGCTACTGAGCAGCACCGGGACGCGCTGTTGGTGGAGGAGGAGCAGCCGTTCGGTTTGCCGGGTTTGCCGGGACCGGTCCGCATGCGGACGGTCATCACGCCTGAGGGGAGGTTGACCAGGTACTTCGGCACTGACCTTGCCGAACTGTACGATCACCGCACCGATCCCGGTGAGTTGACCAACCGCGCCGGCGATCCCGCTTTCGCTGAGTTGGAGGACCGCCTGCTGCGAACCATGCTGGAGGAGATGGCCGCTTTGACGGATGAAGGGACAGCCCCGACGGCGGCAGCGTAGTCAACTGCCCGAAACACCGGCCCGACGGCGTGCCCCGGGTTCCGGTGCAGGGAACCGTTAGTGGCTGTTGCGGTAGCCGGTGGGGGAGTTCCCGAAAGCTGCCCGGAAAATCCGGCTGAAGTGGGCTGCGTCGGTGAACCCCCAGCGGGCCGCAATGGCGGTAACGGGCCGTTCGGCCAGCACCGGATCCCGCAGGTCACGCCGGCATCTCTCCAGCCGCCGTTGCCGGATGGAGGCAGCCACCGTGGTTCCGATTTCCTGGAAAAGATCGTGGAGGTGCCGGGTGGAGATGTAGTGGGCCGCCGCTATGGTTCCGGGGGAGAGCCCGGGATCTCCGAGGTTGGCTTCAATGTAGTCGTGGATACGCCCCAGGAGCAGCAGGTGTGGGTCCCGGCCGGTTTCGATCAGTTGATCGAGTTCGCCGTTGAACAAGGTGGTCACCAGATCCAGTGCGTTGTGGACCAGCCGGAGCCCGTTGGTGCCGGAGAGGGCATCGAGGTTGTCGGCCAGTTTCACCAGGAACGGGCTGATGAGTTCCCCCAGGCCTTCGTCGCCGGGTATCCGCAACGCAGTGACGTGTCCCATGGCCTCGGCCGGCAAGTCCAGCAGGACGTGCGGAAACATGAGCACCAAAGTGCGGAAGTCGTCGTCGAACGTTAGCTGATAGGGGCGGGAGGTGTCGTAGATGGAGAGGTCCCCCGGGCGCAAGACGGCTTCGCGGTCGTCCTGAACCAGGCGACCCGATCCACTGAGCTGGATGCTGAGCTTGAAGAAGCGGCCCGTGGACTTGGCAATCAGCTCCGGGGTGCGCAGTACGGTGTGGGGTCCGGCGGTGATTTCCACCACCGAGATCTGTCCCAGGACGCGGGCGCGCATGGTTCCGTGGAATGTCGAATTGCGTGGCCCCTGGGCCAGCAGGGGTACGAAGGAAGCGGAGATTGCCCTGCTCCACTCCTGGAACGACTCCGCCACGATGGTTTCCACGGTTGCGGGGCCCATATCAGCCGCGACGGTCATCAAGTTCCCTTTCAATGGCCCGTGGTGCCGCTGCCAGGAGGCAAGAACGCCGGTGGCGCGGATGTGAGCTTGCCCACGATTCTACACCGGCGCCCGGGCGCGAACGTGCTTGCGTGCAGCGACAAGCTCCTTGCCGTGTGAGACAAGTCACGCACCCGCCGTGCGGTGGAAGATTGCGGAATGACAGACATCGTGCCGCGCAAATCTCCCGCGGCGCCGAGGCAGGAGCACACTATGAGCGTGGATAACCCCGTTATGGGCACGACCGCCCGAACGGTCGAAAGCAAGAGACGGCTTGGCGTACCGGCAGTGACCTTCATGATTATCGCGGCCTCTGCGCCGTTGACCGTCCTCGCAGGCGGAGTGACCACAACTTTCGCTGTGACCGGCGTGACGGGTGTTCCATTGTCCTTCCTGGTCCTGGGCGGAATCCTGGCGCTCTTCGCGGTGGGCTATGCGGCCATGAGCCGCTATGTCACCAACGCCGGCGCCTTCTACGCCTACATAGCACAAGGCATTTCGCGGCCTGCGGGCGTGGGCGCGTCACTGGTTGCCCTCATGGCCTACAACCTGATGCAGGTAGGCATCTACGGACTGTTCGGCTTCACGGTTTCTTCGCTGCTGTCCGCGCGACTGGGCATCAGTGTCCCATGGTGGATTCCGGTTCTGGTCTGCATCGCCATCGTCGGCTGGCTGGGTGTCAACAGGGTTGACCTCTCCGCCAAGGTACTCGGCGTCCTGGTGGCCCTCGAATTCCTGGTGGTCATCGTTTACGACGTCATCAGCCTCGCCGTGGCCCCGGAAGGTGTCAGCGCTGCCACCTTCAGCCCGGAGACGCTGTTTGTGCCCGGGATCGGAGCCGTCCTGTCTTTCGGCATTGCGGCGTTCATGGGCTTCGAATCCGCCGCCATCTACGGTGAGGAGTCAAAGGATCCCCGGCGTACTGTTGCGAGGGCAACGTTCGCAGCTGTGGGAATCATCGCCGTCTTCTACGCGGTATCGGCCTGGGCCATGACCATGGGGGCCGGCCCCTCCGCCGTCATTGCGACGGCCACAGAGACTGGTCCGGACATGATCTTTGCGTTCCTGGGTGCCAACGGAGGCGTGCTGCTCAGCGACATCGCCCAGCTCCTCTTCGTCACCAGCCTCTTCGCAGCACTTGTCAGCTTCCACAACGCCGTAGCGCGG